>Ga0182030_10028348_pt1 | contig 10014 bp, 6 predicted proteins | sample 812S3MmetaG_FD_121299 | JGI IMG/M metagenome (GOLD analysis project Ga0182030, IMG submission 121299) | Permafrost microbial communities from Stordalen Mire, Sweden - 812S3M metaG (Illumina Assembly) | ecosystem: Environmental > Terrestrial > Soil > Wetlands > Permafrost | place: Sweden... | reverse complement strand
GTAGAGAATCTGCACGGTCCAAAACCCCGATCGCGTGAGCAGGATGCCGCCGCCAAGCTGGACGTCGGAGGAATTCTGAAACAGGATGAGTCGCGGCCGCCGTGCATCGTAGTCGGATGCCCAACGCAAACCGCGGGGTTCATACGAAGCGCGAAGGTCCCAATATGACTTCCACCATATCGCCCCGTCGCCGTCGATGGCGCCTTTTCCCGTGATCGTGACATGCTGCTGGTCGCGGACATTGATGAGCGCCGCCGGCCAAGTCATCTCGATGCCCGAGATGCGCGTGGGCAGCATGGGGTAATCTTCGAGCTTCTCAGATCCGACAAGAGTGGCGCCTTCTGGCACGTTGAGAGTGACACCAGACTTCAGAAAAAGAGACCCAGTGAGGTACTTGCCGGGATTCATGGTGACCGTGCCGCCGACCGCGGCGGCCGCATCTATGGCTTTCTGCAGCGAACCGGTGTTCATGGTGGCACCGTCGCCTTTGGCGCCATAGTCGTTGGCTACGAAGGTCTGAGACGCGGCCCATGCGGGCGTAGCGAGCATCAGGCCAAACAGACCGATGGCGGCAATGGAGCGTGCGAATGTCGTCATTTTTTCCTCTGCACTTCAAGTTGGATGGGGCCGAAGAGGCCCGATGGAATGGGTTGCAGGTGATCCATATCCTGCGGATCGAAGCGGCGGCCGTACTTTGCGCGTAGGTCTGTGTAATCGCGCGGCGGCTGACCGGCGAGCAGGTTGATGGCCGTGTTATAGACGCGCACTTCGACATGGTTCTCGCCAGGGTGAATGAACTGCGATACGGCGATGCGATAAGGCGGATGCCAGAGAGAGCCGGCTCTTTTTCCGTTGATGAAGACCATGGCAGCTTCGCGAATAGGCGGGTCGAGCAGCGCGAGCATGCCACTGGCATTCGGCCGGCGTTTGTCCTCGAAAGGAGTTCCGGCGCCAAAGTCGAGGAAGAGGGTGGAATCTCGCGATGAAGTTTGATTGGTGTCGACCTTGAAGTTCCGCGAATAGATCACTTCGCCGGAATAGAACTGCCTGCCTGGGAGGTCGGTCCACGAGGTGAGAGCGGGGAGGGACTCGGGGCTGGCGCGCTGGCCGAAACGAATTGTCCAGCCGCTGCTCAGATCCGCCAGTTGTTCATCGACCACCTGCGGGCCAGGCGGTAACAGTTCCGACCACGAGGCCGATTTGTTTTCATTTGTATCGTGCAAGACAAAGATTCGCGATTCATAAGGTGCAAGCAACAAGGGAATCCGCCCTGGTTGCGTGGCTTGGAGCAGCTTGCCGCTGTCCGGGTCCCATGCATCGATGAACGCCCGCGTGGAACGGAACTGAATGGTCCCGTCGATGGGACGATTACTGGTGTTGGACACAAAGTACACGTCCAGGCCGGGGAGCTTGCGATGCAGGAAGCCAAGGCCTGCTATCTGGCCTGCCGCCTGCACGTCTGGCGGAAGAACGGAGTGTAGCACATCCGCAAGCTCAGCAGTCGAGGCGATGAACATGCCGTGGTGGTCGTCTGCTTTGAAGAGCCGATCGGAAACAGCGGCAATTTCGGCCGAATCGTTCTGTTCCATGAGACCGGGAGCCAGCGCTGGAAGCCTCTCCATCGCGATGACTTTGCCTGAGGATACGGCAAAGCTCTCGATCTTTTTGTAGGTTCGCAACGGAATCCTGATTGTAGGAGGAATGATGAGCACCGGGTAGGGTATGGCGCCCAGCTTATCGATGGTGGCGGCATCGATGTAGTCGACGTTATAGCCGGCATCGAGAATCGCCGCCATCATGGCGGGCGTGATGCGTTTCCGCATCTCATCCGTGACCGAATCGTGGCCGGGAGTGAATGCCGCCTGCGCATCGTCTTCAGGAAGGAGGATTGCGATGTCGTTTGCCGGAGCGCCCTGGCGAAGCAGCCAGCTTACGCGCTGGAGGTATTTTGTAATATCGGGCATGACCGGAAACCACGGATTGTGGGAGTTGAAAACCGCAGCCGCGTAGAGCGACCATCCTGGCTCGCCCGCGGCGGGGGCGGAGTACGGGTAGCCATGGCCGACAATCTGGTTGACGCCGAGAAGGAACATGCGATCGGCTTCAGCTTTCATATCAAGGGGGGTAGCGCGAAAGGCGGGGGAATGAAGCCAGGTCCAGGTTTCAGCGGATGTGATGGTTCGGCCGTAGAGGTGGTTGGCTGAGCTAGCCCAGCGGGTGAATGAAAACGTGCGCCACTGCGGCCCTTCGCCCTCAGGGAGGTTGGCAACGGCTTCATCGGCGAGGGTGACTGCGGGCTGGCCATAGGTCTGCGAACGGAAGCGGGTATGGTGAGCCTCGGCAAAGGTTGTGAGGGGCGCGAGGTAGTTCTCGCGAATCAAATCGGAAAGTGTCACGCCCCAGTCGTGACGGACTGCATTGGCCTGTGGCGTTCCCCCGGCCAGCAACTCGGGCAGATGAGGGATGAGATCATAGCCACGCCGCTTTAGATACTCGGCAGGAAGGTTCGCCGTCCAGTCGGAGTCATAGACTTCAAGCGAATCGGAGAACACGGAATAGGGCGGATGGTCGCCGAACGCGTCGACCAGCGGGGTCGCCACATCGGCCAGATGCTCGTCGATGGCGGCACGGGAGAAGTGGTCGAGGACGAAGCCTTCGGCTCCCGCGGCCGGCCGTTTCACCATCTGGCGCGTGTGGCTGGAGATGAAGAAGATGGCGGTGCCAGTGTTGCCTTCAACGGCAATGGAATCGCCGGTAAGATCGAGGGGCTTGGCAGAGGCGGGATCAAAAGACTTCTCAGTACCGGCAACCACAAATGCGGCGATGAAGCTGTCTCCTTCCGCGAGCGGCGGTTTTTCGACCTTGGCGCCATTGATGGGGATGGCCACAACTTTGAGACGGCCCGCGGCCAGAGCCAGGGTTGTTTTGGGGCCGCCATAGGGCCAACCGCTGCCGAGGGTGATGTTGACGCGCAGGCCAAGTGAGCGGGCGGTGGTGTTCACGAAGCTTATATCGTCGAGGAATTCCGGCGACAGATACTGAAGATTCCTGATGCCGGCGGCTTCGTTATCCAGCATCAGCGGATAGACCGGTTGAATCTCAACCCCTCCGATGCCCGCGCCTTGCATGGTCTCGAGCTCTTTGCGGAGTTCGGGCTTGACGACCGCGGGACCGAACCACCACCAGCGCATCATGGGCCGCGCATCCGCAGGCGGATCTTGGAAATGCCTGCGAAGAGCGGTGACGGAGTCCTGTGCAGACAGCGCAGACGAGACAGAGACCAGGAGCGCCAGCATTGCGGACTTGCCGATTACAAAACGACGGACGGTTAATGCGGATTTCTCACGGCAGGTGCAAGAAACGGGAATTGGTGGCTTGGCGACGTCGCGGGAGGGTCTGGAGACCCTCCGTACAGCCGGTCTGGAGACCGGCGCTACTCTAGCCGATGGGCTGTGAGAAATGCAGGTTAGAGCGGATTGGCGCGGTCCAAATATCATCCTATTTTCCCTTCGGCCGGCGGGATCGCGAAACGCTTCTGTCCGGCATCCATGCAGATTGAATCTACTCTCCGATTCTGGCGCGTTGCGTCCGATTTCGCGGCCAGGAGACTAAGGACGAGGGGGCACCGGCCCCTGCGGATTGAACTGACGCGCCAGTTCGGGCGTGGAGTGAACATCCGATACGGCGGGATTGTCCGCCCTGGCCACCTCGACGCCGAAGACATAACTGGGGCCGAACATGTTGCTGGTGAAAATGACGAGCTTCTTATCCGGCAAGAAATGAACATTGGGCTCGAGCCGATAGTTGTGCGCCGCCATGTTGACCAGGTGTTCGGAGTGGAGGAATCCCGGCTGCCAGAATTGAGGATCGTCGATGGCTCCTGGAGAGACGTTAAGCATCTGCGGCCGGAACAGCTCGATCCATTCGCCATCGGGCGCCTTGGCCACCTGCCCAGGGTCACCGCCGTCGCCTGCGAACAAGGTCTCTCCCTGGGTGAGGTTGAAGTGAATCGACCACTCATTGCGCTGAAGATGGTAGGCGACCCGGCTGTGCTTTTCAAGGTTATAGCCAGCCAGGAAGAAGTCTTCTCCCTTGGGGTACTGCCAGTCGTACCAAATAGTTTTGCCATCCAGGCCCCAGAATTCGTGTCCCGCAATCTCCATCGCCATCGTGCGTTTATGCATGAGTTCATTGTGCGTTCCATCGGTGTGAATCATCCAGATGCGATCCACCTTCTGCCATGGGCCTTCGTGACAATACATCAACAGCGTGGGATCGACGGGCGAAAAGAGCATATGCCCGATCCAGTCGGTGGAGTGCAGCAGAGGCGTCACTTTGCCGGTGGTCAGATCGACGGTAAACAGGACCACGGGAATGCGGGCGGCCAGGCGCCGCTCCATCATCTCTCCCTTGCCTTCCGGTTGAAGCAGGGTTCCCGCCTGGGGCACCGCCCTTGTTGAGGTTGTTGCGGGCGTTGGGGTGCCTGTGGGCGGGGTGCGATTGCTTCCATACTCCTGGCTGGCGGGTGTTGCGTTTTCCTCATACGTTCCTACACCCAGGGTTTCGTCGGCATTGATCGTGGCGACGCTCGCGCGGGGAGGCAGCGTCACGAGCTTTGTGACTTCGCCGGAATCAAGGTTGGCCTTGTAAACCGAGGATAGATTTGTGGATGGGTCCGTGCGCGAGAAAAACACGGAGTTGGTCTTGCTGCCCACAACGATAACGCGCATGGCGAATCGATAGGAAGCAGGCGGTCCGGGGACGGTAGCTGCCGGTGGAGGCGGGTTAGGCACGATGAGGCGGGTTTTAAGGCTGACAAGATTCAGGGAACGGATGCCCTCAGGCGCACTGTAAATCATCTGCCTGCCGTCAGGGGTGAACGCGTTCACATTGAAGTAAAGGCCGGATGAACCGGGCTCATCGGTCAGGCGAATCACACGATGGCCGGTGTCCTTGTCTACCCACGAGGCCGGCGGCCCCTGTGAAAATGACAGGGCCGACAATGCAGCAAAAAGGCCAGCGGCGGCGAGAGAATTGCGAACCATAGGGAATTGCGCTCCTCGGGTATGGGATCACAGCAGCGATTCCGGCAAGACGGAGGCACGCACCTCGACAAACCGCCACGCGATGATTTATACATCCCAAAAGTCAAGGTGGCAACTTTTTTTGTATTGAAAACTGTCGGGTCATGGAAGAGAGCGAGTGGCACTGGGGCGCGCAGGCGCCTGCGACGGGAGCGATGATCGGGCCTGCGTTGTATCTGGCAGGCGCGCCTCGAAAACAATCAAGGTCGATCTCCATCTGCCGTTCCCTCAATAGTTTCCAGGGCAGATTCATTCGATGCTGGTTGAGAATTTCTACCCAGACAAACATGCTGGCTCATGTCCCGACAGGCGTTTCTCCGAAGAGCCGAGGGATTAGGCGAAAACCCAGTCGCGGCAACTGGGTCTGCAATGATCAAACTAGAACTAATTCCGTCGGCCGTTTTGCCGATAATCCGTTTTGGGCTAGATACTTGAAGACTTGCACATTGGAGTCTGCCTGATGAAGAGACTTATCGGCGCGTTCGTCATTGCGTGTGCATCGATGGCTTGGGCTGCGCCTCCCGCCCCTTTGACCACGCTGAAAGCAATCCATCAACGCGATGGCGCGAAATGCCAAGAAACAATACCTTCAATATGTTCCAAGCGAAATCGACACGCAGCGAGTACTCACGGTGCTCAGCAAGGGGTGCGCAAATGGCAGCCCGGCAGGGCCAGTATGCGATACGATTACGCGGGTCGTGCTGCTTTCTGATAAGGAAGGGACCGCGACGGCGGAGGCCGTCTCTCAGAACCCGCTCACCCAATCGTGGCAGAACGGTTTCGGCGCCAACGCGTCCTGTTCTGGACTCGTGAGCCGATTCGCTATGGCCGATGTGCAGCGAGTACGCAACAGCAAGGGCGAATTCCTGATCGCTACGTTCAACGGAGCTACCTTGCTGAAAATCTACACGGTAAAGGATAAGTACGTTAAGAAATTGGGGATTGGAGGCGCTCTCGGAGCTGGGTCTGTATTCTGAGCGACCCTGCCGTAACGGGAAAACTCTCGAACCCCGCTAAATCTACTTCCACCGAAAAATCCGCAGCGAAACCGCGAACGGCACCACAAACCACGCCAGCAAAATCGCCACCTGCGCCATCTGCGCCCCAAGGCTCAGCCCCTGCAGCATATTCCCGCGCATCGCGCTGATGGCCGCCGTCAAAGGCAGCGCCTGCACCAGAGGCTGAATCACCGCCGGAAAACGCGATGCCGAAAAGAATATGCCCGACAGAATCCACATCGGAAGCATCACCAGGTTCATCAATCCTGAAACAGCTTCCGTCGTCCTGGCCCGCGAAGCCACCAACAACCCCAGCGCCGAAAACGCCAGCGATGTCATCAGGCACAGCAGTCCCAGCTCAACCAGCGACCCTCGAAACGGTACGCCGAAGACCAGCCACGTAAACGCCAGGAACACCGCAACCTCGATGAGCAGCATCGCCAGCCTTGACAGCAGGAAAGCCGCCAGGTACTGCCACTTCGGCATCGGCGACGCCACCAGCCGCTTCAGCAGTTTCTTCTGCCGGCCCTCGACGATGGAAAAACCCAGCCCCCACATCGCCGACCCCATCAGGTTCATGCCCAGCAGGCCCGGCACCACAAAGTCGATATACCTTGACCCGGTCTCATGAACCAGTTCGTTGCCGGCCCGCACCGCATCGTGCCGCCCCGCCGCTGTTTGAATCGCACGGTCGGCCAGCAGACGCGCCGTCCGCGCATCGGGATTGGTATCGTCATACTTGTACGCAACCCCTTCGGGCCGCTGAATCGCAAGCAGCAGTATGTTCCCCGTAGCCAGCGCATGAGTCCCAGCCGCCTCGTCCAGCGTCACCGCCGTCATTCCCTTGTCCGCGGCCAGCGCCTGCGTTAGTTGCGTGGTTGTGGCGCCCACCTGCAGCACGTCGGCCGGCCGGTTGCGGAAAGCAATGCCCAAACCCACGGCCAGCAGAATCGGAAAAATAAATATCCAGAAAATGGCCTCGGGTTCGCGTAAAAACAGCCGAAAACGCACCATCGTCAATTGATAAAGGCTGCTCGTTTCCAGCTTATTCATCGCGCAGGTTCCTCCCTGTCAGGCTCACAAACACGTCTTCCAGCGTCGCCGAGTGCGTCCTGAACTCGCTCATGTGCAATCCCTGGCTTGTTAGTGCGGCAAAGATGCGCGGCACCACCGAGTGCAGCTCGCTCACGGATAGCTGGTGCAGCCCCGCATCCACGCGATGCGACTGAACCCCCGGAATCGCCATCAGCGGAGCCGTATCGACAACTGAGTGGGCCACAGTAGATGTGGGTGCCCCTGGGTCGCGGTCCCCGCGGACAGGTCCTCGTCCGGGGGGTGGTGGTCCCTCGCCTTTGGGGACCAGGGAAACATTCGAAGCGGGTGTGGGTGCCCCTGGTCCCTCGCCTTTGGGGACCAGGGAGACATGAGACTCAACCACCGCGAACTCCACAATATTCTCACCGCCCAGCAGGGCAATCAGTTCCTTTGGTGTCCCCAGAGCAATCACCTTGCCATGATCCATAATCGCCACACGGTCGCAAAGCCGCTCGGCCTCGTCCATGTAGTGCGTAGTCAAAATAATGGTGCGCCCAGCATGTTTCAGCTCGTCCACCAAATCCCACAAGTGACGCCGCGCCTGCGGATCGAGCCCGGTTGTCGGCTCATCCAGAAACAGCAACTCAGGGTCACCCACCAGCGCGCAAGCCATCGCCAGCCGCTGCTTCTGGCCGCCTGAGAGCGTTCCCACCCGCCCCTTGCGCTTCTCCTCCAGTTGCGCCGTCGCAATCGACTCGTCCACAGAAATCCCGCGCTTGTAGAAGCTCCGAAACATCCGCAGCGTCTCTTCCACCGTCAGCTTGTCAGGGAACTGCGTCTCCTGCAGTTGAATCCCGATCCGCTGCCGCAGCTCGTCCGCGCCGCTGCGCCAGTCGAGGCCCAGCACTTCCACGGTCCCATCATCGGGCGCGGTCAGCCCCTCGCAAATCTCAATCGTCGTAGTCTTGCCGGCGCCATTGGGTCCCAGCAGCCCGAAGCACTCGCCCCGCGCCACTTCCAGGTCCAGCCCATCCACCGCTTTCACATCGGCAAACGCCTTCTTCACCCCGCGCAGCAGCAGCGAAGGACCGTTCCCCGCGGCCCGCGTCTCCTCGCTCGCCGCACCATTTTTCAACTCGCCCATGATCGTTCCAGATTACCGCATCTTCGCTTCTTGCTTTTGAAGATGGCGCGAATACGTCATTTGCAGTTTCCGGGTTCGCGACCCTTGGCTCGGAACGTCGCGTCCCAGCTTCTACATTTGTGTACTGTGTATAATTGGCCATGCTGAAATGCCCTCGAGTATCGTCGGCAGCATGGTCGTCTATCCTTCCGCTTTGCATTTTGTGCCTTACGGTTCACGGAGTTTGCCAACAGAGCAATTCGGGGGCTGATTCATCATCGCCCGTTCCCAGAGACTTGCTATTGACGGCGGCACATGACAACGGGCTCACAAGACCAAACCTGACGCCCTGGCACATCAAGATCAGCTTTGATTCTTTGGATGGTCGCGGCCGCCCTGCATTGCATGGGACGTTTGAGGAGTTTTGGGCGGAGCCGGACAAGTACAAGAGAATCTTCGCGACAAGCAATTTCAATCAGGTCGAGTATCTGAAAGACGCAGGCATCCGGCGCACCGGCAGCCGGGACAGCGCACCGTCCGAGCTGATGGCGGTCGTGGATCAGTTTCTCCGTCCGATTCCTCTGGATATGGATTCGATCGATGCTGCGAGATTTCAGATAGGGATGCCCTTAGTTGGCGAGACAAAGCTTATATGCGTAGCGGTATCGCAACCCCAATCATCGACGCAACCGGTCTCAGCGATACAAGCGCACTTAACCAGGGAAGCTGTCTCAAATGAGACCTATTGCACGGATGAGCATTCACCCATCCTGCGTCTACAGCTTTCCGCTGGAGGAACTTCGCGATTCGTACGAAACGACATCGTCCGGTTTCAGGATTGCTATTTGCCGCAGACAATTGAAGAATACGAGGGCTCGCCGCACGATCAAAAACCCATACTCACCGCGAAGCTTGAGAAGATTGAAGCCATCCCTTCCATAGACGATGCACAGTTCACGCCGCCTGCGGATGCGGTTCCCCCACCGAAGGTGATCACGCTGAATGAAAGAGACACTAAACCGCACCGTCTGCACCATTCTTATCCCGAGGATGACTATCAGTACCCCGGAGGAAACCGGTCCGTACACATGGCTGCACTCGTCATCGTCTCTTTCCAGATCCAGACGGATGGGCGCGTTTCAAATCTGCGCGTAGAACGCGCCAGCGTTCCTCAAGCGCTACGGCAAGCGCTGCAGCAGGCATCCCTGGACGCGGTCAGGAATTGGACTTACAAACCATTTATTCAAAACGGCGAGCCGGTGGAGGTGAACACAACCGAGACCCTCGTTTACCCGCTGACGCCTTAATTGAACTGGCTGACAAGGAGCGTCCCCGCTGTCAAGCTTTGCTTCAGCCGACAAACCGCCAACCCCAGAGCCCCAAGCCCGAACAAATGCTCGCCCCCGCCCCGCATGATGTACCATTCTTGCTTGCGGAGCTGCTGCCCCACCAGGACAGCGTCTCCGCAAGAAGGCCCAAATCCATGCGAACCCATTTTCCTCTCAGCCTTGCTCTCGTTCTAGTCTCCCCGCTCTTCGCCATCACCGCCCGCGCTCAATCCGCACCCGCGCCCTACGACGAGGTCGATCCCTTCATTGGCACAGCCGGCGGAGGCAACACCTTTCCCGGCGCGACCCTCCCCTTCGGCATGGTCCAGTGGAGTCCCGACACCAACCGCGATGCCTGGTATCGCTACGACGAAAAGCAAATCCGCGGATTCGGCATGACCCACATCAGCGGCGCAGGCTGCGGCCTCTACGGCGACTTCGCCGTG
>Ga0182030_10028347_pt1 | contig 10014 bp, 5 predicted proteins | sample 812S3MmetaG_FD_121299 | JGI IMG/M metagenome (GOLD analysis project Ga0182030, IMG submission 121299) | Permafrost microbial communities from Stordalen Mire, Sweden - 812S3M metaG (Illumina Assembly) | ecosystem: Environmental > Terrestrial > Soil > Wetlands > Permafrost | place: Sweden... | reverse complement strand
TGAAAACCAGAATGGAAATCGCAGCCTATAATCAACATCGTTGGCTCCTTCTCCGGTCTTCTGACTTCTTCGCAGAAACAGACTACCGCCGAACGGAGCCGACGTTGTTATGAGATCAAACGAAGTGAGGAATCCCAGCACTGCCCAAGTCTTCAGTGCTGCCTCAAGCTTTTCGGCCTGAAATCGATCCTTATTTTGCACCCTACAGGGATCCCTTTTGTGGAACTAATCCGCCGCACCTTCGCTCATCTCCTCCGCCCCTGGCAACGCTGACTTATCCACAAGTTCCGGGGAACCCGACAAATATTCCAGCCATTTATGAGTCAGGCGGATACGCCTGAACAGGAAGCTGAATCCATTCACGATGCAACCCACCAGCACAGCCGATAGGATCGTCCCTTCGCGCAGACCTTTGATTGTCCCGAAAGCAAAAAGAGAAATGATTGCCGCTGAAATAAGCAGTGTGGAGTCAAAGATTACTTTTATAGTTCCAAAGTTTGCTCCGGTCTTTGCGGCAATTGTTTTCACCGCGCCCTCACCGGGATTGAGGATGACATTGGGGGCGACCTGCAGATAGGTTCCCAGGGCCACAAGAGTACTGCCTAGCACTAGAACAAAAATCTTCCAGGCGTACAGGTGCGGATTCACCGGGGTGAACACGAACATTCCAAAATCGATGAAGAATCCGAAAAAAAGCCCCACCAATACTTGCACATACCGCTTCTTGGGAAAGCTCTTTCTCAATATGACCATCTGAACCAGCACAAAAAAAAGACTCAGTAGGAAGGTGAACTGTCCGAAGGTGAAGGGGAACATCATACTCAGAACGTATGGGACGCTGGAGATCGGAGGAGTTCCCAGCTTCGACTTCGTTACCAGACTTGCGCCCAGCCCCATGAAAAACAAACCGGCCAGGAATACAAAATACCTGGCGGCCAATCTAATTTTCGACAACTATGGCACCTCTGGAAGAGAAAACCGTTGGCAGAGCGGGTAACTCAAGCCTCTTCTGCTTGAGCGCTTTGGTTGATTTTTCTTTTGCTGTACCCTCACAGCCAGCGGCTGAAGTCCCTGCCGTTTTCCTCCAGCTCAAACACCCCCGCCCGCGATAGCTCGCCGACAATCCGGTGCGTCTCCGGGGCGCGTGCCACCCGCGTGATCCAGTGATTGGCCACGTCATAGCTCTCCCGCGTGATCCAGTTCTGCGGCAGAACCTCCACCAGCCCGGCCTGCGGATAGACCACCTGGATTGCGAACGAGGGATCGTTCGCGGCCAGCCCATTGTAGTTGCAAGGTGCCAGCACCTCGTCCACGGCAAGGAAGCTCAGCGGCACGTCCAGCGCGTAGGTTCCCGCCTCCAGTTCCGTGCTCACGTCGAACTCCGCCTGCGCTGGCGTCGTGGCATAGATCCGTTCGCTGGAAGCCGCAAACCACCCCGCAATTTCCTCCAGGCTGAAGGCTTGCATCCGGTCCGGCTCAAAGCAGGCAAAGCGCAGCGCGCGCGCTTCCGGCCACCACACGCCAAGTTTTCCGTCTTCAATGGGGAAGGGCCGGCAGTAAGTATTCAGTGCCAACCGGGGCAGCTCCGGCTCGCCCTCTTCATGCAGCGTTACCAGGAAGCTCAACCCCTCCTGCTTCTCATGGAAGCGCCACCGGTAGCGCCGCGAGCCGCTGCCGCGCACCTCGGGGAAGGTCTCCCAGAACCACGGCGCTGGTCCCGTCGTCGATTTCACCAGCCTGTTCAGTTGCCCAGGGAGAGTCATTGTGCTCTCTCCTACGCGGGTACCCCGCGCGGTTTCACGTTTTCTCGTATGAACTTGACGATGTCGTCCATCGGTGTGCCGGGCTGGAAAACTCCCTTCACTCCCACCGCCTTCAGCGCCGGAATGTCCTGATCGGGGATGATTCCTCCGACCAGCACCAGCACGTCGTCCATCTTCTTCTCTTTCATCAGCTCCGCAACCCGCGGAACAATCGCATTATGCGCGCCGGACAAAATGGACAGCCCGATCACGTCCACGTCCTCCTGCAGCGCCGCGCTCACAACCATCTCCGGCGTCTGCCGCAGTCCTGTGTAGATCACTTCCATGCCGGCGTCGCGCAGGGCGCGGGCAATCACCTTAGCGCCCCGGTCGTGTCCATCCAGGCCGGGCTTTGCCACCAGTACGCGAATTCTCTCTTCATGTGCCATATAAGTGCGCCGAGTCCCCAGGAAAATCTTATGAACTTACTCCCATCCATGATACCGCGCCGCGCTCGCCCGCGCACCCGGCACTTCCCGGCAATCCCACTTCTACGTAAACGAAGACTCCACGTAGGTCCCGTAAACCTCTCGCAACGCCTCGCAGATCTCGCCCACCGTCGCATAGGCCCGCACCGCTTCCAGGATGTAGGGCATCGTGTTCGCCTCGGAGATTTTTCCGTCGCGTCCCGCCTCCGGCGTCATCGCCGCGGCCTGCTTCAATTTCTCCAGCGCCCGCCGCACCGCCTCGTTATCGCGCCGCGCGCGCAGAGCTTGCAACTTAGCTTTCTGCCGCTCTCCAACCCCCTCGCCGATGTAGAGAATCTTCGGCGACTCCTCTTCGATCACAAACTCATTCGCCCCCACCGTGATCTTCTCCCGCGCCTCGGTTGCCTTCTGGAAGCCATAGCTCGCCTCGGCAATTTCTTTCTGCGGAAAGCCGCGCTCGATGGCCTTTACCATTCCTCCCATAGCGTCCAGCTTCTCGAAGTACGCAAACGCTCCGTTCTCCATATCCAGCGTCAGCCGCTCCACAAAATAGGAACCTGCCAGCGGGTCGATCGTATTCGCCGCTCCGCTCTCGTAGGCAATCACCTGTTGGGTTCGCAGCGCGGTCCGCGCCGATTCCGCCGTCGGCAGCGCCAGTGCCTCGTCGTAGCTGTCCATGTGCAGACTCTGTGTTCCGCCCAGCACCGCCGCCAGTCCCTGCAGCGCCACCCTGGCGATGTTGTTCAGCGGCTGCTGCGCCGTCAGCGAAACCCCAGCCGTCTGCGTATGGAAGCGCATCAGCCAACTCCGCTCGTTCTTCGCCCCGAAGCGATCCTTCATCAGCCGGAACCATATCTTCCTTGCCGCCCGGAACTTCGCAATCTCCTCGAAAAAGTCGTTGTGCGAATTGAAAAAGAAGCTCAGCCGTGGCCCGAACTCATCCACATCCAGCCCGCGCCGCTGCGCCCACTCCACGTATTCCACCCCGTCGTAGATGGTGAACGCCAGCTCCTGCAGCGCCGTCGAACCGGCCTCGCGGATGTGATATCCCGAAATCGAAATCGTGTTGAAGCGCGGTGTGTATTTCGAGCCGAACTCAAAGGTGTCAATCACCAGCCGCATCGATTCCGCCGGCGGATAGATGCACTCCTTCTGCGCGATGTATTCCTTCAGGATGTCGTTCTGCAGCGTCCCGGAAATCTTCTTCCAGTCCGCGCCCTGCTTCTCCGCCACCACCAGGTACATCGCCCACAGCGCGCTCGCCGGAGAGTTGATCGTCATCGAAACCGTGGTCTTCTCCAAGTCGATGCCGCGAAACAGAATCTCCATGTCCTCCAGCGAGTCGATGGCTACTCCGCACTTGCCCACCTCGCCTTCGCTGAAGGCATGATCGCTGTCGTAGCCCATCAGTGTCGGCAAATCAAATGCCACCGAAAGCCCGTTGCCGCCGTGCTCCAGCAGATACAGGTAGCGCTCGTTGGTCTCCTCCGGCGAGGCAAAGCCCGAGAACTGCCGCATCGTCCACAGCTTTCCCCGGTAGCCCGTCGCGTGAACCCCGCGCGTGTACGGAGCCTCGCCCGGATATCCCAGGTATTTTTCCTCGCTCCAGTCCTCCGGCAGATCCGCCTGCGTATACAGCCGCCGCACCGGCCTTCCTGAAATCGTCGTAAACCGCGCTCCGCCGTCCTCGCCCAGATTCGTCCCCGTGGCCGCGCCAATCGGCTTCTCTGGCTGCTGCTCCAGCGCCCGTGCCAGGGTCGTCTCCGCCCAGCGCCGCTCGCGCTCGCTCGGCTGCCGTCCCCGCAGCACTTCCTCCAGCGGATTCACTCCAGCCTTTTTTTCGGCCATTCCCCTCACCTTCACTCTTTTATTCAGATGCTCTCCCCCGCATCCCCGAAGCTTTTTGTCTCTCATCTGCCGAGCGCCCGCGGCCGGAGCGGCATCAGTTGCCGCGTACCCGGCTGCGAAGCGACTTCTTGGCCGCAGGTGGCCCACATCCGCCCTCCTTTGGCGAATGTGGGGCTGTCGCTTCAGCGCCCAAATGTCGCCGGGTGGCCCATTCAAGCCTTCTTTCGGCTTGAGTGGGGCTGTCGTCTTAGAGCACAAATGCCCTACATCTACCGTAATTATCAGATGTGGGGCGGACTCGTCACCAAAAAGTTTAGGCCGGAGGATCCTCTTTCAAGGAACCCTCCGGCCTGAAGATTTCATCAGGAGGTTACATCTAATAGACGCTCCTCCCATGAAAAAGGTAGCAAATTATTTCACCACGTCCCGTCCTCAGCGCCCCGAGGGCTCCGGTTGCGTCACCGTCGCTGGCGTCAGGTTTGGCTGCAACCCTGGAATTGACGGCATATGCGCCACTCTCCCGCTCGCCGCGTCCTCCATCGAAATCCCGTTCTTGTCGAGGATGCTTGCCGTAACCTGGTCCAGCGCAACCCGCGCTTTTTCGTAGGTCGAGAGTGCCGCTACGTAGTTCGAGGATGCCTGTGTCGAATTGCTCTGCTGTTGCAGCACCAGATAGCTCGTCGAAGCTCCCAGGTTGAACTTTTTCTGCTCCGCGTCCAGGCTTTGCTGGGCATAGTCGCGGGCCGCGCGGGCCGCCTCAACCCCGGCGCGCGACTGCTGCAACGTGAATGCGGCATTGCGAACCTGCAGATTGATCTGATTCTTCTGCTGCTGGAAGTTCAACTCATTCTGCCGGTACTCCAGTTGCGCGCGAATTTGGTTTGACTGTCCCGCCCGGTTGCGCAGTGGAACCGAAAGATTCACATACACGCCCTTATCCGGTATGCTCCGGTTCACCAGTTGGTTAAAGGCGTCGCCGTAATTACTTGCCTGTCCCGCGCCCGCGTAATATCCCACTACGTCCAGGGTTGGCAGCAACGCGCCCTTCGCGGCCTTGTTGTTAATCTCATTGTTGCGCAGATTCAGCTCGCTCTCCAGCAGTTCCGGACGGTTGGCCAGCGCGTAATTCACCAGCTCTTCGGTCGCCGGCATCGGCTCATTGCTCAGAACCATGGTGTCGGTGGGGATGACCTCCGCCGCCGTAAGCTGCGGATCGTTGAAGTTCCGCGCCAGCGCATTTTTCGTAATCAACTGCTGATACTGCAGGTTGGTCTGCGAAGCAATCAGGTTCTGCGTCGCCGTGGCCACGGATGACCTTGCCGAAACCACCTCGATCGGTGCCAGCGTGCCGATCTCCACCTGCTTCTTGTTGTCGGTCAGCGTGCGCTGCGCAAATTCCAGCGCTGTCTGCTTCACCTTCAGGTCTTCGTATGCGTTCACCAGGTCCCAGTAGATGTTCTGGATCTGCGCCACCGTCGAAATCACCTGCGCCTTGAAGCTGGCGTCGGTCACCTTGCGGTCGTTCTGCGCGATGATGATCTGGCGCCGGTTGTTGTCGATTCCCCAGCCCTGCAGCAGGTGTTGCCGCACCTGCACTTTCCACGCGCCATCCAGCTCCGGATTGTAGTAGCTGGCCCCCAGCGCGGTTTTCGGAATGTTGTTCGACAGCCGGTCATTGGTGTAGCTCACAGTTGCCAGCGTGCCCGTCGCCCACCCCTGCGTATAGTTGAAGTTGTACTGGCTCGTGTTCTGGTGAACGGCGCTGATGTTGCCATAGTAAAACACCGAGTCCGCCGGGCTGATCTGGAGCGGCGTTGTCGCCCGGTCTCCCGACATCGTGGCCGACAAAAGCGGATCGTAGGAATCAATTGCCGAGCCCACCGAGTTCTGCGTCGATTGCACAATGCCGCCCGAGCCCGATGCCGAGCCCGCCGTCCCCGTCGAAGTTCCGCCCGAGCCGCTCCCCGTCCCGCCCGTCGTGCTCGTCGTGATCGGATTGCCGCCCACCGTGCCCGTCAGCAATCCGGTGGAAACGCCGCGAACCGTGCCGCCCGACTTGGCCAGCAGGATATCCATATCCGCAATATTCAGGTTGTAGCGCGCAATCGCAATGTCAAAATTGTTCTCCAGCGCCAGCGCCACCGCGTCGTTCAGTGACAGCATCAGCTTGCCGTCCTTCAGCAGGTTGTGGAGCCGGTCGCTGTTGTTCAGCACCGGTTGCGGAAGCCCATGCGGCCGATAAGGCTTCCACAGGCTCAAGATCGAATACGGCTGCGCCGACGAGCTCATCGCGGTCGAGTAATCGGCCTGATTTTGCGGATTGGCTGGAGCGTTTTGCTGCGCAGCGTTCGCTACCGCCGTCTGCGCCGGCAGACTCGAGGACAGCAAAGCCAATATGGACACGGACGCAACCATCCGGTAAAGCACATGTACTGGACGCGAAACCGACATTCGCTCTTCTCCGTTATGAGTTCGGTATTTCTCTATGGGGCTTCTGAAATCGTCTCGCAACCGCTCCGCGCTCCGGCATAAACCGCGCCAAGCCTGCGGAACGCAATCACTGGTACGCAATTCTCCCGCCTCAGGTTCCCTGGCCGCTGAAAACCTCGCCGCAAATTTCTGCCAGCCGCCAGCCGCTGTGCGGGCGCAATCGCGCTACGCAGTCGAGTATATCCGACCGGCCCCACCCACAGCGCCCCACTCCGCGCCCGCTTATTCTGTATTGAAGAAATTCGCGCACGAGGTTTTCGCGCGCTTCCGCCGCTCTCACTCCGATCCGGTTTCAGCCCGATCCGCGGGTGCCTGTAGATGATCAAGACGCGGGTGGCCCATTCAAGCCATCTTTTGGCTTGAATGGGGCCTTTGACCTTGCGTTCTTGTTTGCCTTTTCTTTTACTTGGCGCGAGCTCGGGTGCCCCACGTTCGCCGCTGCCTTTGCGGCTAAGGTGGGACGGCCAGTACACACCAATACAGGAACTGCTCCGATGAAGTTACAGCCTCTTCCGTCTGAGTGCGCCCAGCCATTGCCGCGCCGCTCCTCGATCGCTGACTGAAAGCAGTGTCTTCAGAATGTGTTCTTTTCCAGCGTGCCCATCCCGCGCCTCTACGGCGCTCGCCCGTCCGCTTTGCCGCTCTCCCGTCAGATCCTCCACCGCTTGCAGCAAGCCGCTCTGGAACGGCGCACTCAGAACCGAATATCCGCGCTGGCGTGCCTCGCGGCGCACTTCCCTGCTCAAATTCGCCGGCAAGTAGGCCTTCGCGACCTCGCCCAGCATCGGCAGGTCGTGCTCGGTGTCGCCGATCGCCCCGCTCCGCTCTTGCGCAGCCGTTTTCAGCTCCATCACTTTTCTCGTAGCCGAAGCTTTTCCCGTTCCGGCCGGCATAATATATGTATCCACCGGACTGGAAATAAACGTCAGTCGCGGAAACTCTCGCAGCGCTTCGCGAACCAATGTCTCCGGCAAGCCAACCGCGCTGCCATTCTCCAGCCCGTAGCCGCGGATGGCTACTTCATACGTCGGGTCCAGAAACACTCCCGGTTTTTCCTTCAAGCTGGTACGCAGCCGGGCCAGTTGTTCGCGGCTCTCCGCGTCGATCAGAACCCGCTCGTTCCCCGCAATCCGATCCACAAACACGCATCCATACTCGGCAATCCCTCCCGCCATGCCGTAGCTGTGGCAGTACTGGCGCACGTGAGCCACGGGCCGCCCCGTGTTCAGCACCACCGAGTAGCCATGCCGCCGCAGCGCCGCCAGCGCCGCCATCCCCTTGCCCGTGGTGTGAGGAAAATAGAACGAGGAGCGGTCGAAAACTCCGTCCAGATCCATAAAAAACAAATCCCTAGACCACTCCGCCCCCATCGCCGCCTCGTCTGTCCCCGGTTTGCCGTGGCTGCCAGACGTTGCCCCGCCTGCTTCCGGCATCCGTTCCGCAAACTGCTCCCCGCAAAACTCCGCCAGCGTATAGGTCAGGAAGTTGCACGCCTCGATGTGCTCGGCTTCCAATTGCTTCGCGGCCTCGTCGCTCCGCGCCCGCATGGCATGGAAGCGCGCCCATCCAACGGCCAGGTGACCGCAACTCAGGGCATGGAGAACCATACGTTCGCCGGCGTTTTGATCTCCCGTCAGCCTGATATATTCCTTCAGCAGGTAGCGCTGTGCCTGCGGCGAAAGATTCAACTGCAGCGCCGCCAGCGCCAGATCGTAGGCCCCATCCACTACGTTCGGCGCCGGATTGCCGAAGCCGTGATGTTCGTAGTCGATCTTCAGCGGCTTTTTTCCGTCGCTCAGCCATTCCTCCCCGCCCAAATTTCCGTCGATGAACGCAGGCTGCCTCGTAGCGTAGGCCTGTAACGCGCTCCATAGCGCGCTCATCTTCAGCCAGCGCAGCTGCGGCGGATACACTCCCCGCAGCACTTTCGCAAGCGTATAGCTTCCGCCCACGCTCGGCTTCATCTGCGCCACCGCCGGGTCATCCGCAAGCGAGAGCAGCCTTACCCGCGCCGCCGCATAAGCTGCCACGCGCTCAGCGACCTCTTCCTCCGATTGCACCGCCGACGCCTGCTCTTCGATCCATTCGCTGAACAGCATCCCATCCCGCAGCCCATACACCTTGGGGACGAACTCATGCAACCGGCTTCCTGCCAGGTATGCGTGATAGCCCAGAAAGCCCCAGCCAACGCTCTTCGCCAGCACCCGGTGAATTTTTCCCTCCGGCGTCCGCAGCGCGTAGACCCGCTTCATGTGTACCTGGAAATCGTCGGACAGATGCGCTTCGAGCTCCCGGTTCAGCGCCTTCGTCGCCTCATCGTCGATCACCACTGCGTCCTGAAGTCCGCCAGAATGCCGTTCGCCGGAACGCTCTTTGCCGCAACGATCTTTGCCCGAGCGATCTTCGCTGAATTCCCCCTCGCCGCGAACCAGTTGCTCGATCAATGGCCGCAGCCGCTCGCCCGCTAGCAACTTATGTTTGTAGGAGTCCTGCGCCGCAAGCGTCACCAGTTCTACGTCCGTGCAGCCGCCGGTCAGCGCTCCGTGGTCGCTCTGCGCTTCATGACTCGGCACCACTACCGCGATTCTCTCCCGCCCGACGCCGCACTCCGCCAGCAGATCGATCATCAGCCGGATCGTCTCGCCCGTGTCCGGGTGGTCATCCACAATCAGCACCTTCGCCGCCTGGCCGGTCATCGCCAGCAGGCTCTTTTTCTCCCAATGCCCCAACCCGCTCTTCGGACGAACCGCCATCCACGCCGATTTCCATCCCAGCTGTTGCAGCCGGGCATGAATCAGCGGCGCAAAGTACCCGCCCGCCGTGCGCGCGCCCACAATTGCCAGCGTGCCGCCGCTGCTATGGCTGCGGTCGAAGGCATCTGCCAGCGCAATCGCGTCGTGGTGCGTCAAATCCTGTGCGCGGAAGCCGGAAACCAGTTGCATCGGAGCCTTGCGCAGCTTCTCCGGAAGCTTGCGCCCGGCCAATTTGCGGCTCATCGACGCCAGCCGCGCCACCTGCGGACTCTGCGCTACGAGTTCGTTCAAAACAATCGCGCAGGCCAGCTCGACGCAGCCCGCCCACTCCCGCTGCCAGCTCCAGACCGCTCCATCGAGCAGCCCGCTGCCCAACCGATGCGCCGCCAGCGCCGCCTTGTCTGCAACCTCCAGCGCCAACCGCGCCCGCGGCCAGCGCGCCCCGAATTTTCGGAACGAAGGCAGTCGCGGCCCCAGGTAGTCGGAAACCGTGCAGTCAATCGCGCACGTCAGCAGATACAGATTGATCCGCGCTTCCTTCCGCTGCCACTCCGTCTCCAGCGCCGGATACCACTCCAGCTCGTCGTTGAGCAGCCGGAACAGCCGGCCGAGCGGCTGCAGCGGGTTCAGGCACCACGCATAGAGCTCGCAGAAGCGTCGTTCGCTCTCACCCTCGATATTGCGTACTCTCTG
>Ga0182030_10028346_pt1 | contig 10015 bp, 12 predicted proteins | sample 812S3MmetaG_FD_121299 | JGI IMG/M metagenome (GOLD analysis project Ga0182030, IMG submission 121299) | Permafrost microbial communities from Stordalen Mire, Sweden - 812S3M metaG (Illumina Assembly) | ecosystem: Environmental > Terrestrial > Soil > Wetlands > Permafrost | place: Sweden... | reverse complement strand
GTTGTTTCGATACGCCAGATGGCAGATTTGGCACGGGGCTCAGTCGTGTACTTTTGGCGGACAGCAAGCACAAACGGCAACCTTTAAGGAACCACGCGGTTTTCTCAATTGGCGAAATATCGCGATTGCACTCAATGACGGAGGGTCCCGAGTCCAATAGTGCAATCGCCTCAGACGGTAGAATCCGCAATCCGTTTGCAATCCGTTTGCTGGCTTAGCACTGCTTTCCACGTACTTTCATGCCATCCGTGGCCTTGCATGTTGTTGAATCTACGTTTTCATGCGGATTCGAGTCCTTCGTGAGGAGCCATTCTCTTATCCCACCTCTTGTGACAACTCCTCGTCTAGGAGCTTTTGGCTTCCTTGCCTGTAGCCGCCCGCTGGAATTTGCCTGCCGGAGCAGATCTCGCACAATCATCCGCATCCACTAGCGTCCGGCGCTGTTGCGAGTCGGCGAAAAAACTGCGCCAGAATTGCGCCAAACAGATGGCATTCTGGGCTATTTCGTCTGCTTAATTCAAGTTCTGAATATTCCAGGAATCGAGTAAGTTTCCTCCAAAGTGTTAGTGCGTATTGGCAGGCTTTGCTTAACGCGCTGGAGGCGTTTACCGAGTTTCCGAGCGTATATACGTCTCGCCCCGTCCTCACCGGTGAAAGTAGCTGGTTCGCCTTCAAGGTCTACAACCCCCGGCGTGGCCGGTGTATGGTTTTTGAGGCATAATAATTAAGGAGGTTAGCCATGACCATCACTCTTGACATCAGACCGGAGACCAAGGAAGAACTGGCTCGACAGGCCGCCGCGCACGGATTGGGAGTTGGGGCTTATGCCGCAAGTCTGCTCGAAGAGGCGGCCCATGCTGCGTCAGACAAGCCCTTACCAGCGGCAGCGGCGAAGGACATGGTTGAGCTATTTGCGCCACTTCGGGGTCTCAATCTCGATTTTGAGCGCGACCGGGACACAGGCCGGGAGATTAACCTGTGAAAGGATATTTGGTTGACACCAATATCCCCTCCGAACTCACTCGCGAAAAACCCGATGCACGTGTAGCAGCATTTCTCAGGAACACCGATAAAAACAGCATGTACCTCAGCGTTATGACGATTGGTGAAATCTGTAAGGGCGTCGCCACCCTTCCAGTCAGCCAAAGGCGCACCGCGTTGCAGGACTGGCTTGATATTGATGTTCGTTCGTGGTTCGCCGGTCGTATATTGCCGGTCACGGAAGTCATTGCCGAACGCTGGGGACATTTGGCCGCAACTGCAAAGCAACACGGTTTGACCTTGGCTGTCGTGGATGGCGTAATTGCGGCAACAGCTCTTCATCACGACCTTACCCTCGTCACGCGCAACGTCAAAGACTTCGCGGGTCTCGGCCTCGACATCTCCAATCCTTGGGAAATATGAAGCCCCGTAAAAAGACGCCGAATTCGACTAGTTTATCCATAACCGGATTGACTACGCTGCGTCCATGATCGGCGGTCGCACAGTGCAGGAGACTGACCCGAACAGTCGAAGCGCAGCCGAGGTATCGCAAACAAGCAGGGCGATTGAGTTTCAGGCCAGGGGTTGCGGCAGCGTGCAATAGCGTGCAATGGTGCGCGGCGAAGGTGGTAAATTTGGCATCCGTGGCAATGTAGAATCTACAAGTTACGGAAGCGATTGGGCTGGGAAGGATTCGAATCCCACTCTCTCCGCCATACTTCATTCCAAAGGACTTAAGACGCCAAAATCAGCGGCTACGTTTTCGGCTACGTTTTCGCTGATTTTGCCCGCCAGATCGGTATTAGCCAGAAGTGAGGCTTTTACCGATGAAACACATCAAGGTCAGCCTGTACGTGCGTGAGCACGGCACACGGCGATACAAACCAGTCAAGCGCAACATATCCTATCCAGCCAATACCACCTACGTTCTGCGTTACGGTTCGACGTGGGAAACACTCACCGTAGACAACCGATCCGACGCCACGGCGAAGCGTATCGAGCGTGAGCTTGAACTGCTCCGTGGATGGCGACCTATTGCCAAGCCGAAGGCGGAGACGATAAGCGTCAAGATGCTGGACGCCGCCATCGACGCCTACCTCCATGAAGTCGAGGCAACACGCAAGCCAAAGACGCATTCCGCGTACAAGACATCGCTTGGCTACTTCTTCGAGTCCACCGGGAACAAGCTGTTGAACCAGATCAGCCGGGCTGATCTACTGGACTTCGTGGTGTTTCTGCGTGAAGAGAAGGGGCAGGCACCACGTAGCCGCTGGAACAAGTTTGCGAACGTCATGTCGTTCCTCAAGCACCACGACATTACAGGCAAGTTGCTCAAGATCAAGCCGCACGACTGGCCCCAATACGTCGAGGAAGAACCAGAAATCTACGAGCAGGAAACGCTCCTCCAGTTCTTCGCTGCCTGCGACGATGGCGAGCGTCTGCTATTCGAGTTTTTCTTGATGACGGGTATGCGTGAGCAGGAAGTCATTTACGCCACTGATCGTTCCTTGAACTTCTCATCGAACACCGTATCGGTGCGGCACAATCCGCAGCACGGTTGGACGCCGAAGATGTACAAAGAACGCACCATCCCCGTTCCGGCTGCGCTGATGGCGAAGCTGAAGAAGATGCTGGTCGAACGCGGCAAGGGCGGGTTGCTGTTCCCGACGAAAAATGGTCAGCCGAAACTCGACTTCCTCGATATGGCGAAGGCTGTTGCCCGCCGGGCCGGGATTCCAGAATCGGACGTTTGGCTGCACAAATTCCGGGCGACCTTCTGTACCCGTGCGCTCTGGGCCGGGGTTGACCTCCGCACCGTTCAGTCATGGATGGGGCACACCGATCTGGCATCAACGATGCGTTACCTGCGTCCACAGCGTGACGCCGCCGTCCGTGAGAAGGTGGAAGCCATCTGGAGCTAGTTCACTGGACTAACGAAGTCCGAAAACCCGGCTACTCCTCTGCGAGCGAGTACGTGCGAGTAACGGTGATCATGCCTTCCGCCTCCAACTGCGCTGCGGCAGCGTCAATGTCCGCCTGATCCAGCCGCGTGAGCTTTCTAACCTCGGCGTCTGTTAACGGCCCGCCGTTTGAGTTTCGACATGATCCGCAACAACTTCAAAGCTAGGTTCTCTTCCATTATTCAAGTCCTCCATTGACGGGCTTGTGACGTCGCGTGGTGCCGCCCGCGCCCGATCACGAATTCTCTCCACAAACAACTCCCGATCCTGAAGCGAGCTAGAAAACCCCATGAACATTGGAAATTTCGAGCTTCGGCAGCGGGAGCACATGCGTACTGGCAAGAGGAAGCCGAATTTCTGATTCCTTAATGGCAAGCACGGCAGATAGCCGCCCGCAGAGAAGGTCACGATTCACCCGCCAGCCAGTATTAGGTATGTGAGCACCCAGTCAGTGCTCGGAGAACTTGGCGACTACCAAGTCCTCTTAATGGATGCCTCAGGGCAACCGAAAAATCAGGCGGGGAGTTACCTCAATGGCTCCCCGCGCACATTGAGGTGATTATGTTAGACACGAACAAGCCAATCTTTCAGCGCGGCGTGAAGCCCGCAATCCCATCACAACCTAAACCCACAGCCCCGGTCACAGAACTGCCCTCGGAACAGCTTGAGCTTAAGAAGCTCCAGCACGAAGACGGCTGGCTGCATGACCACAAGGACAAAGCGGTCCGCCTGAAGTTTATCGACGGCGAAGTCCTCGAAGGCACAGTCGGCAAGGTGCGCAAGTTCAGCTTCGCGCTCCACACCGCAACCGGAAGCGTCATGGTCTTCAAGGTCGCGGTCAAGTACATCGCTGAGGTGCTGTAATGAATACCTCAACCGCCACAGGATTTACGCCAGAGCTTCTCAAAGAAGTTGAAGAGGTTCTTGAACAAGAAACCACCACACCAAAACCACGCCGCACGAAGGTCGAGGACAAGCCTCTCCAACGCCTGATCGCGGAGTCCAGCCTGTACGACCATGAACCCACGGCGCGGCTGATTCTCAATCAACTGGCGGCTCTCAGAATGGACGAGGATAGCCGCTACCCCAAGGATGCACCCACACACTATCCAGATGGAAGACCGTGGGAAAAGATCGACTGGTGCTGGATGGCGCAGTGGGAGTTATCCCTGCGCTGCGGTCTGGATTCGAAAGGGAGAACATTCCGCTGGTGGGTCGAACGCTTCCGCGAGGACGGCACGGTGATAACCCGTAAGTGGGAGGATGACAACGGGACGAAGCACACCGAATACAAAGTCGTGAAAAAGGCGTTCGAGGCTTTCCAGCGACCAGAGGATAGAGATGCTGCGCTGGCAGCCAGAACACCGCGCTACAAAGAGGGATCGCGCAAGGGGAACAAAGGATCGTTCAGCACTGCCAACCAACCCGGTCGCGAGGCTAAACGCCGCGCCGTCACGGAGCAAGACGATGAATAGCCACACGGTAAGCTCAGCCGTGAGCCACGGTAAGCTCAGCCGTTCCCCACGGCAACCTCAGCCGTTCCACACGGTAAGCTCAGCCGTGACCCCTACGGCAAGCTCAACCGTGCCCACGGTAAGCTCAACCGTAGCCACGGTAACCTCAGCCGTGAGCCACGGTTCAGGTTACCGTTCACTTAGTTGTTCACCTAGTTTCTCAGATAGTTGCTCAAGTAGTTGTGAACCTTTTCAGGGTAGTTTTCGCAGTCAGTTTCAACAGATAGCTACACAGACTAGTAAGCGGCTGACGCCGCGCACTAGCCTACCTGCTGGTCATGTTGCAGAGCAAGAAGAAGTCAAAAACAAAAACTCAAAAGGCTTGTTGGTATGAAACCTTTTGAGCATAGAAGTACGGGGGTTGCTGGTGAATGCGATACAGAACCCTCAGGGGCGATCTGGGAACAGGCTAAGGCTATCCTTGCCAGCAAGGCAAAAGCAAAAGCAGAGCGGGAAGCCAAGCGTGCCGCCACGCCCGTGCCAAACTGGATCGCTTACAAGGACATCCTCTTCGTGGTCGGCAAGAACGTAGACCACAACGGCAACTGGCTCGGTGGTCTGCTGCCGAAGTGCAAAGTCTGCGAGGACCGCTTACCGCCACGCGAACATCATGAGTGCTCCGGCTTCGTGCCCAAGTACGTCGAGCACGACGAAGCGTGGCACGAACGCCAAGAGGCCCGGCGCGAGGAAATCCGTGCCAGCAAACCGAAGGCGATCCCTACTTGCGACGAATGTGGCGCGGAGATGCCGACGCTGGAAGATGGGCAGTGGCACGAAGAGAACTGCGTGACCGACGAGACCCGAATCTTGCGCCATGAGAATCGCCTGCACGCCCGCTACGCGCACCACAGCGCGGTCAACGGCGATGAGGACGACGTATCTGGCTACGAGGACGAACCGGAGGACGACTGTTGCGAGGGGGATGATGATGGCTACGACTGTGACTAAGAAGAAAAAGATCACGACCAAGTTCGGCACGATAATCGCCGGGGACAGCATGGCACAGCAAGAAACAGAAGAGATCATTGAGATTAGCGGACGCTGGTGGAGCTTCCCCGGCACACAGATCGACGAAGGGACGTGGGAGATAGAATGGCGCGGCGACGGCAACCTGTACCTGCACGATGGCGTCGGGAATGTGGTCGAGGGAACTGAAGTGGATAATCCAGAAGTCCTCGCGGTTGTTCCCCTACCATCGGCAGCGGAGCGCCGACGCCGCGAGGTCATGCTGGCGCGTGTGATGCTCGTAGCGATTGACATCGTTCTTGCGGGCGATCCGCTTGGGTTGGAGACGGCCCGCGATTTGCTGCGTGAGGTACGGCACGCATACCCGGAGCTTGTGGACGAGTTCGTCAACCTGTGAGCGAGGCGGGGAGTTACCCAGCTTTCCGTTTAAGGCTTCAGCATTTCAGCGCCTAGCTTAGCCATCAAATCCAAGAAGAACTCCCGCGTCGCCGGGAGCGCCTTTGCGATGCCGATCTCGAACAGCTTCTTCTTCGCGGGAGCCATGTCCGACTTGGGATCGGTCATCACGTACTGCAACAGTCCCCACAGCTTCTCGCGCTCTTCGAGCGACAGCTTGTCGTCGTGGTTGAGCAACTCCCTCGCCGTTTGCAGCCTATCCTCCATCCAAGGGTAGGCGCGTCCGCACGAATGGCAGAAAGAGGGAGGGGCGTAGCCGACCCAATTCGTGTTGGAGACCATCCCACGGATCGGCGTCTTGCATCCGGGGCATTCGTCGATGCACTCAGCCCCGCACTTGTTGCAGTGCTCGCCCTGCTTGAAGGGGAATCCTCCAGCGCTTTGAACGTGCCCGTTCAAGCAAATTTGTGCGTCGTAATAGAGACCATCCGGGTTCATTCCCATCGGTCTGTTGGCGTCTCGAATCAGTCTTTGAAGCTCTTCCTTAACGGCTTCGATGGCGAGAGTCCGGCGAAAATCCGTATTCAGAAGCACGTCTTCGACGCCGAAGCGCTCTTTATTCGGCTCGCGTGTTGACCAATGCTCCGACCAATCGAGGGCGCTCCCAGTTGCCTTTGGCGGGGCTAAGACTCGAATCTCTTCGCCGTTGACATACACGTTTGCCACTTTTTGCAATAAATCGCCGTCATGCGACCCGCGCAGAATCGCATTCTCGATTACAACCTTCGCTGCCATGAGACGTCATTCTATAGCTAGAATGAATGGATGGCAGCATTTCATATCTTCGGAGACGAGAGCGGGAAACTGAGCGGCAACGCTGACTACACATCCTTTTGCGGCTATGTCGCCCACATCTCCGAATCGCAGAGATTCGCGCTGGAGTGGGACAACTGTCGGCTGAGATGGCAAGTCCCGCCGATACACATGGCGCGTGTGATGTTCCCCGACAACAAGGACGACGACTGGAAGAAAGTGAAGCAGGACTGGGGAACAGCGTGGGAGAAAAAGCGCGGCATCATGCTGCGCGAGTTGTCCGAGATCGCACGGAACGCGAACGTTGTGTGCGTCGGCGCGATTGTCGATGCCAAGCACTTTCGCGTCCTAGCTGAGCGCGACCCACTGTTCAAAAAAGCGCACCGAGACCCAGTACACATGTCATTTCATACTTTTGTGATGCGCGGCATCGACAAGATCGAGACCGTGGACAAGCGCTCCACCATCGGCATTGTTGTTGATGACGACCGCGAATTTTCGATGAAGTGCTACGAGCAATTGGAGAGCCTAAGACAAACCTTTCCCAGAGTCAGGGATCGGATTCACGCGATCTCCTTTGTGAACGACGAGTCCTATCCAATGGTGCAGCTTGCGGACATGATCGCCTACGAATCCCGTCGCGTGATGGTGGAACGGATTACGAACCCGGACGCGACATCTGACCTCTACGACAATCTGACACTCATGAGGACACACCAGCCACATTTCTACACGCCAGCAGTTCTCGATGAGTTGCAGGCGACCAATCCCGTAACTGTCTAGTGCTCAGCCGAGGAGACTTCAAGTAGGACGTCGTGTTCTCGGACTAACCTCGATTTCTGCTAGTAACCCCCAAGTGACCTAAGTTTGATGTCTTGTAGGACCGCCAGCCTCTACATTGGCAGCAGGAGAACTCCGTTTTGCTGCCCCAGAAAAGAACGCCAGAATTTCAAGTCAAGGCAGCCGACGACTTCGTGCGGACGCTGTCGGACGCGGAGTTGGTAGATCGGTGTATCCAAGGCTTCAAGAAACTGCGGGAACTCATCCCCTACTTGCGGGAGGCGCGTAGACGCTGGGCACAGCCGGGGCGACGGGTTCCAGTGCCCGGACGACCCAGTTGGACGGAATGGATCACCCAAAACCTGCGTGTAACTCCCCGGCGTGTTCAACAACTGCTTAACGAACCTAGCGAAAATCCTTCGCAAGGTCAAAGGGCACCGCACAGATTGGGCAAGGGCGACTGGCGTGCGCTGTTCAAGCTGACGGAGAAGCAGATGGCGAAGGTCTTCGGCCCGCTTGAAAGCCGGGAACATTTCGCCGAGGCGATTCAGCAATTCGCCCAAGCCGTGGCTGACCGCTTCGGCGAACGGCATGGTCGGGTTGAAGTATCGGTTGCCGTCGAGAATCGGCGTAAGCCGAACAATCGCTCGAACCCTTGTCGCCCCTTGCTTGCGCGAAAATCGCGCAACCCACAGACGAATGGCTCTGCTCTGCTGCCGATCCTCCAAGCCCAGATGTCCGTCCAACAGGACTGCGGCGGATGCGGCGAAATGCACCTTGGGATCGCCAAGTTCATAAACGAGAACGGGGGAACCGACGAGCAGGTAGCAAAAGCCTGCGGCGTCAGCCTAGCGATAGTGCGTCAAGCCAAAGTGCGCCACATGCTGCTTGAAGGTCGGCATGGGCACTAGCACCCGACCAGCACCGCTACCGTTTCTTCGACATGACGACATCGCATCATGCCGGGCTGACTTCGAGCACTATCGTCGCGAAGGTTTCCCCGTTTACAGTTTGAAGCGAGATCAGAGAAGGCAGGAGCTTCTCGATCTCCTCATCGCCGACCACGCAGGGATCATTGACAAGCAGGGGCGGATCAAGCAAACCATGCACGGTCTCGCATTGGCTTGGCACTATCATCCCCTCGCATGGACTGTGAAGTGTGGAAACAGGAAAACCCCGGTTGAGTTGTTCAGCGACGACCGTTTGTTCATCAGGGCGATTGAGCGGCGGACGAAACTCGGTAACGCATTCAGCGATGGCGGATTGCGAAAGATACTCCGCAGTTTTTCCAGTACACAATCGGTTTCGAATTTCAGACCGACCGCCGCTGCCAGTATTTATCATCGGCTCCTTCCAGAAGGGGTTGGCGTCGTCTGGGATATGAGCGCAGGATTTGGCGGTCGGCTGTTGGGAGCACTCGCATGCGACCGCGTTGACACGTACATCGGCACCGATCCCGCTAGTCACACTATAGACGGTCTTCGCGAAATGGCAGAGGAACTGGTGCCGATGGCTCAGAGCTTGGGACGTCGCCCTCTGGAAGTTGAACTCCATAAGGTCGGAAGTGAAGATTTCGTACCGGAGCGCAACTCTTTGGACGTAGCCTTCAGTAGCCCCAGCTATTTTGGCTGGGAGCAATACAGTAATGAGCCAACTCAGAGCCACATCAAATTTCCGACGCAACACGAGTGGCTGCACGGTTTCATAGGAGCTACGTTGCGCAACTGCGCTCATGGTTTGAAGGGAAGCGGAATCCTCGCGATCAACATCGCAAACGTATCGGCGTATCCAAACCTAGCGAGGGTCTCCGTCAGATTCGCGGAAGCCCACGGCTGGCGTCTGGTCGAGACGTTGCAACTTCAGATGAGCAAAATGGTCGGGCTGAAGCATATCGGGAAAAGTGCTTTCAAGACGGAGCCGATCTTCGTCTTCAGAAAAAAGTAGCCATGCGACATGCGAGTCTCCGCGACCTCAAGGCTATCTACGGACATTTCCAAAAATACCGGGACGTGTTTCCCCACATTCGGCAGGATGGACTCAAACGTCGTATCGAAGCGCGGCAATGTGTCTACCAAGACGGCGTCGTCATCACCTACCAGCAATACAGGAAGCGCACTCGCGTGGGCGAGGTTCAAATCCCCGCTGGCGCGATCATGCTGCACCAGATTCTCAACAGCGACCAGTTCAGTGGCGCGGGCCGGCTGATTTTTCGGCGGTTCGTGGATGAGATCGTTAAGCCATCTGGCGGCGATCTGTACCTGAGTGTCAGAAGAGCGAACAAGGTCGCGTGTCGTTTCTATGAACGGCATGGCATGCAAATCGCAGGAACCGTGGCTTGGAAGAATGGAACGATACCGGGACTGGTCTATCGGTCGCGACTGCCGCGTGCCGGGTGAATTGGATGGCTCAGACTTGGCTTTGAATTAGGTGAGTTCAGGTCGGCAGTCCAGTCCGGGCTGCGTGGCTCGTTGCTGCGACGTCGATTGTCGTTTCCGATGTTTCTACCGTCGTTTTCACTTCGCCACATTTCATCGCTATCACCTCGTCTTTCGCAACTGCTGTTGATTTCACTTTCAGGTTGAAGGTTACTGTCAACGCAGCAAC
>Ga0182030_10028345_pt1 | contig 10015 bp, 6 predicted proteins | sample 812S3MmetaG_FD_121299 | JGI IMG/M metagenome (GOLD analysis project Ga0182030, IMG submission 121299) | Permafrost microbial communities from Stordalen Mire, Sweden - 812S3M metaG (Illumina Assembly) | ecosystem: Environmental > Terrestrial > Soil > Wetlands > Permafrost | place: Sweden... | reverse complement strand
CGGCTGATTTCGCTGGCCTTGTTCCTCTTCGCGGCCGTCGTCACTATTTTGTTCGTCGATAACATGGTCAGTTGGTTCATGTTCATTAACTCAGCCATGGTTATTTTCCTGCTGCCCCTGTCCTGGCTCCGGTTTTTCTGGTGGCGCTTCAATGTCTGGGGCGAGTTGTCCGCCATCGTCTTGGGCCTGCCGCTGTCGATTCTGGTCTGGTTTGTCCTCGATTTTCAAAACCGCCCGATGTGGCAGGGATTGGGGTTGCTGTTCGGGTTGAGTATTGTCGTGCTGATTGGGGTGACACTCCTGACCCCGCCGGAATCGAAGGAGACGCTGAAGCGGTTTTATGCCCGCTGCCGCCCGCCGGGAATGTGGGGACCGATACGAAGTGAAGTGCCGTTGGAAGATATTGGCGAACCGACGGCGGGCCGGATGTTCGTGGATTCAATGCTGGGGATCGTCGCCTCTCTTGGCCTAGTCCTGGGAACCAATGCGATCTATGTGGGCGATTGGAAACGTTTTGGGGCCAGCCTTCTGGTATGCATTGTGGCCGGAGGCTGGCTGCTCAAACGCATCCTTGAGGGCCGCCTGGCTGAAAAACCGAAACTCGAACACTCCATGGAAATGGCAAAATAAACCGAACCCCAAACCTTTTCTTATGATCCTTGGCGTTTCTCAAGTCGAAATCACACCTCAACCGGACGTCGAATTATCCGGGTTTGCGGCTCGTGTTCAACCGGCTCTCGGTATTCTGGACCGGCTGTTTGCCAAAGCAATTTACGTCGCTGAGAATGGGGAAGAGCTGCTTTGGATTCACTGTGACCTGATCGGACTTGACCGTGATATTGTGATGGCCTTTCGCCGCTGGGCGCGCGAGAAGTTCGGTTTGGCTGAGGGAAGAGTCATGCTTTCCGCGACTCACACCCATTCCGGCCCTTGCACCATTCACCTGGAAGAAGCCGGCCTTTACGATGCCGAATATGTCGAGTTCCTGCAAAAACGATTGCGGGAAGCGGCAGGGAAGGCGATGACGCGAACGGAAACCAGCGAATGGGTCAGCGTCGAAGGAAAGCTCGAATTGGCCGTGGATCGCCGCAAGATGGCCTCGTCGCACACGGATTCGCGCGTGGCGGCCATCGGCTTCCGCCGGGCGGACGGGACTTTCCGTGCCGTCATCGTCAATTACGCCATGCACCCGGTGGCACTCGGCTCGAACAACCGCCGGATCAGCGCCGATGTTCCCGGCCAGACCGCGCCGGCCCTGGCGCAACAATTGCCCGGCCGCCCCATCGTGCTTGTCACCAATGGGGCGTGTGGAAATCTCAATCCGCCCGCGGAAAATGTTCCGCCGCTTCAAGTCGCCGCCTGGGGAAAACAAATTGCCGACGCCGTTGCGGGCCCCCTGCAAAAGGCAACCCCTCCGCCACGATCCGGCCTGCGTGTGGTCTCCAGCGTGATTCCGCTGCCTCTCGACACATTGGATATCGCGGGCATTAATGCCTTCGCGGAAAAAGCCTTGCAGGACACAAAGTCATTCGCGCAATGGAGCGGCAAATATCGGCGCGTGGTGGAACGCTGGCGCGCCACTTTGATCGCCAATGCGGCCAAGGGCAGCAACCCCACAGATCGTGACGGTGAATTGTTCGGGATTTGCCTGGGCGATATTTTTCTTCTCGGCGTCAACGCGGAAGTTTTTTCGCTGTTTACCGATTGGTTGCGGAAAAGCAGCCAGAGGCCGGTCTATCTCATTGGTTACGCCAACGGCGACATGGGCTATCTGTCCCCGCGCGCCGCTTACGCGGAAGGAGGCTACGAAGTGGACGCGGCCCATTTGTTTTACGGGGGCTTCCGGTTTAAACCCGGCAGTTTGGAAAAACTGTATAATGGAGCAAGCGCCCTGCTCGAACAATGCGCCGTTCCATTGCAAGGCCAGATTGCCCCCCCTGCTCCACCGTCACTGTATTGATATCGTTCATGGTTGCGCCCCCATGGCGTTGTCAAATCAACACGATCATGACGACAGCCATTCAGACTTGCATTCAGCGACTCTGCATTTTGTCGGGACACAATTTCGTCGGTCATCGCGGTCAGCCGGCGGGTATGCACCACGTCGTCGAATGCGGGCAGTTTCAGTACGAGGATTATGAGCGTGTTTGGAAAATCATGCGCAATGCTGCGGCAACGCTGTCCGTCTGGCTTCGTCAATGGACGCCCCTGGGAATCCAGTTGCCTTTTGTTTTTCGGATTCTTTATTTCTGGCGCTCCAGGGAATACATGGCCTGTCCGGACTTGGCTTTCGCCGTAAACTTGGTGGGGAGGTGGCCTGGTCTGCCAAAGCAAATCTTGAGGCGATCGCCCTCCAGCAAGTAGATCCCGGTCTCGGTCTTTCCTTTGTTCGCGCCATCGGAGTGGGTCATGCTGAAGCCGGCTGGTTTTGTGGTCGGGTCGAGTTTGTACCTGTAGCTTGTGAAGCCGGGCTCGCCCGGTGCGAACGTAAGCGTGTCATCTTTGAAGATGAGCTTCACCGCAGTGACGAGCTTGGCCGGTGCTTGTTTGCCGTCAGCTTCCAAAGCGACGAGATTCCAAGTCCCTTGGATCACATCAAAATCAGTCCTGGTCGAGTGTTTAGTCGGTTCTGCAGCAACCAGGCTGGCCGCCATCAAAATAAATAGTGCAACGCTGAATTCTTTCATGCCCGTGCCCTATTATATATTATGGTGTCCCATCTCATATCAAGTCGGGGATTTGACACGCCAACATCGAAGCTCTTTCCCGCCGACGACATTGCGTTGACCCTGGCCGAGCAGCGAGCTAAGCTAGCCTCGAGAACACTTCCGCGCCCATGAATATGCATCTTCCAGGATTTGTCGGAGTTCATGGAAAATTCTTCCAGACCCGGGCGTTTTTATTTTTATGCCTGGCGGTGAGTTTGGCCTCGGCCAGTGCCGGCGGAAGCTCACCCACCGTGGCCAGCAACTATCCCACGATTTTTTACGTGACACGGCCCCAGCCGGAAGTGACCAACGGTTTGGGCTGTTGGATGTGGGACAAGGTCACGTATAATAAACAGACCGTCCGGCTGTGGCATCGCTTTGAGGTTCCAAAAACGAATCCGGTCGTCCGCGCCGAGTTGCGTATCGCGGCGGACAACGCCTTCAAAGTCTCGCTGGACGGGCGCGAAGTAGGCAGTGGCAGCGATTGGCGGACGCTGAGCATCTATCATTTGGAGGGCACGTTAAATCCCGGCGCGCACGCACTGGCGGTTGAAGGCTTTAACGACAACGATCAAGCCGGCGTCATTCTGGGGTTGCGCCTGGCAATGGCCGACGGCCACGTGCTGGATATCCGTTCGGATCGGACGTGGCGCGTGGTTCCGAACTCGCAAGGCGGTTGGGAGACAATGCTGCGCCCGGCCGCTGATTGGCCGAACGCATCCTTCGCCAGCAATTTCGGCAGAATACCGTGGTGGAGCATTCCGACGTCCGTTCTCCATATTCAAGGATCACTGCCGAAGCCAATTCCGGTTTGGCAAAGCCGCGAATTTCAAATCGGCTTGTTTGTCGGCTGCGGCGTTTTCGTAGTCATTTGCCTTTACCTTTTGATTCAGCTTGTGAGCCAGTCGAAAGCACATCATCTGGTACAAGCCGAACGCGACCGCATTGCGCGGGACATTCACGACGATCTCGGCTCCAAGCTGACCCTGCTGCTGCTGAACGGCGAACTGGCGCAAATCAAATCGGCGCCCACGGCTGGCGCGCCTCTCTGCCAGATGTGCGACGAGGCGCGGAGCATTCTGGCCACGATCGACGAAGTGGTTTGGATCGTTGACTCGCGGCACGACAACCTGCCAGATTTCGCGATTTACGTCTGCAAGTACGCCCAGCATTTTTTGGAATCGACACCCATCCGCTGCCGGTTCGATGTGGCTGCGGAACTGCCGGCAAAAACCTTGAGCCAATCCGTGCGGCGGAATCTGTTTCTGGCCATCAAGGAAGCGATCAACAATGCCGCCAAACATTCGCAGGCAACGGAATTGACTGCCTGCATCGAGGTGACCGGTTCCCGCCTGAGGGTCGTCGTGACCGACAACGGCGTCGGCTTTAATTCCGCTCAAGTCAGCCAGGAGCGGAATGGTCTGATAAATATGAAACTGCGGATGGGGAGATTGGCAGCGATTGCAAGGTCGTCAGCCAGCCGGGCGAAGGCTGTCAGGTGAGTTTCCAAGTCCCATTGAAACGGCACTCGTTATTCAGGTCGCTGTTTCAATCGCGTCATCTTGACGATTCCGCGATAAGGTTTCCGGGCCGCGAAACTATTTCTCCCCCTGCCAAAACCATGGGACAATTATCCGATTGAACCTCCCTATATGAGCAATCTTCCCGACTGGCCATAGTGCATGAAATCCCCATCGATAAATCCTTTCGTCGCATCCACCGCCCGTTCCACAATCAAAGTGGCTTTAGTCGAAGACCAAAAAGATTTATGCCGAAGCTGGGTGCAGATCATCGAATCATTCGGTGAATTCAAATGCATCTGCGCTTGCGCGTCCGCCGAGGAAGCGGTGCGCATCATCCCCGACGCGCATCCCGACACGATTTTGATGGACATCCGTCTACCCCGCATGTCAGGGATCGAATGCACATCGCGGCTGAAAGAATTGCTGCCCGCGACGCCCATCATCATCCTCACCGTGCTGGACGACGATGAGTTGATTTTTCGCGCGCTGGAGGCTGGCGCGGACGGGTATCTGCTCAAGCGCTCCAAACCGGCCGAGTTGCGCGCGGCGCTGTTTGACGTGCTGAACGGCGGTGCGCCGATGAGCAGTGCGATCGCAAGGCGCGTGGTGCGATCGTTCCACCGCCCGCCCTTTAATCCGCGCAACGAGGCGCATTTGTCGACACGTGAAATTGAAGTGCTGGGTTTGCTGTCGCGCGGGCTCTCGAACAAGGAAATTGCCGACCAGTTGTGCTTAAGTGTCGAAACCGTGCGCAGCTATTTGAAACCCATCTACGAAAAATTGCACGTCCGCTGCCGCACCGAAGCGGTGATTTGCTACAAGGCCAATCGCCCGGCCAATTCGTAATTTGCACGAATTCATACGGCATAGATACCCTCATTTGAGGGTATGGACGATGATGTTGCACGGAGGTACCCTTCCTGAGACTCAACAATATACCAATAAACGCACCCACAGTCTAATCCATTTGAACCACAACCCAGTATAAATATGAAAATGACCAAGACCTTTCTCGCGGCCGGAATGATGGCGGCATTCTTCTGCTCCGTTGGCAATGCGCAAATCAGATATACCAACACCCTGGCGGGGGCGACGCTCATTTATTCCAACGCCTTTGGCGGGGGAGCAGCGGTGAGCCTTAACAACACGCCGCCCGATTACGCCGTCAGCCGCTACGGCGGCACCAATACCGCGGTTTGGCTTGATGTGGGAGGAAACACCAACGGCTTTTCTTATTTCGCAAACGGCACCCTCAATTGGTTGGTGGGAGACAGCATCCTTTTGCCATTTACTCCGCAAAGCAATCAAGTGTACACATTGACGGCTTCTGTGTACTTCACGGCTTATCCGGGGAACTGGATCGCGTCCGGTTATACTCAAAAATACGTAGTGCTAGGCACTAACGCTGCGGCGTTCAACTCCAGTATAAATGCTTATGATTGGGCGCTCTTTCAAGAAAGTAGTACAAACGCAGAGTATTTTGCAGGGAATGCTGGAAATATTAACATCTTCAATCAGAATAACGCTGCCGCTGTCAATTTAGGCAGCCATACTTTTACGTATATATTGGATACGACCTCGAACAAAACCACCATAGCCGGCTTTATTGATGGTGTTCAAATGGGGACAAACTATACCTTTGCCGCCAACCCCACTATCGCCGGGATCGGAGTTGGCCAACACGCTCTGACTGCTCCCTCCAAATACCAATGGCTTTCATTGGGGCTTTCCGCCGCCCAACTGGTAATTGTGGAACAACCGGCATCCGGAGCTGTCAATGCAGGCAGCGCCTTCACCAACACCGTTGTGGCCGCGGGCACCCCGCCGTTCTCCTATCAGTGGTACACCAATGGCAGCGCCATCAGCGGGGCCACCAATGCCTCCCTGATCATTAATCCGGCCACGGCCAGCAGCGCGGGCACCAATTACTACGTGGTGGTGACGAACAGTGCTTACGGCGCTGTCACAAGCTCGCCCGCGAGCCTCACCGTCTATGCGGCTCCGGCGTTTATTTCGCAACTTCCGGCGACCTATACCAATTTATACTCGTTATATGCCGGAGTGAGCCCTCGTTTCTCGGTTGCGGCCGGCGGCAAGCAGCCAATTTCTTATCAATGGTACACGAACGGTGTGGTTTGCCTTGGTCAGACTAACACCAATTTCACGTGGGTCAATGTGGCCGCCGGCATGATAACAAATTATTGTGTCGCGAGCAATAGCGTTGGCGCGACGACCAATACGCCCTGGGTGGCCTCGGTCCTCCCGGTTCCCGCCACGCCTTATCCAGCCTACTTGCTCTCGCTCAATCCCGTCGGCTACTGGCGATTGAATGAAGCCGAAGTTGATAACAGTGGCGACGACGGCGTGGTTGCTCTTGATTACGCGGCTGGCAACGACTGCCTTTATACCAATGCTTATCTTGGCAATTCGGGCTACAGCCCTTCCACAGACCCAAGTGTGACTTCGGCGGACTTCGGTTCTATTGCCTCCAGCGACAGCGGCGCTTTTGCCATTCAGGGAATTGGTTTCGCCGCGCCAAGCAATACAAGTGCGACCTTCTCAATCGAAGCCTGGGCTTATGGGCTTTCGTCAGAGGTCAACGGCGCTGGCATTGTCTCCAAAGGCTATGGCGGTGCAGAACAGTTTGTTTTGGGCGTAACCAACAATGGGTATCAGTTTTTTGTTCGGGATGCTTCCGGTAATTTTTACAGCGTCGCAACCGCAATTGGTCCGAATTCCACCTGGCAGCACATCGTCGGCGTTTACGATGAAGCCAATTCAATTTTGTCGCTTTACGTTAACGGCGTTCTGGTTGCTACCAGTCCAATCACCCCTGGAATCGGACTGCTTTCCTCCAGCAACGCGATGACTATTGGGGCAAGAAGCTCCACGCCCACCGCTAATAACGACTTGCAGTTCAAAGGCTTTGTCAACGACGTGGCAGTCTTCACTAATGCCCTGAGTATGAATCAAATAGTGTCGGAGTACTCCACAGTGGCAGGTGTCTCACCGTATTTTCTGCAAAAACCTCCCACCAGCATCACAATGAACTCTGGCGGTCCTTTGACTCTTCCAGCCATTGCCTCCGGATCAATGCCGATCGGCTATTACTGGACCGAGGTCAATAGCAACACCACTGTGGCGGGAGGTTCAACCAATGGGCTTCCGCTCAATGCGGCTCTAATGGTCAGCGATGTTCCAGGCGGTTGGAATAACGACCAGCTCGAAGTGACCGTGACTAATGCCTACGGTTCTACTAATATTTTGATTCCGCTGACTGTCTATGGCTCTGTGGCGATTACACGAGATTTGCCGACTCAGCTCTCGGTTGTGTCCGGCGCATCTTATGTATATTCGATTGGGGTCAACGGCCAACTGCCCTATGCCTATCAATGGTATAATGCGGGAACGAACATTGCCGGCCAGACGAATTCGACTTATACCGCGACGGCGGGCGCTCCAGGAAGCCACACCACATACTCCGTCGTCATCACCAACGCTTTAGGCGCGGTCACCAGTTCAATTTCCACTCTTACAAGCATTTCGCAACTGACTAATGCCTTGGCCGCAGGCCTTCTTCAGTTGAACCCTGCGGGTTATTGGCCGATGCATGAGGTGGAGCCGGCGTCTCCAGGCGACATTGAAACCAACTATGGCACTTTGGGCCTTTTGGGCACGGCCTATTACCCGGATTGGGTTGCTGACTACGCTGATTTTAGCCGGCAGGTTCCAGGCGCCATCGTCGGAGACCCTGACACGGCACTTCACTTCAATTACAACGTCGGTACTCTGGCAAACGGGGCTGGCACCTGGACAAATGAGCTCTATATTCCACACAACTCGCCCTTCTCCACTTTGAATCCACCGTTCTCTGTCGAGTCTTGGGTGTATTATAGCACTAATAGTCCCGGCGGGGTTGCGAACCAGAGCATTTGGGGACAACACGGCTGGGAAGGCTTGAATGCGGGTTACGCCGGCAGCGGCACCGGCACCAACATTTCAGGCATGCAGCTCGCTTATAATAGCGGCGGAAACGGAACGCTTACGATCTACGGCTATTCCGCTGGCGTGCAAAACATCATCGCACAATACGCTACGGTACCCATCAACAATTGGTATCATGTGGTGGTGACTTGCGATTCCAGCACAAACTTCCAACTTTTTGTCAATGGCACGCTGCAAGCAAGCGGGGCGGGCGCCGGACTATATGTGCCGGATTACTGGACGCCGCTGACTATTGGCGGCACCAGGGGCGGAACCCGCTCCTCGTGTGTAACCGTTGACGAGTTTGCCGTTTATACAAATGTGCTTGCCGATGCCAGCACGCATTACAGCGACGGCGTCAGTGGCGTGGCGGGGGCCTATTTCCACGATGTCACGAATGACAATGCAGTGATCTATCTGCGGATGGATGCGCCTCCTTATACTGCGCCGAACGTCGCCAGTTGGCCGGAGTTACTCAACTACGGTCCCGTGGGCAATCCTGGTGTTTATACTCCCGGCACGATGCCGGGTATCGTGGACGGGCCAAGCACCAACGGCTCCAACTTTGTCGGACTATCCGGCACGAAAGTCCCTGGTTTCAGCGGCATCAGCAGCTTTGCCGATGCCGGCTTCACCTCGGCCTTCAATCCGGTGGGCTCGAACGCAAATTTCACCGTCACAGCCATCTTCCGCGGCAATCCCTGTGACAACCGCGTCCAGTCCATCGTCAGCCACGGAACTAATTCCTGGCAGTTGACCGTCAGTACCAATGGCTGCCTTGTCTTTAATGCCGGAAACGGCAACACGGCCACAGGCGGCACTGGACAAAATCCGGGCGATATGAGAACCGCTCGCGTATATAACGATGGAAACTGGCATCAAGTCGCGGCGGTCAACAGCTCGAATGTGATTTCCATCTACGTGGACGGGGTGCTTGACACTAATGGGACCCCTGCGGGCATAACGCCGGCCAGTCTCATACCCGGAAACCCGGGCGATGTGATGATTGGCTCGGACCCGAATTACACCAACAATCCTACCGGAGTAGGACGCCAATTCTCCGGCCAGGTGTGCGAAGCGGCGTTTTTAAATCAGGCGATCACCGCCACCGAAGCGCAGCAACTTTATACCTGGGCCGTCTCAGGTAATAATTCGTCTATTAATTACACTCCAACAAACATCCTCTACTCGGTGGCTGGCAACCTCTTGACTTTAAGCTGGCCGGCAGACCACACCGGATGGTTCCTCCAGGCGCAGACCAACAGTTTGGGCACCAACTGGGTGGATCTGCCTGGTTCAAGCTCAACGAATCTGGTCACTATCCCCATGAATCCAATCAACGGCAGCGTGTTCTACCGCATGATGATTCATCGTCCTTACTAAATGAACGAATCAATAGAACTTTTATGACAGTCAGTAAGAAGATGCGCCCCACCTGCAAGTTGGATGTAGTCCATCTGGGCGGGGGGCGCGTCTGGCCGAGCCGGAACCTGGCCCGGATAATAACTCCGCGAAAACGGCCAGATGCCATCGGCGGCGAAGCGTCCAACCGTATCGTTCACTCGCAAATCGGCCACGCCTTTACACTCATTGAGCTGTTGGTAGTCATAGCCATCATTGCGATCTTGGCGTCATTGCTCCTGCCAGCCTTGAACAACGCCAAAATAAGCGCCCAGGAAACCTGAATCCGGCGTGAAAAGCGCCGGTTTTCTCAGAAAATGGCCGAAAACACGGGGTTTTGTCAAACGGGTTGTGCAGCAGTCGGTGAATTTTCAAGGTATCCCTATCGGTGTTCCAATG
>Ga0182030_10028342_pt1 | contig 10016 bp, 11 predicted proteins | sample 812S3MmetaG_FD_121299 | JGI IMG/M metagenome (GOLD analysis project Ga0182030, IMG submission 121299) | Permafrost microbial communities from Stordalen Mire, Sweden - 812S3M metaG (Illumina Assembly) | ecosystem: Environmental > Terrestrial > Soil > Wetlands > Permafrost | place: Sweden... | reverse complement strand
GCCTTAGTGCCTTAGTGTCTTAGTGGTAAAGCTGGCGGACGGCATGCCGGTTACGAACGGTCGTCACGACGCACGCAACCTGAAGCGCGATGATCCGGGCTGAACGCAACACCGTGGCAGCGGGATATCTCCGGCCTGGATGACGGCCGAGCCAGCCGGCGCTATGCTGTGCCCCAACGCGCCGGGTCACCAGCCGAGAGGGAACGAAACCATGAAAATCGACGACGTCACCCTGACCATCTTCGCCTGGGATAATATCCCGGCGACGACGTATCATCAGGGTTCGCTCGCGTCCTCGGGCAGCAATCTCGGGTTATTGACACTCCGTACGGACTCCGGACTGGAGGGATACGCGTTCCTCGGATCGGCGACCAACCCCGCGTCGATGGACGGGCCGCAACTGATCCGCTCCTTGAAACCGATGCTGATGGGCAAGGATCCGCTGGAGCGGGAGCGGATCCATGCCGGCATGCGGCTGATCAACCGCTCGGTCAGTTATCGGGTGATCGGCGCGGTGGACACCGCGTTGTGGGACCTCGGCGGCAAGATCGCGGGGATGCCCGTGCACGCGTTGATGGGCACCTACCGGACCTCGATCCCGGCCTATGCCAGTTCGCAGGTGTTGCCGGATGTCGGTGCTTACGTGGATCAGGCGCAATCATTCAAGGCGGCCGGTTGGCAGGCGTATAAAATCCATCCGCCGCGGCAGTACGAAAAGGACATCAAGGTCTGCGAGGCGGTGCGCAACGCCGTTGGCGAAGACTACCGGATCATGCTCGATTCCACCTGGTCGTACGACTACGTGGAAGCGCTGCGCGTCGGCCGCGCGATCGAGGAAATGGACTATTACTGGTTCGAAGATCCGCTCGCCGACGAGGACATCTACAACTACGTCAAGCTGCGGCAAAAATTGTCCATTCCGATCATGGCGACGGAATTCCCGGCCGGCGGGCTCGATACGTATCCAATCTGGCTGACCGAGAAGGCGACCGATTATCTGCGCGGCGACATTCCCAACAAGGGCGGCCTGACGACGATGCTGAAGACCGCGCATCTGGCCGAGGCGTTCGGCTTGCGCTATGAAGTGCATCATTCCGGTAATTCACTGAACAACCGCGCCAACCTGCATTTGTGCATGGCGCTGCGCAACACCACGATGTGGGAAGTGCTGCTGCCGGACGGCGCGCACAAGTACGGCATGGTCGAGGATCTGGCGCCCGACAAGGACGGAATGATGCACGCGCCGACCGAGCCGGGCATCGGCGGTCAGATCGACTTCGATCTGATTAAGCGGAAGACCGAAGCCGTGCTGACCTGATCACGGTTTCGTCGCGCGCAGCGAGTAAGCCAGCGGCAGCCACGGCTTATCCGGCCAGACGTATTCGCCGCGCCCGCGCTTCACAAGTTGGGCAAACATCTTCCAGACGATGCTGTCATGCTCCCGGAATGTGTCGATCCGCAGGCCGGCGCCAATAAGCGCGGTGAGGATATCGCTCAGCGGATGCAGGAATTCCACGGTCTGGCTGTTGCGTATCGGGACCGTTGGGTCGGCGTAATCTTCGCTGTTGCTCTGCAGCAGCGGCGCGCGGCTTAAATAGGGTGCGTACCAGCCCGGCATACCGTCGCCGGTGGCGGTCGCGTCGTCGAAAACATAAGCGGCCGGGTGCGCCTCGGCCAATGCCAGAAAACCGCCAGGGGCGAGGAGCGCCGCGACGATGCGCGCCCAGGAGACGAGGTCGGGCAACCAGCAAAGGGCACCCCAACTGACGAAAACGCGGTCGAAACCGGCGGGCTCGGGCAGCGCGGTCAGCGCGTCGTAGACGTTCGCCTCGACAAACCGGGCGCGCTCCGAAAGTCCGGTTTCGGCCGCGAGAGATCGCGCCGTCACGATCGCCGGCGGTGAGAAATCGAGGCCGGTGACCGAAGCGCCCAGTCGCGCGATGGCCAACGTGTCCATGCCGAAATGACATTGGAGATGCAACACGCATTGGCCGCCGACGGGGCCGAGAATGGCGGCCGCGATCGGGTCCAACCGGGTCTCCCCGGCGCGCAGCGCATCGACGTCGTAGGCACCGGGCGCGTTGACATGGATCGCCACGCGCTCGTCCCAGTTGGCCTGATTGCGTTCGCGCCAATCTGGCGGGATGGACACGGGATTGCTCCGACGGTCTGGGGTTTCGCGATGATGACTTAAGTTTGACGCGATCGATGATGGTTACGTACAAAGCGCCGCCGGCGTCAAGCGCGCGCGGCACTCGATCGAACCGCGCTTCCAGAAGGGGCTCGCCGGCGGGACGCTCGGGTTGTTCTTCGCCCACCACACGGTCGGCGGCGAGGCCTGGAGCGGCGACGGTTTCACGCCGGTCGCGACGCGATAAGACGTGGTGTGACGTCTGGCGATCGGACCCGGGGATGCGACCTGGACCACCATCGGCGACAGGCCTCGTCCGCTGAAGTCCGTCGATCACTCCTGGCGCTTGACCGCCTGCCACGCGGCCTCCATCGCCGCCAGGGTCTCGCCCTTCAGATCGCGGCCCTCGCGTGCCAGGCCGAGTTCCATCGCGTTGAACCGCCGCGAGAATTTGTCGTTGGCATGACGCAGGCAGGCCTCGGGGTCGAGGTTCAACTTGCGGGCGAGGTTGGCCAGCACGAACAACAGGTCGCCAACTTCGTCGGTCAGACGCGCCGGATCGGCCTCGGCGAGTTCGGCTTTCAGTTCGCCGATTTCCTCGTCCAATTTGTCCAGCACCGCGGCCGCGTCCGGCCAATCGAAGCCGACGCGCGCCGCCCGGTTGGTCAGCTTCGCGGCCCGGGTCAGAGCGGGTAGCCCCACCGGAACGCCGGCCAATGTGCCGGTCTCTCGCCGCGCGGCCCGCTCGGCCGATTTTTGCGTCTCCCACGCGGCGGTTTGCGCGGCGGCATCCCGGGCGGCGGCCCCCGGGTCAGGCTCGGGGGCAGGATCGCCAAAGACGTGCGGATGGCGACGGATCATCTTGTCGCTGATCGCGCGGGCGACGTCGGCGAAGGCGAAGTGACCCGCCTCCTCGGCCATGCGCGCGTGATAAACCACCTGAAACAGCAAATCGCCCAACTCGTCGGGCAACGAGGCGAAGTCGCGGCGAGCGATCGAGTCGGCGACCTCATATGCCTCCTCGATCGTGTAGGGCGCGATGGTGTCGAACGTCTGCTCCTTGTCCCAGGGACAGCCGGTCGCCGGGTCACGCAACGCGGCCATGATCGTCAGCAAACGGCGAAGTTCAGCCTCAGCCTGGGGCGCATCGTCCATCCTCGCCGGATACGCAGACCCACGCGCCGGTGCAAGTGGGGTGGGCGTGGGGGCGCGGGGCGAGGGGGAAAGGAAGGCCAGGGCGCTGCCCTGGACCCGCCAAGGAGCTCTGCCCCTTGGATCCCCGCCCCGCGCGTCAAGCACGAGGGCAGGCTCCGGGGGAGGCCCTCTGGACTCTATCCATTGGGGGAATGAGGAAGGCGTGTGCCGGACCGCGCGCGGCCGGGCACACCCCCTCCCCATTCCCCCCAAGTGACGGGTTCCTAAGGGCTATCGCCCTTAGCGGAGGTCCAGGAGGCAGAGCCTCCTGGTAGGGTCCGGGGCAACGCCCCGCCTTCCTTTCTCCGCCCCGCCCCCACGCGCAACCTCATCTTGTTCCCGGCGGCGTGCGTCTATAGGTTGCCGCGAAATTCCGGCCAGGCGGCGGGATTCGTCCCGCGGAAATTCACTCCGACGGGCAGCTTCACAGGGAAACCATGTCTCAGGCCCCCCACTACAAGCGTGTTCTGCTCAAGCTCTCTGGGGAGGCGCTGATGGGCGGCCGGGAGTTTGGGCTGGACACCGATACCGTTGGTGCCATCGCGCGCGACATCGGCGACGTCGTCGCGATGGGCGTCGAAGTGTGCATCGTGATCGGCGGCGGCAATATCTTCCGCGGCGTGTCCGGCGCCTCAAAAGGGATGGACCGCGCTCAGGCCGATTACATGGGTATGCTGGCGACGGTGATGAACGCTCTGGCGATGCAAAACGCGTTGGAGCGGCAGAAAATTCCCACCCGCGTGCAATCCGCCATTCCGATGGCCAGCGTATGTGAGCCGTATATTCGTCGGCGCGCCGAGCGGCACATGGAAAAGGGCCGCGTGGTGATTTTCGGTGCCGGCACCGGTAATCCTTTCTTCACCACCGACACCGCCGCCGCGTTGCGGGCCGCCGAGATGGGGTGCGACGCGTTGCTGAAGGGCACGCAGGTGGATGGCGTTTACTCGGCCGACCCGCGCAAGGTGCCGGACGCCACGCGGTATGAGCGGCTGACCTACCACGATGTGTTGGCCAACGATCTCCAGGTCATGGACGCGGCGGCGATCAGTTTGTCGCGAGAGAATCGGCTGCCGATCATTGTATTCAACATCAACGCGGCCGGTGCCTTCGCCCAGGTGATGCGCGGCGAGGGAAAGTTTACCCGAATTGAAGTAAATGATGGCTAGGTTGGTTGTGGTTCGACCGCGCCCGATTCGGACACTGACCACCGTGAAGCAGGAGGGACGACAATGCCCGCCGACGTGAAGGCCCTGAAGGACGATCTGGCGCGCCGCATGGATGGCGCGCTGGAAACATTGCGCCGGGAGTTCGCCGGTCTGCGCACCGGGCGCGCGCATCCCGGCCTGTTGGAGCCGGTGAAAGTCATCGCTTACGGGCAGGAGATGCCGCTCAATCAGGTCGGCACCATCGGCGCGCCGGAGGCTCGGATGCTGACGGTGCAGGTGTGGGACAAGTCGATGGTGACGGCGGTGGAGAAAGCGATTCGCGACTCGGGGCTGGGGCTCAATCCAGCCGCCGACGGCATGCTGGTGCGGATCCCGATTCCGCAGTTGACCACCGAGCGGCGCAACGAACTGGCCAAAATGGCGCACAAATATGCCGAGGGCGCGAAAATTTCCGTGCGCGCCGTGCGTCGCGACGGCATGGAACAAATCAAGGCACATGAGAAAAAGCACGAGATCGGTGAGGATCTCGCCAAGACCTGGTCCGAGGAGGTGCAAAAACTGACCGACCAATACGTGAAAAAGGTCGACGACAGCCTCGCGGACAAGGAAAAGGACATCCGTCAGGTCTGAATTGGCCAAGTCTGAATTGGAAAGAATGTCGACCGCAACCCAACCGATCGCCGCGAGGCGAACCCAGGCGGGCTCCGCCGAGCCGCCGCCCGTGCATGTGGCCGTCATCATGGATGGCAACGGCCGGTGGGCTGCCGCGCGCCATCTGCCGCGAATCGCCGGGCATCGGGAGGGTGCGCGCGCGGTGCGCCGCACCATCGAGGCGGCGATCGCTCAGGGTGTGAAGTGGCTGACGATTTATGCGTTCAGCAGCGAGAATTGGCGGCGGCCGGTGGATGAGGTGCTCGATCTGACCGGTCTGCTGCGGCAATATTTGCGCACCGAGATCGCCGAACTGAAGGCGTCCGGCGTGCGGCTGCGCTTTATTGGCGACCGCTGCCGGTTCGATGACGGGATCCAGAGCGATCTGCGTGACGCCGAGCGGGATACCACGGCGAACACACGCCTGAACCTGACCATCGCGCTGTCGTATGGCGCGCGAGCGGAGATCGTCGCGGCGGCGCGCGCGGCGGCGGAGGCGGTGCGCGACGGGTTGCTCGATCCGGCGAAACTGGATGAGCAGTCGTTCGCCGCGTTCCTCGCCACCGCCGAGATGCCCGATCCCGACCTGATTATCCGGACCTCGGGCGAACGGCGGCTGTCGAATTTCCTGCTGTGGCAGGCGGCATACGCCGAGTTGGTGTTCCAGGATGTGCTGTGGCCCGACTTCGCGGCCGAGCACTTCGCCGCCGCCCTGGCTGAGTATGGGCGAAGGGAGCGGCGGTTCGGGGCGCGCCCTGGCTGACGATCCGGCGTCCAAAGCCTCTCGCTGGAGTGACCTGAGCCGTCGCGTGGCGTCCGCGCTGGTGTTGCTGCCCGTGGCGATAGTCTGCGTCTGGTGGGGAGGCGCCGCGTATTTGTCGTTGATCGCGCTTGGCTGCCTGGTGCTGGGGTACGAGTTTCTGGGGATGTGCGGCGCCTCGGCTTCGGACAGCGCGTGGTACTGGTTTCCCACCGGACTGGCCGCCGTCGCGGCCTTGACCGAAATGGGCTCCGCGCTCGCCGCCCTGACCCTTCTCGCCCTCGGCACCGTTCTTGCCTGGGCTTTTCCGCTCCGTCGCGCTTCGGCCTCGGTGGGCGATCGAACGACCACGGGTAACGCCGGCGCGGCGGTGTGCATTTGGGACCATAAGTTCAATCTGGCGTTTGGCGTGCCATATCTTGGCCTCGGCGCGGTGGCGCTGCCGTGGCTGCGCGCCGATCCAGGGGCGGGACTGGCGAATACAGTGTTCGTGCTGGCGATCGTCTGGGGCAGCGATATCGGAGCCTATATGGTTGGACGCCTGGTGGGCGGGCCGCGACTCGCGCCGGCGATCTCACCCGGCAAGACCTGGTCCGGCTCGGTGGGCGGCCTGGTCAGCGCGGCGCTGGCGGGACTTGCGGTAGCGGCTTGTCTTTCGAACGGATTCTCGCCATCACATGTGATTGGACTGGCGATTGTCCTTGGTATTATTTCGCAGGCGGGGGACTTGTTGGAGAGTGCTCTGAAACGGCATTTTGGTGTTAAGGATTCGGGCCGTATCATTCCGGGCCATGGCGGTCTGTTGGATCGCATCGACGCCTTGCTGGCCGTGGCGCCCGCCGCCGCTTTGCTGGCATTCACTGTCGGACGAGGAGTAGTCCTTTGGCGATGAGCCCAGATTCTGATCGACCGGTCGCACCGAGGACCGACGCCGTGCCGCGTTCCATTACCGTCCTGGGATCCACCGGCAGCGTGGGCACGCAAACCATTGATCTGCTGATGGGCGCCGCGCCCGGCCGCTTCACCGTTCGCGCTTTGGTTGCTGGGCGGAACGTCAAACTTCTGGCCGAGCAGGCGATCGCCTTGCGCGCCGAACACGCGGTAGTCTCGGATGCCGCGTCGCTGCCCGCGCTGCGGGAGGCTCTGGCGGACACCGGCATCACCTACGACGCCGGACCCGAGGCGGTGGTGCGGGCGGCCGAGATGGACGCCGACTGGACGATGGCGGCGATCACCGGCGCGGCCGGCCTGGCCTCCACGCTCGCGGCGGTGCGCCGCGGCAAGGCGGTCGCTCTGGCCAACAAGGAAGCCTTGGTCTGCGCCGGGGAGGTGATGCTGCGCGCGGTCGCCGAGGCAGGCGCGACCCTGCTGCCCGTCGATAGCGAGCACAACGCGATCTTTCAGTCGATGGCGGACGGCAATCATGGCGCCATCGAAAAAATCATCCTGACCGCGTCCGGCGGCCCGTTCCGCACCGCCTCGCTCGAGGAGATGAAGCGCGCCACGGTGGAATCCGCGCTGCGCCACCCCATATGGTCGATGGGCGCGAAAATCAGCATCGACTCCGCGACGATGATGAACAAAAGCCTGGAGTTGATCGAAGCCGCCCGCCTGTTCAGCCTGGATGAGACAAAGATCGACGTGCTGTTCCATCCGCAATCGGTGATCCACGGCATGGTTTGCTATCATGACGGCTCGGTGATGGCGCAACTCGGGTCGCCCGACATGCGCATTCCGATCGCGCATACGCTGGCCTGGCCGGAGCGGATGGCGACCAACTCGCCGCGGCTGGATCTCGCGGCGGTGAGCCGGCTGGACTTCGAGGCACCGGATCTGGTGCGCTTTCCGGCCCTGCGGCTGGCGCGGGACGTGTTGCGGGCCGGTGGAGGAACGCCGACAATTTTCAACGCGGCCAACGAAGTCGCGGTCGAAGCCTTTCTGCAACGCAGGATCGGCTTTCTGGATATCGTGCAAACCGTCGAGCGGGTGCTGGAAGCGCTCGGGACGCCGGCCGCGGCGACGTTGGACGCGGTCATCGCCCTCGACGGAGAAGCCCGCCGCGCCGCCGGAACCTTCGCCACCGCCAAGGCCGCCTGAGTTCGCCGTCCCGACGTTCAATCTGGTTCAGCTGAAAGAAATCCCGCCCCTTGCCGCACCTTTTCCCCGACCTTCTGCGCACCGTCGCCGCCTTCGTCGTGGTACTGGGCGTTCTCGTGTTCTTTCACGAACTCGGCCACTATCTGGCGGCGCGCTGGCGCGGCGTTTACGTGGAGGCGTTCTCGGTCGGTTTCGGCCGCACGATCTTCAGTTGGTACGACCGTCACGGCACCAACTGGCGCATCTCCTGGCTGCCTTTGGGCGGCTATGTGAAGATGCACGGCCAGGAACGGCCGGAGGAAGTCTCCGACGAGGTCCGCGCCAGCTGGAAAGACGGCCAGACGTTCCACGAGAAATCGGTGCTGTCGCGCGCCATCATCGTCGCCGCTGGGCCGATCGCCAATTTCATCCTCGCCATGGTGCTGTTCGCCGGCCTGTTCATGGCGGTCGGCCGACCCGTGACCTCGCCGGTGGTCGGCGAAGTGTTGCCCGACGGCGCGGCGGCGCGCGCCGGATTGCTGGCCAAAGACCGGATCGAGACGATCTCGGGAGAGCCGATCCACTCGTTCGAGGACATCCAGCGCATCATCACCGCGCATCCGGTCGAAACGCTGAACGTGACGGTGAAACGCGACGGCGTGGATAAGGACTTCGCGGTCACCACCGAGGCGCGCGAGGTGGGCGGCAAGCGGATCGGCCTGCTGGGGATCCGCGGCGGCACGGTCGATTATGAGCCGCTTGGCTTTGGCGCGGCGCTGGTTGGTGGTGTGACGCAGACCTGGACCGTGACGACGGACACGTTCAGCGGCCTGGCACAGATGATCTCGGGTCAACGCGGGACTGACGAACTTGGCGGGCCGTTGCGGATCGCCCAGTTGTCGGGGCAGGTGGCGCAGTTGGGGCTGTCGAACCTGGTGTCGTTCATCGCGGTGCTGTCGGTGAACCTCGGGTTGATCAACCTGTTTCCGATCCCGGTGCTGGATGGCGGGCATTTGCTGTTCTACCTCATCGAGGCGCTGCGCGGGCGGCCGCTGCCGCGGCGGGCGCAGGAATACAGCTTCCGGGCGGGGATCGCGCTGTTGGGCGGGTTGTTCATTTTCGCGACGTGGAACGATCTGACGCATATCGGACTGTTCCATTGGGTCGCGGGGCTGATTGGGTGATCGCGGCCGGCGAACAGAGGAACGTGGCGAAGGCCGGCCGATCGGAGTAGGCTACGCCATCCGGAGGCTGACATGAGCGTTGCCCGCGCCCACGCGATGACATTGGCCGAGTTCCTGGAATGGGACGAACGCCAGGAAGGCAAATACGAGTTCGACGGCTTCGAGCCCGTCGCGATGGTAGGCGTCACGCGCGCGCATTCGGTCATCCAGCGAAATATTCTGTTCGCCCTGACGGGTCGCCTGCGCGGCAAACGATGCGAACCGCACGGCAGCGAACTGAAGATCAAGGTCGCGGGCAGGATCCGTTACCCGGATGCATTCGTCGTCTGCACGCCGGGCGCCGGCACTGACAAAGTGATTACCGATCCGGTGGTGATTTTCGAAATCCTCTCGGACGAGAGTGAGCGGCGGGACCGGGTGACGAAAAACGACGAATACCGGCTGACGCCCTCGGTGCAGCGCTATGTCATGCTGGAACAGCACGAACCGGCGGGCATCGTCTTCGCGCGCGAGGGCGAGCGCTGGGTCGGCACCTTGCTCACGAGCGACGCCGTGCTGGCGATGCCCGAAATCGGGATCGAAGTTCCATGCGCTGAGTTCTACGAGGGCCTGACCTTCCCCGAAGCCGAACGTCCCGCCGCGTAACGGCGCGTGCCCGATCGCGTTTCAGGCACCACGCCGATCCTGCGCGTACTTTGGCTCACCACTCCATACCTCGTCATCACCCGGCTTGACCGGGTGATCTGTCAAGGCAAACCGCATGTCGGGAGAGATGGGCGGGACGGGCCCCGGAGAAGGCATGCCGCGGCATCCAGGCTCCGCCCTCTCGTGGCGAAACCCCCGTCTACCAGCCG
>Ga0182030_10028341_pt1 | contig 10016 bp, 12 predicted proteins | sample 812S3MmetaG_FD_121299 | JGI IMG/M metagenome (GOLD analysis project Ga0182030, IMG submission 121299) | Permafrost microbial communities from Stordalen Mire, Sweden - 812S3M metaG (Illumina Assembly) | ecosystem: Environmental > Terrestrial > Soil > Wetlands > Permafrost | place: Sweden... | reverse complement strand
CGGCGCCCCGACCGTCGCGGGCGCCAAGGTCGTCGGCACGATCGCCGAGCAGGCCCGCAGCCCCAAGAGCATCGCCTTCAAAAAGCGCCGCCGCCAGAACTCCAAGCGCAAGCGCGGCCATCGGCAGGACTTGACCCGCGTCAAGATCACCGCGATCGAGGGCTAAAGACGTTCGAGCGTGCAAACGCGCGCCGGGCGTGCTTAAATACGCAGAATCGCGCATCGGCGCGCATCCCATTCCAGCGGCGCTTATCGCGGTCCGCTAAAAATTTCGGAGCAGAACGATGGCTCACAAAAAAGCAGGCGGCTCGTCCCGCAACGGCCGCGACTCGGACGGAAGGCGCCTCGGCGTCAAGAAGTTCGGCGGCGAATCGGTGATCGGCGGCAATATCATTGTGCGCCAACGCGGCACCAAGTGGCATCCCGGCCGCAATGTCGGCATCGGCAAGGACCACACGCTGTTCGCGCTGGTCGACGGCAAGGTTCTATTTAAAACCACCAGCGGCCGCGCCAGCGTAACGGTGGTCCCGGCGGCTGTAGCTGCGGAATAGGCGACAGGTTCTTAAAGAAGACCCTCCGCCGGCCCAACGACTTCCCGGCGGAACAAAGGTCTTCGCGAGTCTCGAAACCTTTGGCTTTACGAGCGAAAGCTCCAAGCGAATGTCGGGAAAAGGCCGCATTGGACCGATAGGGAGAGCGGATCGCCCGCTTTCTTCCTTTCATTCCGGGGCTGATTTTGGTCATTCGCTTGGAGCTCAACAATGTTTCCCGAGATCACGCGCGACGATATTTTTCGGCTGGAGACGCCGCGGCTGTGGCTGCGCTGGCCGCGCGCCGCCGACGCCGAGGCGATCGCGCGCTATGCCGGCGACCCCGATGTCGCGCTGAACACCGCCAATATTCCCTATCCTTACGAGCGCAATTCCGCCGACAGGCATATCATCGCGATGCGCGCAGCCAATGCGACCGGGGAAGGACTCTGCCTCGCCGTCGCGCTCAAGCGCCAGCCTAACGAGTTGATCGGCCTGATCAATGTGACGGGCGCCGCCAATCGGGGCGCGACAGCGCTCGGCTATTGGCTCGCGAAGTCCTTTTGGGGGCAGGGGCTTATGACCGAGGCGGCGACGGCTTTCGTCGAACTGGTGTTCAACGTCTCCGGTGTCCGCGAGATCACATCCACGGCGCTGCCTTCGAACGCGGCTTGCCTGCGCTTATTGGAGAAACTGGGCTTCGAGCAAACCGGCGTCGCCGTCCTCCGCGCCCCCCAGCGCGGTGGCGACGTCACCGTAGCGACGGCGACGCTAAAGCGCGGCGCCGCGCATAGTCAGTTTGGCGCACGGCGCGCCAAACTGACTTCGACATGAGTTAAGGCCGGACATGAGTCAAACCCGATGAAATTCCTCGATCAAGCCAAGGTTCACGTGCGTTCCGGCGACGGCGGCGCCGGCTGCGTGTCGTTCCGGCGCGAGAAATTCATCGAATTCGGCGGTCCCGACGGCGGCGACGGCGGACGCGGCGGCGATGTCGTCGCCGAATGCGTCGACGGGCTCAACACGTTGATCGACTATCGTTATCAGCAGCATTTCAAAGGCAAGACCGGCATGCACGGCATGGGCAAGGACCGCGCCGGCGGCCGCGGCCCCGACGCCGTGCTCAAGGTGCCCGTCGGCACGCAGATTTACGAGGAGGACGAGGAGACGCTGATCGCCGATATGACCCATGTCGGCGAGCGCGTGGTCATCTGCAAGGGCGGCAATGGCGGCTTCGGCAACGCCTATTTCACCACCTCGGTCAATCGCGCGCCGCGCCGCGCCAATCCCGGCCAGGTGGGGATCGAGCGCACGATCGTGCTGCGGCTGAAACTGATCGCCGACGCCGGGCTGATCGGCCTGCCCAACGCCGGAAAATCCACCCTGCTGGCCAGCGTCACGGCGGCGCGGCCGAAGATCGCCGACTATCCCTTCACGACGCTGTATCCGGGGCTCGGCGTCGTGCGCCGCGACGAGCGCGAATTCGTGCTCGCCGACATTCCCGGCCTCATCGAGGGCGCGCATGAGGGCCATGGGCTCGGCGACCGCTTTCTCGGCCACGTCGAGCGCTGCCGCGTGATGCTGCACCTCGTCGACGCGACCGGCGAACACGCCGGGAAGGATTATAAAACCGTGCGGCGCGAGCTTTCCGCCTATGGCGCGGAACTGGACGCCAAGCCCGAGATCGTGGCGCTGTCGAAGATCGACGCGGTGGACGCCGAACATCTGAAAAAACAACGCGAAAGGCTCAAGCGCGCGATGGCTTCGGCGGGTCCGGTCGAGCGAGCCGAACGCACGGCGCCGATGCTGATCTCCGCGGCGACCGGGGCTGGCGTGACGGAGGCGCTGCGGGCGCTGCTGGCGGTCATCGACGAGCATCGCCGCGTCGAAAAGGCGCCGACGGAAGAAGCCTGGATGGGGCCGAAGATATAGCGCGCATGCGCCGAGACTCCCGGCGCTTTTGGCGATGGCGACCAAGAGCCGGCGGTGACGATTTTGCCGCGGAACCGTAGCGGCGACAAAGAAAATCGCCGAGCGCGACCCAAGCCGCGCCGCCCGCGCGGGGAAGCACGCCGCCCCGTCCGCGCGCGTAAGGGCGATCTCGGGATAATCCCGGGCTCGATGGGAACCGGATCGTTCATCGTGCGCGGGCTGGGCAACGCCGATTCGTTCTGTTCATGTTCGCATGGCGCCGGGCGCGCCATGAGCCGGAACGAGGCGCGCAGGCGCATCACCTTGGAGGACCATCAAAAGGCCGTCGCCGGGGTCGAATGCCGAACCGACGCCGAAGTGATCGACGAAAGCCCCGCCGCCTATAAGGACATTTCCGCCGTCATCGCCGCGCAAAGCGATCTCATCGAGATCGTCCACCGTCTGCGACAAGTCGTGAATGTGACGGGTTGACCCGGGGTGGCCGCCGGCTAATCCGCCCCTCGCGCGTCACCGAAGCGCCGAAAGGGCGACCTTAAGCCGCGGCTAAAGCCGTTGACCCGCATTGACCGAGAAGCAGGGACACGCTAGCTATAGGGCACGATGACGGCGAGACTCCCCAAGGCTTGGCAAGTTGGATCGACGACGGCATCTCTGCTCGTCGCGTCTTTGCTTGTGCTGCAAGGTCTGTTGATTGGTTTCGCGACCAATCTTCGGGGCGAGTCGGGGCTTTCCGCCAATTCGATCTGCCTGACCAAGAGCCAGGCGCAGCCGGGCGGAGACCCTTCCGCGCCAGCGCCGACGCGCGGCCATGCCGATCAATGCTGCGTCTTCCATTGCGCCGGCGCCGGCGCTCCAGTGGCCTCCTCCTGGGAGGAGGGGCTGGTTCGCGTCTCCCATGCGCAGGACGTTCGGTCTGCGGACCCGACAGGCGCTTTCTCGCCGTGGCCGACTCTGCCCGTCGGCTCGCGCGCGCCGCCAATCTCCATCCTCTGACGACGGCCGCTAGGCCGTAGAGAACCGCGTTGTCCATCCCGTTGGGATGCACGGCGTATCGTCTCCTTAGAACCCGTCGCGGGACTGCTAAGTCCCGTCGCGCTCCGACAGCGAGAGCGTCGGCCCTCGACAAGGGGCGGCCGGTTCCCATCAGGTCAGTGGATCATGGACTACGCCTATCAACCCACCAATTCTCCGGCCGCAGGCATGGTCCGGATCCCCGCCCGCCGGGGTCGGCCGCCGAAATTGGCGCTCGGCGCCCTTGCGCCTGCCAGACTTGCGCCTGCCCGAGAGGCTCCCCCGCAAAACGCCGCCGAACAGCGGCGCATCGAGGTCGTCGAAAGCTATTTTGGCGCCGACGGACGGCCGATCAAGCGCAAGAGCCTTGGCGCGGCGCGGATCGCCCGCAGCTACGACCAGCGCGGCAATCAGGTCGAAGAGGCCTATTACAACACCGACGGCAAACCGACGCCGCGCAAGGGATCGGGCGCGGCGCGCATCCACTGGCGCTACGACGACAGCGGCAACAAGGTCGAAGCGGAGTTTTTCGGTCCCGACGGCGCCTTGCTATCCCGCGAGAACGCCGGCGCGCGTCGCGAATCGGCGCTGGAGCCGGCCTGATTTCGCGTCCTTCGTCCCGCGTCGCTTGCGGCGAGAGGGTGGGGCGGCGTCCCTCGCCCAGCGCCTCTCCCCGTTGGCGGGGGCGGGGGTGCGGCGACGCGACGCGCGGGGCGCCAAAGATTTATTTCACCCTGGCGATCAAAAAGCCGTCCCAGCCCTTCGAGCCGACGGTTTGCAGCGCCGTGGCCGTGACACGCGGGTCGGCGGCCACCCTGTCGAACAGCGCGCGGCTCCCGACCGCCATCGGGTCCATGTTGGTAAGATCGGCGACCGCGCCCGCGCGAATCACATTGTCGACGACGATCAGCCCGCCCGGACGCGAAAATTCGAGCGCCCAATCGAAGTAATTGGCGTTGTTCTCCTTATCGGCGTCGATGAAGGCGAGATCGACCGGGCCAAAGCCGTCGGCCCGCAGCCCCGGCAATAGATCGAGCGCCGCGCCAACGCGCAGATCGACGCGCGAGCTCAACCCCTCGCGGGCGATATTTTCGCGCGCGACCTCGGCGTGTTTGGGGTCGAACTCCAGCGTCGCAATCCTGCCGTCCGGCCCCAGCGCCCGCGCCAGCCAGATCGTGGACAAGCCGCCGAGCGTCCCGATCTCCAGGATTCGCCGCGCCCCGATGGCGAGCGCCAGCAGATGCAGGAATTTGCCTTGCGCGGTGGAAACGTCGATCTTTGGCAGGCCGGCGGCGGCGTTGGCGCGTAGGGTTTCGTCCTGAGCTTCGCCGGCGCCGATCAGACGCTCCTCGATAAAGCGGTCGGACGCGCTCCAGTCGTTTTCCTGCATGGTCAGTCCTTCGTGTTCCGCCGACGCTCACCGCGCGCGAATGATCCGATCGTAATCGTCGTAGTAATGATCGAAGACGGGCGTGTCGTCGTCGATGGCGGGCCGACGGACGCGCTTGCGCCGCGGCGGCGGATTGTCGTCCCGCCATTGCGCGACGCGCGTCGCGCCGCCGGCGATATCGATGGGCTCGGCGCCATATTGCTCGACCCATTCGTAGAGTTCGCGGGCGTGGTCCACCGACAGCCGCACGCAGCCATGCGAGGCCGGCCGGCCCAGCGCGCCCTGCGTGGTTCCGTGGATCGCGAGGCCGCGCGAGAAGAAGATCGCGTAGGGCATGGGCGCCTGGTCGTATTCGTCGGAAAAATGATCGGCGTCCAAGCGCTGCACGATAAAGCGCCCGGTCGGCGTCTCGTAGCCCGGCCGCCCGCTGGAGATTTTCCAGACGATCGGCGCCTCGTGGTTTCTGACGACGGTGATGCGCTGCCGACCGAGATCGACGCGGATCTCGACCTTGGCGAGCGCCGGCGCGCCGGAGCAGGCCAGCGCGGCGAGCAGGAGCAAAATGCGGGACAGTTTACGCAGCATGGCCCAAACATAGCAGCCGCAGCGAGAAGGTCCAGGGCGCCCCGGCCCGCGATTTGAAGCGGTGACGCCGCAGGGGGTTCAAGCGGCGCGCCTGTCCCGAAAATTTGCGTCCCGCCGACCCAAAACAGGATTACAACAGGAGCGTTCCCGATGACGGCGCCGTTTTGGATCGCCAAATCCGTCGCCGCGCCCGCCGCGAGTTTGGGCTATGCGCGCGCCCGACCGAGACTCGGACGCGCGGCGAGCGAGGGCGTTTTACGGGACGGATTTTTCATGGGGACGCTAAGCGTCGAACAGCTGGACGACAATTACGACGCCTGGCGCGAACTGGCGGGCCGTTCGCTCGAACCCAACGCCTTTCTCGAACCCGGCTTTGCGTTGCAACTGGCGCGGCACGCGCCGGCGCGATCGCGCCCGCGCTTCGTCGGCGTCTGGCGCGAGGGGCTCGGCCTTGGCGAGACGCGGCGCCTCGTCGGCCTGTTCGCGCTGGCGCCGACGGGCTCCATGCTCCGCGGCGGGCTCGCGCGGCTCTGGCTCGACAAGCAGGCGGCGCTGTCGGCGCCCTTGCTGGATCGCGATTGCGCGGAGGAGGTTTTGCAGCGCTTTCTGGATTGGCTCGCCAAATCCGGCTCGGCGGCGGGCGTCGTCTTTCCGCGCCTCGTCGAGGATGGTCCGCTTCACCGGGCGCTGCTGGCCGTGGCGGCGCGCTCCGGCCGGGCCGCCCCAACGCTCGACCGGTTCGAGCGCGCCAGGCTCGCGCCCGGCTCCGACGTGGATGAACTGTGGTCGCGCGGCGCGGGAAAGAAGGCGCTCAAGGATTTGCATCGGCGCCGGCGCCGGCTCGCCGAACAGGGCGCGGTCGAATTCGCCGTCGTCTCCTCGCCGCAAGACGTGCGCGACGCGCTGGAGCAGTTTCTGACGCTGGAAGCCTCGGGCTGGAAGGGGAGAAGCGGCGCTCTGCTGGCCCATCCCGCGCTGTCGGCCTTCGCGCGCAGCGCGACGCGGATGCTGGCGCGCGAAAACAAGTGCCGTATCGCCCGTCTGACGCTGGCGGGCCGCCCGCTGGCGATCGGCGTGGTGATCGAGAGCCAACACCGCGCCTATTTCTGGAAGATCGCCTTCGACGAGGCTTTTCGCGCCCAGGCGCCGGGGATTCATCTCCTGTACGAATTGACGCGGGCGCAGGCGGCGCGCGCCAACATCGACATGACCGATTCCTGCGCCATCGCCAATCATCCGATGATCGACCGCTTTTGGCCCGATCGCGTCGCCATTTGCGACGTGGCGGTCCAGTTGCGCGGCGCGGTCGGTTTCGACGCGGCCTGCCGTTTCGACGCGCTGCGCCGCCGCCTGCGCGCGAGCGCGAAGCGCGTGGTCAAGCGCCTGCTCGGCGCCAAGGAAAGTTGAAGGGGGCGCGAGCGCCTTGTCCCGACCAATCCCCCCCGCCGCTCTTTCGCCGCGATCTCGCGCGACGTAAGAGACGAAGCCGCGTCACTTTTCCCAAACGAGACCCATGTCTTCCCAAGCGAGACCCATGTCTTCCGAAACGAGACCCATGTCCGATCCAAGCCCAGGCCTATACCTCGTCACGCCCGTCCTCACCGAGGCGGAGTCCTTTCTGCCCGCGCTGCGCGAGGCGCTGGCGGGCGCCGATATCGCCAGCCTGCTCTTGCGGCTGGGGCCGCTGGACTCCGCCGCGGCGGCGCGGCTCGTTCGCAGGGTCGCCGAACTGACGCAGGCGAAGGGCGCGGCGCTGCTGATCGACGGCTCCCCGGACCTGGCCGTCGAGGCGGGCGCCGACGGCGTGCATCTCGACGGGATCGGCGCGCCGTTGCAGGCGGCGATCAAGCGGCTTTCGCCCGGTTATATCGTCGGCGCGGGCGGACTCGCGACGCGCGACGACGCGATGACCGCCGGCGAGGCGGCCGTCGATTACCTGCTGTTCGGCGACGACGCGGCGCCGCTGGACCCGCCGGCGCTGTTGGAGCGCGTATCATGGTGGGCGGAGATTTTTAACACGCCCTGCGTCGCCTTCGCGCGAAGCCTTGAGGAGGTTGGGCCGCTCAAAGCCGCCGGCGCGGATTTCGTCATGCTCGGCGTTTGCGTCTGGAGCGATCCGCGCGGACCCGCCGTGGCGGTGCAGGACGCGCGCCGCGCCATCGCGGAGCAAAGCGCATGAAACGACAGGCGACGCGCCTCTGCGTCCTGCTGCTGGCTTTGAGCGCTTGCGCCGCCGCGACGGCCGCGCAAAACCGGCCGCCCGCGCCTTTGTTCCTTTCGCCGCCGCCAACCGCGCCGCCGCCGGATGTCGCCCTCGAAGCCTATCAGCGCGGCGACTATGCGCTGGCGATGCGCGAGGCGAAAAAGCGCGTCGCCGACGATCCAAAAGACGCGGCGGCGTTGGCGCTGATCGGCAGGCTTTACGCCGAGGGCGCCGGCGGCGCGCATGACCGCGCGCAGGCGTTGGAGTGGTTTAAGCGCGCGGCGGAGGCCGGCGGCGCGCAGGGCGCTTATCTCTATGGCGCCGCGCTGCTGTCTAACTCTCCAGGCGCCAAGGAGCGCGCGACCGCCCGCGCCTGGCTCGAAAAGGCGGCGACGGAAAACTACGCGGCCGCGATCAATCTGCTCGGCGAGATGGCGCTCGACAACAACGGCGTCTTCGCCGATTTCGAAAAAGCGGCGGAATATTTCCGCCACGCCGCGGAGCTTGGCGACGCCGACGCCAAATATGCGCTGGGCGAACTCTATAAGCACGGCAAAGGCGTCGCCAAGGACGACGGCGAGGCCGCGAACTGGTTCAAATCCGCCGCCGCCGACAACCATACCGCCGCGATGGTCGAACTGGCGATCCTCGAATTCAACGGCTCCGGCGTCGAGCGTGACGAGGCCGGCGCCGCGATACTGTTTCGCAAGGCGGCCGACAAGGGCAATGCGGTCGCGCAGAACCGGCTCGCCTATCTTCTGGCGGAAGGACGCGGCGTCGAACAGAACCTCGCCGAGGCCACGCAATGGCGCGACCGCGCGCGCACGGCGGGCCTGCAGGACGCGCGCCTCGATCAACTGCTGAGCGACCAGAGGGCGGGGAAGGCTCCGGCGCCGGCTCCACCACCGCCCCCGCCCCCGACGCTGAAGCGCTAGGCCGTGAAAAGCCTGTCGCCGCGCTGCGCCAACCGCTTTTTGCGGCGGCGGGTGAAGCGCGGGTTAGAGTCCGCGACCACGCTGCGGGAGGCGCGACGCGTCTTCGATCTGCAATTGCCCTACGTCGAGCCGGTGGGCGGCTTTCGGCCTGAGCGGATCGGCGGCGTCGCCGGCGAATGGGCGCTGGCGGGCGCCAAAGCGCTTTCGAGCGAAGTGGATGCCGGTTCGCGTGAAAAAAGCGCGTCGCAATCAATGAATCCGAAGTCCTTCCGTTTCAATGAGCAATGGAAAGACTTCGGCGCGACGCTGCTTTATCTGCACGGCGGCGCCTTCTTCGCGGGATCGCCGCGGCGTTACCGCCCCATCGCCTGCGCCTTCGCGGGGCGGGGGTTTGACGTGTTCACGCCGGCCTATCGGCTGGCGCCGCGCCATCCGTTTCCGGCGGCGCTGGACGATGCGCTGGCGGTCTATGCGGCGCTGGCCGAGCGCGGGGCGAGGATTGTCGTCGCCGGGGATTCGGCCGGCGGCGGCCTCGCGCTGTCGCTGATGATGGCGCGGCTGGGCGCCGGCCTGTCGCTGCCCGCCGCCGCCGCTTTGTTTTCGCCCTGGACCGATCTCGCCGTCACCGGCGCCTCGGCGCGCGAGAACGAGGCGAGCGACCCGCTGTTCTCGCGTAAAATGCTGAAAATCGCCGCGCGCGCCTATCTTGGCGAGGAGAGTTCGAGGAACCCGCTGGCCTCGCCGCTCTACGGCGATTTGCGCGGCCTGCCGCCGCTGCTGCTGCACGCGAGCGCCAGCGAACTGTTGCGCGACGATTCCGTGAGGCTCGCCGCGCGCGCGTTGGAGGCGGGCGTCGACGCGCGCGTCGCGCTATGGGCGGATGCGCCGCACTGCTGGCAGTTGGCGGCGGCGCTGATGCGGGAGGGGCGGGAGTCGATCGAGCAGGCGGCGGGGTTTTTGCGGGAGCGGGCGGGTGGGGCTCTGGTCGTATGAATCCAGCGCTTGATATGCACGCCCCGGAAGGTCGCTAGCGGTTCCCTTGGACCGGTTTTGAAACGAACCCGCAATCTCGAAAGCCGCGGTTCAAAGTTTGAATCAGGAGTGAGCACCGTCTTGGGATGAATCAAAGTCGATCTCAGCTAATCGGAGGCGCTGGAAAACGTCCCCACTTTCAAATGACCATCCATCAGGCATTTTTCCTTTAAGATTGAGATTGCAACCCTTATCCAGTTTTTCTTGTTCAGCCCTCGAAATCCAGACAATTTTTAAGAATTTGCGAATAAATACAGCAACGTCTTCGATTGACTCTTGCCTATCCGGTTGTTACCCACACCCACTAGATGTGGGGTGCGTCCATTCCCCGGAGTAAAGCCCATCGAAAGTCGGCGCGACCGCGCCTCCCGCAATTCCGAGCAGCGAGCGGAACGCGT
>Ga0182030_10028340_pt1 | contig 10016 bp, 8 predicted proteins | sample 812S3MmetaG_FD_121299 | JGI IMG/M metagenome (GOLD analysis project Ga0182030, IMG submission 121299) | Permafrost microbial communities from Stordalen Mire, Sweden - 812S3M metaG (Illumina Assembly) | ecosystem: Environmental > Terrestrial > Soil > Wetlands > Permafrost | place: Sweden... | reverse complement strand
TGACCGGATATTTGGCCAGCCTTAAAAAATACGGCGAACCGGTGCCGCCGTCCATTACCGAGGAAATCGTCGAGATTCCGGCATGAGTCGCTTGCCTGTTTGCCCCGGGCAAGATGCAATTCGCGCCTTTCAAAAGCTGGGCTACGAATTGGACCATTAAAAAAATCATAATCATCCTGTATGTCGTTACTTGCTGGAAAAATCGGATTAGTTGTGGGCGTGGCCAACAAACGCTCCATCGCCTGGGCCATTGCCCAAGCCTGGCACAACGCTGGCGCGACCCTCGCTTTTACCTATCAGGGCGAACGGCTTAAGGAAAACGTCGCGGAATTGGCTGGAGAATTCGGTGCCGACACACTTATGCTCCCGTGCGATGTTACCCGGGACGATGACATCGCCCGAGTTTTCGCGGAAGTCAGCGGCAAATTTGGCAAACTTCACCTGCTCCTTCATTCCGTTGCCTTCGCTCCCCGCGAGGCGCTGGAAGGTGATTTTTTGAGCACCACCCGCGACGCCTTCCGAATCGCCCACGACGTCAGCGCCTACTCGCTGATCGCGCTGGCCCGCGCCGCCGCCCCCCTCATGACCGAAGGCGGCAGCATTGTGGCCATGACCTATTACGGATCGGAAAAAGTGGTGCCGCATTACAACGTGATGGGCGTCGCCAAGGCCTCACTGGAAGCCAGCACCCGTTATCTGGCCTACGATTTGGGTCCAAGGAAAATTCGTGTCAACTGCATTAGCGCCGGCCCTGTCAACACCATAGCCGCACGGGGCGTGGCCGGCTTTTCCGGCATGCTCAAGCATTACGAAGCGCATAGCCCCTTGAAACGCAACGTCCTTCCCGATGAACTCGGCGCCACCGGAACCTTTTTGGCCAGTGACGGCGCCGCTGCCATTACCGGCCAGGTTCTCTATGTCGATTGTGGCTACCAGATTATGGGGATGTGACCCGATTCTCTGCCAATTTCCCGCTTCCCCGTTCCTCGCGCAAGGACTCTTCCGTCAACGTTTTTAAAAACGCCACCAGCGCCTTTTGATCGTCTTTGGACAAAGGAACACCGCCTTCCGGGTGTTTGGCCAGGTTCGGATCGAGCGTCGCGCTGCGTTTCACGCCGTTGCAATAATGCGCCACCACTTCCTCGAGCGTTTTGAATCGTCCATCGTGCATGTAAGGCCCAGTTAATTCCACGTTGCGCAGTGACGGCACCGCAAAACGCCCCTTGTCCCATTCCTTCCCCGTAATCCCGCCGCGCCCCGCATCCGCGAAATCCGCATCCAGCCCGTTATTGGCGAAACCCTGGCTTTGGAAAAGCGCCCCGCCATGGCAATGAAAACAGTCGGCTCCCCGCAATCCACGTCTCGGATCGTATTCGGTCATGAATAATTCAAACCCTCGTTTTTCCTGCTCCGTCAACGACTCTCCTCCTTGCAATGCCCGGTCGAATTTTGCATCGCATGAAATGCGAGTTAATACAAACTGCTCCAGGGCCAGCGCCAGCCGGTTGCTGGTAATCTCAGCGCTGCCGAAAGCGCGGGCAAAGAGCGCCGGGTATTCGGCGGTCCGAACAAGTTTCGCGATGGTGTTCTCCATGGATTGATGCATTTCGCGGTCATTCTCAATCGGCATCAGAACTTGCCGGCGCAACGACTCTGCCCGCCCGTCCCAAAAGAACGACCGTTTCCAGGCCAGATTGAATAGCGTCATGGCGTTACGCTGCCCTGCAGCGCCTTCCGCTCCAGTGCTCAGGCGTTGCCCGGCGTCACTGAACGCGGATTCCGGCCGATGACACGACGCGCAGGACTGGCGGTCGTTGCAAGAAAGCTTCTTTTCAAAAAACAGGCGTCGTCCCAATTCAACCCCTTCTTCGGTCAGCGGATTATCCAGCGGCAAATCAGGCCGGGGAAATCGCGCGGAAAAAGTGAATCGGTACGGATGGGTCGCCGCTTTGTGTGGTTCCGATCCGTTCGACTGTCCTGCTGACAAAGTTGCGTTGTTACTTCTGATTGCCCCCGCTCCAAACGCCTTTTCCACCGCTGCACACAGGGACGGCGCCAATTCATCACCCGGACGGGAATGAGTCGAGGCGTTCTCCTCTCCAAATTTTCGCGGGAACAGCCCATCCACGTCCATTGTCAAGGAAAGGCATTTATCGCCATCTAATTTCATCGAAACCGGAATTTCGACGCTCATCAGTTGTGGATCGTTCCCCAGATGAAAAGAGTACCCGCGCCATTGTTGCCGTTCATCGCGCCAAAGCCCTTCCATCGCCAGAAAAATATATCCTCCCGCCCATCCCCAATGCAGGCCATTCAGGTTCGGATTAAGCGGATGTCCCGGCGGATAAAGCGCTGGATCGGAATGGTTCAGCGCCGGTTTGAGCCCCACCTGAAACCGAATGCGATCATAGTCGCCGGCTTCCAATTTTCCAACGACAGCCTCGGCGCGATTTTGCCCCAGACTCATCCACGCCTGCCAATTCGTCGTTTCCATCCAGCCCCCTCCGACACGGCGCAGCGCAAAATCTGACAACAAGAAATCCAGCCGCGTGACGGAAAACTGTTGCGCCGCCGCATTGGTCAAAGCCGGCTTGTCAAAAACCAACGCAGCGCCTTTGTAGCGGGGGACAATCTCCACCCGCAACGACGCCCCGTCCACCCACCGGGGAATCACAACGGTTAGACAACAAACCGCCGTCCGCCAGCCGTTCAGAAAACAAAACTTCATCGCACCGTGAATCCGTTGGCCAGTGTGTAGGTGACCACATTCGTAGGCTCGCCCGGCGGTCCGGGAAAAACCACGCTGACCGTTTGCACCCCCGTCGCACCCGAAAGATTAAAGGTCGCCTGCACCTCCGTTTGGCTGACGTGCGTCAGCGAGCTTCCGGAGTTCGTGCCGATGGTCACGCTGTTGATCGGCGCCGTCTGCGGAGGAGGCGATGGATTGGCGGTGGCGCTCAAGGTAATTGTCAAAACAAAATTAGTTCCGCGCCCGTAGGACGTCGGCGACACGCCGCTGATGCCCCCGCTCGCCATCGCCGTATCGTAGCTGGCCAGATTGGTCATCACCGCTTTGTAAAATTCCCGCTGCCCGGTGGAGACGAAACTGGCTTGCGCGGTGTTTCCCTGTGCGGTGACTCCCGCGGCTTTGTTGGTCCAATTGCTGAGATTGGTGGAAGCTTCAATTTGGTAAGTCCCGCCCTGCACCGCGCTCCAAACCAGCGTCACCATGTTATTTGCGCTGACTGCTGGCGCGCTCATTTGCAAGGCAGCGTTCGGTCCCCCCAGGTAATTGGTCGTTACCGTCTCGGCCAGGCTCGACACAGTGCCTCCGGTGGGACTCCCATAATAACCGGCCCCTATGTTGTAAGGATAAACCGGTGTCCCATTCGATGAAATGCTCACAAAATACGCATAAGTTCCATTCGGAAAATCGGGTGTTACGCAATAACGTCCGTTGTATTCGTCCAGATCGAAATTCACCCCCTGCGTCTCGCCTAAATCGCCCAGGTAATCATTGTCCTCCATGTAACGCCCCAGCGGGTATGAAGAGCTGACTCCCGGGCCGGATTGATTGGACGAGACTCCAAAAAGCCGGACCGCCCAGGCTGGAATCGTGCTTCGCCCGGTCACTGTGAGATTATCTGTCCCGTTTTGTCCATTGCGCAGGGCATATCCCGAAATCATGCGCCGCACCCCGCTGTTCGCATTGGTGGCGTTGGAATAACCGTAAGGCCCGTAAAGCGGATAACCGTCGTTCACCCAAGCCAGTATCGGCGAATGATGTAGGTTGGTGGGATTTTCCGTGTAGGTGTCAGCGCTCGCATTGTAACTCACGCTGTCCCCCAGCAGATACCGCAGCGCCGGCGGATTGGCGTGATAATGATACGTGCCCGATTGGTCCTGATGCGCATTCGACGGATCGAACGACAGCCCTTCGTTCACGTAAGCATCCCGCCGCCAATAATAACCCGTGTCGCTGCCGGTGTTTGTGTCAGTGGCGCCATTCCAGAAATAAGCATCCCAACTGTTGTACATGGCCACCCCGTCGACAAAACACCCGATGGCGCCCAAGCCTGTGGCGCTTTTGCTCGACGGCGCGGCAGGATTGCGCGGAATCCGCGTAAATGTTTTGGTGTTCACCGGCAGATTGGGAAAAATCTGCGTCTTGGCCGCATTCAGATACCAGGGACCCATTATGTGAAAGCCCAGTCCTGTGCTGCGAATATAAACCCAATTGCTGGAAGAATCGATTTCCTGAACCCCGCTGTAGGCGGGCAGACTTTGGCTCAAGCTGCTGTTGCTCCAGGTGGTGACATACGAGCCGGCAGTTTGCGCTGCCGTCGTTTCGTAAAGCCGTGCGTACTGGCCCGATTCGCTGGTGAACCACGAGGTGATCTGCGGAGTCGCCGCGCTGAGCGTCCATCCCCCCATCAGCGCTAGGGCAAAAACAGTGAATTTCCACGTCGGCTTGTCGAGTGAAGAAAATATTTGTTTTTTCATGGGGCCAGCTTACACAAGCCAACCTTAAGACAACGTGAAGAGTACTTAATAACCGGTTTTTAGAGCGTTTTAAGAAATAGTGTAGCCATTCGGAGCGAGGATTTTTGGGTTTTAGCGAGGCTTTGGCGAAGGAGCATGCCTGCAGCGGCCTGGGACTGAGCCGAAACGACGCTAAAACCCAAAAAGACCGCTCCTCCAGTCCCTGTTGCCGAATGGCTACAGTATTTCTTAAACCGCTCTAGACGCCCCGTGGCAGGTTCACCGTGAAAACCGCCCCCCGCCCCGCCTCGCTTTCCGCCCGGATCGTTCCTCCATGCGCCTGCACGATGGCCTGGCTGATGGCCAGTCCCAATCCGCTTCCGTTCTTCGTTCCGCCCCGGCTTTTGTCCCCGCGATAAAAACGTTCGAACACATGCGGCAGCGCTTCCGCCGCAATCCCGCTGCCGTTGTCCTTCACGCGCACCACCGCTTCAGTCCCCTGACTGGAGACCTCCAGGTCCACTTCCACCCCATCGCGATTGTGCTGAATCGCGTTGTAAAGAAGATTTACAATGACCTGCCCGATGCGCGCCGCATCCGCTTTTATCCGCACGGCCTCAATGGCCGGGCGCAATACCGCCTTCCTTTCCCGCGCCAGCGGAGCTATGAGTTCGAGCGAGTCAGCCGCCACCGCCGCCAGGTCGCATTCCTCGACCGTCAATTGAAATTCCCCCGAATCCACCCGCGCCAGTTCCAGCAGCGAATTGACCAATGTCCGCATCCGCTCCGCCGCGCGCTGGCAGCTTTTTAAGGTTTCGCGATATTCCTGCCCCTCTCGTTCCCTCGCCAGCGCCACTTGAACCTGGGTCAGTATGACGGCCACCGGCGTGCGCAATTCGTGCGACGCATCGGCCGTAAATCGCACCTGCTGTTCCAGGGCAATGTCCTGTTGGTCGAAAGTCCAATTGAGCACCTCGGCCAATTGTCCCAGCTCGCTCTCCGTCTCCCGAATATCGATCCGTTTGCCGCGATTTCCTCCCGCAATTTGCCGCGCCGTCGCGCTAATTTCGCCAATCGGCCGCAAGGCATGTCCCGCCACCCACCATCCGCCCGCCAGTCCAAACACGGTCAGCCCAATTCCCACCCCGATCAGTTCCATCGCTAATTTCGCCAACTCCCGCCTCGCAATTTCCGTCGAAGTCCCCACCACGACACACGCGCCGTCCGGCGAGAAATTGACCAACTCGCGGAACTCCCCGCGGCTGCGCTGATACTGGCGGATCGCAGATTCCTTCAGGCTTGGCCATGGAATCGATGGCCCCTTGGGCGACCGCCGGATTAGTTCATGCTCCCTCGTCCAGGCCGAATAATAAAAGGACCCATTCTCGAACTCTGCGGCTTCCCTCTGATTTTCCAATGCCGGATGTCGCTCCGGCCCTTCCGGCGGCAGTCCGTCGAAGCCCGGACCGGCCAGCGGCCTGACCCTCGGCAGTAGCGGCGTCAACAGCGCCTGCAATTGATTGTCAATCCGCCGAAACTGTTCGGCGCGCTCATAACTGTAAAAGGCCGCCAACATCCCCGTCACCAGGCAAATCAAAAGCACCGCGTGCCAGGCCTGGATTCGCCAGCGAATGGATTTGTGCAACATGCGTCCTCCTCAATCAATCACGTAACCGTGCCCGCGCCGGGTTTGGATCAGGTCCTTGCCCAGCTTGCGGCGAAGATTGCACACATGCACATCCAGCAAATTCGAATAAGACTCATCCTCTTCGGCGAACAAATGATCATAAAGTTCCGTCCGGCTGACAACTTTGCCGCGCCGTGTCGCCAAATATTCGATCAAGGCGTACTCGCGTGCTGTCAATCCTATTGCAATCCCCTCCACCGCCACAGTCCGGGCCGCTGTATTGATGCTCACCGCGCCGAAAGCCAGCAATGGACTGGGCGCATCTGCCGCGCGTCGGATCAAAGCGCGCACCCTGGCCAGCAATTCGCCCAGATCGAACGGCTTGACCAGGTAATCATCCGCGCCCGAGTCCAGTCCGCGCACCCGGTCCCGCACCGCGTCGCGCGCTGTCAATAAGAGCACAGGCGTTTTTTTCTTTTTCCGAAGTCGTTGCAAAATCTCCCAGCCATCCAGTCCCGGCAGCATGACATCCAGCACAATGGCGTCGTAATCCCAGGTTTCCGCCCGGTAAAGCCCGTCGGAGCCATCTCCCGAGGCATCCACGGCATAGCCTTCCTCCCGCAAGGCCTGTTCCAGCCCGCGCCGCAGATCCTCTTCATCTTCCACAATCAGCAACCGCATGGATGTCGCCTGCAATTCTGCCCGGATTTCGCTCGTCATGAAAGCCATTATCTTCCGCCCCGCCTTAAGTTATGATGAAGACCCCCTATGGCCATCCATGTCCCCTACGTCCCACAAGCCCCTTGCCTCTTGCGAAATATCCATCCCAGCCTAATCTTCCCCTGTGTCGATCGAGCAAGGGAAAGGAATACTATTGCGCATATTACACGGACCCCATATCGCGGCCCTCTTGGCTCTCGCCGCCGGCATGGCTCACACCGGTCTTGCTTCCGATTCCCCCCAGGAATTGCGCCTCGGCTTTTTCCCCAACATCACCCACGCCCAAGCCTTGTATGCGCGCGCCACCGGACTTTTCGAGAAATCTCTTGGCGCACCCATCCGCTGGACCGCCTTTAACGCCGGGCCCTCCGCCATCGAGGCACTCCTGGCCAACGAGATTGACGCCACCTTTATCGGCCCCGGCCCGGCCATCAACGGTTACATCAAGTCGCACGGCGAGAAATTTGTCATCGTCGCCGGGGCCGCCTCCGGCGGAGCCGCCTTGGTCGTGCGAAAGGACTCCGCCATTCAATCGGACAAAGATTTCGCCGGCAAGACAATCGCCACTCCACAATTGGGCAATACCCAGGACATTTCCGCCCGCGCCTGGTTTCGCGCCAAAGGCTACCGCCCGACTTCCGAAGGCGGCACTATCAACCTGATCGCCCTGTCCAATCCCGACCAGCTTACCCTGTTCAAAAAAGGCCAAATCGACGGCGCATGGACGATTGAGCCCTGGGTTTCCCGCCTGGAATTGGAGGCGGGCGGCCGAATCTTTTTGGATGAGAAGGATATTTGGCCCGGGGGCAGATATGTTACCACTCAATTAGTCGTCAGCCGCTCCTTCCTGCAACAGCATCCCGGGGAAATTCGCAATTTGCTCCGCGCCCACGTCGATGCCACCCAATGGCTCAACACCAACGACCACGCCGCCGCGATTCTGAATGATCAAATCCGCAAAGACACCAGTCGCGCGTTGCCCGCCGATGTCATCCAAGGCGCTCTGCGGCGGGTGGTTCTCACCTGGGACCCCGTCGCCCTCTCGCTTTCCCGGGATGCGGAGTCAGCCTATCAAATCCATTTCCTGCCGCACCCCCCTGATTTAACCGGCATTTATAATCTGACGCTGCTCAACGAAGTCCTGGCCGCCCGCGGCCTCGCTCCCGTCGCCGCACCCCCCTCTTTTAGTCAATAATAATATTAAGCCAAGTTTTGAAACTCGTTATCTCCAACGTTGCCAAATCCTACGAGAGCGCCTCGCAAAAAGTCGTGTCCGCTCTCTCGCCCATCAACCTCGAAATCAACGAGGGAGAATTTGTTGTTTTTGTCGGTCCCTCCGGCTGCGGCAAAACCACCCTCCTGAATCTCATCGCCGGATTCGTCCAGCCCAGCACCGGCCAAATCCTTCTGAACGGAAAGGTTGTGACCAAGCCTGGACGCGACCGGTTGATGATGTTCCAGGAGCCGGCCCTCTTTCCATGGCTCAACGTCATCGACAACGTCAGTTATGGCTTGCGCCGCAACTGGCTGCACCCCTCCGTGCGCAAGGAAAAAGCCCGACGATTCATCAACATGGTCCATTTGGAAAAATTCGAAAAGGCGAGCATCCATGAACTCTCCGGCGGAATGAAGCAGCGGGCGGCCCTGGCCCGCGCCCTCGCTCCCGATCCCCGCGTTCTGCTTATTGACGAGCCGTTCAACGCCCTCGATGCCATGGTCAAATTCGAGCTTTACCTGGAATTGCAGCGCATTCACCAGGAAACGCGCAAAACGATTATTTTTGTGACCCACCACATGCAGGAAGCGGCCTGTCTGGGTGATCGCATCGTCGTTTTTTCCGGAAGTCCCGGACGCGTCACTCACGAACTGAAAATCGATTTGCCGCGCCCGCGAGACTTCAACGACCCCAAGGTCATGGAATTCGCCACCCAACTCATGGCCAACCTGAAAAAGAACGACGAGGATACACGAATTGAAAAGCGCTCCTAAAAAATCCGGCATCATTTTGGTCCCGGCATTTTATTTCGGTCTGCTGCTCTTTTGGCAGATCCTGGCCTCCTTGCGCTTGTGGCCCGATTACCTCTTTCCTTCACCCTTGGCGGTGGCGCGCCGGCTCTTCGAGTTGGGCCAGCAGAATCTGCTCTGGCCGAGCCTCGCCGCCACTCTCAAGAGGGTCGCCGCAGGCTTTGCCCTCTCTGCGGTCATCGGTTTGTTTATCGGCGTGGCGATGGGTACGAGTTGGATAGTCAATAAAACTCTAAAATCCCTCTTTCTCGGCATGCAAACCCTGCCCACCGCAGCCTGGGCACCTGTTTCGGTGCTCATTTTTGGCCTTAGCGACCGTGGAATCTATTTTGTGGTAATTATGAGTTCCGTCTCGGCGGTCGCCATCGCCACCGCCGACGGCATCCTGAACATCCCGCCCATTTATCTGCGGGCGGCCCGCACATTGGGAACTCCGCCCTGGCTGATGTATGAAAGAGTCATTATCCCCGCCGCCCTGCCCAATATAATCAGCGGACTCAAGCTCGGCTGGACCCTCGGCTGGCATGGCGCCGTGTCCGCCGAATTGATCAAGTCAAGTCTGGGGCTCGGCTTTCTCCTTTACATGGGCCGCGAGCTAAACGACGTCGCCCAAGTCATCGGCATCATGCTTTTGACCATTTTGTTCGGCTTGTTATTGGACCAATTCATCTTTGGCGTGATCGAACGTAAAATCCGCCGCCGCTGGGGCCTCACCGCCGAACAGGACCTGGAGCAATAACCATCGCGACGCGCCGATGCCTCTGTCCATATTTTAGACATCGATTACAAAAATAGTTTAAAATAGATATGTACAATATATAGTTAATGTGCTATTTTAACTATCCAATGACTGAGGCAATAATGTTGGCCGGGGGACAAAAACGTTGTCAGGCGAAGCGGCGCTGGCCGACCAACCCCCGAAAACCACAGGCAAACAATACAGGAAACCAGTTATTCAAGGCGTGTTCAGGCCGGCCCATCTTAACAAATTGCAAGACAACCATTTATCCACCAAAATGAAAGAAAAACCGCTGCGGCCGTCAAACCCAGTCAAACCAGATCAAACGTTGCGCCAGTGAAGTTGGTTGGAACGCGGGTGAGAGTCCCGCCCGTCGAATTAGGTTGTTCACGACGGAACACGACCTCAACAGCGTCGCCGCGA
>Ga0182030_10028337_pt1 | contig 10016 bp, 9 predicted proteins | sample 812S3MmetaG_FD_121299 | JGI IMG/M metagenome (GOLD analysis project Ga0182030, IMG submission 121299) | Permafrost microbial communities from Stordalen Mire, Sweden - 812S3M metaG (Illumina Assembly) | ecosystem: Environmental > Terrestrial > Soil > Wetlands > Permafrost | place: Sweden... | reverse complement strand
GACGACGATCCTCCACGAGAACGTCGAGAGCGGCACCGCGACGAAATCGGCGATCAACTGCCCGACCGCAGCCAAGACGGGCACGACCAGCGAACTCGTCGACGCCTGGCTCGACGGCTACACGCCCCGCTACGCGACGGTCGTGTGGATGGGATATCCAAACAAGCGTGTCTCGATGACCGACGTCCACGGCGAGCCCCAGCAGGGCGGCTACCTGCCCGCGGAAATCTGGCACGACTACATGTCGACCGTCACCGAAGGCCAGCCCTGCATACCGTTTGAAGAACCGAAGGAAGCGATCTCCTACCAGCCGTTCTTCGGGCACTACGCGAGCACCGGGCGCTCGACACAGAACAACGAATACAGCCAGGAACACCTCAGCAAGCAGGAAAAGAAGCTCGGTGAAAAGGTCAAGCTCCCGAACACCAACAGCCCCGGCCAGGGTACGGGCGGCGGTGGGGGCACAGGCGGCGGTAACGGTGCGGGCGGCGGCGCTGGTACGGGAGTCGGTGGCGGCGGCGGTGCGGGCGGCGGCGCCAATCCCACGACGCCCGAATCGCATGCGAACGCGCCGCGCGAACCGGCCACGGCCGCGCCCGGTGGTGGTGGCGGCGCGGCGAACGGCAACGGCGGAAACACGGGTGGAGCCGGCGTCGGCCAGTAGCGCGGGCGGCCTCGTGGGCGGGACGCTGGTAGTTTGAATCAGGAAATTCCGAGACTAGGGACCGTGCGCACGCATCGTGCGAGCGGCCAGATGGGACGGGCACTCGTGGCAAAGGAAGACAAGGTCGAATTCGAGGGCGAGGTAATCGAGGCGCTGCCGAACGCGATGTTCCGCGTGAAGCTCGACAACGATCACGTCGTGCTCGGGCACGTCGCGGGCAAGATGCGACGTTTCAGGATCCGCATCCTCCCGGGCGATCGCGTCCGCTGCGAGCTCTCGCCGTATGATCTCGACCGCGCGCGCATCGTCTACCGCCACCGCTAGCTCGAAGTAAGCGGGGGGCGGAGAAAGGCCCCGAGACGAACATGGAGCGCTCTTTGATCGACTCGATCGCGGCCGCGATCCCGGGGGACGGGAGCGGATCGCGGATCGTGCGCGGGGTCGGCGACGACGCCGCGGTGGTGCGCTCCGGGGGAGGGCTGTGCGTGACCTCGGTCGACGCGATGGTCGAGGACGTGCACTTCCGGCTCTCCGGCGAGCGCTCCTCCAGCCCGCGCGAGGTCGGCTGGCGCGCGGTCGCGGGTGCGCTCTCGGATCTCGCCGCGATGGGCGCGCGCGCGGGCGAGGCATACATCGCGCTCGGCGTCTCGGCCGCGGTCGGCGAGCAGCGATCGCTCGAGCTCGTACATGGCGCGCTCGAGGTAGCCGCAGAGACGGGAACGGTGCTTGCGGGCGGCGACGTGGTCACCGCGCCTGTGCTCACGGTCTGCGTGACGGTCGTCGGCTGGGCGGATGTGGAGGCTGAACTGGTCGGGCGCGACGGGGCGCGGGCCGGGGACCTCGTCGGGGTGACGGGCCGGCTGGGCGGCAGGCCGCCCCGTCCCGTCCCGCGCCTGCGTGAGGGGCGGGCGCTCGCGCGGGCCGGGGCAAGCGCGATGATCGACATCTCCGACGGCCTCGCCGTCGACGCACGGCACGTCGGCGAGCGCAGCGGGGTCTCCCTGGAGATCTCGCTCGGGCAACTGCCGCTCGACACGGGCGCGCCGGGCTGGAAGCAGGACGCGGCCGGCCGCGAGGAGGGCATACCCGATGCCGAGTGGGCGGCGAGCGCCGGGGAAGACTACGAGCTGTGCTTCACCGCACCCGCCGCCGCACGCGCCCGCGTGGAGGAGGCCCTACGCGAGGCCGGCGGCGCGCAGCCCACCTGGATCGGTCGCGTGAGCGACGGTCCGCCGGGGGCGAGGCTCTTGGACGAGCACGGCGGGGAGCGCCGGCTGGAGGGCTACGAGCACAGCTGGTGAGCGGTGGCGCCGGCGCGGGCGGCATGCGCCGAATCGTGGGGCGCCCGCGGACGGGCCCGATCGTCCGTGATGCGACCTACAAGGCGGCCGGGATCCGCGGCTGTGTGGGCCTGAGCAGCGTCGGCAGGCGCGGGAATTCGCCACCGCGCGGCCGTGTGGTCTGCTTGGAGACGATCGGTTGGATCAGCGAGGGTTGATAGACCCTCCCATCCAGTACGCGGGCGGCGCCGACGGGCACGGTCTTCGTCAGGCGCGCGTACACGAGCAGCCGTTTTTCGGCACTGAACAGGGGCGTGCAGGCGGACAGCACCAGGCGCGTGTAGCCGACGTTCGAGACCGCCGCGGAGACATCGGTCGGCAGCACCACGCGCTGACCGATCACGGTGTAGACGAAGTGCGCGTAGGGCATGTCGAGCAGGATGTGGTTGCCCGGGCTCAGTTCGTTGATGTCTCGGAACGGCGCCAGGTAGGTGGTCCTGTGCCCGGCGATCGCGGTCGTGCCGGCGATCCCGGGGAAGCTCGTTTCCGAGTAGACCCCCGGCCCGCTCTCCAGGTCGGAGGTATCGGTGCCCTTCACGACCACGAAGCTCGCGTCGATCTTCGGGATCACGATCCGGCCGACGGCGCTGCCGTTGGGAGCGTGGCGCTGCAGCTCGCTAGCCAGGAACGCGACCCGGCGGCGCTCGTCGGGCAGGCTCGCCAGCGCGCGCCGTTCGACCGCGGTGGGGGTCGCCCGTTCGGCTGCGCGCAACGTCCCGCTCAGATGGTCCTGCCTGAATTTTGCGTACAGCGCCGAGAACGGCTCCTGCCACACGAGCGTCACGCCGGCGTCGAGCAGCGCGAGCGTGCCCAGCACGATCATCGCGATCGACAGCGCGCGCCACGCGCGGCGCGAGGCGCGGCCCCGACCCGGGCGGCGCGCTCTCGCGGTGAGCATGACCTCTGACATCGTTCGCCTATCGTCGCAGAGCCGACTCGGTTCCACCGAGCGAGCCCGGTCCCGCATAGGACAGCGGCCCGCGAATCCGCAGCGGCGTGCCGTCGTCGATCCCGTCGTCTCCCAGCTCCGCTTCGGGCGCCGTCGCGAGCAGCGCAGCGGCCACCACGCAGCCGAAGCCGAGACTCCACAGGACCGTCGCCGCGATCCCCACGTGCCCGCCTGCGAGCAGCAATACCGCGTCCCACGCGACCCCGCCCGGCCCCACGCCGAGCTCGCGCGCGTAGAAGACGATCAGCAGCGCGAGCGGCACGAGCGCGACCAGGACCAGCGTGAGCGCTGCCGGCCGCGGCGGGCGGGTCCGCGGGGAGACGAGCAGCAGCCACAGGTGCAGCGCCCCGATCAGGAGCAGCGCCGCGTACGGATTGCTCAGCCACACCACGATCGTCACCGCGAGCAGCACCGTCAGCAGTGCCAGCCCGGCGCCGTCGTCGTCCGGACGCACTCTCAGCCCCAGCCGTCGAACTCCCCACGGCCACGCCAGCCAGGCGAGTCCCAGCGCCAACGCCACCGCCAGCATCCCCCGTACGGCAGGGCCCCCGAGCGCCAGCGCGCTCGCCTGCACGGGCAGCGGCGGCGCGGGCAGCGCGCCGAGCCGGCCCAGCGCCTTCGCGAACACAGCCGCCACAAAGAACGGCAGCGGGCAGAGACCCGTCCACGTGAGGCCCCGGAGCATCGCGCGGTCGCCGCTCGCGCCGCGGCGGCGGCGCAGGCGCGCGTAGCCATCGGCAAGCAGCAGCAGCGGTGGGATCATTAGCGTCGCCAGCAGCAGGCGCAACACCCATTCTCCCAGCACCTGCCGGCCGATCACGAGGCCCGTCTGCCGGGCAGATTCGATGTCCGGCGCGGTGTCCAGCGCGTCGACGGCGCTCAGCGCCGCACGGCCGAAGGATTCCAGCTCCTCCGCGCTCACCGCTTCCCCCCCGCGCGGGGTCGCTTCGCCCGTCACCTGCATGAGCACGGCCGGCAGTCCGCTCGTGTTCAGCGCCCCCTGCTCGCCCGCGGCGAGCGGAAACGCCAGATGGGCGAGCTGGCCGAACGTGCTCGGCGCGCCGGGGTTGGCACCGACGTTCTGCGCGATCGCGCTCGTGACCGTGCGTTGGAGCTCTTCGGGCGCGCTGCCGAAGGAGTCCGAGTAGGGCACCACGAACGGCTTTCCCTTGCTCGCTCCGGCGACGTCGCCGAGCACGATTGCCGCGTCGAACGGGGCGGGCGGGCTCGCTTCCGTGGAGAAGTTCAGCGCGCCCGCGTCGCCGCCGCTGCCGCCGCTGGTCGAGACGAGCACGATCGTCCGCTGCGTCTCGCGCGCGGCGAACACGCGTGCGAGCTCGATCAGCGCGGCGGTCCCCGACAGTTCGGCCTGGGACCCGGACGCGCGCGCGTCGCGATGGGCGAGGATCACGATCGGCGTGCCCCCGCTCGACCCCGCACGCTGCGCGATCACCGTGCTCAGCGTCCGTTCCCCTTCGATCGTCTGCGCCTGGAATTTGTGCGTGGTCACCTCGAAGCCCCCGTGGCCGGGCGCGCCGAGCCCTTTCAGCGTCTGTGCGATCTTCGTGGCGAGCGCTTCGTCGCCGGGGCTGCCGGGGCGCCGGCTTGGGAACTCGGCCGCCAGGCTCTTCAGTTCGGCGAGCGTCGGGGCGCCTTCGAACGCGTCCGGGGCGAGCGTTGAGGTCAGCGGCCCCGGACGCGCGGTCAGCGAGAACGCCGCCACCGCGAGCGCCAGCGCGAACGGCGCGAAGGCCACCCTATACAGGCGTCCGTTGAGCATTCCCGAGACCTTAGCCCCGTGCTCGGCTACGGGCACGCCAGAGGCACGGTCAGGATCGGCCAAGGCGCTACCGGGGGGTCAGAATCGGGCTGTACCGACCCCGGTGCATCGGGGATGAGCCGGAATTGAAAACGCTCCGTTCCCGCTCCCAGTCCCGACCGGGCACGACGCCCGTGGGGCATGCTCGCAACGGCTCGCCATATCCGTGCACCCCTTTAGGTATCGTCCTGCCGCGTGCTCCAACCTGTCGCCGTCGGCCACAAGACCCTCTCCGATTACACGCACATCTGCGGGAAGGAGCTGATCGAGGAAATTCGAGAGCTCGCCGAGCCGCTCAAGGGCCAGCGTGTGGTCCACATCTCCGCGACCGCGTTCGGCGGCGGGGTCTCGGAGATCCTCTACACGCTTGTCGGCCTGATGCGCGATGTCGGCCTCGACTGCGAGTGGCATGTGATCTACGGGCGCGAGGAGTTCTTCAACGCGACCAAGCTCATGCACAACGCGCTCCAGGGTGCTCCCCAGGACCTCGACGCCGAGCAGTGGGAGACCTGGCGGCGCTACAACGAGATGAACGCGCGCGAGCTCTCCGGCGGCTGGGACGTGTGCCTCGTGCATGATCCGCAGCCCGCCGCGCTGCACACGCTCGTACCGGAGAAGGCCGCCGGTTGGGTGTGGCGCTGCCACATCGATCTCTCCACGCCGAACCCGGACACGATCGCCCAGCTTCTCCCCTACATCTCCGAGTACCCCCAGTCGCTCTTCCACATGGCCGACTACGTGCCTGACGGGATGCGCGGCAAAGTCAACGTCGTGCCCCCGGCGATCGATCCGCTGACGCCAAAGAACATGGCGCTGCTGCCCGAGGACGCCTCATACGTGTGCGAGCAGTTCGGGATCGACATCGACCGGCCTTTGATGTGCCAGGTCTCGCGCTTCGACCCCTGGAAGGACCCGCTCGGTGTGATCGACGCCTACCGCACGGTCAAGGCCGAGATCCCCGACATGCAACTCGCCCTGGTCGGCTCGATGGCTTCCGACGACCCCGAGGGATGGGACTTCTTCAACGCGACGATTGCCCACGCCGACGGCGACCCCGACGTGCACATCCTCAACAACTTCAACAACGTCGGCGCGATCGAGGTCAACGCCTTCCAGTCCCACGCCGACGTGCTGATCCAGAAGTCCACGCGCGAGGGCTTCGGGCTGACCGTCTCGGAGGCGATCTGGAAGGCCCGCCCCTTCATCGGCGGCGATGTCGGCGGCATCCCCCTGCAGATCGAGGACGGCGTCACCGGCTATCTCGTCTCCTCCGCCGAGCAGTGCGCGGAGCGGACCCTGGAGATCGTGCGCGATCCGGCGCTGGGCAAGTTCCTCGGGCGGCGCGGCAAGGAGCACGTGCGCGCCCACTTCCTCACGCCACGCTACCTGCGGGACTATCTCCGCATCTTCAACGAGCTGCGGGAATCATGAGCGAGACACCGGCCCAGCGGACCCAACCGCTGGTGCTGGTGTCCAATCGGGGGCCGGTCACCTTCCATGCCGACGGCGAGGTGCAACGCGGCTCGGGCGGGCTGGTGACGGCGCTCACGGGGCTCGCCTCGCACCGCGAAGCGATCTGGATCGCCTCGGCGATGAACGAGTACGACGCGGAGGTCTCGCGCGCGAACGACGGCCGCTCGTTCCCGGTTCGCTCGCCCGCCGGCGGCGAGTTCCAGGTCAGGCTGGTCGTCTCCGACGCCGAGGCCTACGACCGCTTCTACAACGTTTTCGCCAACCCGATGCTGTGGTTCATTCAGCACTACCTCTGGGATCTCTCGAACGCGCCGGACATCCGCCGCGAGGAGATCGAGGCCTTCGAGTTCGGCTACAACGTCGTCAACGAGGACCTCGCGCGCGCGGTCGTCGAGGAGCTCGAGGGCGTCTCCGAGCCCGTCGTGATGGTCCACGACTACCACCTCTACACGCTCCCGGACCTCGTCCGCAAAGCCCGCCCGGACGTGTTCCTGCACCACTTCATCCACATCCCCTGGACCCAGTCCGACGCCTGGCGGGTGCTGCCCGCGCGGATCCGCGAGGAGATCTTCACGGGCCTGCTCGCGAACGACATCATCGGCTTCCACACCCGCTCCTACCGGCGCAACTTCCTGCAGTGCTGCCGCGACCTGATGGACCTCGAGGTCGACTTCGACCGCGGCCTCGTCCGCTTTGGCGAGCGCGAGGTCTGGGTGCGGGCCTATCCGCTGCCGATCGACCATCGCGCCACGCGCCTGCTTGCGCAGGGCGAGCGGGTCGGCGAGTTCGAGGACGAGCTCCTGCGCCGCCGCCGCGACTTCCTGATCCTACGCGTCGACCGCGCCGATCTCTCCAAGAACGTGCTGCGCGGATTCTCCGCGTTCGATCTGTTCCTCGAGCAGCATCCCGAGTTCTCCGAGCGGGTCACGTTCATCGCGCAGCTGATGCCCTCGCGCACCGACGTGCCCGAGTACGCCGAGTACCTCGAGCGGATCGAGGCGCTCGTCGCGGTCGTCAATCATCGCCACGGCACCACCGACTGGATGCCGATCCAGCTGAAGTTGCGCGACGACCTCGAGGAGGCGGTCGCCGCCTACAAGCACTACGACGTGCTACTCGTCAACGCGATGTTCGACGGCATGAACCTCGTCGCCAAGGAGGGTCCGCTCGTGAACGAGCGCGAGGGGGTCTCGATCCTCTCCGAGAACACCGGCGCGCACGAGGAGCTCGGCGAGTTCGCTTTGTCGGTCAACCCCTTCGACATCCAGGAGCTCGCCAACTCGATCTACGCGGCGCTCACGATGTCCGCCGCCGAGCGCCGCCGCCGCGCGGAAGGGCTCGTCGAGATCGTCACCTCGCGCGACCCCGGCGACTGGATCGATGAGCAGCTCGACGACATCCGCGCGAAGGGCCTCTCCTGATAGGAGCGTGCGGCTGGGGTGGTCGAGGGTCGAGTGGGGCTAGGACGCAAGGGCGAAGGCATGGTGGTGCCATGCCGAGCCCGAGGACAACGCCCCGCGAAGACGATCGGCCGGCACAGACGTGCGGGCCTAGAAGGATAGGCCCAAGGGCGCAGACCCGCTAACCTTCTCCGTCGCCCATGACTCTGCCCGCACCGACATACGATCTCGTGATCCTGCTCGACCCCCAGGTCGAGGAGCCGACGCGCGTAAAGATCGTCGCCGACGCGCGCACGGCGATCGAGGCCCAGGGCGAGTTCCTGCGTCACGACGCGTGGGGCGTACGCGCGCTCACGTACCCGATCGACCACAAGACGAGCGCCGAGTACCACCTGCTGCAGTTCCACGCCACGCCGGAGCTGCTCGAGACGCTCAATCGCACGCTGCGGATCGCCGACGAGGTCGTGCGCTTCCGGATCATCAAGCTCGCCCCCGGCACCCCGGACGCTCCGGAGACGATCGCGACCGTCGGGACGGTCGGGACGCCCCGGCGCGAGACGGAGCCCACCGGCGGCGAGGCCGCGGCAGAGGCCGAGTTCGCGGTCGGCGAGCCGGCGTAGCAGCAGCCGTCGCGGTCGCTGCTCGGCGCTCCCATCGGTTGGGGGATTTGCCGCGCTGGGGAGATAATTCGCTGCGCAACGGTTACGTGATTAGCGATCGGGTAATAAAATCATCGAGATGGCCTGGGTCGAAGACATGAGCGACGGGACGGGGGCGGCGAGCAGGACCGACGTGCTGCGGGCCTCCCCGCCGATGTTCGACTCGCGCGTGCTCGACCTGCTCTCGCGCGTGCATCCGATCGTGCCGGTACTGATCTTCGCGCCGGCCGTCATCCTGCTGGCCGCGTGGGAGCTCTCGAGCGCGAGCCTTGCGACGACCGTCGCGCTGGTGATCGGCGGCTACGCGCTGTGGACGCTGTTCGAGTACTGGCTGCACCGGATCGTGTTCCACTTCGAGCCGCAGGACGGCCTCGGCGCGCGGATGCACTGGATCATCCACGGCGTCCACCACGACCACCCGAACGATCCCCTACGCCTGGTGATGCCGCCCGCCGTGAGCGTGCCGCTGGGGGCGATCGTGTTCGGGATCCTCTACCTGATCTTCGGCGCCGGCTACGCGCCCGGAATCGGCGCCGGATTCTTCGCGGGCTACCTCGCGTACGACATGATCCACTATTACATCCACCACTTCCGCGCGCGCGGGCCGCTCGGGCGGATGCTACGCGAGCGCCACATGCGCCACCACTTCCAGGACGACACGCGCGGCTTCGGGATCAGCGCGCCCTACTGGGACGAGGTCTTCCGGACCTCCTCGCGCGGACGGTCCGCGCGAGGAGCGCCGACCGCCGCCGCTATCTCGGATGCCACCGCAACGGTCACCGCCACACCCGAGCAGAGCAAGTCCTGAGATCGGCCTCGCGCAGGCGCTCTTCCCACTTTCAAATCCCTCGCAACGAGCGGCTTCGTCGAGGCCATTCCGGCCCTGATCGCGGATCCCGGCCGGAGGCGGGTCTAGACTCGGCCACCGGCCTCCCCTCCAGCAGGAGCGGGGACCGAGAGCAAACCGACGAGCTCCCGCGAGCGGGAGAACCAGCCCGAAAGGAAGTTCCACCATGGCCGCAACCAACATCAACCGTGTCGTAATGACCGGCAACCTGACCGCCGATCCGGAGCTGCGCTCACTGCCGAGCGGCATGTCCGTGTGCAGTCTGCGGATCGCGTGCAACACGCGCCGCAAGGACGGAGCGTCCGGGGAATGGGTCGACAAGCCCAACTACTTCAACGTCACCGTGTGGGGCGCGCAGGGCGAAAATGCCGCCAAGTACCTCTCCAAGGGACGCCCCGTGGCGATCGACGGACGGCTCGAGTGGCGCGAGTGGGAAAGCCAGGACGGGACAAAGCGCCAGGCAACCGATATCATTGCCGATTCGGTGCAGTTCCTCGGCTCACGCGATGAGGCCTCAGGTGGCGGATTCGCGGCGGGCAACGGAGCTCCACAGGGCAGTGACGTTCCGGTCGACCAGCGGGACTTCCAGCCCGCACCTGTCGCCGCCGGGGCCGGCGACGACGACATTCCGTTCTAGTTTTCAGCAAGCAAGGGAGCATCAAGTGGCAAAAGCGCGCGGTCGCGGCAAGCCTGTTCGCCGCCGAGACAACAAGAAGGGCGGGCCCGGAAGCGGCCGGCGCAAGCCATGCCAGCACTGCCGTGACAAGGTGGAGCAGGTCGACTACAAGGACATCTCCTCGCTGTCGAAGTTCATCTCCGAGAAGGGCAAGATCCGCTCGCGGCGGATCACCGGCTCCTGCCGGCG
>Ga0182030_10028335_pt1 | contig 10017 bp, 7 predicted proteins | sample 812S3MmetaG_FD_121299 | JGI IMG/M metagenome (GOLD analysis project Ga0182030, IMG submission 121299) | Permafrost microbial communities from Stordalen Mire, Sweden - 812S3M metaG (Illumina Assembly) | ecosystem: Environmental > Terrestrial > Soil > Wetlands > Permafrost | place: Sweden... | reverse complement strand
GCAAGATTGCCTGCCACACGAAGCGCACATATCGCCACTGCCGGGCTCATCTAAATTTCCACGAGATCAGGAGGTCTGCAGGTAGTACAGCCGGACCTGACCACCTCAGTGCATACCAAACGCATGAGGGGCAGAGGCGGGGACATTGGCCAACCAGCGCCGACATCGCCGCGGCTATGTTCGAGCGCTATAGCAGGCCGCCGGATTCCTAGCCACGCATCCGGCTCACTGGCCCCCGCGGTGCGTTAGTCCCGGGAGGCCGGGTCGTGGCGATGACCCGCCGTCCAACCTAAAACGAAAACCGGAAGCTCAATTCCACCGAGCGCGCGCCGCCTGCCTGAAATAGCGGCGCCAACCCCGTGTTCGCCGTGCCCGAGCCCAACATCAGGTTCTGCATCGACGTCGATTGTCCGAACCACGGGCTCGAGAGGTACGGCACTGGATCGGCAAACGCCGGGTGGTTGGGAACATTGAACATATTGAGCGAAGCCTCCAGCGAGCTTCGCCGGTAGATTGCGAATTCGCGGCGGAGGCTGAGATCCAATTGCAATAGTCCGTTCCCGTAGACGGTGTTCCGCCCCAGGCTGCCCTGAGCGCCATTGGCAGGCACCGCGAAAGCCGCGGGATTCAATCGCCGCCCGCCGGGCGCCGACGGGTCGCCGATCCACACAGGTGCGCCTAATACCAGATTCGGCCGCCCGACGTTATCGAATTCCTGTCCCATAGCCGGTTCCGCATCGAAGATGTCGATGGGAAAGCCGGAGCGCACGCGGAGTACTCCGCTCAACGTCCAATCGGCCAGCCAATCCGGCAAGCGGCCGGCCGGCGTCGCGCGCGGCACCTGATAGGACAGCGCGCCGGTCAAGGATTGGCGTACATCGAAGCTGGAAGCGCCGCGGGCCTCGGACAATCGGTATTCGGGGTGAATCAGAAAGACCGAGGAATCCTGCGAACCGTCGTCGATGGAATGCGACCAGGTGTAGGAAACGGAAGCGAACAAACGGCGCGCAATCGAGCCGCTGTAGCGCATTTGCAGCGCCTGGTAACTGGATGAGTTCTGCGTCAGAGTGACCATGCGGTTGAGCACGCCGGTGGCCGGATCCACATATGCCTCGCTACCAAGCAGATGCCTGCCAGCGTTGCCCACGTAGGCAAGCGAGCCGACGCCGTGGACTCCCATGCTCCGCTCCAGCGAGGCGCGCCACTGGTAGGATGTCGGGAGCCGGAGCGACGGCTGCGGCCCATTTAGAAATTGCAGCACATCGGCGTTCGAGCCGCTCCACGACCATCCTGGTGCGCCCGACCCGATCGCCGATCCTTCGGCCAGGCCGGTCCCGCCCGGCAGCAACCAGCTATTGAACGGCGCGCCGTTCAGCGGATCGATAGCGGTTCCCAGCGCGGTATCGTAGAAGACGCCGGCGCCGGTACGGAGCACCAACCCCGCCCACGGCATACGATACGCGAGCCCCAAACGAGGTGCAATCTGGCCGTAACGCATCGGCCACGGTCCGGCGCTGTTGATGTCGCCCTCGTAAATCGTCTGCCAGTTTGTGCCGTCCCACATTCCCGAAATGGTGGGGAGGTCCCCGCGCGCAGTAGTGGGAGGAGTCAATTCCCAGCGGAGTCCATAGAGCAGGCTCAGGGTATCGCTCAGGCGAAATGTGTCCTGGGCAAAAACCGATAAGGACTGCACTTTCCCACCGGTTTTCGGAGCGACCGATATGGTAAGCGGCACCGGCCCGCCGGCCAGAAAATTCTGCAAACTAGGCTCCTGGCCCAGGATGCCGGCATACGGTGAGTCGCGCGCTGGCTCCAGGCGCAGGCCATCCAACCCGGCACGAAAATCGTGACGGCCATGCTGCTTCGATAGCGTGCCGCGGAACTCCCATTGGTCCTGCCGCGCATCCAGCGCAGTGCCGCCGAAGAGGAACTGTCCCAGCCCGGGGATGCTCATGCCCCATACCTCGGACGCGTTGGCGAATTGCGGAAGCAGCGACGAGGTCAATGGATAGAGGTTGTCCAGCAGCCCCGTGGAGTTGAATCCGAACGTGCTGTAGTAGTCATAGAACGTAGAAGAAAGCGTGGCGTGGGAATAGTTAAAACGAAAATCGTAGATCGGCCCGTGGAACTTGCCAGCGGTGAAACCCACCGTCAGGCTGCGCCAGTGCGTGCGTCCCTGGCTGTCGTCGGTCAGTGGCGACGAGATCGACTGCGAGGTCGTCTCGTTGGCGCGGACGAAGGCATTGCCCCACGACCCCAAACTGCGATCCATTCGCAAGCTATAGGTGGCCAACGACGCGGTTCTGCCGAGTTGCAGCAACCCACCGGCCTCGCCATTTCCCAGGTCGGGTCCGTTGGGTATTGGGAAGGCGCTCATCAAGCTCTGCAGCAAAGGCGAAGCGTTCGCCCGCGTGGTCAGCGACGGGACCGCCACTCGTTCGAGAGCGCTATCTTGCAGCGACGAATTCTGAACGGCAAAGAAGAAGAACGTGCTCTTGTTCTTAAAGACCGGTCCGCCGAAAACGCCGCCGAAGCTGCGGTAGTAGGGCCTCGGAAAGGCGAAGTCGGCGGCATTGGCGAACCAATCCCGCGCGTTCCAACTGCCATCGCGCAGATGCGCGAAAATCTCCGCGTGAAACTCGCTCGATCCGGCGCGAGTGGCAATCAGCGCTTCGGCCCCGGGCCGGCTGCCCGATTCGGGCGCAAACGGGATGGCACGCAATTCCACCGATTGCGTGCTTTCCGGAGACGCTATGTTTTCGGTGCTGCCGATTTGGCTCATGGATGGCAGCGAGCCGCCGGGAAACGCTCCCGGCAAAGCGCTCGCACCCACCCCGGTATTCGCATTCACGCCGTCCACTCGAAACTCGCTCGAGTTGGGACGCTGCCCGTTGGAAGTGAACTGGCCGCCATCGCCCACACCGGCAGGAGTAATCACCACGCCGGGTGCCAAGTCGAATAGCACCCGGTAATCGGGACCGCTCGCCGGCAACGAGGCGCCCGGACTGCCGCGCGCCACCACCAGGCTGGTGCCTCCCGTGGGATCGAGTGGGTCGCCACCGCCTTCCACCGTGATCACCTCATGCAGGCCCAGCAGTTCCATCTGGAAATCGACACGCAAGCCGTCGCTGGCATCGACCACCGCGCCCACTCTGGACACGGTGCGGAATCCGGGCATGCGGACGGTCACTTTGTAGACGCCGGGCGCAAGTCCATCCACGGAGTAGCGGCCCGCGTCGTCGGCCGAGGTCTTCCAACGTGCGCCCGTGGATTCACTCTGTATCTGAACGTCGACATCCGCCAAGGCGCGCCCGCTCGCATCCCGCACCGCACCGAACACTCCGCCGGAATCTCCGGCGTACGCGGCGGACGCGAGCAGCAGGATTATGAGTAGAGTGAGCGCGCGCGGTGCAGAACACATCGGCGTTACCTTCCTCCCTGCTGTTCCGCGTTGACGGCGGTTTCCAGCTTCCGCATGCCCCCGCCGAACGCGGCCACGAGGCTTGCGAGTAGAGCGGAAGTGCGCGGCGAACGCATCGGGCTTTACTGTCCTCCCTGTTGTTCTGCTCTTACGGTCGTCTCGAGTTTCCGGATGTGCGCACCCAGCGAGGCCAGCATCTCGTCGCCTTCCGCCTGCGAATAAGTGCCGGCGAGGAGGCGATTCAGCAGCGTGTCGTTCTCGCGCGCGGCACTCACCAACGTAACGGCGCCGGATTGCCAGCTCGCCATCTGATTCTCCGAATTTCCGGACGCGAAGCCGTCAGACGTGGGCAGTAGCATTTTGAGTTCCGTTCGAATGCGCGCCGCCAGACGGTCCAACTCGGAAAGATGGCGCCCCACCAGCCCGCGCAGCACTTCGCGATCTTTATCCGCCAGCCGCGCTTCGGTTTCCGGCGGAAATTTATCCGCCAGCACCCGGACCGCGTAAGCTCGCGCCAACGCCGCGGCGCTGGTTTCCAGTACGCGGTCGGTCACTTCCTGGCGGCCGATAGCGCCGCCCAGACTATCTTCCAATTGCCGCCGTACGCCATCCGGAACATTCGTGGAGATCTGCTCCGACGAGGACGTCTGAGTGGACACCCGGCCGGAATTGCCGGCGTCCCAGATCAAAGAGACTCTCGGCAGCGGCTGCAAGGCGTCCGCGACCTCCTGCCGCCGCGTTGCCGGAAGCCCAACGGCGCGGACCACCACGAATCGGTGCGCGGAATCCTCGGAAACATCCAGCGGCTCGCCCACATCGGCGCCGATTTCGTCGAGCGCGCGGAACACGCGGAGCATGTCTTCCGGGCCAACAGGACTCTCGCTTTCGGGCTCATGGACTACCGGCATCTCGCGCGCCGGGACGGCTGCCGAAGGAGCCGACGGGATCGGCGCGGCATGCGATATCGCGCGAGCGCCGCGCGGGGAGGGATGCTCCACCAACCGGTACGCCAGCGTTCCGGCCATAGCGGCGCAAGCGGCGGCAATCAGCAACGCGGGCCATCGGTAAGAGCGCTTCGGCGGTGCGGCGGCCTCATGCTGTGCCACCAAAACGCGCAGGCTGTCCCAAGACTCCGGAGGAGGCGGCAGCATGGGCCCGCGAATCGCATCGCGATACTCAACGTAGGCCGCGGCGGCGGCGCGAAATTCGTCCACGCGGCGGCGGCACTCGGCGCAGGACAGGAGATGCGGCGAGTTCCCGCCATCGGCCAGTTGTTCGTCGGACAGGTGCGCCGAATTGCGGTCAAACATCGCGCACTCCTTGCAATCGCGCCACTGCGCGCCGTAGAAACTCGCCCACCGCCGACGTGCTGATGCCGATTGCCTCTGCGATTTCGCGGTACCGCAGGCCCTGTACACGCAGATGCAGACAGTGACGTTGCTGCGGCGAGAGAGCATGGATCGCTTCCACCAGCGCCGACTTCCGCTGACGGTCCATTAGGGCGCGCTCCGGGTCGGGCGCGGTGTCCACGGGCGTCTGGGCGTCCGACTGCCCCGCCGGCAGCTCATCGAATACCGGCTCGCGCTGATGGACCCGCACCACGGAGTGGTACGCCACGCGATACAACCATGCGTGCGGATTCTCGATTGGCTCGTGTTTCGACATCTTCAGGTACAGCTTCAAAAACGAATCCTGCGCCAGTTCCTGGGCTCTTTGCGGAGGCACGCCGAGGTAGAGCAGGTACGAATAAATATTGTTGCGCTCGGCGGCATAGATCTCCTCCACACGTTCATGGACAGTCATGCTGGCTGGACCCTGGCCGGCATTCGCCGCATATCGCCATATCGATGAGATCCGCGGGAAGGCGCTTTTGCCTACAGCACAGCGATATATTTTTTCGCTGTAGATAAAGCCGTGGCGGCTGGGCTCTCACCACCGAATGCGGCACTTTCTTCCTTTCTTCCTCATCGCGATGGCGGCCCCGGCCCAAGTGGTTTCCTTCGGCATCACGGGCGGTGTACCCCTGACTCCGGCCCGTTCCGGCTACTCGTACGATAACCCCTATCTCGACACCGGGCGCTGGACCATTGGTCCTACTATCGACTTTCACATCGTCTCAGGCTTGTCCTTGGAGGTCGGCATGCTCCTGCGGGGATACCGGATCGTCGGAAGCATCGACTTGCCTGCCAGTTCCGGCACCGTGCTCTACAGCTACCGGAACAATTCCAGAGATTTCGATTTTCCCCAGCTCTTGAAATACCGTTTCCTTTCCGGCTCCAGACGGCCGTTTGTAGACGCCGGATACGTGTGGACGCATGAGTCGTACGACGATCTCGGCACGGCGGCGTGCCTCTCTGACACGGGCTCTTGCGCCCTGCCGGCGCCAGGTCTGCCTGGCACGCTGAAGCTCTCGCGATCCCTCCAGGGTGGGGCGGCCGGTATCGGCGAGGAATTCAAGTTCCGCAGATTTCGGATCGCCCCCGAAGTTCGCTTCACCTACCTCTCATACGGCTCCGGCTCGCCACAAAAACAGTTGAGCGTGCTGGCAAGTTTCTTTTTCTAGCCACGACCCTAAACCATCGCTATGAACTCCGCAAGCAAGACATGGATTCCCGCGGTGTGCTTTCTAGCACTGGCGTTGCCGCTTGCCGCCGTGCGCCCGCTGTGGCTCGACGAGATCCTGCAATTGATGGACACGCGGCAACCGTCCGCGACTGAATTGGTGGCGCGGCTCCCACTCCACGACCCCGGCAGCGCGCCGCTCGGATACCTGGCGCAACAGGCAGCACTGAAACTCACGGGATATTCGGATTGGCGGGCGCGGCTGCCGGCGGTGCTGTTCGGCGCCGCCGCAATTTTTCTGACGGCCCTCCTGGGGGCGGAATTTGGACAGCGCAGCGGCTGGAGAAGTGCGGCTCTGCTCGCCGTATTTCCGTTGACGCTGCGCTACGGCACGGAAGCCCGCATGTATTCCCAGGCGCTTTTCTTCTCCGCGCTGGCTAGCTGGATCTACATGCGCCTGGCGCGAAATCCCGGCTGGGCGCTGGCAGGCGGGTACTGCCTGGCGCTATTGGCCTGCGTCTACACGCAGCCGTATTCGATTTCCGTTGGGCTAGCCCACGGCTTGTGGTCCGTGGTGCAGCGGCAGCGGAAGGCCGCGATATTCGGTGGGGCGGCGCTGGCGCTAGCCGTCGCGGCATTTCTGCCGTGGTACTGGCACGCGAAAGCGATATGGACCGCCGACCTGGCGGACACGCCGGGATTCTCCGCGTCGCTCAAAACACCGCTGATGATTTTCCGCGAATTCAGCGGCGCGGGTTATTGGGGGTCGGCGCTGCTGGCGGTGCTGTGCGCTTTGACCGTCACGCGGCGCTCTCTTCCGCCTCGCGCGCTGACTCTGCTGGTGCTGCTGATTGTGGTTCCAATAGCAGCCGCAGTTGCCGGCGATGCCGTTTTCGGATACTTCCTGGCCGTGCGCCAGTTCCTCTGGGCACTGCCGGCGGCGGCCATCCTGGCGGCCGCGGCAACCGAGCACCGCTCGCGCGCGGCGCACGTGGCCGTTGCGATGCTCACCGTCGTCTGCATGTGGCAAAGCGTGCGGTTCTTTAGCGCCCCACACGAAAACTGGCGGGCCGCCGCCGACGCAATCGAAGATCGCGTGAAGCACGGGGACTGCCCGAAGGTCGCGCCGCCTGCACAAGCGTCGATCTACGAGTTCTTCCACCCCGAGTTGGAGCCCGCAGGCTGTCACGGGGGCCAGATGGTGTTGGCCGTGACACCTTATGCCACCACTGCCGAGCGAGAGACCGCCGTCACCGCACTCACTTCCCAGGGCTGCCAACGAGGACGCACAAACATCGTGGGTGGCTCACAGATCGTCGAGTTCTTGCACTGTCGCTAGTGCGGTGTCCAAGAGTTAACTGGACAGACCGCTGCCTGGAGTGCACCCAAAGATCTGCGTTCATCTGCGGCCTATAGTCTTGCGGGGGGCTGCCGAATAACAATATAGGCCGCAGATCAACGCTGATGAACGCAGATACACAAACGTAAATTCCTTAACCGAGAACGTGCTTGGGGCGGTGTTCGAAGTCTCCAACACTCTTGGCGCCGGATTCCTTGAAAAGGTCTACCAGCGTGCTTTGCTCAGAGAACTCACCCTGCGCCATCTATACTCCGAAACCGTTGACCCCACTTCGGCGCAGTTCGCTTCGGAACCCCGATTCCACGGCGGTCGACGATCGTGTGACACTTGCCGCCGGCATCGATAAACTCGCACGCTACTGCCGGAGGCTGGCCATCGTGAGCGAATCGAACTATTTGGACGTGAAGAATCGCCTTTTGCGGGTCCACGTTTTCAATTGTAGCCAGCTCCCCCGCCGTCAATAATTCCGAGACAAATCGCGCCAGGCCCGCTACTAGCTCGTTCTGCGCAAATATCCACTGATCTGCCCGGTAGCTGCTATCGCTCTGGGCATCCTGACATATCGCTTTGTGCCGGTGCCGCAGTCCCAATTACTATTGGCCATCGGGGCATTTCTAGCGCTGGGATTGCTCTCGCTCTACCGCCGCGCGCGAATCCTCGCCGGTACCTGCTGCCTGCTCGGATTCTTCTTCTCCGGCGAATTGATTGCGCTGGTCCATCGCCCCGGACCCCCGCCACAACTCGACGCCGAAGGGCGAGAGATCGTCATCCTCGCCGGATGCGTCGTCGAGCCGCCGGCCATCTCCGGCGAGCGCGAACGATTCCTCCTCGAATTAGCCCCGCAGGCGCGCGCCCAGGTTACGCTGTACACCAAAGACGGCGAATCGCTGCCGCCGTTGCGCTACGGGCAGAATATCGAAGTCGACGCGCGCGTCCGCAAACCGCGCAATTACGGCAACCCCGGCGACTTCGACTTCGAGCATTTCCTGGCACGGCAAAACATCTATTGGACCGCGAGCGGCGCCGCCGGGACGGTCCGCATTCTAGGAGGCCACTGCGGGTCGCCGGTGGTGAAGGCCGCCATGGATCTCCGCGCGGCCGTCATGCGCCGCACCGAACAGCTCTACCATGGCGACGACTATCTCTCCGGCATGATGCAGGCCATGCTCATGGGTCAGAATTTTCAGCTACAGCGCATCTGGACTGAAGAGTATCGCAACACCGGGACCTTTCACGTGATCGTGATTTCGGGGACGCATGTGGCTATCCTCGCGGCCTTCTTCCTGTTCTTCCTGCGAATCTGCTTCGTGCCGCAGAACGCCGCGATGCTGCTCACCTCGGCAGCCGCGTGGCTTTACGCCGCGACCAGCGGGTGGGGCGCGCCCTGCGTGCGCTGCGCCGCCGGCCTCACGCTCTATATGGTCTGCCGCCACTTCTATCGTGAGCGGCGAGCCCTCAATCTGCTGGCCGTCGTCGCGCTGTTCTTCCTGGTCTGCGACCCCGACGAGCTCTTCGAATCCAGTTTCCAACTGAGCTTCCTCGCCGTGGCGTTCCTCGGTGCATTCGCCGCGCCACTGGTGGAAGCCACCTCCGGCCCTCTTTTGCGGGGCCTCGCGGACCTCCGCGATACCGGCCGCGACCTCCATCTGGCGCCCCGCGTAGCGCAGTTCCGCATCGAATTGCGGCTGCTGGTGGAGACTCTCAAAGTGCCCGCGCTCGCCATCGCGCTGCCGGTGCGCGTGCTGCTGTTCTTCTACGAAGTCGCCGTAGTCTCCGCCGTGATTCAACTCGGCCTGGCGCTTCCCATGGTGGTCTACTTCCACCGCCTGGGACTCTCGGGGCTCTCCGCCAACGCGTTCGCCATTCCGCTGATGGGGCTCGCGGTGCCCGCCGGCTTCCTCGCGGTCTTCACGGGATGGCATTGGATGGCCGCCATCGCCGGGTGGATGATGCACCTCTCCCACGCGATCGTTGGATGGCACGCGGCGCATGAGCCAAACCTGCGCATCCCGACACCGCCCGTATGGCTCGGCATCGCGCTCTCGATAGCGCTGGTGGTGTTCGCGGTAGTGCGCGGGCGGTGGTGGCGCGCCGCCGCTGGCGTGGCCGTCGCGGCATTTCTGACGCTCCTGGTCTGGCATCCCTTCCCGCCGGAATTCCATCGCGGCCAACTCGAGATGAGCGCGATCGACGTCGGCCAGGGCGACAGCATCCTGCTGGTCTTCCCAGACGGCAAGCGCATGTTGATGGATGGCGGCGGCATTCCCTCCTTCGGCCACCAGACCCATTCGCAGCTCGACACGGGCGAGGATGTGGTGGCGCCTTATTTGTGGGCGCGCGGCATGCGCAGCGTCGACATCGTGGCGCTCTCGCACGCGCACGACGACCACATCGGCGGCCTGCCGGCCTTGGTGGCCGATTTCCATCCCCGCGAGTTGTGGACCGGCGCCACTCCCGATAGCGCCGGCTGGCGCAAGCTGCGCGACGAGGCGGCACGCGATGGGGTGAAGGTGGTACCGCTCGAAGCGCCCCGCCATTTCGACTTCGGCGGCGCCGCCATCGACGTGCTCGCACCGCTCGCCGACTACGTCCCCAACGACATTCCGAAGAACAACGATTCGCTGGTCCTGCGCATCCGCTACGGCAGCCGCTCGTTCCTGCTCACCGGCGATGT
>Ga0182030_10028329_pt1 | contig 10018 bp, 8 predicted proteins | sample 812S3MmetaG_FD_121299 | JGI IMG/M metagenome (GOLD analysis project Ga0182030, IMG submission 121299) | Permafrost microbial communities from Stordalen Mire, Sweden - 812S3M metaG (Illumina Assembly) | ecosystem: Environmental > Terrestrial > Soil > Wetlands > Permafrost | place: Sweden... | reverse complement strand
CATTTGCCAATGTTTTAACCTCGTTTGCGAGGCCCGGCGACGGGAGTGCAAAAATCCGCTTACACGGAGAAACAGAGAGATGACGAAAGCCGATCTTATCGAAGAAGTCTCGCGACTGGCAGAATTGACCCGCAAGGATAGCGAAGTGATTGTGGAGACAATTTTCGACAGCGTGGTGCGCGCCCTGCGCACGGGAGACAAGATCGAAATTCGTGGCTTTGGCAGCTTCCGCACCCGGCAGCGCAAGCCACGGGTTGGACGCAATCCGAAAACCGGCGATCGTGTGGAAGTCCCGCCCAAGAAGATTCCGTTCTTCAAGCCGAGCAAAGAGCTGAAGGACATGGTCAACCACGATAGCGATCAGGCACGGGGCGTTGAAGCCGTTTCGGCGGAGATGCAGGCGGCTGAGCCGGAGAACTAGAAGCGGTCGCGTCAATGGCGTGAGGCGTGTGAAGGGCGTTGCCTCAGCGGCTAAAGCCGCGTGGAACGAGGCTTTGCGGCACGACTGAAGTCGTGCCCTTTCAAAGCCGATTCTTGCGGCATGACTGAAGCCGTGCACATTCAAAAGCGATACATGAGACCCCCTCCAGGGTTGTTTCCCACATTCGCAACAGCGTTTGTTCCCCACATTCGCCCAAAGGCGGGGCGGATGTGGGCCACCCGTGGGGCGGATGTGGGCCACCCGTCTGTATGGCGCAGGCGGCGGGCTTGAAACTGGCTGCTGGAGGCCGCATAATCGTAGGGTTGGCGGCGAGTCCGCTGACTCGTATTGGCCGTGAATCTACCTAACTCCATCACGCTTGCGCGCATCGGTTGCGTGCCGCTGTTTCTCTGGATATTTGCCAGCAGCGGCTTGCGTGGAGTGCATGGGCGGCAGGAGTTGCTGGCGGCAGCGGTGTTTCTGCTGGCTTCGCTATGCGATGGAGTGGATGGCTACCTGGCGCGGCGGAGACACGAGGTAACGCCGCTGGGAATGCTGCTCTCGCCGCTGGCCGACAAGCTACTGGTATCGACGGCGTACATCGTGCTGGTGCAAATCGCTCCGGGGCTAGTGCCGGCGTGGATCGCGGTGCTGATCGTGGGACGTGAATTCCTGGTGACCGGGCTGCGCTCGGTGGCAGTGCAGGAAGGCATGAAGCTGGAAGTCCGTGATATCGGAAAATTCAAGACGGCTGTGCAAATTGTTTCCGTGGTGAGCGTGCTGCTGGCACATGGCTGGCAACGATGGCCGGTGGGCGGCATGGTGCTGCCGGGCGAGGCAATCGCGAGAGGCGCAATCTGGCTGATGCTGGGGGTGTCGCTGCTGTCGGCGTTTGGCGACCTTCGCGCTTTCTGGGCCGCGGCATTGGCCGAGAGCAGACAACGCCACGCTCCAATTCCGTTTGTGCTGCCGCGGGCGAGCGATAAAAACGTGCGCGCATAACCGCGCAGATTGCGGAAATTGCCATGAGCGAAATGAGTGCAGAGTACTCCGCCGAAGAACGCCGCTGGCTGCTGAGGCTGGCCCATCAGAGCATTCGCGAGGCGGTGTGTCAGAGTCGCAGAACTAAGCAGTTCCCACATTCGCCCAAAGGCGGGGCGGATGTGGGCCACCCTCCGATCCCACATCTGAAAGAGCTGCGGGGCGCGTTCGTCACGCTGCATGAAAACGGGGCTCTGCGGGGATGCATCGGGATGGTGATGGCGGTACAGCCGCTGGATGAGACGGTGAGGGAGATGGCTCGCGCCGCCGCCGTGGAAGATTCGCGCTTTGAGCCGGTGACAGAGGCAGAGCTGGAGAAGTTGCAATTGGAGATCAGCGTGTTGTCTCCGATGTTTGAGATCGCGCCCGAAGACGTGGTGGTGGGACGGCACGGACTGATGGTGAGCTACGGCGGAAGACGGGGATTGCTGCTGCCACAGGTGGCACCGGAGTGGGGCTGGGATCGGGAGACCTTGCTGGCGCAGACCTGCCACAAGGCGGGGTTGCCTCCGGAGCAGTGGAAGCACGGGGCAACGCTGGAGGCCTTTACAGCAGAGGTTTTCGGCGAGGCAGAGCCGGGAGAGAGCTTGCGTCCCAGCTAGTGGCGTAAAGGCTGCGCGGCAAGGTTGGGCACCCGGGGGAAAGCCCCACTCAAGCCAAAAGAGGGCTTGAATGGGCCACCCCCGGCTTGATTGGACGCTACGGCTTGGGCGAGGGAAGAGCGTGGGCTCTGGCTTGCGCATCCCATAGATCCCAGGCCTTCAGCATGGTTGCCTGGTTGGCGGCGTCCACCCTGGCGGCTTCCATGGCATTGAGGAAGATGGGTTGGCCCAGACGCAGGGCCTCGGCTTCAATCTGTGCGTCTTCCTGCGTATAAACACCTCGGAAAACAACATCCCTGACACTGGCGGCGACGACGGCAATGCCGTGGCCGCGCATGAGCACGACGGACGAATTGCCGAGCGCAGCGGCCAACGCGGCTCCAAGTTTGGCGTTGGTGACCAGGATTCCATTATCGTCACCGGCCACTTTGCGGATTTCGAAGATAGGGGTGGTCTGAGGGAGGAATCCCGCCATGTGCATGATGGGGCGAAGAGGGACGTTGGTTACGCCGAAGGGAATCACGGCGGGACTGTGGCTATGGATGACGGCTTGCACATCGGGACGCAGGCGGTAAATTTCACCGTGGATATAACGCTCGCTATACGAAGTTGGACCCTTGGGATCGACGGGCTGGCTGTTCTCGTCGAACTCGATGATGTCTTCGCGGGTAACGAGCGCGGGCGCCTGGCGGCGGGCAATGTAATAGTGGGAGGGATTCTTGAGCGAGCGGACACTGACGTGACCGAAGCCGTCGAGAACACCCTGATCGGCCAAGATGTGGTTGGCGATCACGAGATCCTGAATGCGTTGCTCCTCGGTATCGACGACCTGCGCGGAGGGTGCGACCTCTGGAGACACTTTGGTTTGAGCGGCGATGGTTGCAGGATGCAAGAGTGCGACGAAGACAACAATAGCCGCCAAAACCGCAAGCTGGTGCGAGTGCGTGGTGCGCTTTACAGACATAGGTATTCTCCTGGAACGAGGGTGAGCAGCGTGGAGATTTTAGCGCAGTTTCTGTACTGGTGTGTTTTGGCCGTCCCACCTTAGCCGCGCAAAAACAGCGCGCCGAAGGTGGGGCACCCGGCTCGGTTACCTAGGGGCCCGACTCTCAAACCTGATTTCTGTCGAAACGTCGCCGAGTATCCAACAATCTTGATAACGCGGCGGTAACAAGTACAACGTCAACAGCCCCACATTAGCCAAAAGATGGCTAATATGGGCCACCCGCGTTCCCCGCGTTCCCCACATTCGCCCAACGACGGGGCGGATGTGGGCCACCTGTCGTTGGGGCACCTGGCTGCGCTAAGAGGCGGTTCGGGGACGATTGCCGAGAAAATAGAAGATCACGCCGAGAAGGACGATGCCGAAGCCGACGATGAGAGCGTTTACCGAGCCGATTCGTTCGGCGTGATTGCGGGCACAGGCGATCACAATCAGGATGACGGGCGGGGTGACCAGGAGGACAAGGCCAAGGCGACCTCCGGCGACGCGAAAGGGACGCGGAAGATTTGGCTCGGTGATGCGGAGTGCGATGAGGGCGGCAAATTCAAGGAGAATGCTCAGGCCGGTGAGCAGGACGTCAAGCATCACGGTTCTTTCAAAGCCCAAGCCCATTGCGAAGGCCCAGAAGACGGCGCAGACGAGGACGGCGACCCAAGGGGCGCCACGGCGATTTTCTTTGGCGAAGACCTTGGGGAGGAAGCCTTCACGGGCCATGGCGTAAGGCAGACGCGAAAGGGAGAGAACAAGGGCGTTGAAGGTAGTGAGCGCAGCCAGAACGGCTGCGGCGGTCATGAATAAGGCGAGGCGCGGGCCGCCGAGGCTTCTAGCGATGGTTACCCAGGAGCCGGTTTCCCAGGCGGAGAGGGGAAGGCCGGAGTGAGCTACGGCAAGGATGGGCACGATGTAGGTGAGCACCACGACGATGACGGAAACGAACATGGCGCGGGCATAGGTGTGGCGCGCGTTCTTGACGTCGCCGGCAATCGTGGAAGCATTGTCCCAGCCCATGTAATTCCACATGGCGATAAGTATGCCGCCCATGAGATCGGTTCTGGTTAGAGTTGGCTGTATGGCGGCTGAATGCGGGAGCGAGAGGCCGTACCAGACGAGAAATCCAAAGGGCGCGAGAAGAAAGAGGACAAAGGCGATGGTTCCGCGGCCAACGAAATCGGTTCCGAGAAGATTCATGAGGACGCAGGCGGCGATCATCAGGGCTCCGATGATGAGGGGGATGCGACCGAGGCCGAGGGCGGGCACGAGATGAGCAAGATAGGCGGAGAAGAGAATGGGGTAGATGGCCATATCAAAAATGCTGCCTGCGAAGCTGAGCCAGGATTCCTGAAAGCCCCAGAACGGTCCGAGGGCGCGGCGTACCCAGATGTAGAAGCCTCCGGTTTGAGGGACTGCGGAGGCGAGTTCGCTGACCATGAGCGCGGTCGGCACGGCCCAGAGGATGGGCGTGATGCAGAGGATGAGGATGGCTCCGGTGTAGCCGTTATCGGCGACGATCTGCTCAAGGCCAAAGGGTCCGCCAGCGACCATTGCGTAGGTGGCCGCGACCAGGGTGAGCAGTCCTATCTTGCGAATATTTTTCAATACTTAAATCCAGGGTCGGAGAGGTTCAATTGACTATAGTGTTCCCCACATTCGCCCAAATGCGGGGCGGATGTGGGCCACCTAGCTACTGAGTGGGGGGTGGAGCGGGTTGGGAATCGCGGCAGGCGCCAGGGTGCAGAAGCGAGCGAAGGCGGGAGCAAGGGGAGGAGTTATTCCCGGAGGCGGTTGCCGCTTCGGCGCTTGTGGGCTGCTGGTCTTGGCGCACTTCTTCACTCACGACGACGTCGCCCAACTGCATTTCAGCGAAGCTGCGGGTGATGATGGCGGTGGAGGAGTCGGAGGTGGCGTTGAGAACGAGCATCTCTCCCAGGACGCGCAGGGGGAGGCGAGAATCGGCTCCGGCTTTGGCGCGGGCGGGCTTTACGGTTGAGAAATCAGCCTCTGCGCCACTGGGCAGTTGGGTGGTGGGACGATCAATCTTGTTGAGATCGGAGGGGGCGTAGCCACGCAGGACGAAGAGATAATCTCCTGGCTTGGCTCCCTTGGCGCTGCCGAAGTCGGTATAAACGACGAGGCCGGTGCCGACAAGACCTACGAAGTCCCTGCCGCCAAGGATGCGGCCTTTGGGTTCGTTGGATCGCTCGCGGAAGGAATCGACTGGGCCATCGACGGTGCGGACGGCGAGCGCGGGCCTTTCCTGGAATGGCACGATGATGTCGCCACGTTGGGCAGTGTCGCAGGAAAAATCAAAGCTGGCGACGGTTGCGCCCTTCATTACGGAATGGACGGTAAGCCAGCCGATATCCTCGTAGAGAGCGCCAAGTTTAGCGAGCTTGCTGCGCTGCTCCGGGGTGGAGGTTTCGCGGTTGGGATCGTCGATCTGGCGGAGGATGGAGTAACGCTCACCTTCGAGCAGTCCGGGGCCTGCGAGCATGAGCACGGAACGGCCCGAGAAACTGGTCTCCTGCGGACTCTCCTTGGAGCCGAGGATAAAGTTGGTGCGGGGAAGAGCTGCATGCGTGACAAAGCCGGCACAGTAACGCTGGCTGTAGCTGGGGCCGTTGGCTGGCAATGAACCGGAAGAAATGTCCGAACTGGGGGCAGACTGCGCCACCAGGGTTGCGGACAGCAGGGCGATTGCTACGATCAGAGGTTTCATTCCGTGCTCTCATTTCCGCCGCTGAGCGGCGCTAGCCCATAAATCCATGCACGATTATGAACCGGAAGCTAGCAAAGGAGGAAGCGATGGTCAAGGTAACGAAGGACTTAGCAGGTGACTGAAAGGGCACATTGGGAACTTTCTTGCGAATTCTGAAGGAAAAATGCATTCAGGCATTGCAACTGGACGATTGCATAATTACCATTTGCCGAGAAATGACTGTTGCACCGATGAACTACGCTGCACGCTCCCTGCGCCTCCGCATTCCGCGGATCTGCGTCGCGATCACGGGTACGGAAGCCTCCGACTTGCTGGAAAAGGCGGAGGCGGTACTGCGCGAAAACACACTGATTGAACTACGGCTGGACTACCTGAAGGCACCGCTGGCGGCATTGCCGCGCTTGCGGCGGATGCTGGAATTGCGGCCCGGCGCCACGATCATCGCCACCTGCCGGCGCACTGCCGCGGGAGGCAAGTTCGCTGGCACAGTGGGGGACGAGCTGGAAGTGCTGCGCAAGGCGGTCGAGGCCGGCTGCTCCGCCATGGACGTGGCGATTGAGAGCGCCGAGGCGATGAGCGGGGCGGATTGGGAAGATCTTCGCTCAAGAGCCGCGATCATGCTCTCCAGCCATGACTTCAAGGGCACGGGCAAGCTGGAAGAGAGCTTTGCGCGGATGCGCGCGTTTGCCGCGGACTTTTACAAGGTGATCGGCACGGCGACGTGCCTGCATGACAACGTGGTGATGGCGCGCTTTCTGGAACGGCACAGCTCGGAATACTCGATGGTGGGCGCCTGCATGGGCGAGCAAGGAATGCTGAGCCGGATTCTGGGGATTCGGGCGGGCGGAGCATTTACCTTCGGCTCGGCTGGACAGGGGCTGGAGACGGCTCCGGGACAGCCAACGTATCGCGAGTTGCGGGATTTTTACCGCATCGAGCAGATTGAGTCGGTGACCAAGGTGTATGGCATCGCAGGCGCGCCGGTTTCACACTCGATGTCACCCTGGGTGATGAACGCGGCGTTCCGGCGGGAGAACGTAAACGCGGTTTATCTTCCCTTGCACGCCAAGACGCTGGACGACCTGCTGGCTACGCTCACCGACCTGCCGCTGGACGGAGTGAGCGTAACCATGCCGTACAAGCAGGCGGTGGTGGAGCATCTGGACAACAGCGACGTGCTGACCCAGCGCACCAAAGCCTGCAATACGATCGTGCGCGGCAAGGATGGGCGGCTGTTCGGATTCAATACGGACGTTTACGGCATTATTGCCGCGCTGGAGCCGCGGATTGCGCTGCAAGGGGCACAGGTGCTGGTACTGGGCGCAGGCGGGGCGGCGCGGGCAGCGGTCTTCGGCCTCAGAAGCAAGGGCGCCGAAGTCTCGATCCTGAACCGTACGCCGGCGAAGGCGCTGGCGCTGGCCAAGGAGTCGGATTCGAAGGTGGTGAAGCGGAGCGAGTTGGCGAAACTCAACTTCGACTTGATCTTCAACGCGACGCCGGTGGGGATGGGAAGCGATCGACAGTCGCCGCTGCAGGAAAACGAATTGAACGCGCTCTGGGTCCTCGACTCGGTTTACAACCCGATTGAAACGCCGCTGCTGAAGCTGGCCCAGGCCAAGGGGTGCGGCACGATCAGCGGGGCGGAGATGTTCGTCCACCAGGCGGCGCGGCAGTTTGAAATATGGACTGGGAAACCGGCACCGATCGACAACATCCGGCAGGTTCTTCTGCGTCAACTTGGGGTGGTCGGGGGCGAGAACGGGACAGCGATTCCGACGGTGGTGATGCCGAAGGCAAGGGCGCTGGCCGCAAGCACGATTACGGCCGCTGCCGCCACGGAAGCAGAGGCTTCCGATGAGGGTGTTGCCAGCTCCGCCAAGCCCGAAAACACAGATAAAGCGGTGGAGAAAAAACAATCCAAGGCTATAGCTGGCACAAAAGCTGCTGACGCAAAAGCTGCCGCAGTGAAGGCTGAGGCCGCAAAGGCTGCCCCGTTGAAGGCCGCGCCCACCAAGGCGGTTCCGGCGAAGGCTGTACCCACCAAGGCGGCTCCGGCGAAGGTGGGAAAGGTTGCGGTCAAGGTTGCGGCAAAGGTTGTGAGCAAGCCAGCGGCGAAGAAAGTTGCCGCCAAAACAGCGGGGAAGAAGGCGAAGAAGCGCTGAGGCAGCGGGTTTCAAAGGTGAGGGCAGGAATGAGGCGATCATTCTTGCCTTTTGTTTTGGCGCCTGCCTTGCTTGTTCCGAGATGAAGCGTAAACATGGGTTGCGTTTCGGGTTGCGTTTCGGCGGAGGGTAGAGAGCGCGCAAGGTTGACGTGCAGGATTGACGTATAACATTAGCGTGCGACACTGGAGCAGTTCCTGTATTGGTGTGTACTGACCGCCCCACCTTAGCCGCGCAAAAACAGAGCGTCGAAGGTGGGGCACCCGGCCGGCGATATGTCCAACGCTGAAACTATCCCACTCAAGCCAAAAGAAGGCTTGAATGGGCTACCCGCCATCCCACCTTAGCCGCGCAAAAAACAGAGCGTCGAAGGTGGGGCACCCAGCGGCCCGCGGGGCACCCGCAGATACATTTTTAGGGAACTGCGCTAGGGTGCGGCATGATGAAGTGTGAGCGCACGATTTCAGGTCAGGATGTTACGGAATGGCTTTTACCCTGGAACTGGACCATGTCACCAAGGCCTTCGACGAGTTTGTGGCCGTCGACAACCTGTCTTTCAATATTCCCGAAGGCGAGATCTTCGGCTTGCTGGGTCCGAATGGGGCAGGGAAGACGAGCACGATCCGGATGATGATCGGGATTACGCTTCCGGACAGCGGTGCGGTGCGGATTTTTGGAGAGCCGCTTTCGCGCGACCTGCTGAACCGGGTGGGATATCTTCCGGAAGAGCGCGGGCTGTACAAGAAGATGAAGATCATGGAGAACCTGGTCTTTTTGGCGCGGCTGAAGGGGATCAGCTCTGGGGAGGCGAAGCTGCGGGCGCAGCGATGGCTGGAACGGCTGGAACTTGGCGACTGGAGCAATGCGAAGATCGAGGAGCTCTCGAAGGGAATGCAGCAGAAGGTGCAGTTCATTGCGGCGGTGATGCACGAGCCCGAGTTCATGATTCTTGACGAGCCGTTCAGCGGACTGGATCCGGCGAGTTCGCTGGTTCTGAAGGACGCGCTGCTGGAGTTGAAGAAGCAGGGCAAGACGATTCTGTTTTCGACTCACCGGATGGACACGGTGGAGCGGCTGTGCGATTCGATCTGCCTGATCGACCATGGGCGCAACGTTCTGCTGGGGAATTTGCGGGAGATCAAGGCCAGCTACGGGCGCAGCAGCATTCAGATTGATTACGAAGGCGAGTTGCCGCTGCTCGGCGATCGCTCGCTGGTTGCGGGCTCGAACGACTTTGGCAACTACGTTGAGCTGCGGCTGGTAGCGGGCGCCGATCCGCAGAAATTTCTTGAAGCGGCGATGCGGACGGCGAAGATTCGCAAGTTTGAGATGGTGGAGCCCTCGCTGGAAGAGATCTTCATCGACACGGTTGACTCGAACAAGGCGGTGAAGCATGGGTAAAGTGCTGCTGATTATCCGGCGCGAGTACCTGGTGCGGGTACGCACCAAGGCATTCATTCTTTTCACCGTGCTGATGCCGCTGCTGGTCGGAGCCGGGTTCATACTCCCGGGCAAGCTGATGCTGCATAACGGAGGCACGAAGCGCATTGTCATTGTGGCCGCCGACAGCGGGCTGGCGAAATCGATCAAGAGCGAACTGGCCGAGTCCCATGCCTCCGATGATGATGACGCGCCATCGCTGGAGACGAAGAAAGCGACGAGGCCGGAGTTCGACGTGAGCGTTGCCGGCCCGCCCAGCGAGAGCCTACGCCAGCAACTGACTGCCGAGGTGCGCGAGGGCAAGCTGGATGGCTTTGCCTGGATCGAAGCCGATGCCGCAAGCACGCGCAAAGGTCTGTACTATTCACGAAATGCCAGCGACTTTATCGAAGCGCAGATGGTGAGCCGCGCCTTCCGGCTGGCACTGAGCGAGCAGGAGCTTACCGGGCATGGCTTTTCCGCGGCCGAGGCGAAGACCCTGCTGGGCCCGGTGGCGGTGGATACGGTGCGGATCGACAAGCAGGGAGCGAACAAGTCGAATGGGCTGGGGGCGTTTCTGCTTCCGTACTTTCTGCTGATTTCGATCTATGTGACGGTGGTGGTGTATGGCGTCTACGTGATGCGCTCGGTGAT
>Ga0182030_10028326_pt1 | contig 10018 bp, 16 predicted proteins | sample 812S3MmetaG_FD_121299 | JGI IMG/M metagenome (GOLD analysis project Ga0182030, IMG submission 121299) | Permafrost microbial communities from Stordalen Mire, Sweden - 812S3M metaG (Illumina Assembly) | ecosystem: Environmental > Terrestrial > Soil > Wetlands > Permafrost | place: Sweden... | reverse complement strand
TAAATGGAGGGGTTGGACATTGGCTGTCCCTGTGAATAACTATTTCCAACTTGTTTCCTTGGGGTATTGGCCAATCAGACTAAATTCGGAATGCGACATGAGACCCGCGAACCGCATTTTCCACGTTGATGGCGACAGCTTTTTTGCAAGCTGCGAAATCGCTCTCAATCCCAAGCTGGAGGAGCAGCCGGTCTGGGTCGGTGGTGGTCGGCGGGGCGACGGCATCGTCATCGCCGCAAACCGCATCGCCAAAAAATACGGCGTCTCCACCGGCATGGCATGCTTCGAAGCCAAGCGATTGTGTCCGCGGGGCGTGCTAGCCTGGGGATTCGGTGCAACCTTGCCATAACGCAATATGCAACCAAGCTTGATCCCCAGCTATTGGCTCGGCCAAAAACTGGGCAATTGCTTTGCTTAACGCTAGCCAATCAGCCTGACAGTGTGATTACGATGTGATTTCAACCAACAACTGGGCAAATGCTGCAAAACACCTGCCCAGAATCCCCATATGCGGTTATTAGAGAGGGCAAGATTAGGAAACTCTGACAGATCCTGTCACCGACTCGGTGGTTTAGGTGCGTTCAGTGTTGATCAGTTAAGCCTGCGACCCTTCCTGCGCTGTTGGATTGCGGCGCACCACCCACCACGTCACCAGCCCGGCTCCGGCGCAAATCAATGCTCCCACCGAGATTGTCCATGGCACACCCACGGCGTGCGATAGAAAGCCCGATTCGAGGCCGCCCACGGGCATCATGCCACCGAAAATCAGCGCCCAGATGCCCATCACCCGACCGCGCATCGCATGGGTCACGCCGCTCTGGATCAGGGTGTTCGTTGTCGAGAAATAGAGCATCATACCCCAGCCGCCCACCACCAAGCACGACAGCACCAGCGGATACCAGCGCACGACAGCCAGCAGCACCAACATCGCCGAAAACAACCACAGGCCGCCCAGAATCATGATCCGGGGGCTCACACGGCTGCCCCACGTTGCCACCGTCAGGGCACCCAGGAGCGCCCCGAAGCCATTGGCGCTTAGCAGGACGCCATAGCTGCTCTCGCCGACATGCAGAATGTCCGTGGCGTAGGCGGGCAGCAGCACCGCATACGACCAGCCAAAGACTCCGACCACCCCAAAGAGCAGCAGCAAAATCCGCAACCGGCGCTGGCCTGCAACATAGGCGAAGCCCTCAAGGATGTGTCGTCCCGCAGAACTCGGTTTATTCGGCGGCACAAACTTGGGCAGACGCATCATCAACAGCCCGACGATCACCGCGATATAGCTGACTCCATTCAAGATGAAGCACCAAGTAATGCCGACATGCGCCATTAGTAAACCCGCCACCGCAGGCCCGACGACCCGTGCGCCATTGACGATGGAGCTGTTGAGCGACACCGCGTTCATCAGGTGCTCACTGCTGGTCATTTCTACCATAAATGCCTGCCGGGCGGGCATGTCGAAGGCCATGGCCACGCCGCCAAGCGCCGCCAAGGTGAGGATGTGCCATGTTTGGATGTGGCCGCTCCCCACCAAAGCCGCAAACACAAAGGCCGTCAGCATCATGCCGATCTGGGTGAACAATACCACCATGCGCTTGGAATGCCGGTCCGCCACGGAGCCGCCCCAGAGGGACAGCAACAGCATGGGCAAAGTTCCAACGGCGGCCACGGTGCCGAGCAAGACCTTGGAGCCGGTCAGCTGATAAACCAGCCAGCCTTGGGCGGTGGCCTGCATCCATGTGCCGGTGAGAGATACGAGCTGACCGACAAAGAATAACCGGAAGTTGCGATGTTTTAACGCGGCGAAGGTGTCGCGCCATGATGCGCCACCCGTGCGCCGAGATTTGCCAGTGAGCTCTGGTAGAGCGTTGGCAATTCGGGCGGATGGATCGGGTGGTTCGGATGACATCGTTGTCGTGGGGGATTTTACGGAATGAATGGCTTCAAATCGAGTTTCAGAATGAAGGAATGCAATCCGCGTGTTGAAAGCCTGCACGTCTAAAGCATAATTCTGGTGGATGTCACCCGATATGCATAATGATTCTGTTTGCGAACCCGGGTGGCAGCGCACAGTTGTAATTCACGCATGGCCACCTGAACCGCCTCATCATGCGCCTCGATGGAAACCGATTTGGGTGGTGACAATGTGAAATCATAAAACACCCGGCGATTGGCGGATTCATGGACATTTCCAGCTTTATTCGCGCATACCAACCCCGACGGCACCAGCATGGCCGCCACCACGGATGGTCTGGGCACATCTGCTGGTCAGTGGCCAAATCTTTCAACATTGTTCGCACGCCCTTTCCTGATCACTTGAAATTTCCCAAATTGGTTCATGATCTCAAGGCATTCGTTGGCCAGCGCAAACATCCGCTGGCTGCTTGGATATTTTTTGAAGATCACGTTTTTCACCACCAACCGGTTCCTGACGATGGTGGAATCCTTTTCGATGGCCAGTGACAATGACTTCAATTCGATGGCCTTTTCCTGGAACAACGTGGCCGCTTCATCCAAAGCCAGTTTCAGGGCATTAAATTCAGCCTCGTTATTGGTGCCGAACCCAAAATCAACCCGACTGCGCTTAACGATTTCCTTGCCGTCCAGCTTGACTTGGAAGGAGCCATATTTCTGGCCGGGATTGCCGAGACATCCGCCATCAAAATAGATTTCCACCTCGCCAGATGTTTTGAAGGGCTGTGACGCAACTTTCGGCGCTTCACCAAACAGGCTCATCGTCTGGTATTCGCATTTGCTTTCGTCGAGTCGCATATCAAAGAATGGATTTAACGACGGTTTGGTGGAGCAGGTTTTTAACTTCCATTCGCTCTGGTATGACGCTCGTTTTAACAAGGGTTTTAAGAACGGCATCAAGCCATTCACGCGACACCTCAATTGTGCCGGGGTCGAACAGCGGATTTTTGCCTTCTTCCTGAATGAGCCGATAGTTTGAAAGCTTAATCTGGACGACATCTTTTTCTCCCTTCAATTCCAGATCTGCGCTGATGATCCTGTTTTCTTTATCAATTTCCAGCTTCGTCATCTTGCCATATTTCTTCAAAAGACCATTGTTGAGTTCTACCCTGACTTTTTGGATTTGTGCTCCCCTCGGCAACATCCTGAAGAGAACAATTTTAACCATATCCATCAAATCACTGCTGGCGTTGAAGAAATCACTAAATTGCATGAGCTTGAATATGAGTCCGGTTCCGTCGCGCAGCAAGTTCACAAAAATGCCCGTATTTTGCCACTCCCGCCAAACTCAAAACAGCGCCAATTACTGGGTCGTCGGCTCAGGACGTAAACGAAGCAAATACCGACGTGCTCTGGGATGATGCACCATTAACAACGGCACCGACCTTGAACCGACTTGCAAAGCATGGGTCGTTGAATCAATGGTCTTTTGGGGTTCTGAATAATGGTCAAAAATCACAGTGTCTTTCTAAAATCGGGCATTTTTTAACCTTGCCAAAATGATATAAGCAGGATTGACCGACATCAATAATTTTGCTTCATTAGTCTTATGCAAATTGAAAGTTTGAAGATGTTTTGTGATTTGGCGGAATCGGAAAGTTTCACCAAAGCCGCCCAAATCAATGGTGTCACCCAATCAGCCATCAGTCAGCAGATGAGTTCGCTGGAACGAATCTTCAAGTCGCTGCTCATTGAACGCAGCAAGAAACGCTTCCGGCTCACCCGCGAAGGCCAGGTGCTTTACGATTATAGCAAGCAGATCCTTCATTCATACGATTCGTTGAACAATTCAATACAGGAGCTGAAAGACATCGTTTCGGGCAATATCCGCGTTTCAACGATCTACAGCATCGGCCTGTATGATTTGCCGCAGTATGTCACAAAGTTCATGCAGAGCTATCCGACCGTGAACATAAACGTGCAATACCGACGCGCTAATCAAGTGTATGACGATGTGTTGAGCAATGTCGTGGATCTCGGCCTCGTCGCTTATCCCGTCAAGGATTCAAAGCTTGAAATTGTAGCTCTCCGCAAAGAACCGCTGATGCTGATCTGCCATCCGCAACATCCGTTCGCTAAGTTAAAAAAGGTGAAGCTGAAAGAACTCGTCGGTCAAAAGATAATTGGGTTCGAGCCGGATCTTCCAACCCGCCTGGCCTTGGACAAGATTTTAAGGGAACATGGCGTTGCGGTGAAATACGCCATGGAATTCGACAATGTTGATACGGTGAAACGGGCCGTCGAAATTGATGCCGGTGTTTCCATCGTCCCGCAAGGAAACATTGTGCAGGAAATTGCGAAACAGACATTGATAGCCGTGCCATTGGCAGACGGAGATTTCTTCCGCCCCATCGCCGCGATTTACAAGAAGAACAAGGTTTTGTCGCCGGCGCTTAAGCAGTTCCTGACGATCTTGAAAGACGTAGATTGATTGCTACCAATTACGAACAATTCAGACGACTCAACGCAACAGCGGAAAGAAACACTTCGCGCCGGTGTCTGATCCCTAGGTATTGATCATCGGGCAGGTGTCAAAGGATTATCAATTCACTGTTTGATGCGGTGGCAGCCCAATCCCCAAATTATTTATGGGGAATGTCTGCAATCAGAAGACCCATCATTGAGGCATCATAGGCAAGCCCAGCACAAGCCGCGATGCCAGTCGGAGGAACGCGTTACCGCGTCGTCGCGTACGCCGTATGTAAGCGTTGGCAGCGTCACCGATGGCGCCCAATCGACTGGCGATGCCTCCGACAGTAAGATGCCGGTGATATTTTGCTGCCTGCGATCGGCCTCATCGGCATGGTCGGCGAGCCCGGCACCTTCCACTATGCGCGCCAGCGAGACGCGCGCCGATAGCAAAAGCGGGGCAACCAAGCAGCGCACGCCCACGAACGGTTCCGGATCGGTGGCGAGCGCCCGGAAGGTCGCGTTGGCACCCATGCACCGGCTGAACAGGCCGATCGTCATACTCGCTAGGTCCGCTGGCCGTTCTAATGCCGATTAGGTTTTGTGGCTTCTCCCTGTGGCGGCAGTTCGTCCCATTCCAATTTCTCGGCGGTGGGTGTTTGGAAGTTGATTCCTTGGGCCGTCAGCGAGTCGGATACGATGCTGTAAAGCTCGTAAAAGCCCAACCGGCTAACGGCCTCAAAAATATCTGTTACCTTTTGCGCCCCCCGAAACGTCATGCGGTTGCAGCGTTTCAAGGTTTCCTTGGCCAACTCCGGATATTGGCTGATGAAATCCACCGCCATATCAATATCATTATCTGAATTGCGGAATACCTCGAGTAGCTGGATGGCCGCCACCGTGTCTTTTGACCAGGCGGCGTTGGCTGGATTCAGATGACTGAGAGTTGTCATGGCAATCGTTTATAACTTGTTTCCGTTAACTATCGGTAATCGCAATCCAAAATGAAATGTTATTCACCCTTATCAGCAGTGGGCGGCTTGCATTTCTTCAATGCTTCTATGCCATCAGCTTCGCTAACAACGGTCAACTGATTGTCGGTGGTAATCCAACCGAAACGCAATTTCTGAATAATATATTTTGCCTGACCCGCCAGAATGTTGACCTCAACTTCACTGACGTTATCGGCTTTGGCTGAAATTGTTACCTTCCCAGGCTCCTGTTCCCAGCAGAGATAGCTTTGAGGACCCGCGCTTCCAACAACCTCCCCGTCAACGCTGATGTCCATCGAAATGCCAATTCCCGTCAACCCCGGCCTAATGAAATAAATGCGGCCTTTGCTGGGATCCTCCACGACTTTTTTGGCGTCAGGAAAATGAACAAGTTGCTGTGGGGTCGCACATCCTGAAAAAAGCAAAGCAATCACCACAATGAATATGAGCGGTTTTATTCTCACAATTTGATTTTCGTTTGTTTTCCTCACCTGTCCAGCATCATTTGGTTAATGAATGCTGGGAAATGGGTTCCGGTGCGGTCATGTTCAAAGCGTAACGCCAAATTTTTGCTAGACGAGAATAAATTCTGGCGCTGGAATTGACCCAGCTTTCCTGCTTTAATCGGCCCATTGAAAACACGGCGCATCAAGAATTTCCAGGACGTGAAGCGGCTTGGCTTGGTGCGCATCGCTTTCGTTGCGTTCATTTCCTGCTCGCTGACGGCATGCTCGTCAACGTCCGGGCCTCGCGCAAGAATTCCAAAACCACCGGTGAAGGAGTCCGATCCGATTAAACAGCTCGTGACGAAGCTCTCATCATCAAACGGGTATGTATTCGCTCATTATGCATGGAAAGTAAAGTAACAGCTGACGATTAAAGCCGGGACGTTTTTGAAGATTAGACTGGCTTGCATGATTTGGAGATAGGGTAACACCCCATGGCACTGGTTCATTCTCGGGCCTAGGCTCAATGCAGAATGATAAAACAAACCATCTAATTATGAGAACTTTCATCCTTTTTTTTGCTGGAGCCATTTTGACTTCGAGCCTTTGCCTGGCACAGTTGCGGCCGGCACCGCCGCTGCAACCGTTATCACCACCGCTGCAACCAGTCCTGCCATCCCCACCGCTGCCGGGACCTCCACCTCAATTGCCCGATAATCCACAACTTCCCGGAATTGCCCCGCAGACGCCAAACATTCCATCTCAGCCCGGAACTCTGCCTGTTATCCCTGGAAATCCATCACAACTTCCTGGAATTACTCCACAGCTGCCAGCCATTCCGCACCAGTTGCCTGGAATTCAACCACAAATACCAAGAACAGTGCCGATGCAGCCGGTTGTCCCACCCACATCGCCGCCGCAGTCTGGGTCACAACCGCATTTGCCCGGAATGTCACCGTAGTTCATACCCCAATCAAAACCATTCCTGCCAGGTCATTGTGGGAACATCCATTCGTGCAAATTACCATTAAAATATTTTTCACTGACCCGCTGCCGGAAAAATGCTTTTAGCGAACTCAACACAAAACGCAAAGAACCAAGGAATTATTATGTTAAACAAAACCAAAGCACTTAAGGGATACAAATTGAATAGCCTGGATGGAGAAATCGGGAAGGTCAAAGATTTCTTTTTCGATGACCAGCATTGGACCGTTCGTTATCTGGTCGCAGAAAAAGGAACCTGGCTCGCAGAACGGCAGGTGCTGATTTCGCCGTATGCGCTGGGCCCTGTGGATCGAGCAGAGCAGGACATTGTCGTGGATTTGACCAAAAAACAGATCGAGGACAGTCCCTCCCTGGATAGTGAAAAACCTGTCTCCCGCCAATTTGAGGAGTCGTTCTATGGGTATTATGATTTTCCAGTGTATTGGGTTGGTTCAAACACCTGCTGATTTTATCCCTATATTGAGCGCGACCGTGGCCAATGGAAAACACCAACCCAAAAGGAGAAAGTTTGGGATCCACATTTACGCAGCACGCATGAGATAAGCGGTTACAACCTCCACGCCACTGACGGCGAGATTGGGCACGTCGAAGATTTTATCATTGATGACCGGACATGGGCGATACGTTATCTGATCATCAATACCAGTAATTAGTGGGCAGGGAAGAAGGTTCTGGTGTCACCGCAATGGATAGATTGGGTAAGTTGGGGCGAAAAGACAGTCTTTATTAATGTTTCCCGTGAGGCCATTAAGCAATCCCCGGAATATACCAATGAATCACAAGTAAATCGGGATTATGAGATCGGACTGCATGGACACTATAATCGCAAAGGATACTGGGTCGATGAATCTGTGAGCAAAGAACTGGCGTATGAATTCAAAATATGAACACCGAAATGGACAAGTTCCAAAACCAATACGACGAAAAGCAATGGACGAGGTTATGTGCCAACTCCGCATTTATAAAGGCCCGGGATGCAGGTGAAATTGTTAAGGCTGGAGAAATTGCCAGCATCATCATTACAGGCTATGAGCCAAATCAAAAAGAGCCCCGACTGCATATGTAGTAATGGGCGACACCAGAGCGAAGGTAGATTGAGGGCGATTGGAATAATCATTTCCCAATGAATAAGATTCAGGATTCTATTTCTGATCCACGGACTTACCTGGCTGCCGAACGCACTTTCCTTGCTTGGTTGAGAACCGGCATCGCGTTCATGGCATTCGGCTTTGTGGTGGCGCGGTTTGGCTTGTTTCTGCGAGAGATTGCTCTAACCAACAGAATGCCAGTAACGCACCAAGAAAACGGAATTTCGCTGGTCATCGGAATTGCACTAATTGTTGCTGGCATAATCGTCAATCTCATAGCTGCAATCCGGCACCATCATTACATCTTGGCACTTGATCGAGGACAATTCCGGCAGGCATACGGACTGACTTTCATCTTTTTCATCGCAGGATTTCTTGTAATTGTTGGGCTGGGCGTAGCAATTTACCTGACCGTATTAATATGAGCCTTTGATTTTTATAAAAGCTAAACTGTTTCCAAAGTTTGCAGGCCAGTCGCTCATCGCTTGGATTCTCAAACATTTAACCTTGCTTTTGCTTTTGATGGGGCAAGTCTGCTGCGCTCTCCTGATCTGGTTCCACCACAACCCTGGTCAGCAATCTTTGGTGGCCGTTCCGATGATCAGTGGTTTTGTTACGCTTGTTTTTCTGGTTAAAGCAAACGATTAGCGGATGCTCGTTTGACTCAGGTTGCCAATGCAACCCAGATGAGCAAACCAACCAGAGCAGCCAATGTCACCGGAACTCCTAATCTCGCGAAATCCCAAAAGGAAATTTTAACGCCCATGTCGTGAGCCTGCTGGACCACGATGATGTTGGATACGCTGCCAATAATGATCAAACTGCCGCCAAAGCTGTTGGCCAGCGCAAGGAGGCAGGGTGTGGCTGGAGCGGCAAGATTTACAACCTTGAGCAACAGCATAATGGCGGCTGAGTTGCCAACCAAATTGGACAAAACCGCCGTGGTTAAAGTCAAATTGCCGGGAGCATTGAGATTAAACCCGCTTTGAGCCATCCGTTGAACGGCTTCCTGGCCATATCCCGTGGATTGGAAGGCTCCGGCAACCACAAACAACCCCATAAAAAGCACCAGAATCGGCCACTCCACCAAACCCAGCAAATCCTCGGTGCGGAATTTGGTGCTGGCTAGATGGAGGCCGGCGGCGGCTAGAACGATGACTTCTTTGGACAGTGACGTGAAGAACAGACCGATGACAACACTGAGAATAATGATGCCTTTGAGGGTATGCAGCCGGTTGAATGAATAGCTTTGCGGTGACGCTCCATTTCCGACGGACAGTGGAACCTGAAGATTGTTGCGTGACATCAGCCAGATGATTCCGAAAGCGGCGGTCATTGCAATACAGACCGGAACACAACTCCAAAGCAGATAGTGGCCAAATCCTAGATGAGCAATCTGTCCAATCATCATATTTTGCGGGTTTCCAATCAATGTTGCCGCCGCTCCAATGTTGCTGGAAATGGCGACGGCAATCAAAAATGGAACTGGGTTGATTCGTTTGCGCAACAACGCAACGCCAGTTACAGGCGCAAAAACGAAACAAACGATGTCATGATTCAGAACCGCCGAAAGGCCGCCAGTGACCAGCATTAGAATGAAAAGAAACCGGGCAGGATGGGCAAGCTGATCGGCGAGACCCACCGCAACTTTGTCATAGAACCCAGACAGCCGAAGCTGGGCAGAAATGACAAAAAATCCAAAGAGCAGACAAACCGTTGGCCAGTTGACATAGGAAACGGCATCGGCTGTGTTGACGCCGCCAAAAATCATCATTCCAATCGCGCCCAATAAAGCGATGCCGGCCCGATTAAGTTTTAGTCCTGGAATATGTCCAATCGCGATCCCGATATAAGTCAGGACAAATATCAACAGGATGATTTTGAAAGGATCCATTAAAACAAACGGTTTTCCATCAGGTTGCGGCTCATGTTTTACGCCCAAAGCAGCTGGAATGTAAAGACGGAGTTCAGGAAAGAAAACAATGGCTGGCATGGGCGTATCTACCGACGAACCACTGCCAACTGCATTCACGTCCACACCAGTCGATTTCAATGTCGTCCTGTTTCCCGTTCTGTCAAGCCGATCAGATGATGTTCAAAATAT
>Ga0182030_10028324_pt1 | contig 10018 bp, 4 predicted proteins | sample 812S3MmetaG_FD_121299 | JGI IMG/M metagenome (GOLD analysis project Ga0182030, IMG submission 121299) | Permafrost microbial communities from Stordalen Mire, Sweden - 812S3M metaG (Illumina Assembly) | ecosystem: Environmental > Terrestrial > Soil > Wetlands > Permafrost | place: Sweden... | reverse complement strand
GGAGTCGAAACTGTATTGCGGCTGGCCGACTATGGCTATCGTACGAGCATTTTCAAACGAATTCAAACCGGCAGCGGCGGCTTTTTTGTGAACAACGATGATTTCAGCCTGCGATTTTTCCCGCCGCAACTTGCGCGCTTTACCGGACCGATTCGCATGGCGGCAAAAAAATCTGCCGGCACCTACCGTATTTTTATTTTGGGCGAATCCGCCGCGATGGGCGATCCCGAGCCGGCTTATGCCGCGAGCCGCTATCTTGAAGCGTTGCTTTCCGCACGTTACCCGAAAACACATTTTGAAGTTATCAATCTGGGCATTACGGCCATCAACTCGCACGTTATCCTGCCCATCGCCCGTGATTGTGCCCGTCATGACGGCGACCTGTGGATCATTTACATGGGCAATAACGAAATGGTGGGGCCGTTCGGTGCCGCTACCGTTTTTGGTGCCAAAGCTCCGCCGCTGGCACTAATCCGGTTTGATCTGGCAATCCAGAAAGCGCGGCTGGGTCAATTGCTGGTGAACCTCGGCCGCAAACTTAAGGGCGGAAACGCGAACCAGCCGTCGTGGGGCGGCATGGAAATGTTTGTTGGGAATCAGCTTCCGGCGGACGATCCACGCAAGGAAGTGGTGTATCAAAATTTTTCGCGGAACTTGCATGACATCGTTGAGGCGGGATTGGGTTCCGGCGTAAAAATCATGCTCAACACGGTGGCGGTGAACCTCAAGGATTGCGCACCGTTCGCCTCCATGGTCAACAGCAACCTGCCGGCGGCGGACCGCGCCCGGTTCGACCAGCTTTTTGCCGCCGGGGTGCAGGCGGAAAATCAAAATGATTTTGCTGAAGCCGCGTGGCAATTTGAATCGGCAGCCAGAGTGGATCCAAAATCTGCGGAATTGCAATTTCGTTGGGGTGAAAGCCTTCTTTCGCTGACGAATTTCGCCGATGCCCGCAAACATTTGCAGTTGGCGTGTGATGACGATGCGTTGCCGTTCCGTGCGGATTCGCGGATTAATGCGATCATTGGCAACGAGCAAAAAAAAATAAGCAACGGCAATTTGATTCTTTTCGATGCGGCGGGTGCGCTGGCAGCCGAAACTCCGGGAAAAATTTCCGGCGATGAAACATTTTATGAGCATGTTCATTTTAACTTCGACGGCAATTATCGTCTGGGTCGCGCCTGGGCTGAACAGGTCAATAAAATGTTGCCCGCCGCGATTTCTCAAAACTCCGATGCGAGCGATTGGGCGGCCCGGGAGGTGTGCGAACGCCGGTTGGGTTTGTCGGATTGGAATCGTTCTTTGATCATTCAAAGCGTGATTGAAAGAATGCGGCAGCCGCCCCTGAGCAGCCAGCTTGACAACGACGAACGAATGAAAAAATTGGAAACGCGCGTGACCCGATTGCATTCACAAATGAACCAGGTTGCGGCTACAAATGCCTGGGCAGATTTCCAAGGAACGCTGGCGCAGTCGCCTGACGATTATTGCGTGCATGAAAATTTTGCCCTGTTCCTTCAATCCGTCGGCGACTTGCCGGGAGCCGTGGCGCAATGCCGCCGGGTTCACGAATTGATTCCGCAAGATTGTGTTACGGATTTCCAACTGGGTCATTTGCTTGAAATTCAAGGCCAATGGGCCGGGGCCGGATCGTCGCTTCATGAAGCCGTTGAAATTCGTCCCAGCCTGACCGAAGGCTGGATTGAACTGGGCAATGTCCTTGCCGAACAGGAGAAGTTTGCTGACGCACTGGCCAGTTATTCAATCGCTCATAAACAACATCCGCTAGATGCGCAAATTATTTTCCACCATGGCAAGATGCTGGCGAAATTGAACCGCCATGCCGAGGCGATGGAAAATTATCGCGAGGCCATCAAGCTGAATCCGGCGGGTTGGGAACCGCATTTTGAACTTGGCGGCGAACTGGATGCAGCTAATCAATTAGATGCCGCGTGCGATGAATTTGGCTCGGCGGCGGAGCTCAATCCAGGTAATGCGCGGACACGTTTCAATTTCGGGGTGCTGCTCGCAAAACAAAACCGCTTCGACGAGGCGCAGCGGGAATTTGAAGAGGCCCTCCGGCTTGAACCCGCCTCTGCTCAAGCCCGGGAATACCTTGCCCAAGTACGAATGCTGAAAAAACAGACGCCGTGATTCGTTTCGCAAGGGAGCGCGGTTGTGTTTGCGGTACGCAACAAAATTTTTGCGCAGTTCAAAACAGTGTCACTGCCGGATGCTGGTTCGCTGCTGCATCCATGTGATGTCATCCGGTGAATACTTCTCGTTATCCGGACAGCCCATCCCGACCTGGTGCTTGACCGGTGCCAGGGTGTTGCCATCCTCCCACTTTTTAATTTCCACGTGCCCGTCGGCAAGGGAAAAACCACCGGCGCCGTTGTGTGTGGCGGCGGGCACGTCTGTCCACTTGGCGGTCGCGTTGGGTTGCACCCGCAGGGAAAAGAAACCGTCATTGATGCTATCCGGACATTCATCCAACAAGACCCACAAATTCACCGCACCCATCTTTCCGGCATCGCTGGTCTTCAAAAATCTGCGCCAACCCGGAACCGCGCCATTGATGTAGTTGGCAATATTTGCAACATCTCCGACAAAACCGTTCATCGAGTAGCTGCGGACGCGTGGTCCTAATGCGCCGCGCACAATGTCGGCCGGACACTTGAACGCGCCGGCATTTTGCGCCACATAGGAACCAATTTCGCCGGAAATCATCAACGCGGTGTTCGTGTTTTGAGGATTGGCTTTGGAGGAAGTATCCCAAGTCAATTGGCCATGCACCCAGGCGGGTGGCCCGACCGCCTGGCCGGGATTCTCAGGAAATCTGTCCTGATTGTCATCTGCGTACATAATTACCGCCAGTTGCAAGTCTTTGAGATTGTTCGTGCAGTAAGTTCTTTGAGCCTTCACCTTGGCCCTGCTCAATGTCGGCAGCAACATCGCCGCAAGAATGGCGATGATGGCAATTACAAGGAAGTTCAATGAGTGTGAAGGCCATCTGCCTCGCATTGGGAGGACGACGGGACTTTTTGCCGTTGAGTTTTGTGGGCATCAACGAACAAAAATTGATTGATTGACTTTCATTTTATGTCACAACGTGCTCAAAACCCGGCATGAGTTTTTTATAATCCGATCCAAACCAAAGCCAGAAGGTTTTGTTTCGTAGAATCGTTTTGTGACGTTGTTTGGTGAAGGAGTGCCATGGTGCAATTTTTTGTGGTTTGACCAACTAACTAACCAAATGCAGTCTGTTAAGAAAATATCACAAAAGCACTTGCGTTCGTATCGCATGAATTGTGCGCAGCCCGGAGCTGCTTTTTGTGAACAAAATGTCTGATGATTTTGGCGATCTTCTTTACAAAATGTCCCTGACCTGACCGGTTAGCTGTTTATACAATTTGTAATATTGGAGTTTGTCGGTTACGGTAGCCCCGCGCGTTAACACCTGTTAATTTTATTTGATGAAGACTCACAATGTGACGGCGATTGGCATGGGGGCTTCTCCCTTGGCAAGTTGCATTTACCGGCCGCCTCCGGTTAAGTTTGATTTTCTCAACTTGATACCAGCAGCGGCAGTCACGGTGAAATTGCGCGGAACATCCCTCTAATCATTTTGGTGCCATGAATTTGCCTTTTTTTCCATCGCCGGCAAGAGTGTTTTGGCTGTGCCTCGCCTTCACCACCATCTTTATGGGTGCTGAAGCGCAAACGCCGGTGGCGGTACTGACTTATCATAACGACAATTCTCGCCAAGGTGTGAACACCAACGAAACTTCACTTACCTTGAGCAACGTGAACACCGCCAGCTTTGGTAAAATATTTTCTTATGCTGTGGATGGCTACGTCTATGCCCAACCGCTGGTCATGACTAATGTCACCATCCCCGGGAAAGGTGTGCACAATGTGGTTTATGTCGTTACCGAGCATGACAGCGTTTATGCCTTTGACGCGGACAACAATTCTGGCATCAACGCCTCGCCGCTATGGCAAATCAGTTTTCTCAACCCGGCCGCCGGCGTCACGACCGTGACTCAAGGAGACGTCGGTACGACCGACATCGTGCCGGAGATCGGAATTTCGGCCACACCGGTGATCGACCCCGCCACCGGCACACTCTATCTGGAGGCCAAGACCAAAGAAGTGACCGGTGGTGTGACAGTGTTTGTGCACCGCCTCCACGCATTGGACATCGCCACCGGAGCCGAAAAAGTCAGCGGTGCCGTCGCGAACAGTCCGGTGATCATCAACGTGACCAATTACCCGGGCACCGGCACGTCGGGCTACAGCGACAATGACGGCGCCGGCCATGTGGTCTTCAACTCGCTCCGCGAGCATACGCGAGTGGCGTTGACGCTGTTAAACGGAGTTCTTTATTTGGGCTATGCCTCGCACGGAGACAATCAACCTTACCACGGCTGGCTCTTGGCCTATGACGCTCATACGCTCGCGCAATTAAGCGCCTTTAACACCACGCCCAATGGCGGCCTGGGCGGGTTCTGGCAGGGTGGTGGTGGGGCCACGGTGGATGCGGCTGGATACCTTTATTATGAAACCGGCAATGGCTCCTTCGATGCGACTGGTTCCACCTTCAACCAGACGAACAACAGTTTCGCCATGTGTGTCCTCAAGTTTTCGGCCACGAACGGAATTTTGAAACTGGAGGACTATTTTGCGCCGCACGACGCGGTTTCGCTCAGTGGATCAGACACTGACCTCGGCTCAGGCGCATCCATTGTTCTGCCTGACTCCGCGGGCAGCGGGGCGCATCCGCATTTGTTGGTCGCTGCAGGCAAGGATCAGCGGCTATACCTCATTGATCGCGGTACTAATAATATGGGTATGGGTCGTTTCAATTCAGCGAATGACAGCCAGATCGTTCAGGAACTGCCGGGCGCCCTTGGGGGCGGCAGCTACATGACTCCGGCGTTTTTCAACAACACGCTCTATTACATTGGATGGGGCGACACGCTCAGGGCGTTTACCATGTCCGGCGGCCAGATCTCGGCCACTCCGAAGCAAAGCCCGGAAAATTACGGCGACCGGGGCGGCTCTTCGCCCAGCATCTCGGCCAATGGAACCAGTAATGCGATTCTTTGGGCCATCCAAGCGGATGGGTACTCCAGCAGCAGCCCGGCAATTCTGCGCGCTTACAACGCCACCAACGTGACTCAAGAGATTTACAACAGCAGTCAAAACGGTTCCCGCGATAATCCCGGCGGCGCGGTCAAGTTTACCGTGCCCACGGTGGCGAACGGCAAAGTTTACGTGGGTGCGGAATACGCCCTGTCCGTTTTCGGCCTCGGGGCTTTTCTGCCCACACCCGTCATCTCGCCGAATGGCGCGATCTTTACCAATTCGATAACGGTGACCCTCTCAAATGCCATTCCAGGAACTTCCATTTACTACACTCTCGACGGCACTGCGCCCACTACGAATTCAATTCCATATACTGCGCCCTTTCTCCTGACCACCAACGCCGGGGTTCAAGCGATCGCCGTCGAGGCCGGTTTCGTGAACAGCGCGATTGCCAGCGCCGGGTTTGTCAACAGTTCTTCAGTCGGCAGCGGCAGCGGCCTGTTGGGAAGTTACTGGACCACCACCACCAGCGCTGCGTTTGGAGCCGCAAACTTCAACAATGCCCCGACGCTGGTCCGGATTGATCCGACGGTGAATTTTAATTGGGGAAATGGCTCGCCCGACCGCAGCATCAGCGACGATACGTTCACCGCCCGGTGGATCGGCATGGTTCAGCCCCAGTATAGTCAAACCTACACTTTTTACACCACCACTGACGACGGGGTTCGTTTATGGGTTAATGGCCAGTTGATCATTGACGAATGGATAGACCAGAGTGCGACAACCTGGAGCGGAACCATCGCGCTCAAAGCCCAGCAGCGATACAACATTCGCATGGACTACTATGAAGACGGCGGCAGTGCCTCGGCGTCACTGGCTTGGAGCAGTTCTTCGACCCCCCAGGCCATCATTCCGCAAAACCAGCTCTATCCTTTCACAAATCCACCGCCGGGTGTCGTTCTGACCAGTCCAGCTACCAATGCGTCCTATACCGCCAGCGCCAGCGTGACCCTCAACGCCACGGCGGCATCTCTCTACAACGCCATTGATAACGTCGCATTTTACGCCAACAACTTGTTGCTGGGCAGCATCAGCAATAATCCTTATATCCTGACCGTCACCGGGCTGACAAACAGCAACTATGCCATGACCGCCGTGGCCACGGATGGCAGCGGATTGCGGGGAACCTCAGCACCGGTGAACATCACCATCACCGCCGGCAGCGGTCTGGCCTACGGCCTGACCAATCGCCCGATTTCTCCCGCATTCTTCAACATGCCTCAGACCATCAACGGCACGTTGCCACCACTGCTGTCCCAGGCGGGTGTTTTCATCGATACCCCCAACATGATTCCCGCAACCGGGCTGATTCCTTACGCTCCCAACACTCCGCTTTGGTCCGACAATGCGGCCAAGACCCGGTGGCTGGCGCTGCCTTACAACGGCGGTGTTGACACCGCTGATCAACAGATCAGTTTTTCCACCAACGGTGAGTGGGCCTTTCCCACCGGCACCATATTCGTAAAACATTTTGCGCTGACGACCGATGAAACCAACCCCAACACGCCGCTGCGCCGGCTGGAGACGCGGCTGTTGGTACGCGATCCAAACGGAGCGGTTTATGGCGTGACTTACAAGTGGCGGCCGGATAACAGCGAGGCCGACCTGCTTACCGGCAGCTTGAGTGAAAACATTCTAATCACCAATGCCACCGGAGTGCGGACGCAGGTCTGGTATTATCCAAGTTCCAGTGACTGCTTGGTCTGCCACACGCCCGTCGCCAACTACGTGCTGGGGGTCAAGACACGCCAGTTAAACGGCAGTTTCACTTATCCTTCCACTGGTGTGACCGACAATCAATTGCGCGTTTTCAATCGTATGGGGCTGTTCAATCCGGGGATTGATGAAGCCCAGATACCCGGCTACGCACAGATGGTTTCGGTGACCAATTTGACCGCCTCGCTGACTAATCGTTTTCGTTCCTATATTGATGCCAACTGTGCCCAGTGCCACCGGCCCGGCGGCACGGGACCCAGCTTTGATGCGCGCTATGACACGCCGCTGGCCAGCCAGAACATTATCAATGGCTTCGTGATCGGCAGCTTGGGTTATGACAACGCCCATGTCGTTACGCCGCGCGACATCTGGCGTTCGATTCTCTACCAACGTGCCAGCAGCCTGGATCCGCTGGTGAAGATGCCGCCCTTGGCCCGGAATCTTGTGGATTCCAACGCCATGGCCGTTGTTGCCGATTGGATCAACGAATTACCAGGCACATTTGCGCTGGCGCCGCCGACGCTCAATCCTGCCGGCGGCACGTTCAATGGCCAGGTTAGCATCACCATGTTGCCGCCGGACACGAATGCCACCATTTATTATACACTGGATGGTTCACTGCCCACGACCAGTTCCTTTGCCTATGCCGGGCCGGTCACGCTGACCAACAGCGCCATCGTCATCGTCAACGCCAACGCCTTTGAAGCCGGCTTCAACAACAGTGTGGCCGCCGGCGGCGTATTCAACATCCTGCCAGCTATTTTCTTCACTTCCAGCGCATTCAGCGATGGTGTGTTCCAATTGCAGTTGTCCGCCACACCAAATCAAAATTACGTCCTGCAAGCTTCGACAAATTTGATGCAGTGGGATTCCGTCAGCACCAACACGCCTTCATCCACTCCGTTCTATTTGACTGATCCAAATGCAACTAATTTCTCCAGCCGCTTCTATCGTGTGCTTCAGCAACCCTGAACCAAAACGTCCCAAGTGTGCAGCACACCATTCCTCTGGGCTGGTGCTCGCGCTTGCCTTGGCGATGACGGCGCTCATCGCACGGCCCTCAATGGGGCAGGTTATGTCCTCACCCTCCCAGACTGCCACCGACGCTGCCCCGGCTCTGACCGTTTCTGATAGAACAACAATTGCCACCAACCAGCTTCAAAATGCCCGGTTGCTGGGACCAAAGGCGGAGGAGATCCGAACCGCCTGTATCGATGGCCGTCGCCGCATTTGCGGCAAAGTGTTGCAAATCGTGCCGGAAGGCCTGGTGGTGGAGAGCGGTTATACCAACCTGCTGCGTCCGGAGCTCAGCCACTCCTGGCTGGCGCCGGGTAATGTCACTTCCAGTCTGCCACCGAATCTCGTCGAGCAAAATTCGCCCGGCGCCATCGGCGTCGGATTGGTTTTAGTGACCGACATTCCAAAACGACCGGCGGTCAAGGCCTATGACTATGTCATTCTTCAAGCTTATCCGGCGGGTCAGTACGACTATGTGCCGGTGCCGACCGTGAAGAAAGTAATCCGCCGGTTTTCGGTCGGGCTTGCCACCGCCGTCCAACTGAATCTTGCCGCCGGTGAAAAATAATCCGTCCGTCCCAATTTCCCATTTCCACCGGCGCTTCCGGGTTTTATTCCGCGTGGCGATCAGCGCGATGGTCTGCGTAAATTGTTTCGCCGCGCCATACTCTGCCCCCGCTGTCGAAAACATCGCCCAACCCTACGGACTGACTTCGCGTCCGCCGGCGAAAGCGTGGCTGCAAATGCCGGATCGCGCGGAGGGTGTGTTTCCGCGATTGCTTTCCCAGACCGGCGTATTCAAGGACATGGCTCATTTCGTGCCTGGCGATGCACTGATTCCGTATGATCTTATCGTTCCATTCTGGTCGGATGGCGCAACGAAAACACGCTGGGTTTCTGTGCCGGACGGTCAAAAAGTAAAATTCGCCCCGACGGGCGAATGGGTTTTTCCGCGCGGCACGGTTTTTGTGAAAACTTTCGAACTGGCGACCAATGAAGCGAACCCAAATTTAAAACGTCGCCTTGAAACGCGCCTGCTCGTTTGCGACGCGACCGGCAGCGTTTATGGCGTCACCTACAAATGGCGCGCCGACAATCGCGACGCCGATCTGCTGGAGAGCAATTTGAACGAGGTCATCACCATCCAGACCGCGACCGGCATGCGAACCCAAACCTGGTATTATCCGAGCCGTCAGGATTGCCTCGTCTGCCACACGGCTAATGCCGGCTTTGTGCTGGGCGTGAAAACCCGACAGTTGAACCACGATTTCATCTATCCGACCGGCGTGGCGGACAATGAATTGCGCGCGTGGAATCACATCGGCTTGTTCGACACGAATTTGAATAAAGCGGACTTAAAAAATCTCCCCGCACTCGCGAATCCCGCCGACCCGGCGCGCAGCCTGGAAGATCGTGCGCGCTCGTATCTTGATGCGAACTGCGCGAACTGCCATTGTCCCGGTGGCACGGTTGCTTATTTCGACGCGCGCTATGACACACCGCTGGCGCAGCAAAACTTGATCAATGGGCGCGTGCTGATTGACCAGCGCATTGACGGCGCTCGGGTCATCGCGCCAAACGACATCTGGCGTTCAATTCTTTTCATGCGAGCGAACACGACCGAAGCTTTCAAGATGCCGACGCTGGCACGCAACACGATTGACGGGCAGGGGATGGTGTTGCTGCGGGAATGGATCGAAAGTCTGCCCGGCCCGCCGGTCCTGCCGCCACCGGAAATTTCACCGCGCGGCGGAAATTTCAATAAGCCCGTGTCAGTTACTTTGCAGAGCGAACCCGGCGCAACCATCCGCTACACCGTGGATGGCACTGTGCCGACTACCTCCGATTTACTTTACGAAAAACCGATCCAACTGAACGGCCCGACGATTCTGCGTGCGAAGGCGTTCAAACCAGGTTGCACCAAAAGCATAACGACACAGGAAATTTTTCTTATCGGCGGGTGAATTAAGTAACCAACGAATAAAGTAACGAAATCGGTCAGGCTTTATTCCATGGTTCTTTTGTTGTTCAAAATCCTCTGGTTTTAAGACGGCGGATGCGATACGCACTTCGTCATGGCGTGAACCATTTGTTCGTCGGGTTTTGATTGAGATAAAATAGTTTCAGCCGCATT
>Ga0182030_10028323_pt1 | contig 10019 bp, 8 predicted proteins | sample 812S3MmetaG_FD_121299 | JGI IMG/M metagenome (GOLD analysis project Ga0182030, IMG submission 121299) | Permafrost microbial communities from Stordalen Mire, Sweden - 812S3M metaG (Illumina Assembly) | ecosystem: Environmental > Terrestrial > Soil > Wetlands > Permafrost | place: Sweden... | reverse complement strand
CGTGTCTGCAAAATGTAGAGCCGATTTTGTTCAATCGTAAATTCGATGTCTTGCATGTCTCTATAATGCTTTTCCAGTTTACCGACCGTTTCATGCAGTTCGTCGTAGACTTTGGGCATATCAGTTTTCATTTGAGAGATTTTGTTCGGCGTTCTCGTGCCTGCCACAACGTCTTCTCCCTGGGCGTTAATAAGATATTCGCCATACAAATCTTTGTCGCCTGTGCTTGGATTGCGAGTAAAGCAGACGCCTGTAGCTGACTGATCGTTTAGATTGCCAAACACCATGGCTTGAATGGTCACAGCCGTGCCCAGGTCATGATCGATCTTATTGAGATTGCGGTAATAGATAGCCCGGCTGTTGTTCCAGCTGCGGAAAACCGCTTCCACTGCGCCTTTAATTTGTTCTTTTGTGTCTTGAGGGAACACATGCCCGCTTTTCTTTTCTACAAGAGCTTTGAATTCGCCGACCAACTCTTTGAGATTGCCCTCTGTCAAATCAGAATCCGTTTTGATGCCGAGCGCATGTTTTTTATCTTCAAGCAAATCTTCAAAGAGATCTTTGTTGATTTCGAGAACCACGCCGCTGTACATGGCAATGAAACGTCGATAGCTATCCCAGGCGAAACGACCATTGTTCATCAGCTTGGCGAGCGCTTCTACAGTCAAGTCGTTGAGACCTAAATTCAAAATAGTGTCCATCATTCCAGGCATGGAGAATTTGGCACCAGAGCGCACCGATACCAATAGTGGTTTTTCTAAATCGCCCAGTTTTCTATCGACTGTGGCTTCTACAGTTTTTAACTCTTCAAAAATTTGTTCGAGCAAACCTTCAGGCATTTGTTGTTTGTTGGCATGATAGTCACGGCAGCATTGAGTGACTATGGTCAATCCAGGCGGTACATTTACTCCTGAAGCAGTCATTTCAGCAAGACCAGCACCTTTACCGCCGAGGGCTTCACGCATTTTATTGCGTGCTTCAGTGCTCATTTCTGCACCATTTTCGGTGAAAGCTCTAAAAGCATCGGCAAAAAGATATGCCTTTTTTTTGTCGACATCGGTTTTAGTTGTGCTGGACCCTGTACTGACCATATGCTCTCTCTCCGCTTGTGGATTTGATCTAACTAGAACTGGACTAGAACTGGACTAGAACTGGACTAGAACTGAATAGAACTAAAAGTTATAAATAATGATGCCTGAAAGTTTATTGTCTAAGGTGCATATAAATGTCGCTTGATGTTTCCTCGATTGCTTTTGAAGAAATGTCGATGACGTGGCATTTTAATTCTCGAAATAGCTTTTTAGCCTGTCTTACTTCTTGCTGAATGCGATCAGGACAGGCATAGTCAGTTGATGCAGACATGCCCAGGCTCTGAGCTCTTGTTGCTCTAATACCGTGCAATACATGCGGATCGATATGCAAGCCGATGATTTTTTTTGGTGAAATTTCGAATAATGCTGATGGTGGCTCGACATTGAAAATGATTGGCACATTGGCCGATTTCATGCCGTAATGGTGCGCCAGATACATGCAATTAGGTGTTTTGCTCGTGCGCGAAACGCCAGTGAGGACCACATCGGCTTGTTTTATGCCCTCTGAGTTTTTGCCGTCATCAAAGCGGATGGCAAAATCGATGGCTTCGATTCTTTTGAAATAGGTCTCGTCCATCAAATGCAGAAGTCCGGGTTGCGAAAGAGGAGCCGAGCCCGTTAGAGTGGCTATCCGACTGATCATTGGACTGAGCAAATCAAGGGTCGGGATATTTCGTTTGAGCGCTTCTAATTCGAGAGTTTCTCTGTATTCTGGCAACACCAGAGTGTAGGCAATGACTGCTCTTTCTCTTGAAGCCTCGTGTACCAGGCCAATCAGTTGCTGGCAGCTGCGAACCTGAGGCAGTCTGTAAATTGACGCCTGCCCCGGTCGAAATTGAACCAGAGCAGCCCGGGCAACAGCTTCTGCCGTTTCACCGGATGAATCTGAAATCGTAAATACGACCAGGTTGCGATTGTCTGGACTGGAGTTGTCAGAATCCTGCGTGCTCACTATGCCAAAGCCCTCGAGCGAGAGAATTGGCAATATGGTCACACATGGATGCGCTCAAAGTCTCGAATCCACCATTTACCTTAATGAGGGTTTAGTTCCAGGTTTGGTCAAGGCGTTAAGGCTTATAAGCCTGGGTGCGCATGGCCACAGGTAGTTGTTCGCCGTCTATTTTTTTCTTGAGAACTTGCAGTGCTGTTTTTAGCTGTAAGTCTTTGAAATCTTCAGGGCTGCGCTTTGCTACAGGACCATCTGGATCTTCCCACCAGGGACCTTTGTGCTCTTTGATATCTTTTTCAGTCACTTCTACTTTGATGTCTGGACCGATGCCTTTCTTGTTGATGTCGACATCAGCTGGGGTCAAGTAGCGGGCGATTGTTATATTGACGCCACCGCTTACATCTCCATCGGCGCCTTTGGGATCCAGTTTGTTGATGCTCTGCACAAGCCCTTTACCAAACGTGGCAGAGCCAACCAGAATGGCGCGGCCGTTATCGTGCAGGGCACCGCTTGTGATTTCTGAGGCGGACGCACTGCCCTTATTGATCAAAATAACCATCGGTTGATGGCTGACAGGCTTGCAGTCGGCAGCTGTTGGGATTTTGTAGCCATCGCGGTCGACTGTCGAAACGATGTTGCCTCGATCTAAAAACATGCTGGAAACATCGATGGCATTCGTCAACAAACCGCCCGGGTTGTCTCTTAAGTCGAAAATAATGCCGCGGGCTGAGGCCAGTTTAGTCAGAGCGTCTTTTACTTCGTCGGTAGCTTTTTCCGAGATGAAGCTGCTCAGGCGAATGTAGCCTACTTCAGAGTCGAGCATTTTCGCCGTCTGCACCGCTTTTAAATGAAACTCAGCGCGTGTTACAGGAATGGTCAGAGTCTTTTTGTCGCGCACTAAAGTTAGTGCCACTTTGGTATTTGCTTCGCCGCGGATCAATTTGGCTGCGTCATCTACGCCAAATCCTTTGGTTGAATGGCCATCGATAGCGCTGATTTCATCAGCTGCTAGAATGCCTGCTCTAAAAGCCGGAGTGTCTTCAATTGGCGCCACAACGACAACGCGTTTGTTTTTGTCTATGCCGATTTGAACACCAATACCGCAAAGTTTGGCTTTGATCTGAGACTTTTCTTCGTCGAAGGCTTCAGGATCGAGGTAGCGGGTGTACCGATCGCCAAGACTGGCAAGCATGGTGCATATGGCAAGATGCGCGTCAGCCTGGGTTTTTATCTTGTCGTCGTATCGATGCTGCCAACGCGCCCAATTTTGCCCGTTGAAAGTGCTTTCGTAATAGTCTTCTTTGATCAGATTCCAGACTTTATCGTAGACATCGACCGCGCTCAGAACATTCGCTTTAGAGCGAGGCACAATCGGCACTTCAGTCGACTTTGTCTCTTGACCATAGAGTCCGCCGGAGCCGAACAGGTTGGCCGAGATCAAAAGAGGGACGGTGAGTAGTTGTTTCCAGTGCATGTTTATCCACGGAGCAGCTGAGGGAGGGGTCGACGCCGTCTGACTTTGGCCAGAATACATCTACGATTTAATATGCCCGATAATTATCTGTTCCAATCAATAAATGCGAAATAAAAACCTTTTTGTGGCTGAGATGACTCACGCGTAATATTAGTGTGCCTCATCATTGTGTCGAAAACGTGAAGAAATTGCAGCGAAAAGCGCTTCCATGGCGAGAGGAATAATCCTTGCAAGCGCAAGCTGTTAATATATTAAGCTTGCTGGAATTTGACCAGCCTTAGTACTTTTGAAAAATCTGTCGCATACTCTGTTGCATTTAAGGAGCGCTAGCGAGATGGAAAAACCTTCCGCTGATATAGGCATTTTTGGGGGCTCGGGCTTTTACAAACTTTTCGATGATTGCGAAGAAGTTTTTGTAGAAACGCCTTACGGTCTTCCCAGCGATAAAATATTCGTCGGTAAACTAGCTGGTAAAAAAGTGGCGTTCTTGCCCCGCCATGGTCGTCACCATCAGCATCCGCCACACAAGATCAATTATCGTGCCAATCTCTGGGCAATGAAAAGTCTAGGCGTTAGCCGTATAATTTCTCCTTGTGCAGCCGGCAGTTTGCAAACCAATGTCAAACCAGGTGAATTCGTTGTTTGCGATCAATATGTTGACCGCACAACCGGTCGTATTGACACTTTTTACGATGGACCAATTGCTACCCACGTTTCTGCCGCTGACCCTTATTGCCCTGAATTGAGGCCACTGGCTGCCAAGGCTGGAAAAGCATGTGGTATCACAATGCATGAACAAGGAACTGTTGTCGTTATTCAAGGACCGCGTTTTTCATCCAAAGCTGAGTCGAAGTGGTTTACGTCGATGGGATGGGAAGTGATTAATATGTCTCAGTACCCGGAAGCCCACCTGGCCAAAGAACTCGAGATGTGCGTGGTCAATATTTCTTTGATCACAGATTACGACAGTGGCTTGCAGGGCAATGTCGAGCCAGTTTCGCACTCTGAAGTAATTAAAGTGTTTGAAGCAAATCTAGGTAAATTACAGAGTTTGCTCACCAAATTAATCGAGTTGATGCCAATAGATAGAAAAAACTGCGGCTGCGCTCAAACGCTTTCGCACGCTCGCATCTAACAGCTTCTCAGCAAGAATGTGATCAAGCCCGGGGATAATGCTCCGGGCTTGAGCGTGTAACATCGCAGTTACTTGGCATCTCCTTTAACAATCTATGCCGACACCTCTGTTATGCTTGGTGCTCGCGCTCAGGCGGGACTAAAGCATGACTTTGCTATCTCTAAATCACGTGGTCGCTTTATTGGGCCTGGTGCTTTCCATAAGCAGCTATCTGTTGATGAAGAGATTTGGTCTGCCGGACAAGCTGGCAGTGGGCTGCGGCATATTGGCAGCCCTTGTTGTTTCGATATTTTGGACTTCAGTAATGTTGGGGACAGATGAAGATGATGATTAAATTGGATCTGCCGAAAGCAAAGTACGCCTGGCTGCTCAGCTCGTTGCTTCTTTCTTTCAGCGTTTCTTTACCGACTTTTGCCGACCAGTTTTGGAAAACTCCCTTGATACCAGTAACGCAAGATTTCAAATTGCTCAATGGTTTGCGAGTGCTAATATCAGAAGACCATTCGGTTCCGGTTGCGGCTCTGGCTATAGTTTATGACGTAGGCTCAAGAAACGAAGTCAAAGGACATAGTGGTTTCGCTCATTTGTTTGAACATATGATGTTTGAAGGCTCAGAAAATGTAGCGAAAACCGAGCACTTCAAATATGTTGAATCAGCTGGCGGTCTGCTCAATGCTTCAACACATCAAGACTTCACCAATTATTTTGAAAAGCTACCCAGTAATCAAATTGAACTGGCTCTGTGGCTAGAATCAGATCGTATGCGCTCGTTAAAAGTGACACCGGAAAATCTGGAAAATCAGCTGCAAACAGTTAAAGAAGAAAAACGTTCACGCATCGATAACCAGCCTTACATGCCGGCTGCAATCCAACTAGAGGAAAAACTTTTCGACAACTGGTCCAATCAGCATCCAGTCATTGGCTATTTCGAAGATCTCGAAGCGTCTTCTATCAACGACGTCAAAGATTTCTTCAAGACCTATTACGCACCAAATAATGCCACCATGGCCATTGTTGGTGATATCGATCCCAAGCAAGTACATGAATGGGTTGAAAAATATTTCGCATCGATTCCAGCACAGCCACATCCTACTGCAATTGATGTCGTTGAGCCAAAACAAACAGCCAAGAAATATTTCAAAGTCGACGATCCGCATGCTCAAATGCCAGCCTTCTGGGTGTCATGGAAAGCACCAGCTAAACGTGAGGGCGACTATTACACTCTTGGTATAATTGAAAAATTGCTCAGTACAGGCGATTCATCTCGTCTTTATCAAAGTATGGTCAAAGGCAAACAAATAGCCTTAAGAGCTGATGCTTCCTACGAAGAAAGACGTGGACCTGGAGCATTCGAAGCCTTTGTTATTTATAAGCCAGGCACCACCGCTGATGACGCTCGTAAAATTCTCTGGACTGAATTAGACAAGCTCAAGTCTGAGCCCGTTACTTCAACTGAACTCGAAAAAGCAAAAAATCAAATTATGCGTCAGATGTTTGCATCCAGCAGCTCAACCTCGCTGCAGAGAAGTCTCACTCGAGCTGAGTTGCTGGCAGAGTACACATCTTTTTATGGCGACCCCTATTTGATCGATAAAGATTTGAAAGCTTATATGGATGTCTCGGCTGACGATATTCAACGTGTCGCCAACCAGATTTTCACCGAAGAAGGCTCGACTGTGCTGGATGTTTATCCTACAGCCGACAAAAAGAAGCTAAGCCACGGTTAAGAATTAGACAAAGGAAATGCTTATGAAGCGTGTTATGAAAAACCAGAACGCAAAATATTTGAACTTAATTCTCGCTCTTTTTTGTGCCTCGACTTGTGCTTCGACATTTGCATCCACAAAAATTAGCAGTGCTGCTCAATCTGCCGATGTGCAGGTGATCAATGCGCAGGAGTTATCTAAAGCAGTTGATAAGGCAAGCGATATCACAGCTCATCCAAGTCCTCAAGCCTGGCGCAAGAACGCACCGAAATTGCCGCCACCACGTGAATTTAAAATGACCGCCGCGACTACTTACAAATTGCCTAATGGCTTGACCGTCAATCTGGTTCAAGACCATCGCTTTCCGTTCGTTACTGCCAATATCGGTATCAAAGCTGGTTCTTGCTTTGAGTCCAAAGACAAGCTCGGTCTGGCAGATATGACTGCCGACATGATCACTGAAGGTACGAACTCTAAAAGCAGTAAGGCCATTGCTGACGAAATCGACTTTATCGGTGGCGGCATGAAAGCCAGTTCTGATTATGATTTTTCACTTCTAAGTGGTTCGGCTTTGTCAAAATATAGTGATCGTCTTTTTGATCTGATGGCTGATGTGCTTTTGCATCCCAGTTTTCCAGAAGATGAATTGAAGTTGAAGAAGACCAATTTGCTTCAGGAACTGGTGATGAAGCGGATGGAGCCAGACTTCTTGAACGAAGAACGTTTTTCGAACGTAGTTTTCGGTAGTCATCCTTATGGTGTGGTCGCACCAACGCCTAAAACAGTTGAATCATTGACCAAGAAAGACATTACCGATTTCCATTCTAAATTTTTCATACCTAATGAAAGTGTTCTCGTTGTCGTCGGCGACTTTGACGAAAATAAAATGAAAGAAGTAATCAAATCGCATTTTGGCGCTGAGTGGAAAGAAGGCAAGCTGCCGACACTCTCAATGCCAGAAACGCCTAAGCAAAGTGGACGTCACATTTTTCTCGTGAATCGTCCTGACTCAGTGCAATCGTCCATTCGCCTGGGTAATATTGCAATCAAGAAAACAGATCCTGATTACTTCCCCACAATGGTCGCTAACGAAATTCTAGGTGGCGCTTCACAGGCTCGTTTGTTCCTCAATATTCGAGAACAAAAGGGCTACACCTATGGCGCCTACAGCGCAGTCACAGCGAGAAAACAACCGGGCAGCTTTTCGGCTGAGGCAGAAGTTAGAACAGATGTGACTGGACCATCATTGGAAGAATTCATCTATGAACTAGACCGCATTCGCAATGTCAAAGTCTCAGACAAAGAATTGAAAGACGCCAAATCGTATATTGTAGGCTCGTTCCAGCTTGGGCTGGAAACTCAGTCTGGGCTCGCGCAAAGACTGCTCGAACAAAATTTATACGATTTGCCCGCTGATTATCTCGAACAATATACCGACAAAATATTGGCTGTAAAAGCAGAAGATGTTCGACGTGTGGCTCGCAAGATGATCGACATTAACAATATCGTTATTTCAATTGTTGGTGACGCTAAGAAGATCAAGCCGGAGCTTGACTATTTTGGTCCAGTCGAGGTTTACGATACGTCCGGCGCATTGTCTGGTGAGTACGGTAAAACCAAAAACACTACTGGTTCTTAAGTCAGACTAGTCAAAATCTTCGAGCAAGAGAACTTACTGTTAGTAGTAGGTTCTCTTTTTTCTGCAGCAGTCATCCACCGTTTTCTGGCGTCGTAAAGGATGGCTCGCCATGGCTGTCGCTTTCGGACTCTGCGTTCAAGTCAAACATATAAGTGCGATGAAACTCCAGCTTGTTTTCCTTACCAATGGCAAATAGCAGAGCTGGTGCCGGCACTTTTGCCTGAATTTTAGTGCCTACCCACAAGAAGTGATTGCCTTTTTTTATGTCGTCATGAATAAAAGTGCAAGATGGAGTGGCAACCATAAATGTTTCTGGACCACACTCTCGAATAGCTGCCTGTGCCACTTGAATGAGGCTTTCTTTATCCGTGTCACCAGCATCTAGTGATTTGCTGATGGCCAGGGTGACGCGCTGACAGGCTTGATCGTTTTGCATCACGGCCAACTCTACACCAAGGATGTTTCCAGCCAGGCAGCATATTATTCCAAGCAAAAAGGCGACAATGCAAAGGTCTAATTTGTTAATTTTGTTATGGTCTGGCTGCTGCACTTTGATCACACTTTTTTAGACCGTATAAGGCTATATGCCCTCATTTTGGATAATGGCACCAATATTGTGTGATCTAATGCTTAAAGGTTCTCAGAGGTGCATCTGACCCAAAAAAGGAAGCTCGCGGTAGTTCTCGGCATAATCTAAGCCGTACCCGACTACGAACAAATCCTCGATTTTGAAGCCGACATAATCAGCTTCAACGGCTACAGCCCGTCTGGAAGGTTTATCGAGGAAGACTGCCATTTTTAATGAAGCAGGCTGAAATTGATCTTTTAGATATTCCAGAAAGAATTTGGCCGTGCGCCCCGAATCAACGATATCTTCGACAACGAGTACATGGCGGTTGCTGATATTCGGTAGTTCCAAGTAGGGGGTTTGCACTGTTCCTGAACTTTCAGTAGCGCTGCCATAACTCGACAAGCGAACGAATTCTATTTGTAGTGGATCTTTGGTTTGAATATTGCGAACCAGATCCGCAAGAAAACAAAAAGCGCCTTTCATCACACCGATTACTACTGGGCGCTCGAGATTGGCATAATCTTTGCTGATCTCTTTGCCCAGTTCAGCAACTCTGTCTGAGATTGTTTTGGCAGAGTAGATTTCTTTGATTACGTGGGTCTGGTTGTTTGTCATTTTGTTAGTTCCCGTGATCTGTCTAATTTTGCGTGCTTAATGCGGACTAGAGATGGTTGCTTCAATCGCCTTTTGTTCTACAGAATAAATACAATGTCCTCTTACGAAAGTGGCTTCGATTAATCGTTCGTCACCGGAAAAAACTAGTGAAGAGAGGATTTCGTCCGTTGGTTGAAGCATCATGTTTCTGGCGATGCCAGATTTTTTTGTCGGATCGATAATAATAAAGTCAGCTTCTTTTCCTTTGCTGAAATTGCCAATTTTGTGTTCTAGATTCAAGGCGATAGCGCCGCCTAGCGTTGCTCGATAAAAGAGTTCAGTCGGACTTAGCCAGGTTTGAGGCTGAATATAATTTGCGTCCTTCATCACTTGAAACAAAGACATCTGCGGTCCGGCGGCCACGTCTGAGCCCAGTCCAAATTTAACGCCTGCTTTTTCTAAGCGATCGTAGGCGAACACGCCGCTTTTCAAAAAGAAATTGGAGCTTGGACAATGAGCGAGGGCCGAGTGCGTTTTGCTCAATTTGTCGACATCGGCGTCATCGAGATGAATGGCATGGGCGAATATGCTGTTAATACCTATCAATCCATGATCGGCGTAAACATCAAGATAACTTCGATGATCGCTAAATGTTTGCGCAACTAGTTTCACCTCTTCTTCTGATTCAGAAAGGTGAGTGTGAAAATAGCTGCCTGGTTGTTCTTTCCATGCTTTTGCCGTTTCTTTGAGATGATTTTCGCTCGACGTCAGAGCAAAACGTGGAGTAAAAGCATAAAGAAGACGATCATTGTCGTAACCATGCCACTTTTGACAAAGTGTCTTGGAATGATTGATAGCAT
>Ga0182030_10028321_pt1 | contig 10019 bp, 6 predicted proteins | sample 812S3MmetaG_FD_121299 | JGI IMG/M metagenome (GOLD analysis project Ga0182030, IMG submission 121299) | Permafrost microbial communities from Stordalen Mire, Sweden - 812S3M metaG (Illumina Assembly) | ecosystem: Environmental > Terrestrial > Soil > Wetlands > Permafrost | place: Sweden... | reverse complement strand
GCCGTAATCACCGCCAGGATGAAAGGCTGGAAGACCCGCGCATTCACCGACAAGTTCTGTGTGCACCACCGCCAAATGGGGACCGCGCAGGTTGGTTCCATCCGAGCAAAATTTAAAATGGGCGCCAAGGATTACGCAATTGGGAACCATCCCGTCTGGGAGTTGTTCCGAACCGCGTATCAGATGACCAGGAAACCATTCATACTGCGAGGTCTCGCACTGGGGTCAGGTTATCTCTGGGCGTTAATGCAGCATGCGGACAGGCCGGTGTCGCGCGAATTGATTGCCTTTCTCCGCAGGGAACAGATGCATCGGCTCACGAGAGTTTTTACAGGCAAGAGGATGTCGAGCGAAGGCCCCGCATTTCCACAGGGCAACGCGCGTAAGCCCTCGGAAGGTTACGAGCGGGCAATGCCCGCAGGTTCGGTGAATGTTGTGACAGCCAGACAGCCCAGCTCTTGTCTGGAAGCGCCCGGTACTGAGCGAGGCGCCGAAGTGCTAAAACATCCGCTTTATGTTCTGGTGACTTCCGCGCGCGATGAAGCGCAATTTATCGAATCGACGATACGGTCCGTATTGGCGCAGACGATGCTCCCGCTGAAGTGGGTTATCGTTAGTGACGGTTCCACGGACGGTACTGACGATATTGTCAAAAGGTATGCCGCCGAGTACGAGTGGATCGAACTGCTGCGCATGGCGGAACGCGAAGAACGCAATTTTGCCGGCAAGGCGCATGCGGTCAATGCCGGTCAGAAGAGAGTTGCAGACCTGCCGTACCAAGTCATCGTCTGTCTGGATGCGGACGTTGTTTTTGACAGCGATTACTTTTCCTATCTGCTTGGAAAGCTGGCCGCCGACCCTAAGCTCGGCCTGGTTGGAACACCGTTCCACGAGACCTCTCAAGAAACCTATGATTATCGGTTTGTGAGCGTCGAACATGTATCTGGACCCTGCCAGGCATTCCGGCGGGAATGCTTCGAGGCTATCGGCGGGTATGTTCCCGTAAAGACCGGTTCTATCGACCATATTGCCGTCATCAGCGCCAGGATGAAGGGGTGGAAGACGCGCACCTTCACCGAAAAATACTACTTGCATAGTCGTGAAATGGGGACGGCGCAATGCGGCCCGATACAAGCAAAATTTAAAATGGGCGCCAAGGATTACGCTATTGGGAACCATCTCGTCTGGGAATTGTTCCGAACTGCGTATCAGATGACCAGGAAACCATTCGTATTGCGAGGTCTCGCGCTGGCAGCAGGGTATGTCTGGGCTTCTATGCGGCATGCGGAGAGGCAAGTTTCGCGGGAGTTTATAGAGTTTCAGCGGCGGGAACAGATGCACCGGCTCACGAGAATCATTACTCGTAAAGGGATGTCGATCGAAAGCTCCACATTTCCACTGGGCAACGCGCGTGAACCTCGGTAGGTTGCAAGCGGATTGGACCGGCTCGCTCGAAGGCCATTGTGACTACCAGACTTTCTCACTCTTTTCAAGACTTATGACTTACGATCCGCAGAGTATCCCGCATACCCATAATGATCCTGCCAGCCAGAGATCTGTGGCGAGCGCGCCGGCTGGGAACGAAGCAATGCGACGGCTTGGCGCCACAGTTATCGTAAATGCGGACGACTGGGGGAGAAATGTCGATACAACCGACCGATCCCTTGACTGTGTGCTGCAAGAAACGGTCTCCTCAGTAAGCGCCATGATGTTCATGGAGGATTCTGAACGCGCGGCGCTTCTAGCGCGGCAATATGGGGTCGACACGGGTCTCCATCTGAACTTCACCACACCCTTTTCCTCGCGGCAGTGCGCTTCCCGGCTGATTGAGCACCAACAGAAACTCTCTCGCTTCTTGAGATCGCATCGTTATGCACCAGTCATTTATCATCCCGGTCTTGCCGCCTCCTTCGAGTATGTTGTCGAGGCGCAGTTAGAGGAGTATGGACGGCTGTATGGCGCTCCGGCAGATCGCGTGGATGGCCACCACCACATGCATCTTTGCGCAAACGTACTGTTTGGGGAACTGATACCGGCGGGAACGCTGGTCCGGAAAAATCTCTCGTTTGGCCAGGGGGAGAAGAGTTGGATGAATAGACTTTATCGCGGGTGGATTGACAGACGACTGAAGCGAAGGCATAGGGTGGTTGACTTTCTATTTTCGCTTGCGCCGGTTGAACCAGTGGATCGATTGCAACGGATTTGTTCCTTGGCCCGGTATGCCGTGGTCGAGTTGGAGACGCACCCCGTGAATCCTGAAGAGTATCGGTTCCTCACCTCAGGCGAGATATTCCAAAAGATACCCGATCTTAGAGTTGCGCGAGGCTTTACAGCTTGCGCGCAAGGGAGCAAGTTTCAGCCGGACAGTAATTTAATGGCTTAGAGGATATTCATGAGTGAATTTGTGAGCGTAAACAACAGAGATATCAAGGTTGAAGGACGGTTGATCCGGAGAGCGTGCGTCGATGGAGAGAAGTACTGCTTTTTGGACAATCCGGAACCCGTCGTGGAAGGGCTGCGGAACTGTGGAACCCGGATTGACCTATTTACATTTATGCAGAGGGTGTCAGAAACGGCGCCGAAGTATCGGTATCCCATGGAGTGGGATAACTTCGCGGCGCTGCGAGTTACGACCTTCGATAATTGGTGGAACAACCAGATCCGCTCCTACCCGCGTAACCGGGCTCGTCAAGCCGAAAAGAGAGGCGTAACGCTGCGGGAGGCGCCGTTCGATAACGCACTGGTTGCGGGCATCTGGGAGATCTACAACGAAAGTCCGGTTCGGCAAGGCAAACGATTTCCCCATTACGGTATGAGCATCGAGCAGGTACGCCGGCATGCCGGGACGTTTCTGGATCAAAGTGTCTTTATTGGAGCGTATCTGGGAGACAAGCTAATCGGCTTTGCCAAGCTGACGATGGACGAAACTCGAACTCAGGCCGGCTTGATGAATATTCTGTCGTTGATCAGTCAGAGGGATAAGGCCCCCACGAATGCAATCATTGCCCAGGCGGTGCGATCATGCGCGGAACGCCGGATTTCCTACCTTATCTATTCGAACTTCGCCTACGGAAAAAAGCAAAGCGACAGCCTGAGCGACTTTAAGGTAAATAACGGCTTTCAGCGGATTGACGTGCCGCGCTACTATGTTCCACTTACCGCTCTGGGTTGGGCTGCCTTTCGCCTCGGGTTGCATCACAAGCCGATCGACCGCATACCGGATAGCATCATGGCAAAACTCAGGAAATTGCGCAGTGCATGGTATAACCGGAAGTTCAGGTCGTCGCCGGAAGCGCTTTAGGAGAGAACGTGCCGGGAATAGTAGGACTTATCACGAAGATGCCGCGCAGTTGGGCCGAACCGCAGCTTGTGCGGATGGTCGAGGCATTGCGCCACGAATCTTTTTACCAGACCGGCACTTGGATCGACGAATCTTTGGGCATTTACGCCGGATGGGCAGCGCAGAAAAACTCGTTTGCCGACGGTATGCCGTTGCATAACGAGCGAGGCGACATCTCTCTCATCTTTTCAGGGGAGGAATATCCCGACCCGGGTGTGGTTCAGAGACTCAAGCGGCAAGGGCACTCCCTCGGCGAGAAACAGCCTTCCTATCTCGTGCATCTATACGAAGAGGACCAGAATTATCCCGCATGCTTGAATGGGCTCTTCCATGGATTGCTGGTGGATAAGGCTCGTGGAGCGGCGATACTTTTCAACGACCGCTATGGAATGCACCGAGTGTACTATCACGAGTCGAAAGAAGCGTTCTATTTTGCGGGGGAAGCCAAGGCCATTCTGGCGGTGCGGCCGGAGTTGCGAACGCCCTCACATCAAGGACTGGGGGAATTTGTCGCCTGTAGCTGCGTCCTGGAGAACCGAACGATATTCAAAGATATTTTTGTCTTGCCGGCAGCATCCGCCTGGAACTTCAGAAATGCGGCTGTAGTGCGGAGGACTACCTATTTCGAGCCGCAGGAGTGGGAGCAGGAAGCTTCCCTCGATCCGGAATCCTATTATCAGGAATTGCGGAATGTGCTTTCCCGCGGCCTCCCAGGTTATTTTGCCGGCGCGGAGCGTGTCGGAGTCGCTCTTACTGGGGGTATGGATACCCGAGTGATCATGGCCGGACATAAGTCTGCTTCAGGATCGGTGCCGTGTTACACGTTCGGAGGAATGTACCGCGAATGCGAGGACGTGCGGATTGCACGGAAGGTCGCCAGCATCTGCCAGCAAACGCACCAGGTGATAACAGTCGGCGATGAGTTTTTGAAGCGTTTCCCACACTATGCGGAGCGCAGTATTTACCTCACCGAGGGTGGCGTCGACGTATATCGCTCTTCGGACCTCTACGTCAGTGAGAAGGCGCGCGAAATCGCGCCTGCGAAGGTGGTGGGAACGTATGGGAGCGAAATCGTCCGGCATGCGGTGATGTTTAAGCCGATGCCCCCGGCGGATGCGCTGTTCCGTCAAGAGTTTCTTGAACACATTCACCGCGCCAGGGAAACTTATGCCGCGATACGCCGTACGAACCCGGTCACTTTTGCCGCTTTTCGGCAATCACCCTGGTATCACCACGGGATCCTCGCCTTGGAACAAACGCAATTGACAGTCCGATCGCCCTATCTTGACAACAATTTTGTGCGCACCGTCTACCGTGCCCCCGCATTGAACAACGACGACGTGCGACTGCGCTTGATCGGCGGCTTCAGTCCGGCGCTGCGGCGGATTCCGTCGGATCGCGGAGTGGGCGGGGCCTATGGTCCTATAACTTCCGCGATCATGCGTGGATTCCTCGAATTTACTTTTAAGGCCGAATACGCCTACGACTACGGTATGCCGCAGTGGGTCGCCCAGGTGGATCACTTGTTTTCGCCTCTTCACCTGGAACGGTTGTTCCTGGGTAGACATAAGTTCTTGCATTACAGGGTCTGGTACCGTGACGCGCTCGCCGGATACGTGAGAGAAATATTGCTCGACCCATTGACGCTTTCACGGCCGTACCTCGAGCGAAAGACTCTTGAAACGATCGTGAACGGCCATCTCAGAGGAGATCGTAACTACACGACTGCAATCCACAAGATGCTGTCGCTGGAACTTTTGCACCGGCTTTTCTTCGATCCAAGATGAGCCGGATTGGCGCAATTCCGTTCCCACTTGGGAGCGTGGAGCTGTTTTTGTTGGCTAAGAACGAAAGAGGCGGACGTGAGCGACACCACTTTGCGTGAGCAGCATTCACCAATTCGCCTCCAGCGCACAGAGGAAGGGAGTTTAGTGCCGGTTCAGCAGAAACTGGAAGTTGGACTGCTAACTGGCGGCCAGGATAGGCACTATGCTCTTGGGTTGGCGATGGCGCTGATTGCCAAGGATGTATGTTTGGATGTGATCGGCAGCGACTCGGTAGATGGCCCTGAGATGCACGGCGCCGCCAGGTTGCGATTTCTCAATCTGCATGGCAGTAACAAGGAGACGTCTATCGCGCGCAAGATACGGAGGACACTCGTCTCTTATGCCCGGCTTGTTCGATACGCGTGGACGTCCAAGCCGAGGATTTTTCATATTTTGTGGAATAACAAGTTCGAACTATTCGACAGAACTCTGCTCATGCTGTATTACAAGTTTTTAGGGAAGAAAATCGTACTCACCGCACACAATGTGAATGCCGGAAGGAGAGATTCAAAGGATTCCCTGCTCAATCGCTTGACTTTGGCATTGCAGTACAAACTCGCTGACCACATCTTTGTGCATACGAATAAAATGAAGGATGAACTGCTGGAGCGGTTTCATGTCCGTAATACTGCGGTCACGGTCATTCCCTATGGCATTAACAATGCGGTACTGCATACAAGTCTGACTGCGGCCGAGGCTAAGCAGCGGCTAGGAATCCGGAGTGATGAAAGGGCAGTCCTGTTCTTTGGCGCCATCAAGCTGTACAAGGGCCTCGAATATTTGGTTGCTGCATTCCAGCAATTAGCCGCCTCACGGACGGACTACCGGCTAATCATAGCTGGCGAGCTTAAAAAGGGGAGCGAGGAGTATTTTAGCGCGATCCAGCAAAAAATTGGCCGGGACTCCAGTCGGGAGCAAGTCATCCAGAAAATCGAGTTCATCCCAGATGATGAAACGGAGTTGTATTTCAAAGCAGCGGACGTTGCCGTGTTGCCCTATACCGAGATATTTCAGAGCGGAATTCTTTTCTTGGCATATAGTTTTGGCTTGCCGGTAATTGCGACCGACGTCGGATCTTTCGGGGAGAATATCATCGAGGGCAGAACCGGCCTTGTTTGCAAGCCATGCGATCCAGATGACTTGGCCGCGGCGATTCAGAGATATTTTGATAGCGATTTATTCAGAGAGTTAGAGCTTCGACGTAAGGAGATTCAAGATTACGCCCTTTCCAAGCACTCCTGGGAAGTGGTGGGCGACTTGACGCGCAATGTTTATTCGGGCTTGCTGGCGTAGCGTGTCACACAGATCGGAGCTTATTGAGGGCGGCTTGAGCGCGAGTGGCCTATTTAGGATGTCCGATGCTTTTGCGGACCAGATGAAGGGTTTTGGATTCTTGTTGTTGCAGTCGATTCCGCGCTCCCGATCCCCGATAACTTGAAGGTCATCTTCCAGTATGTACCGCCGTTTTCCAGAACACTTCAATTGTTTTCTCTGAACAATGATCGAGAATGCGCGCAAAGTCCGGTGCATCGAGCCATTTGTCCAGCGCCATGCCTTGCTGAAAATCGGCTGCATAGTTGAACTTCCCATCGGCGGCTAAGATTTCCAGTATCTTAACGCACTCCAGTCCTTCGGGTCTGAATTCAGGCAGATTGATCTCGAATGAAAGAAATGGAACGGGGTGCTTCATGCCTCGCAATACATGCGCCTCATAACCCTCGACGTCAATCTTAACAAAGAAGGGCTCTCCATGAGCCTGAGCTAACTCCGCGAGCGTGGTTGTTTTGACAACCTTCGTATAAGTGAAATCCAAACCAAAGTTTCCGCCTTTAAAGTTAATCTTGTCGCCTTTCAAGGTATCAGCCCATTTCCTGCTAAGTGTATTCACGGCCGACCCTGGTCCATCGACCAACATTGTTTCCGTGCTGCTTGTGTCGCTAACTGCTTTGCCCACAACCATCACCGGCTTTGGGGACAACCTATACCGCAGAAACCTGTTGCGAAGAACTTCCTGGTTGATGTCGTCCGGTTCGATCGCCACTACTCGCGCCCCCAACCTTAGGAAAACGTCAGTTTTGAATCCGTCATTTGCACCGACATCAAAAATCAAATCACCGGGCTGCATGCCACTGAGGAGCTGGCGATAAAATTCAACCTCACGGTCTCGGACATCGATCCAACGCCTGTCCTTCATTTTCCAATAGGCATCGTAGAGGAGTGAAGTTTTGAACCTCTGATACACGCCAGATCTTTTTAATATTGACTGAAGCTTGTGCGCAATCGCTCCCATGTCTTGACGCCTTTCAACAGGTTGAATTGGAATCTCCATTTTCAGCACTAATTTGCGAAATTATACCGCATATGGGTCGATTTCGAAAGATCGAACCCGCATCTATAAGAGGAGAAACCGAACATTTCAGTGCTGTCTTGGACTCAACCGCGTAATCGGGAACTTTCCTCAATGATTTTTTGACACTATCGTCTCCAGCTATATTCTCAGTGCATAATATGCTCGAGTGCCAGATATGGATTGTATTGGAGGATTGATGCCGAATTTCAGACGTTTCCCCATGGCTATCGTCGTTATTCTTTTCTTTACCGGGTCTTTATATGGCCAACTCTGGTCGGGTATCATTGACCCATCGCGGGCTGTGAATTGGGCAAATGCCGGAGTTCCGGGCGGGATCCCAGCTCGGGCTACGATCTGTTCTACGCTTGGCGTCGCTGGACAACCGCCCGCATACAACCAGAGCGTTACGGCTGCTCAGATCACCATCGCCATCGCCGGTTGCCCAAGCGGGGAGACGGTCTTCCTGAATACCGGGACTTACCATCTAACCTGCTACGACACCTGCATCGAATTCATGCGTGGAAGCACTCCTGTTAGCAATGTGACGCTTCGCGGGGCCGGGGCAGACCAAACGTTAATCATTCTGTCTGGTAGTGGAGACCGTTGTTCCGGCGCTCCCAAATCCATCGTCTGCATGCTAAGTTCCGATATAAGTTACCCAGGAGGACCGGCGAACACTGCCGCTTGGACAGCTAGCAGCTATGCTGCGGGAACTACCTCGTTGATATTCACAAACGCCAGAAATCTGAAGGTTGGCGCGACTCCGGTGATTCTGGATCAACTGGACAACCTGAACGATACCGGCAATGTGTACGTCGGTTGTGAATTGCCACCCACAAGCGGATATAACGCCAAGTGTTACAGCGGTTCATACCCCGCTGGCGCGCAACGTGGCGAAGGCGCCTACAACACAATTCGCGGCCAGCAGCAGATTGTTACGGTGACGGCTTGCTCGCCATACTGCCCGAACACGGGAACTACCAAGGTCACCATCAGCCCCGGACTCTATGCCCCCAACTGGTCATCGTCCAGGTCTCCGGGTGCATGGTGGGCTTCTTCTACGCCCACGATGGACGGCGTGGAAAACCTTTCGCTCGACGACACTGTCAGCACAGCAGTGTCTACTGTCGGTATCGTCAACTGCCGTGGTTGCTGGGTTAAGGGCATTCGCAGCATCAATCCGGGCAGAAGCCATGTGTGGATTTGGACCAGTAATCACGTAACCGTTCAAGACAGCTATTTTTACGGGGATCAGCGATATGCCTCCGAGTCCTATGGGATTGAAACTTTCGGTGCTTCGGACTTGCTCATACAGAACAACATCATGCAGAGAACGGCAAATCCAGTTATGATTAACTCTGACTGCGAAGGCTGTGTCGTAGGCCACAACTACTCGATCAATGACAAGTACTCGAAGTCTCCCTATTGGCTGAGTGCGTCTCTCGGCTTTCACTCGACGAATATGTTTATCCTGGCCGAGGGCAATATAGGAGCAGGCCTTTACGCTGACAGCTTCCACGGCAACCATAATTTCGATACTATATTCCGTTCTCGTTATGACGGTTATGAGAGCAACGACGGGACGCTGGCGGTAAGCAACACCGTCCCGCTGCGCGCGAATCCTTTCACCCGCTACATGAACTTTATTGGGAACGTGCTGGGGAGCACCAGGCGGCATACTCTGTACCAATGCGCGACCCCTGCCTGCAACAACTACGCATCGATCTACTGGCTGGGAGTCTATCAGGAAGTGCAAGCGCCATTTGATCCATTGGTCGGCAGTACATTGTTTCGCTGGGGCAATTATGACACGGTGACGAACGCAGTTCGCTGGTGCGGGAACTCCTCCGATCCTGGATGGTCTACCGCTTGCAGAAGTACTTCGGAGGTACCAACTGGATTGAGCGTTTACGCGAATGCCGTGCCGTCAAGCACTGTCCTCCCAGCCTCGTTCTATCTCTCGTCGAAACCTGCCTGGTGGCCCTCCGGGAAGCCTTGGCCAGCAATAGGACCGGATGTGACAGGAGGGAATATCGGTATCTGCAGTGGAGGAATATACTCTTCGCAACAATCGCTATCGAGAGCGGGATGTCCGGGAGGAACATATACGCCGGCAGTTGGCGGACACGCATACAGCAATCCAGCGATGGATTGTTATATAAGCATTATGGGCGGACCTACAGACGGCGCTGGAGGCGTGCTTAAGTTCAATGCCTCGGCGTGTTATTCTTCATCTAAAGGCCTACATTCTCCTGTAAAACTGAAGGCAGTCGTTCATTGATTTCAGCAAGAGCGCAGGCAGGGCTTGTCCTATGCAACGGGAGAACGGGGATACTTTCGAAGACTTGGTGATGGCACACCTCAAAGGGAACCATAAGCGCGCAACAGCAATCCACAAGATTCTGACGCTGGAGCATTTGCACCGGTTGTTCCTCAACTCTATATGATTCAGCAGATTGCCACAATCGTTACCATAGCCGGCATCGTCTGGCTCTTTGTCATG
>Ga0182030_10028318_pt1 | contig 10020 bp, 15 predicted proteins | sample 812S3MmetaG_FD_121299 | JGI IMG/M metagenome (GOLD analysis project Ga0182030, IMG submission 121299) | Permafrost microbial communities from Stordalen Mire, Sweden - 812S3M metaG (Illumina Assembly) | ecosystem: Environmental > Terrestrial > Soil > Wetlands > Permafrost | place: Sweden... | reverse complement strand
TGCGGATGGGAAATGGGCTCTGTCGTGCGGGTAGCGACGCTCATGGCTGTACTCACTTTAAGTAGGTACGGACGACGCCCAGTAATTGCTCGGCCGCCTCTTTTTTAAGCGCGCCCGGATGTTTCTCAACATCGACCAAGTGCGAGAGAACGTGATCTTCGACCTGTGCTCCGCAATTATTCGGCGCGGGTGTCTAACAGTCAATCGCGAAGCTCGTGAGTGCGCAATGTGACATGATTGGGCGATGCTAAGGTTTGTACAGATCGCGATTCAGGTGGCCGCCGATGTGAGTCGTTGGTGGACACTGGCGTTTCGATCGACACGGTCAATCAACGCTGAGAATCTGTTTCTGCGCCGACAGCTCGCACTCTATGTCGAACGCGGTGTGAAGCCGCGGCGAATTGACTCAGTCACGCGGATCGTGCTGGTAATACTCTCACGATTCTTCCACTGGCGGGATGCGCTCGTGGTGGTACGCCCAGAGACGATGATCCGTTGGCACCGAGCGGGATGGAAATTGTTCTGGCGACTGAAGTCCCCCCCCTGGACGACCGCCGATTCCCCTTAAGATTCAGGCCCTGATTCGCCGGATGGCGAACGAGAATCCCTCGTGGGGCGAGGAGCGCATCGCCAATGAACTTCTGTTAAAGCTGGGAATTCAGGTCTCTCCCCGAACGGTGAGCAAGTATCTGCCGAAACGACCGACGCGTCGGCCGAGACGGGACATGCGCTGGTCGACGTTCCTGCGCTTGCACGCCCGGGGGATCATTGCCTGTGATTTCTTCGTCGCCGTCACCGCAACTTTCCGACTCCTGTACGTGTTTGTGGTGATCGAGCACTGCAGCCGCCGACTGATCCTTTGCAATGTCACCGCCCATCCGACTGCCGCCTGGACGCTGCAACAGCTGCGTGAGGCAGTTGGATTGCAAGACCGGTATGAATACCTGCTTCACGATCGCGACAGTATCTTCGCCAATCATCTCGACGAGTCAATCGAACGGCTCGGCGTCAAGGTGTTGAAATCACCGCCGCACAGTCCGATGGCCAATGCGATCTGTGAACGAGTCATCGGCTCGATTCGTCGCGAGTGCCTAGATTGGTTGATTCCGTTATCAGCATCGCATCTACGATCCATTCTGAAATCGTGGGTCCCCCATTACAATACCGGGCGCCCGCACATGTCGTTGGGTCCCGGTGTCCCCGATCCGCCACCGGGAATGCAGATCAATCCCCGCTCAAGATCACGCCATTGCTTGTGCGAAGAGGTTGCCGTGCGCGCCAACTCCGTGCTGGGTGGGCTACACCACGAGTATTTCTGGGCGCCACCGACTACTTCACTGAGTATTTGCGGATGACAGCGGCGAGTCAATCGAGGTCGACTGCTAAGCGCTTGAGGTCCGCGAGCGAGCAGAAGCTCAAGACACCTTCATGTGTAGCGCGCAAGACCACGCGCGGCGCACGCCCCGCTTGCAGCGCCTCCTGCCATCGAGGTGCGCACAGACACCAGCGATCACCGGGCTTCAGTCCGGGAAAGCCGAATTCCGGGACCGGCGTCGAGAGATCATTGCCGCAGGACTTCGAATACTCAAGAAATCCCGCGGTCATGACGGCGCACACGGTGTGGCTGCCGATGTCCTCGCGGCTGGTGTCGCAGCATCCGTCGCGAAAAAAACCCGTCATGGGGCTCAAGGAGCAGACTTCGAGTCGATCGCCCAGCACGTTCTTGGGCTCGTTGCGCCGGCCGCCGCCGCCCTTGCCGGCGTCATCTCTCAACATCGGGATTCTCTGCATCGTCGCTCCCTCCCCTGCTTCGAAAATGTCCATTCCGTTTGATCCGACCTGACCACCCTTTTTTTCGGATCCGTAAGTTTAGCAACGGACATCAGCCGAGCGTGGTTATTAAAAATCAACTAGAGAGCAGCCCTACGCTGGCAATTGTGCTGCCGACCTCGGTGCGTCCATAGCCTGATTGAGCGCCATTCTGAATTTCATCGCATTGGCAACATTGCGAATCGGATCAAAGGTTGAGCCTGTACCCGTCACTACGATGTCGCCGTAGTTCAACATCTTGCCCAACAAGCTTTGGGAGACTCTGACGGTCTCTATCTTGTCGAAGCGAATCTCTATTGAGTGAGTAGACACCAACCCGTATTTCGCTATAAAGCGTCTATCGGTGACCACTAGTTCGGTAGACCTTCGAGCGATAAATGGCCAAACAATTAGCAAGACTGCACAAACGGCGAGAATTCCTTCGAACGAACTCATAAAACCAGTACTTTTCGAAAACATGGACGCAATGAGAACAGGCACAGTCACTAAAGCGAGTAGGCCGGCGATAACGAAATTGAATATGTAGCTCCAAAGAGAAACCGTTGCCGTGTATCGCACGACCTCGCCGCTTCCTAGATTTTCTTCTACAAACTTTCCCATTGCGTGCAACTCCCTTGTCTGGTTCGTAATGGCTCCCCGTCATCCCATTAAAGCAGCTTTCGGTGCGTTCGACTAAGATCATCCAATGCTGTCCGCCACCCTACTCCAGTCTGTTCTCTATGGGCTCTTCGCCATTCTAGAGGCGTTGAACGCAACATTATTTTATGTAGTGAGGTGCGTGTGAGCGAATCTTCTTCCACACCGGTCGGCGCTGCGCCTAAACCGCTGAGCCCGCAATTTTTCGACGTGGCACAGAATCACAGGGCCAGGGCCCGGGAGCTGCGAACATCGACGCCTGGCTCCCCTAATTTGGACGCTGACGCGCTCGACGCGCTGGCAGAGAAGTTGGAAAGCAACGCCATTGAGATAGACACGCACAGTGCGATTAAGCGCGCCGACGACAATCGGCATTCTCCATATTGCTGCTGGCCTTTTATCATTCCTTGCACTGATGCCGGCAATGATTCTTATTTCGCGGCGCCTGAGGAACGACCCCCGCGAACAATTCTCGCATAGACTGCTTTCAGCATTGTCGCTCATCGCGGTGGTCGCTTTTGGCGTTTTTGTTGTGTTCCAAGGAACACTAGATGCGGGCCTATTCCAACGAGCTTTCGTGGGCACGTGCTTGCTGTGGCTGCTGCTGACTGCAATCGAGCTTAGGCGTGACCGAATCATTGGTGGCACAATGCAAATGGCAAAACGACCAGTCTGGAGCAAGTAGACGCTTTCGCACTGCAGTTTGATGTGCGTTTGGATCGCTGCTCGTATTGTCAGGGTGCGGGGCCGGTCTGCGGTTTGGTCCAGTTTTCAATTTTGAGATCTGGGACGCGACCGAACTCCTGCGTGTTATTGGTCACGAGCGTAAGGTCGAGAGCACGGGCATGCGCAGCGATGAAGAGATCGTTCGCACAGATCATCGTTCCACGCGTTTTGAGCGCCGCACGGATCTGGGCATAGTGAAGGGCTGCTTCGTCAGGAAAATCCAGGATCTCGACGTGACGTAGATACTGATCGAGGGCGGCATGATCCTGCTGCCGCCGGGGGGACACTTCGACCCCGAACAGCAGCTCTGATTTGGTGATGACGGAGATGCAAACGACGCCGATCGGAACCTTCCGCAGTCTTCTCAAGACAACCTCATGCGAACGCTTCATGATGTAGGAGGAGATATCCGTATCGAGCATGTACTCCGCCATCAAGGTTCACGCTCCTGGACCGGCAGATCGTCGACCCCTTCCATGAACTCCTTCGAGGCAACGGCTCCTGAGCCAAGATAGTCAGACCAGTCTGTCGGGCGCGCCGAGAGAATCACGTCGTTACCTTGCCTACGGATGAACACCTCGGAGGTGCTGAACTGGAACTCCTTGGGCAACCGAACCGCCTGGCTCCGGTTATTCATGAAAATCTTCGCTTTGCGCTGCACGGCTGGCCTCCGAGTATCGCGACATATGCCAAAGTATATGCCATGGGTTGCGGTTATTTCCAGCCTCTCAGCCGACGGAATCGCGTAGAAAAGTAAGTATATGTTTTTATTACAGTTTATGGTCTGGTACGGTCGGGACGTAGGAGTCGCAGGTTCAAATCCTGTCACCCCGCTCGTCCGGAGGAAAGTCGCTGATCCACACGAACTTGGTTCGGGCGCCCTCGGCAATGAGCTGCATTGACGCGCTGTGTGGTGAAAACGGGCCATCGAGGACGCTATAGACAAGCCTTTTTTCTGGATCATCGAGGGTGACGAGTTGCTCCTGAACACTCAGACCTGCGGCAAACGTCACGCGACTTCCGTCATGAATGATTTGAGCAGGCATGATCCATGCTACTTGTCCCGTCTCGCCACCAGCATCATTCCGGACAAGTCAGGGACTCGCTCGATGATGCTGGCGACATCTTGGATAGACAGCTCCCGTGTCACGGCGGCGGTATCTTAAATCCCAAGCGCCCGATTTTAAGTGCGTTCCTGGCATTGAGCTGTTGCTCGGAGAGCTTCCCGGCGGCAAGCGCCTCGGCATCGGCCTCACGACTTCGAGCCTTCTCCCGCGCGCGCGCCTCGCCGTCCAGGATCTCGGCAACCGTGTCCTTTTTCACAAACACCACGGCAACGCCGAACGCCTCGGCGATCTTCTCGATCGATGCGAACCCCGGGTTCCCGTTGCCGGACTCGAGCGCCTTGATCACCTTGAGATTGACTCCCAACATCGTGGCAAGATCCGCCTGGGAGAGCCCGTGGAGCTGTCGCAGCAATCGGCAGCCGGCGCCGAGCCTAAACGCCCCGGCTTCGAGCGCGGCTTTCAAGTCCTCGCGCCGCTTCGGAGATGCCCGCATTGGCGAGATGCCAAGCGCCTGGGATTATTTTGTGTCCGACCTCAACACGCGGCGCAGCACCGCGGCATCTTCGCGCCCGCCGGTCGCTTGGTAGTATCCGCGCCTGATACCCACTTGTTCGAAGCCCAGGGAATGGTACAGACGGGCAGCGGCCACGTTTGAGGGTCTGACTTCAAGAAACGCCTCGCTCATGCCGGCCGCGCGAGCGCGCTCGAGCAAGTACAACATGACTTTGCGGGCAAAGCCGCGCGAGCGATACTCATCCCGAATGCACACGTTCAATATGTGCGCCTCGCCCGCTCCCACCGACATGATGCCGTAGCCTCCCAAGTCGCCGGCCACATCGATGACGCGGCAAACATAGCCGACCCGCAGACAGTCGCGGAAAATCCCTTCGCTCCACGGGAACTGATACGCCGCCTTCTCGATGCCTGCAATCACAGGGATGTCGAGTTCATGCATGGGCCTGATGTCGACCCTCGCGAACTCGGCCTCCAGCTTGACGCTAGACACGGGAGCACACCTCGCGGGCGAATTTCAAATCCTCCCACGCCTTGCGCTTCTCCGTCGGCGTGCGCAGTAAATAGGCGGGATGATAGGTGACGACCAATGGCACCGATGCTGCGCCGAATCGATGCACTTGCTGGCGCAAATTGCCCAGCGTCTTGTCGGTGTGAAGCAGGTTCTGCGCGGCGATTCGCCCGACGGCCAACATGATCTTGGGTTTCAATAGGGCAATCTGCTGTTCCAGATAGGGTAAACACTCCGCGGCTTCGGTCGGGCTCGGGTCGCGGTTGCCGGGAGGCCGGCATTTCAAAACATTCGCAATGTATACCTGTTCGCGCGCCAGTCCCACCGCATGCAGCATGGAGTTCAGAAGCTGCCCTGCCCGGCCCACGAAGGGCTCGCCCTTGCGATCCTCTTCGGCTCCCGGCGCCTCGCCGACGATGAGCCAGTCGGCATGCAAGTTCCCCACGCCAAATACCGTCTGTGTCCGAGTCGCGCTCAGGCCGCAGCGGGTGCAGGCGGCCACACGCGCGCGCAGCTCGGGCCAATCGAGGCCGGCCTCGCGTGCCTGCGACGTGGCGATTGCGCGCGCGTCAGCGAACGGCTCGGGCGCGGCGAACGGCTCGGGCGCGGCGAACGGCTCGGGCGCGAGCGCCCCCCTGGTGCGCAGCGTCCAACACGCTAACCCTAAGGCGGCAAGATACTCCCGGCGCAGCTCGCTATTCATGGGTCGCGGCAACGGGACGCTTTCGCCGCCGCAGTTTGCGGAAAACCCAGATGGAAGGGGCGGATAAGGCATACAGCCCGAAAATCACCAACAAGCTGGTGGGCAGATGCAAGAAGATGAATATAAAGGCCAGCGGCACCAGCACGATATACGTGAAGCGCACCTTCGCTCCCGCGTTGACGTACTTAAAGCTGTTAAAGGCGAAGCGGCTGATCATGAGCGCACCGGCGGAAGCGGTGACAAAGAATGCGAGAATCAATCCCGGCAATCCGATATTGGTTTGATCGCTGGCAAGCCATACCAGGGCCGCGACGATCGCCGCCGCCGACGGGCTCGGCAGCCCTTCGAAGTAGTGTTTGTCCTGGGTCGCCGCGCGTGAATTAAAGCGGGCCAAGCGCAGAGCGGCCGCGGCGGCATAAAAAAAGCACACCAACCAGCCGACTCGGCGCCACAGAGGGCCGTACTCGGCGATTCGAGCCACGCCCCACTGGTAGGTGACGATGGCGGGGGCGACGCCAAAGGACACCATGTCCGAGAGGCTGTCGTACTCTTTGCCGAACGCGCTCGCGGTGTGGGTCCAGCGCGCCACGCGCCCGTCCAACCCGTCGAAGATCATCGCGACGAACACCGCGATGCCGGCGTATTCGAATCGCAAGTCGATGGCCGCGACAATAGCGTAAAAACCGGCGAAAAGTGCGCCGGTCGTGAGTAGGTTGGGGAGCCAATAAACTCCGCGCGGCCGTGCTGGTGAGTCGTCGTCGTCGCCCATTGGCGCCCATAATACCAGGGGGCCTGATGTAAGATATGCGGCTATGCGCTTATCCAAATACCCGATTTCGACCCTCAAAGAGGTGCCCGGCGACGCAGAGGTCGTGAGCCATCAACTGATGCTGCGCGCAGGGCTTATTCGGCGCCTGGCAGCGGGGTTGTATGTTTGGTTGCCCATGGGGCTTCGGACCTTGAAAAAGGTCGAGCAGATCGTGCGCGAGGAGATGAATCGCGCCGGCGCGTTGGAGTTGTGCATGCCCACGATCCAGCCTGCCGAACTGTGGGTGGAGTCGGGTCGCTGGAGCAAGTACGGTCCGGAGCTGCTGCGCTTCAAGGATCGCCACGATCGTGAGTTCTTGTACGGACCGACTCACGAAGAAGTCATCACGGACATCGCACGGCGCGAACTGCGCAGCTACAAGCAGCTACCGGTCAATTTCTATCAAATTCAATCCAAATTCCGCGACGAGATTCGCCCGCGGTTCGGCGTCATGCGCGCGCGCGAGTTCTTGATGAAGGACGCGTATTCATTTCATACGGACGAGGCGAGCCTGGCTGAGGGCTATCGGCTCATGTACGACGCGTACACGCGCATCTTTACCAGACTGGGACTCAATTTCAGGGCGGTGCAGGCCGATGGCGGCAGCATCGGCGGCAGCACAACGCAGGAATTTCACGTCTTGGCCGACTCAGGCGAGGACGCCATCGCCTTCTCCGACACCGACGATTACGCTGCCAATCTGGAAACCGCAGCCACCTTGGCGCCTAGCGCACCGCGCGCCCCGGCCGCCGAGCCTTTAACCAAAGTTCCTACGCCGAATGCGCGCACCATTGCGGAAGTCAGCGCGCTTCTCGGCGTGGACCCTAGGCAATGCGTCAAGACCTTGCTGGTGGAGGGCAGCGCGGGCGATGTCGTCGCACTGGTAATTCGCGGCGATCATGAACTCAATGCCGTGAAATCCCAGAAACTGGACGGCGTTGCGAACCCTTTGAGGATGGCAGGTGCCGAACGCGTCCGGGCAGCAGCCGGCGTCGAGCCGGGTTTCATCGGCCCCGTGGGTTTTAGCGGCAAGATCTATGTGGACCATGCCGCGGCCCACTTGGCCGATTTCGTCTGCGGCGCAAATGAGAAGGACATGCACTATCGAGGCGTGAATTGGGGCCGCGATCTTGCCGATCATCAGTCCGTCGATATCCGCAATGCTCAAGCGGGCGATCCCAGCCCGAGCGGCAGCGGCGTTCTCAAGATCGCCCGCGGCATCGAGGTGGGCCACATATTTCAGCTCGGACAGCTCTACAGCGCGGCCATGAAGGCCAGCGTGCTGGATGAACAGGGGAAGGCCCTGACGATGTTCATGGGCTGCTATGGCATCGGGGTGACAAGGGTGGTTGCCGCCGCGATCGAGCAAAATCACGATGCCAACGGAATTCTGTGGCCCGAGGCGATTGCACCCTTCCAGGTGATATTGGTGCCGATCAACTACCAAAAGTCGGTGCGGGTTCAGGAGACGGCAGACGCGCTGTACCGGGATTTCAACGCCGCAGGCATCGATGTATTGCTCGATGATCGCGACGCGCGGCCCGGCGTCAAGTTCGCCGACGCGGAGCTGATTGGAATTCCTCACCGCATCGTGATCGGAGAACGCACCTTAAGCGCCGGAAATATCGAGTATCGTCACCGCCGCGAGACGGAATCGACGGAAATTTCCGCCGCCGATCCGGTAGGCTATATTCGACATAAGTTAAATGGCTGAGGTTGCCCCATGCGGTACGCCCTGGCGGTGCTGCTCGCGCTGACCGTCTCTTTTGCCTTGGCAGGGGAGGCCCGCGCCGATCAGCAGCGCGATCCGGAATTGAAAGAGCTGCTGCAGAAAATCATCGGCAGTTCCGATTGCTTCACCGACAAGTACGAATCCGAGGTTTGGCACAAGTCGATGGAGCCGCGGCTGGCGCAGTTCGTGCCGACGCACGAAGCCCGTGTCGAGATTCTGGATCACGTGTATTGCGAGGCAAAGCGCGATTCTTCCCTGCAAATCCCTCCGGACTTGGTGCTGGCGCTGATGGAGGTCGAAAGCCGCTTTGATCGCTGGGCAGTCTCGCCCGCCGGCGCGGTGGGCCTCATGCAGGTGATGCCGTTTTGGCCGCGAGAGCTGGGCGTGCAGAATCAACTGGTCAAAGTCGCGCCCAACATCCGCATGGGCTGCGAGATCCTGCGCTACTACCTGCGCGTGGAGCATCACAATTGGGCGCTTGCGTTAGCCCGCTACAACGGCAGCGTGGGCCGAAACAAGTATCCCGCCCTGGTCATGCAGCGCTGGGAACGCGCCTGGCGCTTTTAGAAAACCTCGAATCCTGCGGGTATTTCCAGCTCTACGCTGTCGGCGGCGTCGCATTCGCGCACCGTGTCGACCCGCGCACGAGCAGGCCCTCGATGCAGCCACTCACGCAGCGCATCCACGTCGGATTGGCTGCCTTGCGCCAGCACTTCGACCGATCCGTCGGGCAAGTTGCGGGCCAGGCCGCGCACCCTCAAGCGATTGGCCTCGAGCCGCGCGCTGTGACGAAAATAGACACCTTGCACCTTCCCTATCACGAGAAAGCGCCGGATCACCTCATCCATCGAAATTGCCGCCGCTAGTGGGGAGCGGCGGCCGGGGCTTCTGCGCGCTGAGCGTTGCCGAGCGCAGCCGCGGCATGGTGCTTGGCTTGCAGCGCATCGAAATGAGCTCGCCCGTACTCTTGGGCCTGCAAGTGCGCCTCCGCCCTTGCGATAGCCGACTGCGCGGCGTCGTATTCCGGAGAACTGCCGCGGGTTGCGCCCGCCGCTGCAGCGGCGGCAATGGCCTGCCGAGCGTCGCTCATTTCCTGCACAGGCGGCGCCGTTCTGCAGCCGAACAGACAGGCAACGCCGACCAGGACAAGAATGAACCGCGACATAGGGTGAGCGACACTAGCAATAGCGGTCAAAGCCGTCAAACAAGCGGCCGTTATACAATATCCGCTTTAGCTTACTTAATGCGTTGCGCCGGCGCAGCACCGGCACGCAATCCTGCGTGATTCCACGGAAGACCATCGATGAATGAAGTACTGGTTCTGTATTATTCGCGCCAAGGCAGCACCGCTGCGCTGGCGCGGCAAATTTGCCGCGGCGTCGAAGCCATCCCTAACATGCAGGCACGATTGCGCACCGTGGCCCCGGTAGCCGCCACCACGCAAAGGCTGGATCCGCCCGTGCCGGACGACGGGCCGCCGTATGCCACGCATGA
>Ga0182030_10028317_pt1 | contig 10020 bp, 9 predicted proteins | sample 812S3MmetaG_FD_121299 | JGI IMG/M metagenome (GOLD analysis project Ga0182030, IMG submission 121299) | Permafrost microbial communities from Stordalen Mire, Sweden - 812S3M metaG (Illumina Assembly) | ecosystem: Environmental > Terrestrial > Soil > Wetlands > Permafrost | place: Sweden... | reverse complement strand
TTGTCATCCATTTCATAGCACCCTGCCGTGACAGAACCTCCCTCATTCCCATATTTTAAAGCATTTTCCACCAGGTTTACCAATACCTGCTTTATTTTTTGTTTGTCTGCAATTACAAAGAGTGGACGTTCGGTTCCTTTTTTAAATAATAATTGTGTTCTTCTTTCTTTTGCTTTCAGCGATAACTCTTCATACACATCCCTGATCAATTCCTGGATGCCAAAGGACTCTTGGATAACCGGTATTTTCCCAGATTCAAGCTTGGAGATTTCATCCAGGTCATCTACCAGCCGCACCAGCCTGTCAATACTTTTGGAAGCGTTTGTAAGAAATTTTCTGTTGACTTCTTCATCCTCCAAAGCGCCACCCAATAATGTATCGACATACCCTTGCACCGAGAAAATAGGGGTTCGCAACTCATGTGCAAGGTTCATTAAAAACTCTTTTCTGAATTGCTCATTAGCACGAAGCATTTCTATCTCGTCTTTACGTTGGGTAGCCCACTTCTGTACATCTTCACTTACTTCCTCAATAGATTTCTGGGGAAGGATATTTTCATAAAAGAACTCTTCTTTTTTGGTCGCCTTCATCTGATAGATGAACTTATAAATGATCTTGATCTTCCGGTAAATAAATCGTTGCAGGGTGTAATAATATAACCAGTAAATAATAATGAAAGTAACTACGAATACCAACAGCGGCGTGTACCAAAGCGGGTGAACGAAAAGGCTCAACAAAGCATTTGCCGTGGAAATAATTAATGCCGTAATAAACGACAGCAACCTTGGGGAAAGATTTTTGGTATCCAGAACAGACATGGTACTAAGTTAGTTAAAAGTTTATAGCCTAAACAAAAAAGTGACTGTAGCGCAAGACTAAGCGTTTTATTGCTCCGCCAATTTTAATTAATTGTTACGTTACCTGTTATAGCGGCATATTTTTACTTTTGCCTTGCATGGCTAAAAAAGCAATAAAAAACACAATAGCACAGAGTGCCCAATCAATATCGAGTGCTAATAGTAACGAGCACAGCCAACAAAGGTTCTCCCGAAAATACTTAGGCATACTATTAGCAGTCATCACGCTCTTATTATACGCAAATACCCTGCAAAACGGATATGTTCTGGATGATGCCACGGTAATTACTAAGAATACAATAGTAACACAAGGGTTTAGCGGGATCCCCGAATTGATGATAACTCCGCGCCTGAAGGGATTTGAGCTAACCAATAACGAAGAAAGCTACCGCCCGCTGCCAATGATCATGTACGCTATAGAATATCAAATATTTGGAGCCAATGCAGCAGAAGGCCATTTCTTTAATATACTTTCATTTATTGGGTGCGTTGTTGCGCTTTTCTTTTTTTTAATTAAACTGTTTCCCAACAAAAACGCAGGGGTTGCATTTGCCGCTTCATTACTGTTCGCGATACATCCCATACATACTGAAGTAGTTGCAAACATCAAAAGCAGGGATGAATTGTTGTGTTTTTTATTTGCATTCCTGGCGCTGAATGTGTTTATTAATTATGCCAGGCAAGGCAAATTCAGGCAATTAATCACGGGGGCTGTATTGTTGTTTTTGTCACTCCTGTCCAAGGAAACATCTATTACCTTTTTATTAGTAATTCCTTTTGTCTTTTTCTTTTATGTAAATGAAAACAGAAAACATAGTGTTCTTATTACGGTAGCCACTGTAGGCGTTATATTTTGTTTCCTCGCTGTCAGGGCATCTATGGTAACTGGCCACCATACGAACCAAATTATTTTCCTTTCCAATCCTTTGGTCTCGGCTCGTGATATATTATTACGAATAGCTACGGCAATTATGGTCTCGGGAATGTATTTGAGACTACTTATTATACCCTATCCCCTGATTTGTGACTATAGTTATAATAGTATTCCCCTGGTTGGTTTTGGAAATATATTCGTCTTGATTTCATTGGCTCTATATCTTCTTTTAGCTATTGTTAGTATTTACAGGCTTCTGAAACTGCCAAAAGACCCATTGACATTTAGCATTTTATTTTTTCTCGGCACCATGGCCCTGTTTTCCAATATCCCATTCCTCGTTTACTCCGAATTGGCAGAACGGTTTTTGTTTTTCGCATCAGTCGGCTTTTGTTTAGCGGCAGCCCTGGCCTATGAGCGATGGATAGGAGAATCGGGAATGCTTGAATCACCAATTAGAAAAAACAGGGTCGCATTTACTTCGGCAATATCAATATGCCTGACTTTTTCCGGACTCACGATTGCCCGTAATGTTGATTGGAAGGATAATTATACTTTATTTAGTACTGACCTGAAGAAGGCGCCAAATGATTGCGAACTCAACTTTTACCTGGCCACCGAAATATCGCAAAACAGGTACCCGGAAGAAACTAACCCAGTAAATATGCAGGAAATGGACAAGCAAAGCATAATGTATCTTAATCAGGCAATAGCCATTTATCCTGACTTTGATGAAGCTCATGCGGAATTAGGCCGGATATATGACCGTTTGCATATCTTCGACTCGGCTATAATTCATGATAAAAAAGCAATCGCAATTAATCCGGCAAATTCAATTGCGGCTTATAATTTAGCCAGAGCCTGTTATTTTCTGAAAGAATATCCGGAAGCGATAATATATTTTGAGAAAACAATAGGGCTCAACCCTAATTACACCCTGGCCTATGTAAATCTGGCTCGTTGTTTTTCTGACTACAAGAAGTATGACTCTGCTATTTCCTTTTTTAATAAAACTCTAATTATCGAACCGGAGTCTGAGATTGCAAAACAAGGGCTGGCAAATGCAATGTTAATGAAGAGCAAGTCAGATACTATAGAAAAGCAATAAAGGTAATTGGCAACAGGGAAATTTCCGGATGCGTTTTAACTTTTCATGTGTGAGCTTTCTATGCCATTTCGAACTTATAGCCCACGCCCTTTACTGTGGTAATCAGGTCGATCCCTGCTTTCTGGCGTATCTTACGGATATGCACGTCGATAGTGCGGTCTCCCACAATAACATCTGTGCCCCAAACCCGTTGTAGAATTTCATTGCGGAGGAATACCCGTCCGGGCTTGGAAGCAAGAAGAGATAACAGCTCAAATTCTTTCTTGGCAAGCATTATTTCATCTCCCTTGTAAGAAACCGTGAATTTTGTTTTATTGATCTCCAACTCGCCGAAAGTCTGCTTTTGCTCCTGCTCCTCATCTTTGCGAAACCGACGCAGTGCTGAGCCTATACGTGTCGCCAGCAACTCAGGCTTAATTGGTTTAGAGATATAATCATCCGCGCCAATTTTCAGGCCTTCTATCTCGTACTTCTCATCGTTAAGAGCGGTAAGGAAGATAATAGCGGTATCGTCAAATTCCGGCATATTCCTCAGTTCCCGAATAGTTTCTATGCCATCTTTATTGGGCATCATTATATCGAGAAGGATAAGATCCGGCCTGAAATCCTTAGCTTTCCGAACGGCTTCCACACCATCCTTTGCCGCAGCTATCAGGTAACCCTTGTTTTTTAAATTATAACTAATGAACTCAACAATATCCGGTTCATCGTCAACTATCAGAATCTTTCCAGGGAATACTTCCATAATTTCACTTAGTCGGATGCAATATTAGGTTACCTATTGGCAACAAAAAAGAATACAACATTATATAATTGTTAACTGGTTAACGGAATAGCACTTAAGCTCGGAATATCGCCTGCCAACCCATATAAATATATAAAAGGATACCGCAGCACGGTATCCTTTTATATAAAAACACTTAAAATATTCTAAAGTATTGAGCCGCAATACGTTATTTCAGAGTTACGCTGCCACTGCCAACTTTGTAACCTTCGTTATACACCTCAATTGTGTAGTTGCCTTTTGAATAATCTCCCGGTTGATTCCAGTCAATAATTACATCTTTAACAGGTTGGTTTTGCGTAAGGGCAATTTCTTTCATTACTGAATAGCTAACCTGGCCGCCATTATTTGTAGTCAGGTTGCCGGCCGAAGGGCTAACAATATTGTTATCTGGACCTAAAATGCGCAGGTATATTTCTTTGTTGCCGCTTTCTGCAATACGGTTTTCATCAATGTCAAAAGTGATACGGAGCTCATCAACTTTTTTGTGCTTGGTCGTTTCCTTCTCTTTTCCGTTCTTGCGTTTATGAATAGGCTCCATGCGTATATTCGAAGTATGCAAAACGGAACCTGCTTTTTTGAGTGCCACATTTTGAGTCACCGTAGAGTCCACTTCTTTTACCAATGCTTTATTCTGCCCGGTAAGCTCTGTGTTTTCTTTCTCCAGCTCGGCTATGCGGGCTTCCATTTGTTTTGTTTTATCCGTAAGGTTTGTGATCATTGCCCGCGCGCTCTTCAACTCAGCCTGCGTAGCATTTTTATTGCTCAATATTGATTTTATCTTTGATTGCATCTCAGCCATTTGCGCCTTGTCGCCTTGTAATGCGCTATCCAATTTTGAGTTTTGGGAAACAAGCTGGTCTATTTTCGCAGACGCAGCGTCAAAATCACTTTGAAGCGCCGCACGATCAGTTTTTACGGAATCAAGTTGTTGCTGATCGGATTTTGCCTTAGCATCGTTATCTGCCGCCATTTTATTTTTACTCATAAACAAGTACAGGCAACCAGCTAATAATACTAATATTACCACCCAGTAAACAATGGAGTTATTTTTTTTACCGGGGCTATTCTGTTGCGGCGATGTTTCATTAAATTGACTCATAAATGTAGTTTTTGTTTAAATTTAAAGATTAAATTCGGTACAAATATAATACAGTCTTTAACAATGGAGCAAATAAAAGGGATTTTGTTTATAGATATAGAAACTGTGCCAATAGAGCCGGAATTTAATCTACTAGCGGAAGGAATGCAGGCAGAATGGGCCCGGAAAGCAAAATTTGTGAAAAGCGCAACAGAAGGAACTACTGATGCGGCGGCACTTTTCGGGGAAAGGGCGGGGATTTTTTCCGAGTTTGCCAAAGTCGTTTGTATTGGTTTTGGCAGCCTGCATGAAGATAATGGTTGGAAAATGAGGCTGAAATCATTAGTAAATGATAATGAAAAATTATTGCTGAAAGATTTTTGTGAAGTAATTACAAAATTTACTGCTCACTATAAAGACCTGGTATTTTGCGGCCACAACATCAAGGAGTTCGACATTCCTTTTCTTTGTCGCAGAATGGTTATTAATAATGTCGCCTTGCCGCAATGTATGAACGTTGCCGGTAAAAAACCGTGGGAAGTTTCGCATATAGACACGATGGAAATGTGGCGGTTTGGCGATCATAAAAACTTTACATCCCTTTCGTTACTGGCAGAAGTATTGGGCATACCTTCTCCAAAATCGGACATGGACGGCAGCAAGGTAGCCGATGTGTACTGGCATGAAAAAAACCTGGCACGCATTGGCGCTTATTGTTTACTGGATGTGCTTACCAGCGCGAGGGTTTACCTGAGATTGAAGGGAATACATAATATGGAGATCGAACCAGTGTTTGTGGCGTAAATGCAATGAGCAGAAGCTACCTGATACTTTTTATCCATGATACAAGCTGCTCTGTTGATATATTCGTTTGTTCGCTTTTATCATAAATTGAGCATAGGAAAACGGTATCTTTATTTATTGCTACGTGAGTAATTATTCTTGCTCCACCCGATTTGCCTTTACCTTTTGACCCAATTGCAAGGCGAATTTTATAGCAATTTTTTCCAATAGAAACCCCGATATCAGGTTTGTTTTCCAGCAGCGCAAGCAGTTTCTCCATTTCCTCCTTCAGTGAGGGGTATTTTTTTAATAGAGGCTTCGCTTCTCTTTCAAAGTTTGGAAGCGTTTCAACTTTATACTTCATCCAGGAAATCTTTAAGAGGCCTGGATTTAAGTTTTCCTTTTTTTACTAATTCTACTTCTTTCAAACCTTGCCTGAGACTTTTCAGTACAGGATGTTCAGCGTCTTTTTTTGTGTTTTTTTTTAAGTCATTTACAGTAACATATTCCAGGCTGTTTATTAGCTCTATAAAAGAGGGGTATTTTTTATCGGGTACGCTAATTACTATTTGTTTCATTAAAACATCAATTTAATCACTACAAATTTAAGAAAATGGATGTGTATTTCAAAGGAAGCTGATAATAAGTCCCTAACACTCATTTCCAGATTTTATTTGCACATTTGCACATTCCCATATTTGCACATTAAATAAATGAACGCCGACTTAAAGAAATTATTTCAATCACTCCAGCTCAAGCAATTCGCCCCCGTATACCTTGTTGACGGCGAAGAACCTTATTATCTGGATATGGTCACCACGTATTTCGAGGAGCAGATATTGCCGCCTGCTGAGCGGGATTTCAATCTAATGGTGCTGTATGGCAGGGATAGTGAATGGCCTGATGTGGTCAATGCCTGCAGACGCTTTCCTATGTTTGCAGACAAGCAGGTGGTGATACTGAAAGATGCCTCGCAGATGGCGTTAAAAAGCTTTAATGAGCTTTCCGGCTACCTGGAGAGGCCCTCTCCGACTACGATTTTCCTGATAGAGTACCGCGGCAAAAAAGCGGACAGCCGCACTAAAATTGTGAAGCTGGCAAAAGAGAAAGGCATATGCTTTACTTCAGATAAAGTTCGTGATGAGCAAATACCGCAATGGATACAAAATCATGGCAAAGAGACAGGCCTGCACATCGGTGAACGTGAAGCGCAGGTGCTGGCTACATACCTTGGCAACGACCTGCAGAAAATAGTCAACGAGATAGAAAAAGTACGCATCAATATTCCGGATGAAAAAGAACTGACTATTAACCTGATCCAAAAATATATCGGCATCAGCCGTGAATACAATGTTTTTGAATTTCCTGAGGCACTGACCAGCGGCGACCGGGATAAGCTATACCGCATGCTCTCCTATTTTCTGGCTAACCCGAAGGCTGCACCGATGCCATTATTAATCGGCTCCTTTTACACCCATTTCAACCGGCTATACCAGGCGGGGTTTGTACGCGGCAAGACCGATAAAGAAGCTGCGACTGCGCTTGGAGTCTCTCCCTATTTTGTAAAGAACATTATGGCCGCTGCCCAGCACTGGCCGCTGCCGAGAGTAGAGCGCTGTATGCTGCTGCTGGGCAAGTACAGCACTATGGCAGTGGGAATAAAATATAACTCCGGCGACCGTGAACTGCTCAAAGAAATGGTAGGGCAAATGCTGGAGTAATGGTTGATTGATTGATAAGTGGCAATATGGAATAGTTCTTACCTCTACATTATTTCAGGGTTACCTTCTTATTATCGCCTACTATGGGCAATTCTATACAGGTAGCGTAGTGCTTGTTGTGGTAAATATGCTGTGTTGATTTGATAAAATCTTTTTCGCTCGCCAAAAAGATATTGGGTACATAGGTCTGGGGGTTCCGGTCAAATATGGGGAACCAGGTGCTTTGAATCTGCACCATGATGCGGTGGCCTTTTTTAAACACATGGTTTACTTCGTGCAGACCAAACTTATACTCCTCTACTTTTCCCGGTAAGATGGCCTCCGGTTTTGTAAACCCATTCCTAAACCTGCCCCTGAATATATCTTCGGCTATCATTAATTCGAACCCGCTGAGATTGAGATTTTTTCTGTTAAGATCCGGGTATACATCTATTACTTTTACCACCCAATCAGCATCTGATCCTGTAATGCTGGCAAATAAGTGTGCTATGACGTTGCCGGTTACAGTAATGTCTGCATCCAGCGTGTCTGTTTTATAGCTTAGCACATCGGGCCTGTGGTCTACCATTCGCTGGTCTTCTACCAACCAGGTTTCCCACTCCGAGCTGTCTGAGTAAGTAGCCTCTATAGGCCTGGGCCTGTAGGTTATCGGGTTTGCCGGATCGCTGACGTAGCTGTCATACCCATTATCACCATCGGTTGGTTTTTTAAATGAAAGCTTTTTATTGTCCTCCAAATATATTTTTGTAGGTTTTGCAGACTTATCCGGCCAGGATGCATACTTCTTCCACACATTAGATCCGGTCTGGAAACATTCGGCCTCGGCAAAATCCCCGGTGCCTTTCCCTTTCAGCCAGTAGTCAAACCAGTCTTTTTGCATTTCCCGAAAATCAACGCCGGTATTCCTGCCCATTTCATAAGTACCCAGCACTGAGGCATTGGAATCAGACCATTGGCCATGACACCAGGGACCTAGCACGATATAATTATAGTTCTTTGTATCATGCTTTTCCATTTTGGCATACAGCGCTTCCGGGCCATTCATATTTTCCTGGTCCCAGTACCCGCCCACATGCAATATAGGTACCAGGGGCGTGTCTGAATAATTGACCGGAGCCTTGTCGGCCCAGTACCTGCCATAGTTTGGATGGGTGGTGAATTCATTCCATGTGGGTATTTTATCGAAGAAATATTTTTTATTTACGTTAGACAGCGGCCCGAGATCGAGGTACCACTCATAGAGGTCCCATTTCGAAAAAGGGAATGAGGTATCGCCTTTGGCCGCTTCTTCGCTATAGGCATATTCAAAACCAAAGGAAAGACGAAAAGCGCCATTGTGGAAATAATCATCGCCAAGAAAAAAATCGCCTACGGTGCCCTGAGGAGAAACCGCTTTAAGAGCGGGGTGCGGTTTTATAGCGCTGATCAGCGCCAACTCTCCCGGATACGATATACCTAATTGCCCCACGTTGCCGTTATTATTTGAATTTTTCAACAGCCAGTCTATCAGGTCATAGGTATCAGAAGCCTCATCAATAACATTTCTGTCATTTTTATCAAACGCTCCTTCCATTATAAAATCCCCTTCGCTCTTTTGCTTGCCTCTTATATTCTGGTAAACAAATATGTAGCCATCTTTAGCCATATTCTGAACATACTGATCTTTTTCAGGGCTTAAGGTGCCTATGTTCCAGTCGGAATAGGGGGAACGCATGATGAGTATGGGCAGCGGCGTGGATACACTATCGGGTGTATAAATGCGGGTGAATAGCTTTATTCCATCTCTCATGGGCACCATTATCTCTTTTTTAGTGTAGTGCAACACTTTACTATCCTGGGCATTAGAAATATTTGCGGCAATCAACAACAGGGACACCACGCAGCACATGCGCCTAAATAAATTCATCAAGTTTTTATTAATTTCCAAAGATAATCTTCTGCTTTAAACAATAATTAAGAATAAAAGTTAAAATATTAAGTATGACGGCAGGATCGCTTGCTTCAAGATCCAAAATACAGTCTCCAGTAGAGATGGGTAACCGCGAGGTGGGCAACCAGGGGGAACCGCGAGTGGGGAACCGCGAGTGGGGAACCGCGAGTGGGCAACCGCGAGGGTTGCCCCTACGCAAAAACATAACATTCATAAAAAATCATAAGTTTGATGGTGAAAATTGGTGCTCGAGGCGAAATAGTCTGATGTAACATGCCAAAACATGTCCTTTTAGGCATTGCCAGGAAAAATAATTTTTGGGGAATTTTTCGCATAAGGTGTTGCTATCTGCTATTGTGTTCATTTAAATTGATTTATGATTGTTATTTTATAATATTTATATATTGACTATTCCCTGATAGCCTATATTTGGCTTTTTTGCTGCTTTGCCTGGTTGTCCTGTGCATGTCTTCTGGTGTACTTTGTAGTGGTCTTTTTACCCGTGTGTAGTTGTCTAATCAGGCCTTAGCATATGCCAACAACAATGTGAAAATTAAAAATGTGAAAATGTGAAAGTTGATCATTTAAAGTACGGACCTCAACGACGCACATGGGTGTGTTTCGTACCTCACTCATTTTGCAATATCATTTTCAAAGAACTTGTGCACACTAAAGTAGCGCATGTGTAAATGTCGGCATTATCATTTTTATATAGGTGTTGCTACGGGTAGGAATATTTTTGGGTTTGTTTTGCGCCTATACGCATGTAATTAATATTTTCAGGCACGGGTACCTGGGAATTCTATTTAGCTGTTGAATAAATTTTGCCGGACGGAGTCCTTCTTTTATTACTGGATTTAAGTCACCGCTTCGCTAAAGACT
>Ga0182030_10028316_pt1 | contig 10020 bp, 11 predicted proteins | sample 812S3MmetaG_FD_121299 | JGI IMG/M metagenome (GOLD analysis project Ga0182030, IMG submission 121299) | Permafrost microbial communities from Stordalen Mire, Sweden - 812S3M metaG (Illumina Assembly) | ecosystem: Environmental > Terrestrial > Soil > Wetlands > Permafrost | place: Sweden... | reverse complement strand
TTCGGGTGGTCAACGTCGTCGATCTGATGAAACTGCAGTCCTCCAGTGAGCATCCGCATGGATTGAGTGAAAGCGACTACGATTCCCTGTTCACCCAGAATAAACACATCATTTTTGGCTTCCACGGATACCCGTGGCTCGTGCATCGGTTGACCTACCGGCGAACGAATCGTAACTTGCACGTCCGGGGCTACAAGGAGGAAGGTACGATCACCACGCCTTTCGATATGCGGGTGCAGAATGACCTCGATCGATATCATTTGGTGATGGACGTCATCGATCGGCTGCCGGGGTTGAGCACGGCGGGGGCGTATCTGAAGCAGAAGCTTCAAGACAAGCTCATCGAGCACGAGCATTACATCAATAAGCATGGCCAGGACATGCCGGAGATTCGCAACTGGAAATGGGATCCGCACGAGAATACAGGAAGCGCGGATGGTGACGCCCAGGGCGGTCCCGGATCCAACAGCAAGGCGGCCGAGTCGCAGATCAAGCGGAAAGCCAGTTAGTCTCAAATTGAGGCGCAATGCGGCGCCGGTGCACATGAATAGCCAACAGCTGATCGACATCGCGAGGTCCCTGGTCGGAACCGGCAAGGGGCTGCTGGCGATTGATGAAAGCAACGCGACATGCGACGAGCGGTTTGCAAAGCTGGGAATTCCTCAAACGATAGATGCTCGGCGCCGTTATCGTGAATTAATCATCACAACGGCCGGCCTCGGTCAAGATATCAGCGGCATCATCCTGTACGATGAGACGATCCGCCAGCAGAAGGACGATGGAGCTTCGTTTCTCGAAGTATTGAGCGATGCCGGGATCATAGCCGGCATCAAGGTGGATACCGGCGCGAAGGAATTGGCGAGTTTCCCTGGAGAAAAAATCACCGAAGGCCTGGATGGGCTCCGAGATCGCCTCCGCGAGTATTTCAAAATGGGGGCGCGCTTTGCCAAGTGGCGCGCCGTCATTGCCATCGACGATCACCGACCGAGCCGCGGTTGTATCGAGGCGAATGCGCATGCGCTCGCGCGTTATGCCGCGCTATGTCAAGAAGCGGGGCTCGTTCCCGTTGTCGAACCCGAAGTGTTGATGGACGGTGATCATACCCTGGAGCGATGCCGCGAGGTGACCGCGGAGTGTCTACGGAGCGTTTTCGATCAACTGCATTTGCAGCGGGTGCTGTTGGAAGGGATGATTCTCAAGCCCAACATGGTGCTTCCGGGGTTGACCTGTCCCCACCAGGAATCAGCGAACGAGGTGGCGCTCGCCACGGTGAAGTGCCTCCTCGAAGTCGTGCCAGCAGCCGTTCCCGGGATAGCGTTTTTATCGGGAGGTCAGCCAGGAAAACTTGCCTCCGCTCGTCTGAGCGCCATGCACGCGAAATCCGAGTCGATGCCATCGCCACTGCCTTGGGCGCTGACATTTTCCTTTGGCCGCGCCATTCAGCAGCCCGCGTTGGGGATTTGGAGCGGCGAGGAGACGCACCGCGAGGCGGCACAGGAAGCGCTGCTGCATCGGGCGCGATGCAATCGCGCCGCCCGTCGAGGCGAATACGGGGCTGCGATGGAACTGCCTTGAGCGCCGCGCTGCAACTTTATCTGATTCGACATGGGGAGACCGCTTGGTCGATCACGGGCCAACATACCGGAGGCACGGACATTGCATTGACGCCGCACGGGGAGGACGAGGCGCGCGAATTGGCGTCCCGCTTGGCGAAGGTGCAGTTCACCCGAATCCTGACCAGCCCGTTGCGGCGGGCGCGACAGACCTGTGAGCTGGCGGGGTTTGGGGCGGCAGGGGACATCGACCCCGATCTGGTGGAATGGAACTACGGGGATTACGAAGGCAAGCGCACCGTGGATATTCACCAGGACAGACCCGGCTGGAATGTGTGGCGCGATGGTTGTCCTCACGGTGAAACACCCGCCAACATATCCGATCGCGCTGACAGGCTTCTAGCCCGTCTGCGCGAGGCATCTGGCAATGTTGCGCTTTTCACGCACGGCCAATTTGGCTCAGTTCTCGCGGCGCGATGGATCGGATTGGCAGTCATCGAAGCTCAACACTTGGCCCTCGGTCCGGCATCGATCAGCATCCTCGCACATGAAGCCGGTCACCCGAAGGTCGCGGTCATTGCGCTATGGAATGCCCGTGCAGATCGATCACTGAGCTGCTAGTCGGAAGCCTCTTCGGTTGTGGATTTGCGGTCTGGCCGCGCGCTGCGGCAGGCGGTGTCCCAGATGCCGCTCGTGACGCCATAGCAGCACGGCCATTGCGCGTTATGGTGGATGCAATGCCAGCGCTGACGGCGTCGCAGCCATGCGCCTTTTGCACGTCAATGGTGAATGGCGTGGTGCGTGGTCGCGTATGCAACGTAACCGCACAACACGCCGAGCGTTAGAGCGAAAGGACTGCACGCCATGAAAGAGGAACCGATGCACCAGGTACTCGAGGACGCTCCAGCCAACCACTCCCGTGATTGCCAAGAACGCGACCTTTGGCCGTTGGGCGTGGGGTTCGTCAACACATTCATGCAGAGCCTTTAGTCGAAGATAGACGATTGGTCTGTACTACGCCGCGCCCGGTACCGACGTATCAGTGCATTGGTCGAGCTATCGTGGGCGAGCGTTGGCTCGCTGACGCTTGCAAGCTCCGCCGCGGTACGCTGGGCGAGGACTTTGCCAAGCTCGACGCCCCATTGGTCGAATGAATCGATATTCCAGATGATGCCCTGGGTGAACACGCTGTGTTCGTACAGCGCCACCAGTGCGCCCAGCGTGAACGGCGTGAGACGCTCCGCGAGCACGGTATTGGTTGGGCGGTTGCCCTCGAAGACTCGGTGCGGGACCAAGGCGGCAGCCGTCCCTTCGGCTCGAACCTCCTCGGCGGTCTTTCCAAAGGCCAGCGCTTCGGTTTGAGCGAACAGATTCGCCATAAGCAGATCATGCTGGGTTCCCAAGGGGTTCAGCGCGTGGCAAAAGCCGATGAAATCGCAGGCGACGAGGCGCGTGCCCTGGTGCAGCAATTGGTAGAACGAATGCTGACCGTTGGTGCCTTGCTCGCCCCATACGATGGGCGAGGTGGGTTCTGTCACGGGCAGACCCTGGAGAGTCACATGCTTGCCATTGCTTTCCATGGTGAGTTGCTGCAGGTAGGCGGGAAAGCGCTTCATGTATTGATCGTAGGGCAGCACCGCGAGCGTCGTCGCCCCGAGAAAGTTATTGTTCCAGATCGAGAGGAGGCCCAACAGCGCCGGCATGTTGCTTGCGAGCGGAGCTGAACGAAAATGCTCGTCCATGGCGCGCATACCGCTCAGTAATTCGCGAAAGTACGCATCTCCGATGGCAATCATGGTCGATAGCCCAATTGCGGAATCCATCGAATAGCGGCCGCCAACCCAGTCCCACATCGGAAACAGGTTGGCCGGTGCGATGCCGAATTTCGCGACCGCTTCGGCGTTCGTCGAGACGGCAACAAAGTGCCGGGCAACGGAGTGCTCATCCCCCAACTTTCGCAGGCTCCAGGCGCGCGCCGCCTGTGCGTTGGTGAGCGTTTCCAGCGTCGCGAAGCTCTTCGAGCACACGATAAAAAGGGTTTCCTCGGGCTCGAGATCTCGGGTTGTTTCAATAAGATCGGTTCCATCGACATTGGATACGAAGCGTAGCTGCAGGTCCGATTCGCTGTAGTGGCGCAGCGCCTCATAAGCCATCACCGGGCCCAGGTCAGATCCCCCGATACCGATGTTCACAACGTTGCGGATACGTTTGCCCGTGTGGCCGAGCCATTGGCCGTTGCGAATCTTTCCGGCGAGTTCCGCCATGCGATCGAGCGTTGCATGCACGTGCGCGACGACGTTGACGCCGTCAAGGACGATCCGCTCGCTCGCCGGGGCCCGGAGCGCCGTGTGCAGTGCGGCACGTTTCTCGCTGCCGTTGATCAATTCGCCGCGAAACATTGCGGCGGTGCGCCCAGGTAGATCGCAGTCAAGTGCCAGTGCTATCAGTAGTCGAATCGTTTCGGCGTCGATCCGGTTCTTCGAGTAGTCAAGGTATAGGCCGGCCGCCTCCAGCGTGAAGCGGGTGCCACGCTCCGGATCTGCGGCGAAGAGCTCGCGCAAATGTTGCTCGCCCATATGTGCATGATGACCTAGAAGCGCCTTCCATGTGCCCCGAGAGACCAGGTCGCCCGCCGGGCGGCCCGCCGTAATCGCCGCGGCCGCGCTCATGGAGACACCGCGGACGCCACGGGATGGGACTTTTTGGCAATCCGCGCGAGCGACGTGCGCCACGACTTAGCAAAGACTCCAGCCCCTTCGCGCTGGAGCCGCGACGCAAATGCATTGTCATCGAGCCTCTCGTGCCGAAACTTCGCGACGAGGTCTTCGGCGTAGCTTGTTTCTGCCAGGAGGGGGGCGCTCACCTTCCCGCGGTCCGCAAAAGCCAACAGCGTCTTTTCTGGGATCGTGTCGATCGTGGCTTCGGCTGCCAGGGACTCAACGTACAGCGTGTGTGGCGCCGCAGGATCCTTGGCGCCGGTGCTGGCCCATACTAGGCGCTGCGGACGGGTCCCTGCGGCCTCGAGCTTCCTCCAACGATCGGACAGTAGGAGCTCGCGATACGCCTTGTAGATAAGCGTCGCGATCGCGACAATCCCCTCGGTAGTGCCCGGGATCTTGATCAGCAGATTTGCACAAGCGGCTTGCGCATGCAGGCGCGCCGCCGCGCCGATGGTGCCGTTGGTGTCATGCGCGAGTAATGGCGAGACTTCGAGCGATACCCAGCCGTCGGAGCCGAGCCAAAGACGCTGGCCGACGGCGTGCAGTGCGAGAGTACGGGGGTTCTTCATCAAGCCTCCAGGGAGTCATCGATCCATTTGAGTGCCTGCGAATCGAGCGGATCAGCAAAGGGGTCCCGGTAGGTGTATCAATCTCCATGGGCCGTCGTCTGTTCGGTGGCCGACGGACAAGGCTCGGGTTTTCATTGGTGCGCGACTGCGATGCTGCGTGACGTCTCAGCAAGCCAAAGAGGCAACGGATCGGAGGGTAGATCTCCGTGCGCTAGCGCACCGACGGTGCTGGCTTGCCAAGTTATCGTCTACCAAAGCGCATTAGGTCGGAGGCTCGTATGATGAGTGCCGTTGCAACACCTCGTCTCGGGTGCGAGTTCGATAAGTTTCTCTACGCTTCAGTGGGCGATGACAACAATGGCATGCCGCTGACGGTCCTCTCGGCACTGGCACGATTGGACGTGGATCCCTGGGAGGAGGCCTCAAAACTCACGCAATTGCCGCAAGAGAGCGCCGTGACGCAGCTCGCGTCGCTCCTCGGCGCGCTTCGAAATGCGCCCTTCGCAAGCCTGGACCCCGCACGTATCGCTGCCCCATTGATTGCGCTCTTGCCGTGCTCCCGCGATCGTGCGCCTCCCATGCTCAAAGCCTTCGCGCAGGCGGCGCAGACAAAACATCCCGCGGTCGTCTCTACCCTTTTGACCGTATTCACTTATCTGATCTTCATGCTGTTCAGCCAGTGGCTGATGGGCAGCCTTCAGGCGCCCAGGCAAATACAACCACCCCCGACCTCAACCCCTACGATCGACGCGCCGAGCGTCCCCACATCGAGTGAGCGGCCGCAAACTCCCATCAAGTGAAAGCCCAGCGAGAACTGCATGTGCTCGCGCTGAACAGCGGCTCCTCATCCCTCAAGTTCGGCCTCTATCAAGTTCGCTCCTTACACACCCAACGGTTGGTGTCCGGCGAGGCAGAGTCGATCGGCAAGGAGGCGGCTATTTTCCACGCCGAAGACCCGACAGGGACCTCGTTGCTCCGCGAGAGCGCTGCGCTGCCCAGCCAAAAGGACGCGGTTATCCGTATCGCCCGGCTGCTGACCGACCTGAAAATGCCCGCACCGCAGAGCATCGGGCATCGTATCGTGCACGGGGGACCTAAGCTCAAGCACCACTGCATCATCGATGATTCGGTCCTCGATGAGCTGAACGCGGCCGTAGCGTTTGCCCCACTGCACATGCCACCGGCTCTGTCGGTCATCCGATTTGCCGCGGCACATTTCCCCGGCCTGCCGCAGGTCGCGTGTTTCGACACCAGCTTTCATGCACATATGCCGGACATCGCACGCGTGTTGCCGATTCCCCACGCGCTGCGAGCGGAAGGGGTCGAGCGCTATGGGTTTCACGGCCTCTCCTGCGAATCGATTGTGCGTCAGCTGGGAGGTGCGTTGCCGAGCCGGCTGCTCATTGCTCATCTCGGCAACGGCGCGAGCATCACGGCCGTGAAGGGGGGTCAATCGATTGATACGAGCATGGGATTGACCCCGACCGGCGGAATCATCATGGGGACACGCAGCGGCGACCTTGACCCCGGTGTGTTGGTTTACCTTGCAAGGCAAAAGAAGCTCGATGCGACCCAGCTCGAAGAGCTGGTCGACCGGCGTAGCGGCCTGTTGGGTGTTTCCGGCATCTCCGCAGATCTGCGGGACTTGCATAAAGTGACCCACTCAAATTCCGATGCGCGCCTCGCCATCGATATGTTTTGCTATTCTGCGGCAAAACAACTCGCGGCCATGAGCGCAGCGTTGGGCGGCGTCGATACGATCGTATTCACGGGCGGCATCGGAGAAAACGATGCTCAAGCCCGCGCTCTCATATGTGGCCATCTGGGCGTGATCGGTGTCCGCCTTGACGCCGCCCGCAATCGTGATGCAGGTGATCCGATCAGCGACGACGCATCGCGGTGCCAGGTACGTGTCTTGCCTTCCCAGGAAGACGAGCAGATTGCACGCCAGGCGTGGACCTTGTGCTGACATGTCCAAGGTTTCTCAAACCATCGTGCCCTGATCACCGGCGTCGGCGATTCGCGCGATTGGGTGTTTCATAACGGGTTGGGCGGATTCACGCCCGACGGCGGCGAGTACGTCATGAGGCTGACGAGAGAGCACATGACCCCGAGCCCGTGGGTCAACGTGCTCGCCAAGCCGTCGTTTGGGACCCTGATTGCGGAAAGCGGCAGCGCCGATACGTGGAGCGAGAATGCCCGGCAGTTCCGGCTCACACCCTGGTCGAATGATCCGGCCGGCGATGCCAATACCGAGGCGTTCTATTTGCGCGACGAGGAAACTGGCCGGTTCTGGTCGCCGACGCGCCTGCCGTGCGCTGGTGCGGCGCCATATGAGACGCGGCACGGATTCGGCTACAGTCCCTTCCGCCGGGGATGTATCGCCTGATCGTCGAATCGCTGTGGTTGGCGTCATTGGAACCTTCGCCGCCTTCGGGTTGTTCTATCTCGGCCTGGGCGTATTTCATCTCGACCACGCGCACGTTCAGACGCTCATATACTTGAAGCTGTCGGTCGCCGGACACCTGACGATATTTCTGACTCGCACTCGGGGTCCCTTTTGGTCCATTCGCCCGGCGCGCATCCTGTCGATCGCCGTGCTCGGAACGCAGGCCATTGCCACGCTGATCGCCGTCTACGGACTATTCATGGCGCCGCTTGGCCCCAATGCGACGGCCAAAGTCAAGGCGGTCGATGCGAACCGCCCAATCATGCCCGCGGTGGCGGCGCCCAAGCCAAATCCGATGGGCAGGTCGACACGAAGCCAGATGCCAAGGCTGCGCCGGCGCTCGAATCCAAAGCGGAGCCGACGCCCGTTGGCAAGCCGGACCCGACACCCGAAGCTAAGGCGGATGCCACGCTACCGGCCAAGGGGGCGCAGATGCCAAAGCTTGCCGAACGAGTCCATGTCCTGTACCAGGAACTCGGCCGCCAGGACGTTCTTGCGGTGCAGGAACTTGAGAAAGCGGAGGCGGGCACGAAAAAGGCACCTGAGATTGCGAAGGCGAATCTAAGTCACTTTTGAACTCATTCAGTACCCCCAAGTCCTTTATCAGGGTTCGGGATCAATCCAGAGCACATCAACACCATCAAACGTGAATAATTGAAAATTCAATCGAGGAGCCAGATAAGAACTGGAAGTTCAGTCAGTCGGATGTTCACGAAAGGAAATATTGGAAGCAGTATATGCGTGCGTATGGGAAATGTTTGGAAGCAACCCGCACGCATCACTCAGCATGGTATAACGTTCCTGCCGATGACAAGGACAATGCGCGTTTGATCGTATCGCAAATTGTCATCGATGTTCTTGATGACCTAAAAATGGCATACCCCCGGACCACACCCAAGCGACGGCGGGAATTGCTGGCGATCGGCAAGCAACTCGAGAAGTCACACTCGTTTCGATGACTAATTCGGATCACGATGTGGAGGCTGAGTTGGATGCGCTGCAGCGCGAATCTTTCAGCTACTTCGTTTATGAACCGAATCCCGTCAACGGGCTCGTCATCGATAAGACGGCTCCCAATTGGCCGGCCAGCATTGCGGCCACCGGCTTTGCGTTGGCGGCCTATCCGGTCGGAGTGGAGCGCAAATTCCTCTCTCGGGCCGCCGCGGTGGAGCGAACGCTCGCGACGCTGCGCTTTTTTGCGAATAGTCCGCAGGGACCGGAGCCCGATGCAACCGGCTATCAAGGCTTTTATTATCATTTTCTGGACATGAAAACCGGCAGGCGCGCCTGGAAGTGCGAACTTTCGACGGTCGACACTGGTTTTTTGCTGGCCGGCATGCTGACGGCCGCGGCGTATTTTGACGCGCATACGGCCGACGAGAAGGAAATCCGCAGCATCGCCGATGCGTTATATCGCCGCGTCAACTGGCCGTGGGCGCAAAATAAGCGCGCAACGATCACTCACGGGTGGAGTCCGGAAGGGGGCTTTCTCCCCTATCGTTGGGAAGGCTATGACGAAGGGGTGCTGTTGTATGTACTCGCGCTGGGCTCACCGACCTATCCATTGGCCACGAACGGCTTTGCCGCCTGGTGTTCAACCTACGAGTGGAAAACCCAGTATGGATATGACTATCTCTATTCGGGGTCATTTTTCACGCATCAGCTGTCACATATTTGGATTGACTTTCGAGGTATCCAAGATCGTTTTATGCGAAGTAAAGGGATTGACTATTTCGAGAATAGTCGCCGTGCCACTCACGTACAACGACAATATGCGATCGATAATCCGGCGCGCTTCACGGGATACGGCAGCTGTTGTTGGGGGATTACCGCCAGCGACGGCCCGGGCCCCGAGTCCGTCACCATAGACGGAATCGAGCGGCAGTTTTTCGGTTATGTCGCGCGCGCAGTGCCCTTCGGCCCGGATGATGGAACCATCGCGCCGTGGGCAGTCGTGGCCTCGTTACCGTTTGCGCCCGATATTGTGCTGCCGACGATCGATCATTTCATTCATCAACTCAAGTTGAAGTCCTTCAATCCCTACGGTTTCAAGGCGACGTTCAATGCCACTTACCCCATCAAAGCCGCCAACCGTCATGCCTGGGTGTCGCCCTGGCATTACGGGCTCAACCAGGGGCCCATCGTGCTGATGATTGAGAATTATCGCACCGAACTTCTCTGGCGACTGACGGGGCGATGTTCCTATGTCGTGGCCGGCTTGCGCAGGGCGGGATTCACCGGCGGTTGGTTAGAGACGACATAGGCTGGCGGCGACAGGGCCGCGTTCGACGGATGCAGCGATAATTCCCCCACGTGAGAGGTCTAGCGTACAGAGCGGCGACTTGCATCGGAGTAGGTTATAAAATCGCAAGTGCTTCGCGACGAATGACGCCGTCAGACTCGATGTATAGCGCGGGGTTGCACGCATCTCGGCAGGTGAATTGTGTCTATTGGTTTAACAGGAGAGATACATGTCTCACCCCTATTGGAACGATTGGTATTTCGGCTGGGGTTGGTTTCTTTGGTTTGGATTTGTTTTCTTGTTGTTTTCAAGCATTGGGAATTGGGGGTACACCTACCGCGCGCACCGAAAGTACGGCCAGTTGCCGGGAAAAGAAGCGTTCGATATTCTGAACGAAAGATATGCACGCGGTGAGCTCACGCAGGAGCAATTGACTCTCATGAAGGCGGAAGTGTCCAAGTCATAGCGCAAAACTATCGGACAGACC
>Ga0182030_10028313_pt1 | contig 10020 bp, 11 predicted proteins | sample 812S3MmetaG_FD_121299 | JGI IMG/M metagenome (GOLD analysis project Ga0182030, IMG submission 121299) | Permafrost microbial communities from Stordalen Mire, Sweden - 812S3M metaG (Illumina Assembly) | ecosystem: Environmental > Terrestrial > Soil > Wetlands > Permafrost | place: Sweden... | reverse complement strand
GCTGGGCACGCTGCGCCATCGCGGCACGGTGGTCACCGTGGGCGGGGTGGCGTTCTTCTCCGCCATCATCGCCTTCTGCTACTCGCACAGCTTTCACCTGTCCCAGGCGCTGCTACTGGTGGAGGGGTACAGCGCCATCCTCATGATCTCGTCCTTCAACGTGGCCATCCAGCACCTGGCCAGCGACCAGATGCGCGGCCGCGTCATGAGCATCTACGCCACGTGCTTCCTGGGCCTGCCGCCGCTGGGGTCCTTGCTCATCGGCGAGCTGTCGCGCCACATCCCCACGCCCCACGCGCTGGCCGCCATGGCCGCCACGGCAGCGGCCCTCTTCGCGGGAACGTATGTCGTGTCAAAGCCCCTGCGCGAGCTCGATTGAGAAGCCAACGAGCCAGCACGCGAATGAGTAGGCTGGGTTTTGGAAGGGCAAGGCTTCAAAGCTTGCGGAAAAATTCATTCGGGTGGTATGCCGGGGATTCATCCCCGGCATAAGGACAATCAAACCAGCGTGGGCTTCACAAGCTGCGGAAAAACTCATCAGGAGTTCGATTCCGCGAGGCTTTGTAACAGGGCACGACTTCAGTCGTGCCGATAAGGTCCATCAAATCAACGTCGGGCTTTAGCCCCTGCAAAAGCCAATGGTCGAACTCCCCTCCTCCAAGGCCTTTTTCCGCAGCCTGTTCAGCTCCTGAGGTATGTTTTTCAGGAAATTCACCGATACCCCGGCCCTTTTCCGCTACCTATTCAGCCCCCGAGGGGATTCTTCTTGGAGAATCTGTATTCCCCCGGGCGGCTAACGTTAAGGTCTTTCAAAACAGACAAGCAACCAGCCCAATCACGCTACCGGCTGGGTGCACTGCGCGCAGCGCTTGGCGGCCAGCGGAATCTCGCTCAGGCACTCGGGGCAGGTCTTCATGGACGAAGGGGCTTCCGGAGCCGGCTTCTTCAGCTTGGCCATGAGCGTGTTCAGAGGCAGCACGATTCCGAAGTACACCACGCTGGCCACGATCAGGAACGAAATCGTAGCGTTCAGAAAGTTGCCAATATAGATCGGCGTGCCGTTCAGCTTGACCACCACGCCGCTGAAGTCCGGCTTGCCGACGATGGCGGCGATGATCTGGGTCAGAATATCCTTCACGCCCGACGTCACAATCGCATTGAAGGCCGCGCCGATGATCACGGCCACCGCCAGGTCGACTACATTTCCGCGCAGAACAAAGTCCCGAAAGCCTTTCAGCATGTCTTCCTCCTGTCATTTCCCCTGGTGTGATTTCTCTGCTTCGCGTGGCTCGATTCCTTACCGGGCCCGCTGTCTTACCTCGGCGGATCGCGGGGTTGCAATCCTCCGCACTTTCGCCCAATCTTACACGGCAGAATCGGGATCGGGCCAGACTCTGAGCCGGCAATTGACCGCACTGCAACGGGTGCCGTGCTGATCGCTCACACCGGATAGACCCAGAAGAAGACTGCCATGGCCAGAATCATCAGCTCGGCGTAGAGCAGGATGAGCACGCCGGCGTGGTAGAGACTCCAGCGCCGGCCCATGCAGCGGGCCGTTTCCACCATGCCCCAGGCCGCGGCCAGCACCGGCACAAACTGCCACACCGACCCATGCAGGTGCTCGGCATCCGGAAAACCGGCCAGCCGCATGCTGCCCGCCCACGCGCCTAAGGAAAGCACGATGCCGCGCACCAGCGAGCGCTTGCGCAGATGAAGCAGGTTGGTGCGGGGAAGAGCCACACTCTTACTGTAGTCGTTGCACTGGGTGCCCCAGGTTTCGACTTTGAGACCTGGGTTTCCTACCTCGCCGCCAGTTCCATCGTGCGCAACGAGTCGGCATAGGGCGCGCGCAGCACGCCGCGCTCGGTGATGATGGCCGTGGTGTATTTGGCCGGAGTCACGTCGAAGGCCGGGTTGCAGATGCCCACGCCGTGCGGCGTCAGCTGCTTGCCGCCGTGATGCGTCACCTCCACGGCCGGGCGCTCCTCAATTGGAATCGCGTCGCCGGTCGCGCAGGCTAGGTCGATTGTCGACCACGGCGCCGCGCAGTAGAACGGGATGCCGTGCTCCTTGGCCAGGATGGCCACGTTGTAGGTGCCGATCTTGTTGGCAAAGTCGCCATTGGCCGCAATGCGGTCCGCGCCCACCACCACAGCCTGGATCTTGCCCGCGCGCATCAAGCTGGCGGCCATGTTGTCGCAGATCACCGTCGTCGCAATCCCGTCCGCCATCAGCTCCCACGCCGTAAGCCGCGCGCCCTGCAAAAACGGCCGCGTCTCGTCGGCGTAGACGTGGATCTGCTTGCCCTGCTCGACGGCTGCGCGAATCACGCCCAGCGCGGTTCCATAGCCGCAGGTGGCCAGCGCTCCGGCATTACAGTGCGTCAACACTCCGGCATCGTCCGGCAGCAGCGCGCCGCCAAGGGCACCCAGCGCCTTGCAGGCGGCAATGTCTTCGTCGTACATCGCGTTGGCCTCGGCCAGGATTCTTTCCCGCACAGTATCCATCGAGGCGTCCGCCGCCCGCAGGGTTGCGAAGAGCCCCTTCATCCGGTCGATGGCCCAGAACAGATTCACCGCCGTGGGCCGCGTCCCCGCTAGCCGCGCGCAGATCTTCTCAAACTCCGGCGCAAAGCGCTCCGCGCTCTCAGCCTTTGAATGAAGCGCCCCCAGCGCAATGCCATAAGCCGCCGAAACGCCAATCGCCGGTGCCCCGCGCACCACCATGGTCACAATCACCTCGGCCACCTGTTCATAGGTGGTGGCGAGTACATAGCTCTCCTCGAGAGGGAGCTTCGTCTGGTCGATAAAGCGGACACCTTCAGGAGTCCAGGCAAGGGTGGGAATCATGCTTCTCCAGTGTAAATGACAGCGAACCAACTGGGCCGGCCGGCAGCGATGCGAGGGAGGCGAAGGTAAGCTCAGCCTCGTCCGTGCCAGTGAACCGGGTCGCGGCTGCCGTGGAAACAAGCAATCACGGTCAGCGTTTCGTCGGCCTCGATCACGAACATCAGAGCATACGGAAAGCGGCGAACCAGGGCGCGCCGAATGCTCTTGTAGATGACGGGGAACTGTCGGGGATTGGCGCTCATACGCTCGACCACGGTGTCAACCGCGGCGCGAAACCGTCGGCCCAGCCCATGAGCCTCGTTCTCGTACCAGTCCTGCGCGTCGATCAACTCAGCGCGGGCTGCCGGGCTGAAGAGAACCGGGTGCACTACGGGCAGCGCTGCTCAAGTTCGGCCTTGAGAGCAGCCCAGGTGATCCCCTCCCGCCGGTCCTGGTCGAGCGTTGCAAGGCGGTGGTCCAGCTCTGTCCGCTGCGCTGCTGTCAGGGGAACCTGGCCGTCTTCCAGGCTGTCCCAAAGCTGCGCGATCAGCGCAAGGCGCTCCGGCGGGGTGAGCCGGGCAAGCTCGTCCTGGGTGAGAGTTCCCATTCGTTGAGCATAGGGAAAGAACGGGAGCGAAAGCAAGGGAGAACTTTTGAGCTTTGAGAAACGGCGAACCTGGTCCTATGAAGCCAGAAGAACCGCCAGATGAAAACCTTTTCATTTTTCGCTGGACGTACCTCCGCCCCGCTCAGTAGAGTGGTTGGGTTGCTTTCCCGCGCTGCGCCCATCCTGGTGCAAGCCAACGCCCGTACCGCAACGCCCGTACCGCAAGGAGCCGCTCGTGTTTCAACTCCACTCCGTCGACTGGCTGATCATGCTGCTCTACTTCGTCTTTGTGCTGGGCATCGGCTTTGCCCTCAAGCGCTACATGAAGACCAGCAAGGACTTCTTCCAGGCCGGCCGCGCCCTGCCCGCATGGATTTGTGGTCTCGCTTTTATCTCCGCCAACCTGGGCGCGCAGGAAGTGATCGGCATGGGCGCTTCCGGCGCCAAATACGGCCTGGAGACGGCGCACTTCTACGGCATCGGCGCCATCCCCGCCATGATCTTCGTCGGCATCTTCATGATGCCCTTCTACTACGGGTCCAAAGCCAGAAGCGTTCCAGAATTCTTGCTGCTCCGCTTCGATGAGAAGACCCGCGCCCTCAACGCCTGCTCCTTTGCCGTGATGACCGTCTTCAGCTCCGGTATTTCAATGTACGCCATGGCCCGGCTCATCCAGGCGCTGCATGTCTTCGACGGCCTGTTTCGCTCCATGGGCTGGAACTCCGACGGCATATTCACCTTCTCGATTGTGCTTTCGGCATTGATCGTGCTGGCCTATATTTTTCTGGGCGGCCTTACCAGCGCCATCTACAACGAGGTGCTGCAGTTTTTTCTCATCATCGCCGGCTTTCTCCCCCTGGTGTTGCTCGGCCTGCGCAACATCGGCGGCTGGAGTGGGCTCAAAGCCTCCGTCCCCGTCCAATACATGCACGAGTGGCGCGGCGTCGCTCACGCCTCCACCAACCCCATGGGCATTGAGATTATCGGCCTGGGCATGGGCCTGGGATTCGTGCTCGGCTCCGGCTACTGGTGCACTGACTTCCTCGTCATCCAGACGGCCATGGCCTCAAAAGACATGGAGTCCGCGCGCCGCGTGCCGCTTATCGCCGCCGTGCCCAAAATCTTCTTTCCGTTCCTGGTGATTCTTCCCGGCCTGCTGGCCATCGGCCTGCCCACCCCGCACACCACCACCGTCGAGCACAACGTGAACGGCATGATCGTGCGCGACACCAACGTGGTCCCGCAAAATGTTGAGCAAGGCCGCGGCCTGGTCCCGGCCAAGATCAACCCCGTCACCGGCAAGCCCATGTACATGGCCAACGGCCAGCCGCTGCTCGACTACGACATGGCCACGCCCAACATGCTGCTGCACTTTTTCCCCACCGGCATTCTCGGCCTCGGCCTCACGGCTCTCCTGGCCAGTTTCATGAGCGGCATGGCCGGCAACGTGACCGCCTTCAACACCGTCTTCACCTACGATCTCTACCAGTCGTACATTCACCCCGGCGGCAGCGACCGCCACTACATGGCCGTGGGCCGATGGGCCACCGTAGGCGGCATTCTGCTCTCCATCGCCACGGCCTACGCGGCCATCAACTTCAACAACATCATGGACACGTTGCAGCTGGTGTTCAGCTTCGTCAACGCGCCGCTGTTTGCCACCTTCCTGCTGGGCATGTTCTGGAAGCGCGCCACCGGCCACGGCGCATTTGCCGGGCTTATCTCCGGCACCGCGGCCGCCATGCTGCACCACGGGCTCACCCTGCCTATCGAGGCCAACCCGGGCATTCACGGCGGATGGATCACCGTGCTGCACCACTACCCCAGCGACATGGCGCAAAACTTCTGGGGCGCCATCTTCGCCTTCGGCACCAACTTCCTGGTCACGGTGGTGGTGAGCCTGGCCACCAAGCCCAGGCCGGAGTCGGAACTCGTCGGCTTGGTGCACTCGCTCACCCCCAAACCGCCCAAGGCGCACAACGTATGGTGGAAGAGCCCCGAGGCGTTGGCCGTCGCCGTGCTGCTCATGGCCATTGCGCTGAACATTTTCTTCTATTAGTGCGGATTTGCTTTGCTCTTTTCAGGAATCCGTTTCGTCTGAGGGCACGGCCCCGCATGTTGAGACGCTAAGGAAGCTACTGACGAATGTTTTGTATCAGGGCTCGACTTTAGTCGAGCCGAAAGCGTGCAAGAAAAATGCGGGGCTTTAGCCCCTGCGGGATCTGTGCCGAAGCAATTTGTCCGGTCCCGAAAGAGGAGAAAACCATGAGTCTCGATCTACGCATCCCCATGGGATTGATGTTCACGCTGGTTGGCATGATCCTGACCGCCTTTGGATTTGCCACGCGCGGCAGCGCCATCTACAACTCGAGCCTGGGCATCAACGCCAACTTCTGGTGGGGCCTGGTGCTGCTGGTCTTCGGCCTGATCATGCTCACGCTCGGCCGCCGCAGCCAGAAGCGCCTGGCCAGCCTGCCGACCGAGCCGGTCGACGAAACCCGCTCGCGGCTCGGACACTGAGTCAGCGGGTCAGCGGGAGAATGCATCGATGAACAAGAAGGATGGCTCCCCGAGCGGTGGAAGAACGAGGCACTTTCGCGACCTGCTGGTGTGGCAGAAGGCCATGGCTTTGACGAGAGCCGTTTATCTGGAGACCGAAACTCTGCCGCAGAAGGAGATATTTGGCCAGCAGTCGCAAATGCGCAGAGCTGCCGTTTCTGTCCCCAGTAACATTGCGGAAGGCCATGGAAGGCTCAACGATGGACATTTCCGGCAGTTCTTAGCCAACACCCGCGGCTCCCTCTTCGAACTACAAACTCAGTTGGAGCTTTCTGGCGGACTCAAATTCCTGGATCAAGCCAGAGTCGATACTCTGATGGAACAATCCGAAGAAGTAGCACGACTGATCAACGGGTTGATTCATTCGATGGAAGCATAACTCCTCTTGGATATCCACGCTGACTCGCTGACTCGCTGACTCGCTGCCTTGCTGACTCGCCGACTGGCCGACCCGCTACTCCGCCCTCACCCCAAACCTCATCGTCCGGTAATCGAATGTATAGCTCCTCATCTGCTCCAGAAAATCCATCCCCAGCACCCCGTACACATCGTCGAGCGCGGCTAGGCCGACCGGCGCAGTGATCACCTGAATGGAATGCGCCTCCACCTCCGCGGGCCCAATCGTCAACCGCATCGTCTCTGCCAGGTACGCCGGCTGAGGGGGCTTCGTCTCCGCGCCGGGAATCGAGAACAGCGCCATCTTCATCCCGTTGAAGTCGTCCATGTGCTCGTCGTAGTAGCGCGAGGTCAGATAGGTCTGCTGTCCGCTCGCATCGACCGCGAACATGCTCTCCTGACCCTTGGCGCCGAGCGCCACGATCATCTGTTCGCCGTCAAGGTAGAAGCGCGCGCCCGCCGTGGGCGGGTCTTCTTTTTCCGTCGCCAGCATCGGCTTGAACGGCCTCACCTCGATGGTCGCATCCGAAGTGACGGTCAGGCTGCCCAGCGCAGAGAGTGCCGGATACCCGAGCAGCCCCTCCACCTGAAACTGCGACCTGGGAAACGCGTAGTCAGCGTCTTCAAACACAAACGCGGTCATGTTGCGGAAGGTGATGCGCCCGCCCAGGGTGAAGCGCGGAATCACGGTCATGTGCACCACCATCGGCCGGCCAGTGAGCGAATGGATGGTGGCCGATTCAGCTGAAACCTTCAGCCCGGCTTCCTTGGCCTCGCTGCGCGCGATCAGGTTGAGGGGCGCCGTCGGGTCCATCATCCAGCTGTGCGGCCGCGCGTCCACGTAGACGGGCAGCTCGGTGAGCCCCAGCGGATTCCGCGAAACCTGAAGCAGAAACGGCCCATAGGGCTCCACCGTCATGGGCGGATTGGCCGCGGCCAGCGGCGCCAGCTTCAGCGGCAGCTCGATCTCCTCCTGCTCCTCGGCGGTCAAATGCGTCTGCTCCGCCAAGGCCGCGTAGGCCGCCGCGGCTTTGGCCATCTCGCCGCTGCGCAGGTAGTCCTCGGCCAGCGCCTTGCGCAGCAGCTTTTCCTCGGCGCGGTTGCCGCTGGCTGCGACTTTTTCAACCAGCGGCGCCAGCAGTTCGATGGACTTTTTCGGGTCGTTGTCGCGGTTGGCCAGGATGCCGCGATAGAACTGGGCCTGCTCGGGCGGCATCTTTGCCAGCTGATTCTCGATGCGCAGAAACTGGTGGTCGGCGAGCAGCGCTTCCAGCCGCGCCTCGCTGCTCAGGCCGCTCGCGGTGCCGGTGTGCACCTGCTCGCTCTGCTGGGAGATGCCAGTCGAAGTCCGCTCGGTATCAGGCCTGGATGTTTCCTGGGCTGGCACGCTAGGCGAGATCGCCCCTTGTGCAAAGGTGTTTCCCGCACCGGCCGTGACCAGGCAGGACACGAATGCGCCAATCCATTTTCTGCGAATGATCCAATGTTTGCCCGAAATCTGCATGACGGTTTCTCTGTTTTCGCGGCTCATTCTCAATACGAAGGTATCAGTTTTCAGCTTGCTTTCCCGGGCGCCGTCGTGCCAGTCTCCCTCTCCGCCGCGAACCCTGCGCGGGTCAACTCACCACTTTTGAGAAGCAACCAAGGTCAGGAATCTAAATGCTCGCTGCTTGCGCACTATGAACGGTCTCCGTGAACATGCAAGATACGAGCTGGCATAGCGCAAAATTGCAGTAAGACACGAGTAACTATTACTCATGGCTGCCGTAGCTCGCGCCTCGCATTACTAATGGCCGCGGGAACTTACGCTTCGAGTAAGTCTGCCGAGGAATTTAATCAAATCCTCTCTTGCGAAGGCTGTTCATCGTGAGGTAGGCTGAGCGAGCCTCTAAATCGCTCCTCTAGTACCGAGCAACTTCATTTTCCCCAGAGGCTACCCCCAGGACAAATGCATTACCGGGCAATAGCCCGGCCGGAAGAACGGGAGGATCTCGTGTTCAAACGAGTCACGTTAACGTTTTGTCTGCTGGCTGTGACCGCCATGGGTCTGTCGGCTGAGAGTTTTTCATACACTGGCACTCTGGGCTCTCCAGAAGGAGTCTTCCAGACCACCTTCACCCTCACCGGTGCCGATACCATTACCTTCCAGACATGGGGCTTCGGCGGCGGAACCAACGCCGCTGGGCAGGTCATCTCCGCGGGCGGATTTGACCCCCTGATCGCGCTCTTCAGCGGCCCGGCTGCTTCGGCCACCATGTATGTGGACGGCCTCGGCAATCCCCTTGCCGACGCCGACAATCTCTCCAACTCTCCATGGTCATTTGTCGGCAACTGCCCGACCGCCGGCAGTGTTGCCATCGGCTCTGACAGCGATTGTGGCGATGACTACATGCAGGTCTCCCTGGCCGCGGGAACCTATACCCTGGTGCTCACCGACGCCAATCACATTCCGGCGGCCATCTTCGACAACGGCGCACTATCGGAAGGCTTCGACGATCTCACCGCCGGAGTGTTCCAAACCTGCGACCCAGTGTCCGACGCCTGCATCAGCCCCAACGGCAATTACGCAGTGGATGTTGTGTACTCCCAACCGGAGAACACACCCCCCGTACCGGAGCCATCGACGTTTCCTCTCCTTTGCATCGGCCTGGCTGCACTGCTCTTTGCAAAGCATTTTCACAGCCGGCATATTTCGCCCCAACCCTGAAGGAGTAGCACGATGAAATTCCTTAAGCCTGCCTGGATGACAGTCGGCGGCGTGGTACTGGCCGCTTTGATCTTTCCTCTGTTCGCCCCCAAAACAGTGCATGCCCTCGCGGCCGCGCTCGTACAGGTGACCAACACGGACTCCAACCCAGTCCCAACCACCACCGCTGTTCCCGCCCAGCCGTACTATGGCTCGATGCAGCTATCGGGCTACGGCGCGCAGTCCGTCGGGCCAGGAACGGGAACGCTGGGGATCACCCAGATCATCCTTACCAACGATGGTTCGGCCGTAGCGGAGGTCAACATCTTTGCCGCACTGCTGAGCGGTGGAACCTGCGCGGGAACCAACAACGTCGAGGCTGCCACCAACCCTTTCCTCGTTCTCAGGGTGCAGCCGTACTCAACCCTGGTCGTCCCCGCTCCCACCCCGTTGGTATTTTCAGCGGCCACCGGCTACGACAATCTTCCTCACACCTGTGTCGCCGCATCCATGCCCATCACCGGCGGCAGCGTCTATGTCACCGTCAACGGCTTCGTGAACTGATATCCTGCTCTGCCGCTCGCGCCCGCTGCAACGCCCGTTCCCGGCGTTGCAGCGGGCGCTGCCCCCGGCCCAATCTGTCAATCTACGAGACCGTTGCGTGCCCTTGAGACGCTGGGATTGAGACGCCAGCAACGGATTCCCCGCTACACTGATAGACAGTCATGGCGCGCAAAACCATCGAGCACTACGAGATTCTGCGCAAGCTGGGTGCCGGCGGCAGCGGCGTGGTCTATCTGGCCAACGACGCGCTGCTGCAGCGGCCGGTGGTGCTGAAGATTCTGCAGACCGGGCTGCTTTCGGCTGAGCAGCTACGCTCGACAGTCTTGCGCGAAGCTCGCCTGGCCTCGGCCATCGAGCACCCTAACGTCTGCGCCATCTAT
>Ga0182030_10028311_pt1 | contig 10021 bp, 6 predicted proteins | sample 812S3MmetaG_FD_121299 | JGI IMG/M metagenome (GOLD analysis project Ga0182030, IMG submission 121299) | Permafrost microbial communities from Stordalen Mire, Sweden - 812S3M metaG (Illumina Assembly) | ecosystem: Environmental > Terrestrial > Soil > Wetlands > Permafrost | place: Sweden... | reverse complement strand
CGCCAGACCTTCGGCGGCGGCGCGCTGACGGCCGAGTTGAACCATCGCGGGCGTGGCGTCCACGCCGGTCATGTGCGCGACATTGAGGAAGCGCGCCAGAAATCTCATGCCCGCGCCGGTGCAGCAGCAGAGGTCCACGCCGCGCGAGCCGGCGGCGATGCCGGCGCGCTGCGCGAGATCCATCGAAGATTGAAAACCGCCGATGTGAATTTGTTCGCCCATGAGCAGTTCCCAGAGCCGGCCTTCCGGCCCAGAATAAACGGATTGCACGTCAGAGAGATGAATTTGTGATGCTGATTTCATTGGTTTGTTTGTGGTTTGATTTTGCGGATTGGTTCATTGGAGCCGGGCGCGAATCGTTTCAAACAAGGCTTCGACGCGCGCGGAAATTCTCGCGGAGTCCGACGGCGAATAGTCCGTCGTGATTTTCAGGTAAGGCAGATGCAGTTCTTCCTCGACCAGTTTGCGGACGTGAAAAGATTCGATGTCGTAGGTGAGGCACGCTTGCCAGACGAGTTCGATGACGCAGTGCGGACGGAATTTCGCGGCGAGCGAGCGGAGCATTTCAAAACGCCCGGTGTTCGGCGTCATCACCGAGCATGGCAGGTGGTAATATTTTTTGGCGATGGCGCGGAGAATGTCCGGCTCGTCCAAGTCCACGTCATCAAGAATCGGTTTCAGCCCGGTGCAATTTTCCATCGCCACGACGACCGCGCCGGCGTCCTCGATCAATTCCAGCACGCGTTCCGCGCCGTGAACCAGCGGCACGCCGGTCAGCAGCACGCGGATTTGCGGTTGTGGCGCAGCCGTCCCGGCTGCGGGTTTCCGCAGCGTCTCGCTGCGAGGACACATCGTCTGGCCAGATTCACGCGGCGAGACGCCGCCTGAACCCGCAGGCGAGGACGCCTGCGCCACAGTGCGACTGCCAAAAACCTTCAGCGCGTTTTCATACTGTTGCAGATCGGCTTCGATGCCGGAAATGATGCTCTTGAACTCAATCAACTGCCGGCCCGTAAGCGGCGGCTGATCACGCATCATCAAATCAGCCAGTTGCCGCCGCAAGCCGCGTTCGCGGTTCATCAGCCGGCCGGCGTCGCGGAGTTTTTCGTCGGTGATGCGCGTCTGGAATTTTTCTTCAAGCTGCGTTTTGAATTTGCGGACTTCGTGCGTCCAGCGTTCCAGCGCGTCGGCATCGCCGGCTTTTTGCGGCAGTTCGAGCACATACATCGGCTTGGTGGCGCCCAGCAGCTCGAACATTTTCTTTTTCCCGTCGCAGGTGGTTTCGGCGACGATTAAATCCGCCCAGTTCAGAAATGGGTTTTTCCCGGTGGCATGATAGCCGAAGGTGGATTTGATCAGCGGGCAAAGATTGGCGGGCAGAACTTGTTCGGCGGCGGGAATGGTTGCCGCCGAGCCGCCGCACAGGCAGACGGGCACGCCGCCGGCAGCCAGGATGATTTCGCGCGGCGTGAATTCACACATGATGCCCACGACGGGCCGGCCCTGCGCCTTGGCGGCCTCGGCGAAATCATAACAGTGGTCAAGCATCGCACCGAACCAGGCCAAAGGACCGGCCGCACCATCGGACATGGTGGCTTGAAGTTCAGTGGCACGACACATAATGCGGAGCGAAGCCTGGGTTGTTGGTTATTAGCAAGGCCAGCTTGGCAAACCCCGGCGAATCGAACCAGCTAAATTTCTCGCGGCCGCGAACCCGGCGCGGACGCCGCACGCTTTGCAGTGGCAAATGGCGTTTGGTGGCGATAGTATCCAAGCCATGCGCCGCCGAAAATTTCCATCGCCGCTGCGTTTATTCTTCACCGCCGTAATTCCGGTCGCCGTTCTTTTTTGCCGGATCGTCCGGCTCGCGGCCGCACCGGCGGATTACCTCGTGGACAAATGGGACACGGAAGACAACCTGCCGAGCAGCACGGTGACGTCCATCGCGCAAACGCCGGACGGCTATCTTTGGGCGGGCACTTACAACGGGCTGGCGCGGTTTGACGGCGCGCGGTTTGTCGCCTTCGATCCGGTCAGCACGCCGGAACTGGGACAGGCCCGCGTGCAGGGACTTTTTCTCGACGCGAACGGCACGCTGTGGATCAACACGTTTCGCGGCGGGCTGACCTCGTATCGCGACGGCGTGTTTCGCCAGGAATTGCCGGACCAGCCGGCGTTTGATCTGCACACGACGCTGGTGGCCTCCACTTCCAACCTGGTCACGTTCGTCGCGCAGTTCGGCGAGGTGCTGCAACGCGATCCGTTGCAAACGAAGGCCGACTGGAAAATCATTTCGCCGACACCGGAATTGCGGCCGGTATTTCAATGCGCGGACGGCGAGGGCCGGTTGTGGTTTCTCACGCGCGACAGCCACATCCTGCAATTCGCCAACGGCCAGTTCAGCCTGCTGGCCGATGACGGCGGCCTGGCGGGCAACCGGATTTACACGCTGGTGGCCGATGCGCGCGGGCGGGTCTGGGCCGGCGCGGAAAATGAAATCGCCGTCTGGGATGGCCGGCAATTTTCCGCCATGACGCCCACGAACCGCCCGTCGGACATCCAGCCGCAGCTTTTGTTCCCGATGAAATCCGGCGCGTTCTGGGTGCTGGACGGCGACCGTTTTCGCGAAATGTCCGGCCGCGCCTGGGTGGCGGAGGCGATGCCGTGGCGCGGCCTGTTGGGCGCGGCGGCCGGCCGCACGATGGGCGCGCATGAGGACGGCGACGGCGGTTTGTGGCTCAACCATTACGGCAACGGACTTTTTCACGTCACGCCGGATGGAAATTTTCAGCGGCTCACGGCGCATGACAATCTGCCGAGCGAACGGGTCGGCGCGTGGTTCCAGAGCCGCGACGGCGGCATCTGGGCGGGCGTGGATCACGGCGGATTGGTGCAACTGCGGGACCGGCGGTTTCACGTCATCGGCCTGGCCGAAGGTTTGCCGGCGCGAACGGCGCTGTCGGTTTGCGAAGACAAACAAGGCGTGATTTGGATCGGCACGGCCGGCGGCGGGTTGTGCCGCTGGACCAGCGAGACTATCACAAATTATGCCGTTGGCGCGAGCGCGTCGGCCAATTTTGTTTTTTCCATTTTGCCCCGGCCCGACGGCGACGTGTGGTTGAGCGCGGCGGAAGGTGAGGATTTGTTCCAATTTTCCAACGGGCAGATCCGGCGGATTTCGCGGGACGTGCATGGCATCAAATCCATGCTGGCCGACCGCCACGGCCGGGTGTGGATGGGCACCAAGGCCGGCTCCGGCATCGTTTTCACCGATGACACCGGGCGGCGGATTTTGGGAACGAACAGCAACCCCATGCTGCCGGCGGTGCGCGCGCTGGCGGAAACTCCGGATGGAAACATCTGGGCCGGCGCGGACAACGGCACGATTTTTCGCTGCGAACCGGAGCAACTGACGGCGTTCCGCCCGCAAGACGCGCTGGCCGAGCAGCCGATTTATTCGCTGCTGGCGGACACCGACGGCACGCTTTGGGCGGGAACTTTTCGCGGCGGCCTGCTGCGGTTCAAAAATGGAAAATTTTTCCGCATCACGACCAAGCAAGGTTTGCCGGCGGACATCATCTGTCAAATCCTGGACGACGGGCACGGGCAATTGTGGCTGGGCACGCATCAGGGAATTTACCGCGTCGCCAAAACCGCGCTGAACAACTGCGCCGACGGGCGAACAAACACGCTGGATTATGTGACCTACGGCCGGCATGACGGGCTGCCGGCGCTCGAATGTTCCGACGGCTACCAGCCGGCGTGCTGGCACGGCGCGGACGGAAAACTCTGGTTCAGCACCGTGCGCGGCGTGGTTTCGGTGAACCCGGATGAACTGACCGCCCGCTCCGCCGCGCCGGCCGTTTTCGTCGAAGAAGTGCGCGTGGACGGCGAACTGATTTTGGACGGCAGCGGCAAACCCGCCGGTGCGCCGGGCGAAAAAATCATCGTGCCGCCCGGCCGCAAGCAACTGGATTTTCGTTTCACCGCGCTGAGTTTTGACGCCGGCTATCTGGCGCGGTTCCGTTACCGGGTGGACGGACTGGATTCGGAGTGGGTGGATTTGGACACGCGGCGCACCGTGCAACTGCGCAACCTGCCGCCGGGTGACTATCGTTTTCACGTCATCGCCTGCAACAGCGAAGGCGTGTGGAACAAAACCGGCGCGGCGGTGGCGTTCACCGTGCGGCCGTTCTTTTATCAGACTTTACTGTTCAAATTCATTTTCGGCGCGATCATTATCATCGGCATTTCCTTTGCCGTGCGGCGCGCGGCTACGCGGAAATACCGCCGCAAGCTGGCGCGGTTGCAGGAGCAGCACGCCATCGAACGCGACCGCACGCGCATCGCCAAGGACATTCACGACGACGTCGGCGCGGGCCTGACGCAAATCACCCTGCTGACCGAACTCGCGCGGCGCGAGCCGGACCAGGCGGGCGCGAACCTGGAACGCATTTCCGAATCCGCGCGGACGCTGACCAAGGCGATGGACGAAATCGTGTGGGCGGTGGATCCGCAGCACGACACGTTCGACGGTTTGATGGATTACATCTCGGCCTACACGGAGGATTTTTTGCGCATGGCGGGCGTCCGCTGCCGCATGGATTTTCCGGCGACCCTGCCGGAGATGCGCGTGGACGCCGAGCTGCGCTACAATTTGTTCCTCGCGTTGAAGGAATCGCTCAACAACATTGTCAAACACGCCAAGGCCAGCAAAGTCTGGCTGCGCCTGCGCGTGGAGGCGAAATCTTTCACCTTGATCATCGAGGACAACGGCCAGGGTTTGTCGGCGGCGAACACCGCCAGTTCCGACCGGATCACTTCCGGCTCCGGGCTGACCAACATGGAGAAACGTCTCCAGGCCGTCGGCGGACGCTGCCAAATCCACAGCGACGCCGGCCAGGGAACCCGCGTGGAAATGACCGTGGCCACCAATCCGCCAGTTTCGCCGGACCGGGAAACCGGCACCGATGATTATGCGGTATAAATTCAAACCATGAAAACTTCCACCCGCTTATGAGCATTTCCGTTTCCATTGTTGAAGACGACGCGCGGGTGCGCGGCAGCCTGGCCCGGCTGATTGACGGCACGCCGGGGTTCCGCTGTGTGAGCAATCATTCCAGCGCGGAGGACGCCTTGCGGGAAATTCCCAAGTTCAAGCCCGACGTCGTGCTCATGGACATCAATCTGCCGGGCCTCAACGGCGTGGAATGTGCGCGCCAGCTCAAGCCGCAGTTGCCCGCGACGCAGATCATCATGCTCACCGTGTATCGGAACACGGAGCACATTTTCAACGCGCTCGCGGCGGGCGCCACCGGCTATATGCTCAAGCAGACGCCGCCCGCCGAATTGCTGGCCGCCATCCGGGAGGTTCACGCCGGCGGCTCGCCGATGAGCGGCCACATCGCGCGCAAACTCGTGCAGTCGTTTCAGCAACCGGTGCCGGACACGTCCGAATCGCAAAGTCTTTCGCCGCGCGAGGCGGAAGTGCTCAACCTGCTGGCCAAGGGTTTTCTTTACAAGGAAATCGCCGATTCGATGAAAGTCTCTTACGCCACCGTCCACACGCACATCCGGCACATTTACGAAAAGCTCCATGTCCGTTCGCGCACGGAAGCCGTCGCCAAGCATCTCGGCCAGAATCGCCACCCGCACTCCCAATCGCCGCCGGGCTGAAATCTCTTTTGTGGCGAAGCCGCCGCCAGCCGGGAGGCTGGTCGTGGGCATGGTTTGAGGAAATTTTTTGTCGCGCGAAGGACGCGCAAAAAACTGAAGGCAAAAAATTCTTTCCTTCGCCACCTTCGCGTCCTTCGCGCGAAATATGCCACTGCCGTAAAACCACCGGCGCGGGTTCTGCCCGCGCCGGCTTTGAAACCAGCCCGGTTGGATTTTCCCGCGTGACAGCCGGCGTTTCGTGAGGCATTGTCCCGCGATGACAACGACCGAAGCCGCCCAGTTGCTGGATCAATTTCGCGCCGGAAAAATTCCGCGCGAAAAAGTCCTGCAGGCGTTTCAGGCCGCGCCGGTCGCCGACCTCGGCTTTGCGCAGGTGGACACGCACCGCGCGCTCCGCAAAAATTTCCCCGAAGTGATTTTCGGCGCGGGCAAGACGCCGGAGCAGGCGGTCAAAATCGCGGCGAAACTTTTGGAACATGGCCAGCCGGTGTTGGTGACGCGTGTCACCGCCGAACACGCCCGCGCGCTGAAGAAAAAATTCAAGCTCGCCGTCCACCACGAACTCGCCCGCTGCGTGACCATCGAGAAAAAACCTTTGCCCAAGCGCGCCGGTTTCATCGCCGTGGTCTGCGCCGGCACGAGCGATTTGCCGGTGGCCGAGGAAGCCGCCGTCACCGCCGAGATCATGGGCAACCGCGTGGAGCGCATTCACGACATCGGCGTGGCCGGCCTGCACCGGATGCTCGCGCGGATGGATCGGCTGCAAAGCGCCAATGTCATCGTGGCCGTCGCCGGCATGGAAGGCGCGCTGCCGAGCGTGCTGGCCGGACTGGTTTCCAAACCCGTCATCGCCGTGCCGACGAGCATCGGCTACGGCGCCAGCTTCGGCGGCATCGCCGCCCTGCTCGCCATGCTGAACAGTTGCGCCAGCGGCGTGACCGTGGTGAACATTGACAACGGTTTTGGCGCGGGCTACGCCGCGAGCCAGATTAATTCTCTGGCCACAGATGCACACAGATGAAACACCGATTCTTTCAAGCATCTGTAACTTTTTCCCATCTGTGCTAATTTGAGCCCATCTGTGGCTGAATTGATTTTCCCATGAAGACGCTTTACCTCGACATTTTCAGCGGCATCGCCGGCGATATGTTCATCGCCGCGCTGCTTGACCTTGGCGTGGACGCCAAAAAACTGGAACGCGAACTCCAGAAACTCAAGCTCGACGGCTACCATCTGCACATTTCGCACCAGCAAAAATCCGCCATCGCCGGCATCAAATTCGATGTCCATCTCGCGCACGACCATTCGCAGCCGCACGCGCATGACCACCCTCACCATGAAACCGCGTGCGGCCTGCACGTCCACGAACACCCGCATGAAAGCGGACACCAGCACGAAGCCGGCCACGGACATTTGCACCTGCGCTCGCTGCAATTCAGCGCAACTCCCAGCGCGCCGCACGAACATCAGCACGACGGTCAGCGCAATTTCTCCGAAATCAAGCAGCTCATCTCGCGCAGCAAATTGTCGGCATGGGTGAAGGAAAAATCCATCACCGTTTTCGCCCGCATCGCCGAGGCCGAGGGGAAAATCCACGGTCTGCCACCAAATGAAGTCCACTTCCACGAAGTCGGCGCGGTGGATTCCATCGTGGACATCGTCGGCGCGGCCATCGCGCTGGAGCTGCTCGGCAAACCGCGCGTGTTCGCCTCGCCGGTCGTCGAAGGCACGGGTTGGATCAAGTGCGCGCACGGACGTTTTCCGGTTCCTGCGCCGGCCACGCTGGCGATTCTCGGCGCGCGGAAAATTCCCGTTACCCAGTGCGAGGAACCGAACGAACTCATCACCCCCACCGGCGCGGCGCTGCTGGCGGAATTTGTCGAAAGCTTCGGCGCGATGGAAAATCTCGTCGCCGAAAAAATCGGCTTCGGCCTCGGCACGCGAGACAATAAGACGCGGCCAAACGTGCTTCGCGCGATTTTGGGGACAGGTGGCAAGTGTCGTGTGACAAGTGACACGAAACGCGCGGCCGCTGAAACCCTGTCACCTGCCACCTGCCACGCGTCACCTTTGGATTGGGAAACCGACCGCGTCGCCGTGCTCGAAACCAATTTGGATGATTGCCCTGGAGAAATTCTCGGCGCGTTTGTCGAAACTGCTTTGAACGCCGGCGCGCTGGACGTTTTCCACACGCCCATCCAGATGAAGAAAAACCGGCCCGGCGTTTTGCTCACCGTTTTGTGCGCAGAAGCCGACGCCGATAAGTTCAGCGAAATGCTTTTGCGCGAGACGACGGCATTTGGCGTGCGCCAGACGATTGCCGAGCGGCGCAAGCTGCGCCGCGAGTTTGCCGAAGTAAAAACAGCTTTCGGCAAAGTAACCGTGAAAATCGGAACACTTGGTGGTAAAGTGGTGCAGGCCGCGCCGGAATTTGAATCCGCCAAAAAACTGGCGGCCAAATCAAAGTTGCCGGTGAAGCAGATTTTTGAAGCCGCCGTTAAAAGCGCGAAGCTGTAGTGGCACAGGCGTCTCGCCTGTGTGTCTCTACGGGGTGACTGAATATTGGCTGTTTTGAACACGCACAGGCGAGACGCCTGTGCCACTAAAAATTTGAAGCGATGAGCGAAGCGAACAACAAACTGGAAAAATTGCGGACGTTGCTGAAAAGCTACGGCTCGTGTCTTGTGGCCTATTCCGGCGGCGTGGACTCGGTGTTTCTCGCGCGCGTGGCGCACGAGGTTCTTGGCCACCGCGCACTCGCGGCCATTGCCGATTCGCCGAGTCTGCCGCGCCGCGAATTAGCCGAGGCGCTCGAACTGGCGACCCAGTTTGCTTTTCCCGTCCGCGTGCTGCACACACAGGAGTTTGCCAACGACAATTACACGGCGAATCCGGCAAACCGCTGCTATTTCTGCAAGCACGAGCTGTTCGAGGAATTGACGCCGCTGGCCAAGGCGGAAAATTTTGCGGTCATCGCCTACGGCGAAAACGCCAGCGACATCGGCGATTTCCGGCCCGGCGCGCAGGCGGCGGCGGAATTTCAGGTGCGCGCGCCGCTCAAGGAAGCGGGTTTGACCAAGGCGGAAATCCGCGAGCTGTCCGCGCAACTCGGCCTGCCGACGGCGGACAAGCCGCAGATGGCGTGTCTGAGTTCGCGCGTGCCTTATGGAGAAAGTGTCACGCCGGAAAAATTGCACATGATCGAGCAGGCGGAATACGTTTTGCGCGACCTCGGCTTCCACGACGTGCGCGTGCGGCATCATGAAATGAAAGTGGCAAGTGACAAGTGGCAAGTGACGGAAAGCAGTCGCGCGCCGGATGCCAATCCTGTCATCCGTCACTCGTCACCCGTCACACACCTCGCCCGCATCGAACTGGCTCCGTCCGAAATTCCGGCGCTGCTCGCGAATGGCAGGCTGGCGACCGTGGCGGAAGAATTGAAAAAAATCGGCTACGCCCACGTCACGTTGGATTTGCAGGGCTATCGTCGCGGCAGCACCAACGAGGTGTTGGGCAAGAAGGCGGTATAATCGCCAAGCTTCCAAACATGGGCTGCGCCAATCCCAGCCATTTCGCGCGACTCTTCCGCCAAAAAACCGGCGTGGCCCCGGGCAATTACCGCCGGCAACGGTGATTTCCTTCTCCGCATCAGATGGGGAGAAGGTGGCGAAGCCGGATGAGGTGAACCACGCAAAAAATTTTAACCACCGATGGGCTAAATCTTTCGCTGCTTCAGGACTTCGGTTTGGCTGCGCGAGTATTTCTTAATATCGTGTTCATCTGCGCCCATCTGTGGCCCACCTATTTCCAATTGGCACGAATTATTCTACACTCAAGGCCATGAACCCTGAATTGCGACACTTTATTGACAACACCCGTTTCCATCGGGCGGCGATGCGGCAGGCGGTGGGGTTGCTGCCGCCAGACGATGCCGGGCTGGACAGCCTGCTGGCCGAAATCATCGCGGCCGATGACATCATGGCCTTCATGGCGGTGACCGTGACGGCGACCCATGCGGGACGGCGGATGGATGCGCGGCATCTGGAACTGGGAACCAAGTTTTTTCCCAGCGAACAATGGATGGGCCGGGTGGCCATACAGATGCACGGGGATGTTCCCGCGCACTTGCTGGCGGCGGTTCAAAACACCCGGCTGGAACCCGTGATGGAGGCGACCGCCCTGCATCTGGCCGCCGCTTTGACTCTCGAACAACCCGGCAAAGGCCTGCCGGCGGCCTTGATGCCGCTGGCCCGGGCGGCCGCGCGCCGGCTCAAGCCGAACAGCATCAAAAAAGATGACATTAATACCTTTTCCATGTTGCGGTTTCTGGCGATGCGGACGGGGG
>Ga0182030_10028310_pt1 | contig 10021 bp, 8 predicted proteins | sample 812S3MmetaG_FD_121299 | JGI IMG/M metagenome (GOLD analysis project Ga0182030, IMG submission 121299) | Permafrost microbial communities from Stordalen Mire, Sweden - 812S3M metaG (Illumina Assembly) | ecosystem: Environmental > Terrestrial > Soil > Wetlands > Permafrost | place: Sweden... | reverse complement strand
CAGAAGATCGGCTCGGGCGGGATGGGCGCCGTCTACAAGGCGCTCGAAACCGAGATGAACCGCATGGTGGGGGTGAAGATCCTCCATCCCAAGCTCGCCAACCGGAAGGACCTCGTGTCCCGCTTCCGGCGCGAGGCGCGCGCGATGAGCCAGCTCACGCACCCGAACACCACCAAGGTGTTCATGTTCGGGGAGCTCGAAGACGGCTCGCTCTACATCATCATGGAGTTCCTCGACGGCAAGAACCTGAACCAGAGCGTGCGGGCCGAGGGGCCTTTCGCGATGGAGCGGGCGCTTCCCATCCTCATCGCGGTGTGCGGCGCGCTCGACGAGGCGCACAAGGCCGGCATCATCCACCGCGACCTCAAGCCGGAGAACATCTTCCTCTGCCAGTCGGCGGGTCTCCGCGATTACCCCAAGGTGCTCGACTTCGGCCTCGCCAAGGTGGGCGAGCGGCAGATGCGACCGGGCTCGGTGATCCTCACGCAGGAGGGGATGGTCTTCGGGACGCCCGAGTTCATGAGCCCCGAGCAGGCGCAGGGCAAGGCGCTGACGCCGGCGAGCGACACGTACTCGCTCGCGGTGATCCTCTACGAGGTGCTGACGGGCAAGCTCCCCTTCGACGCGAAGAGCGCGATGGACTTCATCCAGCTCCACGTCACGGGAAAGCCCGTTCCGCTCAGCCAGCGCGTCCCGGGGCGCGTGTTCCCGCCGCTGCTCGACCAGATCATGGACCGCGCGCTCGGCAAGAAGGCCGAGGAGCGCTACGCCAGCGCCGCGGACTTCGCGATGGCGATGCAGCACGTCCTGCAAGGGGCGACGCACCTCCCGCCGCACCTCGCAGGCCCGCGCACGAACGAGATCCCGACGACGCCGGCCGTCCCCGTGCCCGCGCAGGTGGCCGCCGCGGGCCAGAGGCAGCAGGCCCAGGCGCAGCAGCAGTACGCGCAGGGGCAGCGGCCCTACGCCCAGGGCCAGCAGCCGTACTCGCAGGCTCCGCAGCAGTATTCGCAGACCCCGCAGCAGCGGGCGATGATCCAGAGCGGCCCCGCCATGGCGATGCCGATGGGCCCTGCCCCGACGGCGATGTCCCCGCGGTCGATCCCGGCGCGACCGGCGCGCGCGAACATCGGCGTCCTCATCGGCGTGGCGCTGGCGTTCCTGCTCATCGGCGTGGGCATCGCCGTCCTGCTGATGAAGTTCGTGATGCGGTGAGGGTGGCTACTCGGTCCCCGCCTCGGGCTCGTCGGGTGAGAACAGGATCGGGTACACGACGGTGATCTCGCCGTCGTTCGGCGGCGCGTCGAAGGACACGCTCATCATCGATTCGCGCACGCAGGTCTGGAACTCCGCGTCGGTGATGGTCGTCTGGTCCGTCACCTTCGCGTCGTCGACGACTCCGCCCACCTTGTGATCGCCGATGATGCGGAACGAGAGCTCGAGCCGGCCCGACGTCTTCGGATCGCGCTTCAGCGCGTCGGCGTAGCAGTTCTTCGCGAGCGGGAAGAGATCCTCGCGCACGCGCGCCTGGATGTACTTCGGGTCGACGTGCACGTCACCGCCGTCCCATGGGCCCAGCTCCGGCATCGTCGGGAACCCCGCCTCGCGCGCCGCCGGCGGCTCGGCGCTCGCTCCTCCCATGAGCCCCAGCGGGCCCGCCTCCGCGAGCAGCGCGCGGATCTCTTCGCGCATCCGGTCGGCCCGCGCGCGATCCAGCTTCGGCCCCGACGGCCCATCGCCGTGCTCCGGGTCGCCCGGTCCCGCGCCTCCGCTGCCCGGCCGCATCCCTCCGGCGGCGAGGAGATCCGGATCCTCCGTCGCGGCCGTCGTCCGGGGAGGCCGCTGCGCCCGCGACGACGCCGACTGCCACCACCGGTAGAAGAGCAGGGCGGTCGCGGCGACCATCCCGAGGATGACGAGGCGTCGCCAGATGCGCATGGGCTGCGAGTCTAACCCGCCGCCGCGCGCCGGCTTGGATCACTGCCCCGGACGCGGCCCCACGCCGTGGGAGCTGTTCCACCAGCACCCCTGCTCCGCGAACACGGCGCGCCGTGCGTCGTCCGGGCCGATCGACTGGGACAGATCGCTCTGGATGTTCTGCGTCTCCCGCGCCAGCGCCAGGTACGCCGTCATCAGCGGGTCGACCGCCGCCCCCGGAGCGGGTGGCGGCCGCGTCCCGGCGAGGATCTCGGCCACTTCACGCACGTCCTCGTCGTAGGTCGCCGCGTTCTTCTCGCTCGCCTGGTTCATCAGGATGCTCACGCAGGCCTGCTGCCCGACATGGGTCACGTCCGCGCCGCCGAGGGCCTGGCTGCAGAGCGGCTCGATGACCCCCCAGCTTCGCGCGTGCGACTGCTGGTACGCCGCCTGGAGGAGCGGGCCGTCCTGCGGCGCGAGGCCGAGCTTGTTCAGGTCGCTCGCGGACACGCTGTAGTCCCCCTTCGGTCCCCCGCAGGGGAGGCGCATGCGAACCTCGCCCTCCTTGGCCAGATCCTTCCAGTCCTGGGGCGAGAGATCGTACTCGCTCTTCATCGGGCCACCGTCCGTGAGCTTCAGCTGCGCGTCCGCGAGCTCCTTCTCGAGCTTCTTCTTCTGCGCCTCGATGGCCTCGAGCTTCCGCCGGTAGTCGCGCACCGTGTCGGCGAGGTTCGCGTTCGCGGCCGTCAGCGCCTGCTCGCCTTCGGTGCCCGACGCCGCCGCCGGATCCGGCGACACAATGTCCGCAGGCCCTCCCGCGACGCGCCGCACGCCTCCGGGGCCCGCTTGCGCCGACTGCCCCGCGACGAGATCCACGCTCTGCCCCGCATGCGACACCGCCACCTTGCCCTCGTAGACCCCCACCATCGCCGTCGCCGCGATCACCGCGCCCACGACCCCCGACAACGCCGTCTTCCGTTCCATGTCGTCTTCTCCGTTTCCCACCGTCACCCGAAAGCACGTCCCCTTCACCGCCACGTCGGCTGCCGGCGTGTGCACGACGAACCGCGCGCCCGGCTCCACGCGCCAGAACACGTCGCCCTCGTCTTGCTCGATGACGTCGCCGTCCCACTTCACGTGCGCGCCCTTCTCGAGCACCGCCAGCGCGCGCGTCCCGACGCGGACCTCTTGCCGCTCGCCCGCCGTCACCGAGCCGTGCGCGTCGACGCGCGTCCGGTGCACGCCGAACCCGATGACCGCCGCCATCGCCGCCGCCAGGAGCAGGCCCGCGAAGACGCGCGCCGCACGAGGCTTGCTCCGCGCCGTCTCTTCGCGCCTCGCCGCCGCGACGACACGCTCCGCGAAGCCTTTCGACGGCTCCTCGGGCTCCCACGCATCCAGGTCGCGGTGGTCCATCGCTCACTCTCTCCCGTTTCCCAGCGCGTCACGCATGTGTTGCCGCGCCCGGAAGACGCGTGTCTTCGCCGTCGCCTCGGGTACACCGAGGGCCTCGCCGACTTCGGCCAGGCTGAACCCGTGGACGTCCGCCAGCAGCAGCGCCGCGCGGTGGTCGTCGCTCAGCGCCTCGGCCGCCTTCGCGAGCCGCCGCCCCAGCTCGCGTCGCGCGCGCTCCGTCTCGGGCGTCGACGCGTCGGCCACGTGGTCCGCGGCCTCCGGCTCCGCGAGGGGAAGCCGCTTCTTCTTCCGTGAATCGAGCGCGAGCCGCGTCGCGATGGTCAGCAGCCATGTCGACGCCCGCGCCGGCCCGTCGAGCCGGAACGCCGGGAGCGCCCGGAAGGCCCGGAGGAACGTCTCCTGCGCCAGGTCCTCCACGTGAGGGCCGCGGCCGAGCATCCGGGAGAGGAGCGCGAAGACGGGCCGCTCGTACCGGACGACGAACGCCCGCAACGCGAGCGGCTCGAGGGCGCGCGCCCGGTCGAGGGTCGCGCGATCGAGCTCCGTCCCGAGGGGAGCGTTCATCGCGAGCGCCATCATGTCACCCGGGTTGCACGACGGCGGGTCGGAAAGGTTCCCGCCGTCGTGCAATCGGGGATGCTGGGCCGCCCGTCAGCTCTTGACGGGCGTCGCAACCGCCGGCGACGTCGCCGGGATCGCCGGCTCCGCGTCGAGGGCCTTCTTCGCGGCCGCCTTCTGGACCGGTCCCTTCGTGCCGAGCGCCTTGCGGGTCGCCTGGCCCTTCTGGATGGCGGCCGCCTTGGTCGCCACGGTCTTCTGCGGCGTCTTCACCGGATCGAGACCGTAAGTCTCGAGGTCCGGGCTGTCGGCGCCGAGAAGCAGATGCAAGACCGGCTTGATGACCCCCTCGATCATCGCGACAGCCGCCGCCTTCGCCGCGCCCTCCGCGACGACCGCCTTCGTGTAGGCGGTCTTGGCGGTGGCCGTGGAGGAAGGCAAGACGACGTACGCCTGGAGCGGCGCGAGCAGCTGCGCCTTCGTGTACGTCTTGCCCGCCGACACGACGTTGTCGGCTGCGGGCAGGGCGGTGATGCCCGTGATGAGGGCGTTGCAGGTAGAGACGAGGGACTGCTTGGATGAGTTGGAGATGGGCATTTGCACTTTCGGTTCGATGGACGCGAGAACGGGGGCCGGGGAATTCCGGCCTTCTGTTGGGGAAGTGCCCATGAGGGTCCCGAACCTGTCGGTTTTTCTTTTGGGCCCCCGTCGACTGCTCGTAAGAGGCCGAAATCCCGGCGATTGGACGCGCGCGTACGGCGAGCGGAGGCCTCCGATCGGGCTACGAAGGGCTCCGCACGGCCTACGGATGCCCGCGTACGCCCTACGGACGCGTCCGTACGCCCTACGGATGCCCGCGTACGCCCTACGGGTGCCTCCGTAGCCCCTACGGATGCCCGCGTACGCCTTACGGACGCCTCCGTAGGCCCCGCCGACCCCTCTACCGCGTCCCCGGCCTCGGGTTGAACACGACCGGCACGATGACCTTGCCGTGTCCCCCCGGCGGTGGCGCGAACGGCGCGTCCCGCAGGACCTCCGCGGCGCACCCCAGCAGCTCGTGCCCGCCCTTCCACTGGTCGACGCCGACGTGCACGCCCTTGCCCTTCGCATCGACGTCGATCGAGAAGAGCGCGCTCGCGAACACCCCCGTGTGCGCGTACTTCGCCGTCTGCTCGCAGTTGTGGAGGCGCGGGCGCATCGCCTCGATGGCCACGTACGCGGACGCGGCGTAGGCGTCCTTCGTCGAGCCGGCCTTCTCCGCGCCGTTCGTGAACACCGCCGGGATGGTCACCGTCGCCGAGCCGCCCTGCGGGGGCCGGAGGTGGACGTGCTTGGCCTCGTCGCGCATGCAGACGAGCGCCTCGGGGGCCAGATCGCACGCGCCCCACGTCTCGACAGAGGCCACCTTGCCCGCGCGGTCGACGCGCAGGACCACCGCGACGTGCCCATCTTGCGTGGGATCGAAGAGGAGGCCGTGGTGGTAGCAGCGGCGGAAGTACTCGCGGGTCTGGTTGGCGGCTTCGTCGGTCAGGACGGCGATCGACGCGGGCGTCGACTCGTCGACCGCGTCGCTCGGCGGCGCCTGGGCGGCGTCCCCGCCAGCGGCCACGACGGCGCTCTCGGGAACGGCGGCCGACGCGGAGGCCGCGGGCGGGTTCCACGCGGGGATGGGCGGGACCCAGTCCTGGCCAATCTCGCCCGCGGGGGGGCAATGCTCGAACCGGTCGACCTGGTCGTCCCGCACCTCGAACGACGTCAGCTCGACCGCGGTGATGCCGCCCCGCGCGGCCGGCACCTTGGGCGGCTCGGCGCAGGCCGCGAGCATCGCGACCACGGCCGGCACCAGCAGGGAGACCCCCCTACGCATGCGGCCACCATAGTCTCTGCCGTGATTCGCGCTAGGTTCCCCGACATGGTCACCCGCGGCCGACGCCCCGCCTCCGCCGATCCCTCGGCGACGCTGTTCGGCGCGGCCGCCCGGAAGAGCACCGAGCGCGGCGCCCCCCTCGCCGATCGCATGCGTCCCGACGCGCTGCGTGACGTCGTGGGCCAGGTGCACCTCCTGAAGCCCGAGTCCCTGCTCACGCAGGCCATCGCCTCGGACAAGGTGCGCTCGATGGTCCTCTGGGGGCCACCCGGGAGCGGCAAGACCACGCTGGCCCGCGTCATCGCCGCGGCGACCAAATCGTTCTTCGTGCCATTCAGTGCCGTCATGGGGAGCGTCGGCGAGCTGCGGGAGATCGTCGCCGCGGCGCGGGATCGCCTCGCTTTTCACGGGCTTCGCACCATCGTGTTCGTCGACGAGATTCATCGGTTCAACAAGGCCCAGCAGGATGCGTTCCTGCCCCATGTGGAAGACGGGACGATCGTCCTCGTCGGAGCGACGACCGAGAACCCCAGCTTCGCGGTGACGGCGGCGCTTTTATCGCGTTGCAAGGTGTTCCGCCTCGAGCCGCTGGCGCCGGAGGACCTGCATACTCTGTTGCGCCGCGCGCTCCACGATTCGGATCATGGCCTCGGAGCCAAGAATCTGTCGGCGGACGACGACGCGCTGCGTGCCCTCTCCGAGATGGCGCGGGGGGACGCCCGGCGGGCGCTGTCGACGCTCGAGCTGGTGGCCGACTACCTCGGCTCGCGGGGCGAGACGCACCTGACGCTCGAGGCGGTGAAGGAGGCCGAGAGCCACCAGCCGCTCCTCTACGACAAGAGCGGCGAGGAGCACTACAACGTCGTCAGCGCGTTCATCAAGTCGATGCGCGGGAGCGATCCCGACGCGGCGATCTACTGGATGATGCGGATGCTCGAGGCGGGGGACGACCCGCTCTTCGTGTCGCGACGCATGCTCATCTTCGCGAGCGAGGACGTGGGCAACGCCGACGCGCGCGCGATGCTCGTGGCCAGCGCGGCGGACGCGACGCTCCGCCGCGTGGGCATGCCGGAGGGGATGTACCCGCTGGCGCAGGCGTGTCTGTATCTGGCGAGCGCGCCGAAGTCGAACGCGTGCACCGTGGCGTGGCACAAGGCGCGCGAGCTCGTGGCCAAGCACGGCGCGCTGCCGGTGCCGAAGAAGCTGCGGAACGCCGTCACGCCGCTGATGAAGGGTGAAGGCTACGGAGAGGGCTACAAGTACGCCCACAGCTTCGACGGCGCGGTCGTCCCGGGCGAGACGTACCTCCCGGAGGAGCTGGAAGGCACCGTGATGTACGAGCCGGTGGAGCGAGGAGAAGAGCTGCGAATCAAGGAACGGCTGGCGCACCTCCGCGGGGCTGGGTCCAAGAAGAGAGATCCACAGGAAGGCGAGAAGACGGGAAGATGAATCGGGGACCGGCCCCCTCTACTTCCCGTCTTCCCGTCTTCCTGTGATCTGCTTCTACCCCAGCGCGCCGAGAGCCCCCTCCAGCTCGCCCAGCGCGTGGGAGTCGCCTTTCTGTTTCGCGGCTTCCATGCCGGAGGTGAGCCACGACTTCGCGTCGTCGACGCGGCCCATCTGCTCGAGCATCTGGCCGCACATCAGGTACATCGCGACGTAGTCGGGGTTGCGGGTGCGCAGAGTCTCGAAGACGACCAGCGCCTCGTCGCGGCGCTCCAGGCTGCGGTACTCCATGGCGAGGCCGTACCAGGCGAAGGGGTCGACGCTGCCCGAGGACGTGAGCTTCTGCAGGAACTCGAGTCGCTTGCTGGTGGCCGCCATTGTCCGACACTTAGCATGCTGCACTCCTGCGGTATGATCGCCTCCATGGGTTCGTGCGCGACGTGCGGCGCGGAGGGCATCGCCTCCGATCGGGCGTGCGCGCGTTGCGGCACGATGCCGGAGCCGGAGCTGGAGCTCGACGTGCGCGCGCGACCCGCGCCGAAGCCTCCGCGGGCGCCGAAGAAGCCCTCCGAGGACCTGCCGCTGGAGCTCGCCGTCGACCCGCGCGCCCTCGTGGCCGAGAGGGCCGCGGAAGCGCACTCCTCGCCGCTGGAGTACGGCCTCGGGGGAGCGGCGATGTCGGCGCCGGTGTCCTGGAGCGGCGCGAAGGGCGCACCGGCGGCGCAGGTGCACGATCCGGAGGCCGAGCTCGCGGTCGATGCGCGGATGCTGGCCGACTTCGGCGAGGCGCCGAAGAGCTGGGTGACCGCGCCGCTCTATGCGTGGCGCGTGCTGAAGCGCCAGCGCGCGCTGAAGCCGGTGCACGCGGCGCGGCAGGCGGAGGCGGAGCTCGCGGCGGTCGCGCTGGAGGACGAGCTCGTGGCGTTCGCGACCCGGGTGCGGCCGGCGGCGGAGAAGCAGTCGACGTACGCGGCGTCGCTGGAGGAGCTGTCCCGCGCGGAGGACGTGCTGCGCTCGCGCGACAAGGTGCTGGCGGCGGAGCAGGACGCGCAGAAGGCGCGGCTCGCGCAGGTGGACGCGCGGCTGACGGCGCTCGAGGCCGAGCTGGCGCAGGCGCACATCGACGAGCGGCTCGCGGCCGAGCAGCTGTCGTCGTCGCAGGGAGCGCTGGCGCGCGAAGAGGCGAAGCTGAAGCGCGCCGAGGGCGAGCTCGCGGCGGCCCGGCAGCGCGAGGGCGGGGGGGCGGCGTAGATGACGACGCCGAACGTCGCCGCGGCCGAAGACCCGCATGTGACCCGCGCCACGGCGCGCCTCGGGATGGTGCTGCAGGACAAGTGGACGCTCGACGCGGTCCTCGGCGTCGGCGGGATGGCGGCGGTCTACGCGGCGACGCACCGCAACGGCAAGCGCGTCGCGGTGAAGGTGCTGCACGCCGACATGAGCCACGAGGGGGACGTGAAACAGCGGTTCCTCCAGGAGGGGTACGCGGCGAACACGATCCAGCACGAGGGCGCCGTCAGCGTGATGGACGACGACGTGGCGCCGGACGGCTCGGCGTTCATCGTGATGGAGCTCCTCGAGGGCGAGACGGTGGAGGGGCGCTGGATGCGGAGCGGGCAGCGGCTCCCCGTGCGCGAGGTGCTGGCCGTCGTGGAGCAGCTCCTCGACGTGCTGGCGGCGGCGCACGCGAAGAACGTCGTTCATCGCGACGTGAAGCCGGAGAATCTCTTCATCACGAAGGTGGGACAGCTGAAGGTGCTCGACTTCGGCATCGCGAAGGTCTTCGAGGCGCAGCAGGGGCGGGCGACCTCGACGCGGGTGGGCGTCGTGATGGGGACGCCGGCGTTCATGGCGCCCGAGCAGGCGCGCGCCCGGTGGGACGAGGTCGACGGGCGGACGGACCTGTGGGCGGTGGGGGCGACGATGTTCACGCTGCTGAGCGGGCGCCACGTCCACGAGGGCGTGACGGGCAACGAGCAGCTGATCCTCAGCGCGACGACGCTCGCGCCGTCGCTGGGGAGCGTCGCGCCGGAGGTGCCCCCGGCGCTCGTGGCCATCGTGGATCGCGCGCTGGCGTTCGAGCGCGGGCAGCGGTGGCCGGACGCGGCGTCGATGCAGCAGGCAGTGCGCGCGGCGCTGGTGGCGCTCGGGACGGCGGACGCGCAGGTGCCCGCGTCGGGGCGACGTCCGGCGACGTCGACGGTGCTGAGCGGCGCGGTGACCGAGCATCGCGCGGTGACGAACCCCGGCGCGGCGACGATGATCGACACGACGGGCAACGCGTCGGCCCTGGCGGCGTGGACGAAGGAGCGAGAGACGCGGCTGGCCGAGGCGTCGCGGCTGCGGGCGTCGATCGCGGACCAGACGCAGCGCTACCTGGGCTCGAAGAAGCGGGTGGCCGAGTCGCAGGTGACCGTGGACGCGGCGCGAAGCGAGCGGTCGTCGCTGGGGCACTGGCTGGAGCGGCAGGTGGGCACGCGGACGGCCGCGGTCGACGAGGCGCGCAAGCTGACGCGCGGCAAGCTCGTGGCGATCGCGCGTCAAGCCATCGCGGACAGGGCCGCGTTCGGCGTGGAGCTCGATCCGGCGCGCGAGCAGGTGGGCCGGCTGGAGCGAGCGTCGCAGGCGGCGGCGCGCGACGTGAAGGTGCACGCGGCGGCGCTGGAGGCGTACGACCCGCGGGCGCTGCGGCTGGGGGTGCTGCTGCTGGGCGTCGCGGCGGCGCTGCTGCTGGCGCTCATCGTGATTCCCATCGTGTGGCGGGCGACGCGCGTGGTGGACGCGCCGCCGCCGGTGCACGTGGAGACGGCGCCGGCT
>Ga0182030_10028308_pt1 | contig 10022 bp, 7 predicted proteins | sample 812S3MmetaG_FD_121299 | JGI IMG/M metagenome (GOLD analysis project Ga0182030, IMG submission 121299) | Permafrost microbial communities from Stordalen Mire, Sweden - 812S3M metaG (Illumina Assembly) | ecosystem: Environmental > Terrestrial > Soil > Wetlands > Permafrost | place: Sweden... | reverse complement strand
CGCCGCCGAGCCACTCGTGGCGATTTCCAATCTTGGTATGTTTGGGGTCAAGCAGTTTGCGGCGATCATTCCGCCAAGTTGCACTTCGGCGCTTGCGATCGGCGCGGTCCGTGAGCAGCCTGCCGTTAAGAACGGCAAGCTAGAGAGTGAATTAGTTTGCTCGCTTACCATCTCCGCTGATCACCGCGTGGTTGACGGAGTGGCGGCTGCACGCTTTCTGGAACGAGTCCAGTTCCATTTGAATTCTCTATGACACTACCGACGATTGCGATGTCCAAACAAGTGACCAATGAGCAGCGGAAATCGCTGTTCCGGAAACTCCTCCTCTGCCGTCGTTTCGAAGAGCGCGTGTACTACCTGTTTCTCGAGGGCCGCATGCCGGGCACCATCCACCAGGCCCAGGGGCAGGAGGCCTGCGCGGTAGGTGTATGCAGCGTGCTCCGGCAGGGAGACGTTGTGACCAGCACACACCGTCCGCATCAGCACGCTCTCGCCCGCGGTTTGTCGGTGAACAGTCTGATGGCGGAACTGTTTGCCAAGACTACCGGGTGCTGCCATGGCAAAGGCGGCTCCATGCATTTGGGAAGTCTGGAAGATGGCATGTTGCCGGCGGTAGCCATTGTTGGTGGTGGTATTCCGCTGGCGTCGGGCCTGGGATTGGCGTTCAAGTACCGAAAAACGGGGAGCATTGTGGCCTGCTTTTTCGGGGACGGCGCCACCAATATCGGTTCATTCCACGAAGGAGTGAACATAGCCGCCATTTGGGATCTGCCGGTGGTGTTTGCCTGTGAAAACAACCGCTATGGCGCTTCGACGGCGATTGAGAAAGTGACCCGCGTACCGCACCTGAGCGATCGCGCTGCCGCCTATGGTATTCCCGGAGTTACGGTGGACGGGAACGACGTAGAGGCCGTGCACGACGCGATGCAGAAAGCTGCGGAGCGCGCTCGCAGCGGCAAAGGGCCAACTTTTCTGGAGATGGAAACGTACCGCGTCTGCGGCCACTCCCGCAGCGATCCCGGCCATTACCGTCCTAAGGGCGAATTGCAATATTGGAAGGATCGCGACCCGGTGGTACGGTATGAAGCGTTTTGCCTAGCTCAGGGCGCGCTTTCCGTCAAAGAAGTTGAGGATCTCAAGGCATCGGTCGAAAAAGAACTGGACGACGCGGTGGCCTTTGCCGAAGCCAGTCCAAGCCCGCAACCGGAGGACGTTCTGAACGATGTCTATGCATGAAGCTATTGGGGAAACACAGCGCACGCTAACCATGGTGGAAGCCCTGCGCGAAGCGCTGGTGGAAGAGATGCGCCGCGATTCCAGAGTGATTCTTCTGGGAGAGGACATCGGCGTGCCCGGAGGTTTTGGGGGCGCGTTTACAGTGACCCTGGGGTTGGAGAAAGAATTCGGGCATGAGCGTGTGCTCGATACACCAATCTCCGAGGCTGCCATTGCGGGCGTTGCTGCGGGTGCGGCCCTGGGAGGATTGATCCCGGTGGCTGACGTCCAATATGGAGATTTTATTTTCATCGCGATGGATCAGTTGGCCAACCAAGCGGCCAAGATGCGCTACATGTCTGGCGGGCGGGTTACGGTGCCGATGGTTTTTCGGGCGCCAGTCGGAGCAACGACCCGCGGTGCGCAACACGGGCAATCGCTGGAAGCCTTCCTGATGCATGTGCCTGGGTTGAAAATTGTTTGTCCATCGAATCCCTACGATGGAAAAGGATTGTTGAAAACTGCGATTCGCGATCCCAATCCGGTGATTATCTTCGAGCACAAACTTCTGTATGGCAGCAAAGGTTCGCGTAAGGAAGCTAGCGGCATGCAACTTGTGATGCATGTTCCCGAGGAGGAGTATTTGATTCCGTTTGGCCAAGCGAACGTGGTTCGCGAGGGGGATCGCGCGACCATTGTGGCCAATCTGCTCATGGTGCATCGTTCGGTACAGGCCGCCAAAGTGCTGGAGCAGGAAGGAATTCAGGTGGAAGTCATTGACCCGCGCACGCTGGTTCCGCTGGACGACCAGACCATCTTTAAGTCCGTGCAAAAGACGGGACGGCTGGTGATTGTCGAAGAGGACAACCTGACCGGGGGCTGGGGCGCGGAAGTGGCTGCCCGCGTGGCCGATGCTTGCTTAGGCTATCTGGAGGCGCCCATTCGGCGGGTGGCTGCTCCCGACACGCCCGTGCCATTCGCGCCAGTGATGGAGAACCGTTACGTGCCTTCTGTCGAGAGGATCTTGCAGGCGGTACGCAGCGTATTGTGAGGGAGGCCATGGAAGTCGTCAGCCTGGGAATTCTATGTGCCGACGTTTTTGCCCAGCCGGTTGCAGCCCTTCCTCAACCCGGCGAGCTCAAAACTACTGACGGATTTGTGCATAGCGTGGGAGGCTGCGCCGCGAATGTAGCAGTCAATCTTCGCCGTTTGGGGAGGACCGTGTCGGTGGTGGGCAAGGTTGGCCAGGACAGCTTCGGGCAGTTTGTGATTGATGAACTCAGAAGTCGCGGGGTCGAAACCGGCTGGATTCGCAGAAGCACGAAGCAGCCTACCTCGGCCACGGTTATCCTGAATGTTCGCGGGGAAGACCGCCGTTATCTCCACTGCATCGGATCGAACCGCGATTTCTGCGCCGCTGACGTAAACCCCGAGGTTCTTCAGGGGGCAAAGATCCTTTACGTAGGCGGTTATATGGCCATGCCCGGTTTTTCGATTGCCGATCTCCAGCGTCTTTTTCGCGCCGCGAAACAGGCTGGAATTACAACTGTACTCGACGTCGTGATTCCGGCGACCAATTCCGTGGCGGCTGAGCAGGTGTTACCCGTGCTGCCGCTCACTGATTACTTTCTTCCCAACAGCGATGAAGCCAAATTACTAACGGGTATTTCCGCACCGTTGGAACAGGCACGCGAGCTCTCGCGTCACTGTCCTCAGACTACGGTGGTGGTCACGCTGGGTCCGGGCGGCTCACTGGCGATCAAGGGTGAGCAAATCCTGGAAACGCCAGCTTTCGACATGGCGTCCATTGACGAATCTGGCGCGGGCGATGCCTTTGCCGCCGGACTGATTGTGGGGATTCTTGAAGCTTGGCCGCTGGAATTCACCCTGCGCTTTGCAGCCGCCGTGGGCGCATCGTGTACCCGCGCCGTAGGATGCTCAACCGGCGTTTTTAACTTTCAGGAAGCGATAGACTACCTCAAGGAGTCAACCCCCGCGGAAGACCCGGCCCAGGTGCGATAAATGCGTCTTGACAAAAGTTCATAAATTAATGAGTATACTGAGGTTAGTTCATTACCTAATATGCCCCTTGCATCTCTAACCGCCCTGCTGCCGGAGGCTTTACGCGAAGGCTATGCGGTTCCGTATGCGGAGTCCTGGAACCTGGAATCTCTGGAGGCGGTGATTGACGCTGCCGAGGAAAGCCATTCCCCCATCATTGCCGGATTCAATGGGGGGTTTCTGCGCCATTCCACTCGTCAGAAACCGGAAAACCTCGCCTATTACGCTTATTTTCGCAAAGCGCTCGACCTGGCCAAGGTTCCTGTAGCGTTCATCCTGAACGAGTCAGATGACCTCGGCCAGATTCGCGCCGCCCTTGAACTGGGCTTCAACGCGGTCATGCCCGAAAATGAGGGACTGGAAGTTGAGGAGTATCGCGCATTGGTCAAAGCCGTGGTGAGGATCGCCAAGCCGCGGGGTGTTTGGGTAGAGGCGCAAATTGGACTGTTGCCCGCAGGTCATGCAAATCACAATGGGAGCGGCAGCATGACGGATCCGGATCTCGCGGCGGAGTTCGTCGAGGATACGGGAATTGACGCGTTGGCCATCTCGATTGGAAACGTGCATATTCTGACCGAAGGAAAGGCCACCGTAGATCTGGAGGCGGTACGACGCATCCGGGAGAAGGTTTCCGTGCCGCTGGTCGTGCATGGCGGGACGAGTCTTACCGCCGAGAGCCTGCGCGAGATGATCGCGCTAGGCGTGGCTAAGGTAAACTTTGGGACGGTTCTTAAGCAAGCTTATCTGGAAGCGCTCCGCAAGAGTTTGGCGAAGTACCATTCACCATTAAGTCCGCATGAGTTCCTCGGCAAGGGCGGACCGCAAGACATCATGATTGCCGGCCGCGAAGCGGTAAAGCGTGAGGTTCTGCGGCTCATCGAGATCTGCCGAGCGAAGGGAAGAGTGCAGCATGATTTCGTCCCAGCAATATGAAAATACCGTGGTCAAAGCGGTCGCATTGCTGCACAAGGCGGGGATCGTCATTACGCCGGAAGAGAGAGCGGGATTTGAAGTGGCTGACTTCGGCTTGGGAGAGCTCGAGAAGACTGGGCTGGAAATCATCACCTACGTAAACACTGAACGTTGTTGCGCCAAGGAAATCATCATGCTACCCGGCCAGACCTGTCCCGAGCACTGGCACCCGACGGTGAACGGAGTTCCCGGTAAGGAAGAAACCTTCCGCTGCCGCTGGGGCACGGTGTATCTCTACGTTCCGGGCGCTCCGGCTTCCAAGATGGCATGCCGTCCGCCGGCAGGATCAGAAGCCTACTACACCATGCGGCATGAGGTCGTGCTGAAGCCCGGCGATCAACACACGCTCGCGCCGGATACTCCGCACTGGTTCCAGGCTGGGCCGGAAGGCGCGGTTGTCTCGGAGTTCTCGACGCGCAGCACCGACGAAGCCGACCTATTCCGCGATCCGCGTATTAGGCGCGCGCCCGAAGTGAGTCAGTAGACAAATTCATCCATTTATTCTTAGCGGATCGTGTGGCGCGGATTTTATTGCCCGGCCAAGCGCAGCCGGAATGTCTTGATCTCGTAAGGATGCAGGTCGAAAGAAATCGCATTTCCGTTGATCTGCAGCTGCTTTCCTGGGTCCTCGATGAGATTTGCTTCCCGCGCCGAAGCCAACTGCAAAGCAAAATGGACGGTTGCATGTTGCACTGGCTGTCCGGCAGCTTCATAAACTCGCAAGGCAATTTCACCGTCGCGGCTGGGCTTAAGTGCAGACACAACGACGTCCGGGGCCGAGACCTCCAGCAGTCCCCAATGCTTGGGCATGGCGCCAGCGTGGGCATTAATGTTCCGCGCCACTAGCGGGTTGTTAAACTCCAGCCCCGCGCGGTAGACCTGGGCGTCCTGCCAGCTTCCAGCGTGGGGAAGCAGGGCGTAATCATGGGCGATGCGTTTGCCTAACTCCAGGGCCGTATCGGATTCCGAAGCTTTGGCGGGATCAAACCCCGAATCATCCGCCCCGTACACCTCAAGCCGCGTGGAGCGCAGCAGAGAAACCATCATGGTGTCGTCGGTCACATTGTTGCCGGGCAATCCGCGATTTAGAATCGCGAGCCCACGACCGCCGGAGCTGTAGTCCACCCAATTCTGAGCAGGGAACTCCTGGTGCAGAGGACGTTCGACCGCGCCAAAGGCGATCTCCTGTGTGTTCGTACCGTCGTGAATGGTGGTTGGAAAAAGAACCCGGTAACGGACCGCTGGCTCCGCGTTCACGATTTCTGTATGAATATCAACGCGCTGGATGCCGGGATACATTCGCACCCTGGTCTCGAACTGATTCTTTCCGAAAGGGTGCGAGCTTTCAAATTGTGTAAATACGGGTCCCGGGCTCACCTCCGTGCCGCCGCCAATATAATTGTTGCTCCACTGGGTCGCATCTGGGCGAGGCAAGCCGATGAGTCTTTTCTCGCTAGTCAGGCGATCGCCGGCCAAAGTCCCATAGAGCTCCCAGAAATCGCCCCGATCTTCTTCCTTGGCCACGATGTTTCCCGGCTTGCTCAAGACTTCCCACTGATTTCTCTTCAACACCAGGCTGGTCATTTCGCCGGTCCAGAGATTCACGGTCGCCTTGTAGAATTCGTTCTCCAAGGTGCCGAAATCGTCCCGGTTCGTAGCGGAGTATTGACCGCGAGGGGAAGTCTCCGCTGCGTTGCCGCGCGGCGGCGCTTCGGGCTGGGCGCCTGGAAGAACGGGAACCACGTGGTAGATGGCATAGCCCATGGCAGGCACGTCATGAGCGATGAATGCAATGGTTGCGGTACTCAGGCCGCCATCGCCCCCGTTGGAGTGGCTTCTCAAGACTTGAAGAGGAACCGCTTTGCCGGATGCATCGCGCAGTTCAATCCCTTGAACCTGAGGCTGGCTGAATCCAATCTCTGCCTCCACATAGTCGCTTCTTGCCCATCCTAGAAAATTGAAAACTGCCAACGGCGTTCCGGGGCCTTGAGTATCAACTTTGGAGAGCAACGCATCCAAATCATTGCCGAGGATTTCATCTCCCAGACGTTTCGAGAACCGGTAGCCGGCAAGCGTGTCCTCATAGACATGATCCAGCATCACGCCGGAACTGAGGTCGTGAGTCTGACTAAAGAGCACGGGGTCCCAGGCGCGTTCAATCGCTTCACGGTCAGCGGTCGAGGTGCGTCCCGCCAGCACACTCGCTTTCTCCGCCGAGGTGAGGGTGCGCTCCATATCGCGCATCCAGTGTTTGAGTTCGATGCGAGTACTGTAAGCGCCCTGAAATACAGGATTCAAGTCGCCGACAATCACCGGCCGCTCAACCGGATATTTCGCCCTAAGAGCCTGGAAATCCGAAGGCGTTCCGATCTGGATAGAAAACGGTTCTGACTTAGTGCGGTTCCATTCATCCACATATAGCGGAAGGGTCTCATCCGGATCGCTGACGTCCGCTCCAGCGAAAAGCACCCGTCCCGGACCGCGCGAGGAAGGAGTAAGCGCGTCGAAACTAGAGCGAATGATTGCTTCGAAGGCGTGGAACGTAGGCTGGTGTTCATCAAACGGACCGTACCCTGTGGACAGCCAATGGCCTGGGATGGTGGTGCCGTCAATCCCTTGCCAGGTGATCTCTCCCGGCGTTTGGGGACTGGAGACGCCCCGCTGAAACCAATAGGAATTCATGCCCGCCAGCTTCAAGATTTGCGGCATCTGCGCGTTGTGTCCGAAGGTGTCGAGTCCCCATCCCGTGTGCACCTCATAACCGAGTCGATCGCGGAAGTACCATTTGGAAAGAAGGAACTGGTGGGCAATGGACTCACCCGAAGGAATGTTTTCGTCCTCCATCACTACCGTGCCGCCGGCGATTTCCAGGCGATGCTCGTCGAGCATCTTCTTGAACAAAGGAACTTCGTTTGGGTAGCGTTCCAGAAAAGGCCGGACGTAAGCCATCTGATCGAGCACGTAATGATAATCTGGATATCTTTGCAGCAGGCTGAGTGCCTTCATGATATGTGGCAGCCCGATCTCCAGATACTCTTCCCGAGTCTTGAACACTGCGCCTTCCCAGTGGGTATGCGGCACGATGACGAGAAAGTCCTGGTTCGTGCCCGGCGACTGTGCCTTTAGGGGCAGGATGCCTCCAAGGATCAGAACTGCTAGAGCAATGAGCGGGAGCGGGAGCGAGCGCAGGAGGCCTATCTTACGAAATGAATGCTGTTCAGTGTTCATTCGGGTTCCGTGAAAACAGGTCAAAGGTTAGTGAAGGATGCTTGCGATGTCAAGAATGCTAGACGATCAGAGGCGCGCAGGGTTTCGTGGCATTGTTCCTTCGCCATGCCGAGATCCACCATTTTTAGAGAGTTGAACGTGCGCGCCAGTCGTTTGGGCCCGTCCTTGACTTGCCGCTACGTATGCATTAGCCTCCGAGTCTTGCCAACGTCTTCATGACTCGCCGTCAAAAACCCGGTCTGACTTTGAAAGCTGAGGAAAAAACATCAGATCTGGATGCGAAGCGGTCGTTACTGGTGTATTTGAGGGGGATTCTCGCTTCCCTCAAGCCCACCGAACGCCTCATTGCAGAATGTGTTCTCGCCGACCCGGAAAAAGTAATCACTTCTTCGATCGCGGAGATTCGCAAGGACTCCGGGGCGAGTGTCGGCTCGATCGTCGGATTTTGCCGCCGCCTTGGCCTTAAGGGATTTGCGGATTTCAAAATAGCTCTGGCCCGGGACTTGGCGCAGGCGGGATTGTCTGCCGGAGACGCGCAAAATGGATCTCTCTTCGAAAAGGTATTCCACTTCCACGCCCAGAGTTTGATGGAGACGCTGCAAATCAACTCGGAAGCGGTTTTTGAACAAGCTGCGCAGGCTATAGCAAAAGCTCGCAGGATCGAGTTTTTCTCTATCGGGATTTCTTATCCGGTGGCTTACACCGCGTATTGCAAGTTTCAACTCATCGGCTTGACGGCGTCCAGCCAGTTTGATTCACACATACAACTCATCGCTGCTACCCAAATGAAACCGTCGGATGTGGCGTTTGGAATCTCCTGCTCGGGCACTACCCGCGAGACGGTGCAGTGCCTGGAGGTGGCTAAAGCCAAAGGCGCGACCACCATCTGTCTTACGAACGCCATGAAGTCTCCCATCACGGCCTGTGCCGACATCGCTCTCTACGCCACGCCCAGCGAGATCAAGTATTTTCAGGCTCCGCTGGCTTCGCGCGTCACGCAACTGGCGGTGATTGACGCGCTGTTTGTCGCCCTCGCGCTCAAGAACAAAAATCGAACCGCCGGACGTCTGCAACAATCTGGAGAAGAACTGCTGAAGCGGCGCATAGTCTGATTCAAGATTTACCGCGGCGTGGCGTCAGGCAGGCCGCCATCCACCGGAATCGTTGCGCCCGTGGTGGGTGTTTGGTGGGTGGCGAAGAAAATCACAGCATTGGCTACGTGGGTTGCGGTGACCCGCGCTTTCAGAAGGTTGCGGCTCTGGTAGTAGCTCTCCAGCCCTTTCTCATCTAATCCTCGCGCCCGCATGCGGTCTGGACCGACAGTCTCCCAGAGGCCCGACCGGTGCGCGCCATGGCTAAAAACGGCATCCGGGGACACCATATTGACTCGCACTCCAAGGCTTGCCATTTCCAGACTGGCGATTCTGGCCAACTGATGAGCCGCCGCCTTGGTGGCGCTGTAGGCGCCAAAGCCCGCACCAGGAGCAAACACATTCTTGGTTGAAATGAGCACGACGTCCCCCCCACAATTCTGCAAGCGGAAGTGACGGGCGGATTCGGACAACAGGTTCAAAGTGCCTTCGACATTGACTCGCTCCAACCGGCGGAATGCTTCCAGATCAAGCTCGGCGAGAGAAGATACGTGTGCAACGCCCGCATTGATGACAACCAGATCCAGCCCACCCCAGGTTCGCGCAATTTTCCGGAAGGCACTCGATACCTGTTTCGGATCCGTGACATCGAAGGGCGCGGCTAGCACCCGATTGCCATACGCAACAGTCAGTTCCTGTACCGCCGCGGTCAGGCGCTCGCCGGGCAAATCACCGAGCGCAACCGCGCATCCCCGCCGCAGCAATTCCTCACAAACTCCCAGTCCAATCGCACCCGCGGCGCCGGTGACCAGGGCAGTGCGTCCCGCCATCGCTTGCTTTGGGTTGGCCGCCAACTTGGCGCGCTGAAATGGATCGTATTCCATGTGGAATAGGTCCTTCTCAGAAGGTGTCTGATAGGTCCCGCACATGGCGGCGATACGGTTCTTTGCCAACAAGCTTTGCAGCGCAATGTCGCGGGCAATGAGTGCGCTCTCCATATCACACCCCGCCGCCAAAACTCCGGCTCCAGGGATCAGAATAAGCCTGGGGAAAGCGTCGTATGGCGATACTTGCCCATCGGAGTTTCGTTCGAAGTAGGACAGGTAGTTCTTGCCATAGCCCTCAATCGCTTTCCGCAACGACTCCGCCATGGCAGTTCCATCTTCATGATCGATCCCGTTAACCCAGAGCGGCAACGCCTTGGTGCGAATCAGGTGATCGCTGGTGAGAGGCGGTGAAACCAGCACTTCCTCGGCTCGATCGGCGCCTAAGATGTCGAGAACCTCCTGCGTCAGCAGCGGTAAGACAATCGCCCCGCCGGGCAATTCACCTTCTCGGGTACACGTCCGGACCAAAATGCCCCGCATGATCGGCGCCAATTGCTCCAGGCGCCGCGAAGCACTTTCCACCATGGCAGGAACTGACGCGGTCGATCTCGGCTGGGAGTTTTGTTCG
>Ga0182030_10028307_pt1 | contig 10022 bp, 4 predicted proteins | sample 812S3MmetaG_FD_121299 | JGI IMG/M metagenome (GOLD analysis project Ga0182030, IMG submission 121299) | Permafrost microbial communities from Stordalen Mire, Sweden - 812S3M metaG (Illumina Assembly) | ecosystem: Environmental > Terrestrial > Soil > Wetlands > Permafrost | place: Sweden... | reverse complement strand
CTTGATGCACCACATTTCTTTTATGAGCAAATGCCAGACCAGATGCGAGCTGTTTCATCCAATTCAGGCATAGTTCGACTTCGAGTTTTTCCGTCGTCAACCGATGAGCGAGGTTGCCTCCGGGGAGGTATTCCATACACACAAAATGGTGCTGCTTCTTGTGGCGCTCTTCCACGCCGATATCGTAAACGGTGACTATGTTCGGATGTTCCAGCTGGGCGGCCAGGCGTGCTTCCTGCCTGAAAACCTCGGCGCTTGCCTTGTCGGCCATCAACTCCGGCAGTAACATCTTGATCGCTACATCGCGCATTAGCTGTTCATCGCGGCACTGATAAACCACGCCCATGCCGCCCAATCCTAGCTCTTGCAGGACCGTATAGTGGTTTTGTTCTAGTTTGTCGCCTTTTGAAAAAATAACTGCCATGAACTGCCGTGCGTTGGATTTGAAATCTTCACTAGCGTTACATTGCAATAATGCCCCATTAACGACGTGAAAAATCGATTGCTGATGCCCGTGTCAAGAATTAGTACAAATTAAAGCTTGCCACCCTGTAGGCTTTCTAACTGCCAGGCTCCCAGTCTGAATATTTGTCAAGACAGAAATCTGAACGACCAGTTAGAATGTCCCAGCGCGGTCGACTATGCGGTCGCCTGCCAGGAGTACCCATGCCGAAGGAAAACACAGAGTTGAACGAGCTTGCGAAACCGGTTGTGCCGAGCGCAGCCGAGGCAGCCGATGTGCCTGTAGTAAACGAATTCGATCCTTCATACGTGCCACAGCACCCTGATCTTGAGCAAGCCAGGCAAGTATTGGAGCTCGAGGCCGAAGCGGTCTCTGAGCTGGCTGGTCGACTGGGAGACGAATTCTTAAAGGCAATTGATATCCTATTTAGCTGCCAGGGCAAAGTAGTGGTCACCGGGATGGGGAAATCAGGGCACATTGCAAGCAAAATAGCTGCCACATTCGCGTCGACAGGAACGCCTGCATTCTTCGTTCATCCTGCCGAATTACGCCATGGCGACTTCGGCATGCTGGCTGAGGGGGACGTGGTGCTGGCACTTTCCGGCAGTGGCGAAACTATTGAAATAAGGCAAGCCATTGAGCCTATCAAAAGACTTGGTCTGCCTATTATTGCATTGACCGGAGGGCTAAAGTCGACGCTTGCACAGTTCAGCACGGCTGTCGTTGATGTCGCCGTCAAGCGCGAGGCCTGTCTTCTTAATCTGGCACCAACCTCGTCCACTACCGCCGCTCTTGCAATGGGAGACGCACTGGCGATTGTGCTGATGACCAAAAAAGGTTTCAAAACTGAAGATTTCGCTCGCAGCCATCCGGGTGGTGCTCTCGGAGCACAATTGTTGAAGGTAGAAGATGTGATGCGCAGTGGTGTCGCTGTGCCGTTTGTCTCACTTACGACTGAATACAATGATGTATTGAGCGAAATTACGTCGAAAAAGCTGGGCTTCACTACTGTTCAATATCCCGACGGACGCCTGTGTGGCGTGATTACTGATGGCGATTTGCGACGCACTATTTTGAAGTTCGGCGCCGACGTTTTCGCGAAGTGTGCACAAGAGATAATGACAGTCAAGCCGAAAACGATATCGGCTCATGCTCTGGCAAAAGAGGCGCTGAAAGAGATGGAGCGGCACTCGGTTTCAGATTTGCTTATTGTCGACGATAACGACCGCGTTACGGGCTTGATCGACTTGAAAGACCTTTTGCGAGCTGGTTTGATTTAGAGCATCCACGCAATTCACAGACTGCAGAGTGTTTAATTCACCGCTAATAGTGGCACTCTTACATTAGCGGTTGGTATTCGTTCAATCGGCGAGAATGCCTGCTGCGCGGTAGCAGGAACTTGCCAGTTGAATCAGCCGACTGATAAACGGAAGAGCGAAAATCGAAGCGTCAGTATGGCGACTCGGATTTCGCCGTTTGTCAATAATCTGCTGGTGCGTCTGGCGCTCGGTATCCTGCTAGCTATGATATCGGGGCAATTGGTTGCCGATTTTATAAGCGATGCCATGCTTCCCTTCGCCACAGACGCCCTGGCTGCTCAGATTGCTTCTGAAATACGTGCCGGTGCAAAAGATGCATCGATGCTCGAGTCGTTTCGTAAATATGGCGTCGTTTTTTGCTACATCACCACCGGAGGCAATCAAAAGCCTGATGATCAAACCGAGGCATTAGCGGGAAATTTCAGAATACTGAGACCTAGAGCCGGGCGCTTCACTATTGGTGACAGGTCCTTTTATCATGCGATGGTTCAGTTGCCCAATGAGCAAACTTTGCATGTTGGCACTCCCTATAGAAACTACAAAAGGTGGAGCGACTTATTTGGAAATCCACTGTTGCTTTTAGTTTCGCGTGGCGATGATCTTCATTTCTCGATTGTCCTTTTGTTTGTTCTGCTTGCTGTAGGCTTGATCAGTTTTGCTTCTGTGGTGCGCCCAGCCTCCCTGCTTGCCAATCTTCCATTTGGAGAGGACCGAGAAATGAGTAAGCGTTTAAAGAACGCTAAGTTTGGCGCAGCGTTTGAAATTTTGCATATGTATAAGTCTTTTATGGCCTACAGTAAAAGTATGAGGAGTTCGGTGTCGCGTTCAGCTGAATTTCAGCGCCCAATCGAATCTCGTATCGATGAAGCATTATCGACTCGCAAGCAAGACAATAGCTCTTCTGACGCAACAAAAAGTCTGTCTGCTACAGGCGACCATAGCGCTGCATACAGAGCGCTTGAAAATACGCTGAGCAACTGTTCCAGTCTGAAAGAATTTAGAGACGAACTGGTGAATGGCTTGAGCCATATAGACTTCAAAAACTGCGTTCTTTTGCAGCAAGGTGGTGACTCGGCGGTAGCCGCTACAAGTTATGTCGATCATCGAGCTCTGCAGCTCCTAAGTCGCATTGACCATAACGTAATTTTGAAGCTGATAAGCGAAACTAACAAACCGATGGATATTGGCGCTATGTCGCTTCGCCGTTATGGTTTTGGCATGCTCAGCGAGTTAATGAATCTCAAGACGGTGCGTTATTCTCCGATCAAATATCACGGCTCGTTGGTGGCCGCGCTTATAGTATTTTTTGATGCCCAGACGCCTGAAAGCTCTCCAGATGCTCTGATCGATCTTGAATCTTTTTGCTTGCGAATTGGCGGAGTGATGTCAAATCTACTGAAGAAGCAAGAGCTTGAAGATGCGGGTCTCAAGGATCAACTTACGGGACTGCCGAATAGGAAATTTTTGCAAGATTATCTCTCGGAGCGCTTGTCGATTTCCGCTAAAGAATTCTATCGAAATCCGCTCTCACTATTTATCATTGAACCTAATATCAGTGAAGCTGTGATCGCTAATCATGGTGAGGCTATAAGAGACAAAATTTTGCAGGAGGTAACAGGCGAGCTTCAGCGTGGGTTGAAAGAGTCTTTCGACGCGACGGTAAATTATCAGCTTGTTCGTTACGATTTAGAGGAGTTCGCGATCTGTGTACAACCGCTAAACGAGAAGGCCGGTCTTGAACTTGGTAGATCACTGCAGGCAAGAGTTCTCAAATCTAAAGCTTCAGTTGGTGATTTGTTCGGCGTGACATTGACCGTTGGTCTGGCGACTAGCCCCACTGACGCGAAAGATGAGCGAGCTCTTCTTTCGAGAGCAAAGTTGGCTATGCGTTTTGCTGAAGAATTCAAATTAGAAGAGCGCATTGCTTCTGCTCGGGAAGTGCCAGTCAGTTATGAGCCGAGCAAACGACTGGCTGATATTAGTGGAGAGCTCGGTGTTCTTGACTGTGCGGCTCTCCTGCAATCTATCGCTAACAGCCAGAAGACCGGAGTGCTGACCGTTGAAGATGAGCTTGGAAGGCAGTATCAGTCCTTATTTAAAACAGGCAAACTTCTCTCATCGGTCCTCGAAGGTTTTCATGGTAAGGATGCTGTTATCGAATTTGTCACTTCCTTCGAAGCCGGACGTTATAACTTCAAACTGGTGACCGATTCAGAATTAGAGAAGATTGCTGCTGGTGAAACTGCACCGCATTTGTCACTAGATAAGTGCTTGATGGAAGCTGCACTTGCAGAAGATCATCTTAAGAAGGCAAAACGAAATCTTCGCGAAAGTTTCTTGCTGCGCGCGACACCGGGGGAGGAGGCGCGGCAAAAATGGTCGAAAATCGAAAATGATACCAGGCTATATAATTCAATCGAAAGGCACACAATGAAGAGAATTCTCGCGCTTGCGGACGGCAGTCGCACTCTTGCAAACATCTTTACTGAACTGCAATTTGCGCCGACGTATCTCAAATGGCATGCGGCTGCGATTCTTACAGACAATCGATTGATTCAGACCAAGAAAGGTCACTAGGAATCATTCTCATTTATGGCATTTTGTCGATGACATCGCTACGATAGTATCTGTAAAGGCTGTTCAGATGCTCAATAACAAAACGCTTACCGTTATCATTTTCATCGCGCTGTCGCTTTCATTGAGCGCTTGTTCAAAACGTGATCGCTTGTCTGGAAGTTCTCTGGCAATGCAATCTGCAAATTCACAAGTGGCGACCGTTCAAAATAAAGCTGAAAATTTAAACTCACCGGATGAATTTGTGTTGACTGGCGAGATGGAGCGTCGCGCGGGCATACAGGTGTCTCCCGTAGTGTCGCAACAACTGAAGAAAAACGCAGTTTTCTCATCGAGTGTGGAAGCCACCACCAGAGGTTCAGCCGTCGTTAACTCTCTTGTGCATGGCATTGTAACTAGAGTGCTCGCCGATGTAGGCCAACATGTCAAAGCAGGTCAAACCCTTTGCTATATCAATTGTCCGGATGTACTAGAAGCTCAATCTGCCTACTTGACTTCGGTAGCCAAATTGCAAGAAGCGAATGCTCAAATCGTTCAAGTTGAGAATCGCGTTCAACTGGCCAAGTTAGATATCGATCGGATCAAAAAGCTAAATGAGGAAGGTATCGCGCCGGTGAAAGATGTTCAGGCGAGTGAAGGACGTTTGGCCACAACCGAGGCCGAACTTGCCGCTTCAAAATCTTTAGTGTCGGCCTCACACTCTTATGTAGCTGCTGCAGCCTCGCGGCTCAAGTCCTTTGGGATTAATGCGTCAACTGTGTCAGACGCTAATTTGATCAACGAACTGCCGCTGAAGAGCCCCATATCTGGTGTCATCGTAAAATTGAGTATTTCGCCTGGACAAAATGTCAATCCTTCAAACAACTCTGGTAGCACGCAAACCAATTCAGAGGATGGTCTGTTCTCAATTGTCGATTTGAAAACTGTCTGGGTCATGCTCGAGGTTCCACAGTCTGAAGTTGCGGCTCTTAAAGTCAACGCACGAGTTGAATTCACTTCAGAGGTGGCTCCAGGCAAGTCGTTTATAGGTAAAGTGATCACTCTGGGTGAAAAATTCGATCCTGCATCGAGAACGGTGGCGGTGCGTGCTGAAATAAGTAATCCTCAACTGATTCTCAAACCGGGCATGTTAGTAATCGCTAACGCTACCGAATCTGTCTCTCAACAAAAAAGGCTGGTGGTGCCAGACTCAGCGCTTCAAGAAATCGACGGCAAAACTTTCGTATTCGTAAAATTGGGAGAGCATAAATATAAAAAAGTCGCGGTCAGAGCACTTGAGTCGAACGGGCAATCGACCAGCATCGAAAGCGGTTTGAAAGCAAACGATAAAGTCGTAACCAAAGGTTCTTTCGTTCTCAAATCAGAAGCTCTTAAAGCGAGTCTTGGACCACATGATTGATTTTGATTATCACACCGATTTGATCTAGCCAGAGTGAGCATGCAACGCCCGAATTCTTCAGACTTTGAACACCGATCCAGCGGAAGCGGTGTAAATTCTGGCATCCTGGAAAACCTGGTGGGTGCGGCTCTTGATGCTAGATATTTGATTGTTGTCATAACTCTTTTATCTCTGGCGCTCGGTGCGTGGGCGTTCAACAACTTGCATATCGATGCTGTGCCGGATATCTCCAACATTCAGGTGGTGGTAACTGCAAATGCTCGCGGTCTTGCTCCTCTAGAAATAGAAGAATACATAACCTTTCCTGTTGAACTCGCTTTGCAGAGCATGCCCAAGTTGCAAACGCTGCGTTCAATGTCAAAGTATGGACTATCTCAAGTAACGGCGGTCTTCGAGGATGGTACCGATATATATTGGGCCCGGCAACAAGTAGCCGAACGCATGAAGAGCGCTCAGGATGTAATGCCGGCTGGGCAGGATGTGCACCTCTTTCTGGGACCGATTGCGACCGGATTGGGTGAGGTATATCAATTCGAAGTTCGCGGTAACGGTTACACGAGTATGCAGCTACGAGACATTCTCGACTGGCAGATTATTCCTGCACTAAAGACGGTGCCGGGAATAGATGAAGTGCAGTCTATGGGAGGCGATGTCAAAGAATATCAGGTGTGGATGCATCCCGAAAAGCTGCATGGTTACCATATCTCGCCCGAGGAGATAATGATCGCTCTCCGTAAAAACAATGCGAATGCAGGCGGTGGATACTCCGTAGAAAATGACAATATGGTCGTTTTGCGTGCGGAAGGGCTCTTGCAAACACCTCAGGACATAGCAAATATCATCATCAAAAGAACGCCTCAAGGTATCGTCAAGATCAAAGACTTCGCCGACGTCAAAATTGCTCGCCGACTGCCATCCAGCATCGTTACAGAAAACGGTCATGGAGAAACCACGATCGGAATTGTTTTGATGAGGAAGGGTGAAAACTCTCGAGAAGTAGTCGGACTTATTGAAAAGAGAGTTGCGGAAATTGCTAAGACGTTACCTCCAAACGTTCGAATCGTGACGTTCTACGATAGAGGTCAACTAATAGACAGAACTATCGAAACCGTATGGCACAATCTTTTGGAGGGTGCGGGTCTGGTAGTGATCGTGTTGTTCGTGCTGTTGGGCAACTGGCGAGCAGGATTAATAGCGGCTCTAGCTATCCCTCTCTCTTTACTCGGCGCCGTGAGCTTTCTTACTTTGTCGAATACTTCCGGAAATCTTCTATCGCTTGGTGCTCTAGATTTCGGAATTTTGATCGATGGTTCGGTAGTGATGGTAGACAACATTTTGCGACGGTTGGGCGAGGATAGACCTACCTCTGCGGATAAACTTAGCGTCGTAAAATCAGCCAGCGAAGAGGTTGCGCGTCCTGTTCTTTTTGCTGTGCTTATCATCACAGTCGTGTACCTGCCTATTTTGTTTTTGCCGGGTGTATCTGGGAAAACATTTCAACCGATGGCGTTGACTGTAATTTTTGGGTTATTGACGGCTCTTGTTCTTGCCCTCTTCTTTACGCCGGCTTTGAGTTCGATACTGATAGGCAATAACGTTGACGATAAAGATTCCTTTGTGATGCGGCTGATCCGTCCTGTCTACAACTTTGTATTGAAAATATGTTGCATTCAACCACTTGTTACAGCAGCCCTTGCTCTTCTTTGCTTTGTCGGCAGTTTGTTTTTGATTCCTTATTTAGGCACAGAATTTATTCCTGTTCTTCGTGAAGGGGCACTTGTTTTGACGGTGGATAGACCTGTCTCCGGCTCGTTCGAAACAGCCGCCAGGCAGACTCTTCTGATTGAAAAATTATTGAAAGAATGCCCGGACGTTGAAACTGTGGTATCACGGACTGGGCACGCAGAAGAAGCGTTCGACCCAATGGGACCTGACGAGACGGATACTTTTGTCATTTTTAAGCCGCAAAGCAATTGGAAAACAGCAACCACTCAAGGAGAGTTAGAGGAAGCGCTGGCAAAGAAATTAAAGGAAGACGTTCCTGGTGCTGCCATTGCAATTTCTCAGCCAATCGAGCAGCGCATGAATGAACTGGTGGCAGGAGCAAAAGGGGATCTGGCCATCCGTGTCTATGGACCGGATTTGGCTAAAATAAAATCCATCGGTTATGAGGTGGCCCAGGTGCTGGCTCATGTTGATGGGGCTGTCGATATCAAAACTGAAAAGACCACAGGTCTTCCATTTATGACTGCCACGCTTGATAGAACAGCACTTGGTGCTTATGGTGTGTCAGCGCAGGATGCATTGGATACGGTGGCATGCGCTGTCGATGGGAAGGTTGTCGGCACAATTTATCAGGGAAAGCCTCGCTATAACCTTGTGTTGAGATTTGCGCCAGAAGACATACCCAGTTCTTCCGAACTAGGAAGCTTGCCGGTCGTGATGTCTAGCGGCGAGCTTGTGCCACTAAACCAAATCGCCAAAATAAAAAGGGAGGAAGGAGCAGCGGAGATTATGCATCGGCAGGGTGACAGGATCTACACTGTTCAATGCAATGTTCGTAATCGTGACCTTGGTGGTTTTGTGGAATCTGCTCGATCTGCTGTGGAAGAGAAAGTAACGCTTCCGCCTGGTTATAGGCTCGAATGGGGAGGGCAGTTTGAAAATCTGCAGATCGCTCAAGCGAAACTCTCTGTTCTAGTGCCTGTTGCACTCGTGCTAATAAGCATTTTTCTATTCATGACATTCGGGGCGGTGCGTCCCGTTTTGCTTGTGTTCTTCGATATCCCGCTTGCTCTTTCCGGTGGCCTTGTTGCACTTGCATTGAGGGGAATGGAGTTATCCATTACTGCTGGAGTTGGCTTTATTGCCCTCTTTGGTGTGGCCGTGTTGAACGGTGTTGTGCTGGTATCAACGATTCAGCATCTTGAGAAAAATGAGCAGATGGCACCAAAAGAAGCAGCATTAGAGGGTGCCAGGCAGAGGCTTAGGCCAGTCTTGATGACCGCTCTTGTGGCTTCGCTGGGCTTCCTTCCCATGGCACTGGCCACTTCTGTCGGTGCAGAAGTTCAGCGCCCACTGGCTACCGTCGTCATCGGCGGACTGGTGACATCCACGCTGCTAACATTGCTGGTTTTACCGTCGCTTTATCCGCTTGTGTGCGGTCGAAAAAGGAAGCAGGTTCTCATAGAAGAGGTTGTAGTTCAGGAAGTATGATTTTGAACCTTAGAAAGCTTCGGTAAACCGGAAGCGTGGCCGACCATCGAATCGGCGCTGGAGGAAGTGCAAGATTCACTCGTCGACGGGCGTATCAGCCGTGTAGCGATGCGAATGGATTGGGCAAGCCAGATATTCTAATGGCAAAGAGGGTCAGCTAAAAAAAGAGGTGCACGTTCTTGCGAACGAACACCTCGATTTATTAGGATGGCACCAGGTTTAAGGTTGATAGGGTGGTGCCATCTTCTCGGGCAATCTACCATGACTATTTCAGTCGCTGACTCTTGGGCTAACACTCAGATCAGGCTGCAGTAGTGTATTCTGCGTCGATAATGTCATCTTCCGAGCCACCTCCTGTGGTGCTTCCCGCGCCATGATGCTGCGAACCTCTAGACGCTTGGCTCCTTTGCGTGTTCGGATTTTGCTGGCTCTGGCTACTAGCTCGAGCGCTTGCCTCCTGTTGCGCCACTGTTAATAACCCTTTCAAATCATTCATTTGCGATTTGAGTACATCGGCATCAGCTCGGCTCTCGATCTTCTGCCTTAGCTCTTTAATAGCTTCCTCCAGTTTCGATTTGCTTTCTGGACCCACTGCAAGAGCGCCTTCACCAAGTTGTGATTCGATGCGGTAGCACAGTGCATCTGCTTCATTCCGAGTGTCTGCAGCCTCACGAGTTTTGCGATCAAATTCTGAGTTTGCTTCAGCCTCTTTGACCATTCGATCGATATCGTCCTTGTTCAAGTTTGTACTTGCGGTGATAGTGATTTTCTGTTCCTTGCCGGTCGCCTCGTCTCTTGCGGCAACGTTCAGAATGCCATTGGCGTCGATGTCGAAGGAGACCTCGATTTTTGCTGTTCCTCTTAGAGCGGCTTTGATTCCTTCTAACCGGAAGTTTCCTAGCGTTTTGTTGTCTCGAGCCATCGGACGTTCGCCCTGGAAGACATAGACGTCTACGCCAGGCTGATTGTCCTCGGCTGTCGAGAATGTTTGCGACTTGTGCGTTGGAATCGTAGTGTTTCGTTCCACCAGTTTGGTGAATACTCCACCCAT
>Ga0182030_10028306_pt1 | contig 10022 bp, 7 predicted proteins | sample 812S3MmetaG_FD_121299 | JGI IMG/M metagenome (GOLD analysis project Ga0182030, IMG submission 121299) | Permafrost microbial communities from Stordalen Mire, Sweden - 812S3M metaG (Illumina Assembly) | ecosystem: Environmental > Terrestrial > Soil > Wetlands > Permafrost | place: Sweden... | reverse complement strand
GCGCCGATCACCGGATCCGCGGTCTTCGAGGCCAACGCGCAGAGGCTCGGCAGATATCCGGGCTATGAGGCGAGCGGGCTTCTTGAGCCCGGCTCGACGGTCCATGTCGAACCCGGGTCCTTCTTTGCCATGGGCGACAACTCGCCAAACAGCTTCGACGGGCGGGCCTGGGGATTTGTGCCGGCAAAGGAGGCGGTTGGCACGCCCCTGTTCATCTACTACCCGCTGGCCCGATTGGGCCCCGCGCGCTAGTCGCTATTTTCGCGGGCCGGGGTCTCAATGGTTCTTCGGCAGGCGCCCAACCACAGGGACAGCATGGGGCGCAATCCAGATTGATCGCCCATTCCACATCAGTAGTGTCGTCCAACGAACTCGATTCTTGAAACCGCCCCTCTCTCCCGATCATGACGCTAATGGAATCGAGCCGAAACCAAAGCCTAGGCAGAAGATTCCACCCTTTGGGGCCGCCAGGCAGCGGAAACCAAGCAGGCGCGATTGATGGGAGCGTGGCTCTATGCCTGCGAACATAGTGATGCCTAAGGTGGGCGGCTACGATATGGAATCGGCGACATTGCTGCGGTGGTTGAAGCGTGAAGGAGATCCGCTCCAGACCGGCGAACCCATCGCGGAAGTGGAAAGCGCCAAGGCCGTAATCGAGCTGCCATCTCCACACACCGGCACGTTGCTGCGCGCCTTGGTGGCCGAGGGAACGGATGTGCCGGTGGGCACAATCCTTGCCGTGGTCGCGCTTGCGGGGGAGAGGATATGAAAGCCCAGCCGGCCCGTGAGGGAGGAAAGTGCGCGGGAAGGACCTTATGACGGAACCCACACCAGAATTCTTGATTGGCATGTATCGCAAGATGCTGGAAATAAGAAATCTAGAGCAATCCGCTTATGACATGGCATCGGCGGGAAAGCTTCCGGGACTCGTGCATGTCTCCACTGGACAGGAGGCGGTGGCTGTCGGCGTCTGCTCGACTTTGCGCCTTGAAGACACCGTCGTCGGGACCCACCGGTCGCATGGTTACGCTCTCGCCAAAGGAGCATCGCCTCGTTCGATCATGGCCGAGCTCATGGGCCGGCAAGACGGTTGTTGCAAGGGGTATGGTGGATCGATGCACGTGACGGATGTGGCCCACGGGATGCTGGGTTGCACCGCCATCGTCGGCGGCGGCATCGGAATGTCCGCCGGGGCCGCCCTCTCGCACAAACTGCGCCGGACCGACAACGTCAGCGTGTGTTTTTTCGGCGATGGCGCATTGGGCCAGGGATCGTTCTATGAGATCCTCAACATGGCGAGCAAGTGGACGCTGCCCTTGCTCCTGGTTTGCGACAACAACCTCTATAGCATGTCCACGCGTTCGGAGAAGGTGCAGGCCTTTTCAAGCTGCTCCGATCTGGCCTCCCCCTACAAGATCTGGGGCGCCAAAGTCGACGCCAACAACATCCTGGAGGTTTACCAGGCGGCCTGCACCGCGGCCGATCGGGCCCGGCGCGGTGATGGCCCTAGCATTCTCGACTGCGTCACGTACCGCTGGACCGGGCACGGTGTCGGCGACCCCGGAATCTATCGCACGGCAGAAGAACTGGAATCGTGGAAGATGCGCGATCCGATCAATCACCTTCGGGAATACCTCATCGCGAGGAAGTGGTTGAATGAAGCAGGAGCGGCGCGAATCGATGAGGAGGCAAAGGCGCTCGTCGCGGATGCGGTCAGCTTCGCCGAGTCCAGCCCCCATCCGGCGCCCGAACAAGCGTGGAAGCACCTCTACAGCGAACCAATCTTGAAGGTTTACCAAGAATGCGAGAGCTAACCTATATCGAAGCCGTACGCGAGGCCATCGCCGAGGAAATGCGCCGAGACCCTTCGGTTGTTGTCATTGGCGCCGACGTCGAAGATCCGCACGGCGGCACATTCAAATCGTACAAAGGCCTGTCAACCGAGTTCGGATCGGACCGGGTTCGCAACTGCCCGCTCTCGGAAGCCGGCTTCACCGGCATCGGCGTCGGGATGGCGATGACGGGATTTCGGCCGGTGGTCGACGTTTCCTTCATCGATTTTGCAACCTTGGTCACCGACCAAATGGTCAATCACGCGGCGAAACTCCGGTACATGACCGGCGGCCAGGTGAAAATGCCTTTGGTCCTGCGGACCCAGGGTGGCGGAGGGGTTTCAACCGGTGCGCAGCATGGGCAAATGCTGGAGGCCTGGTATGCGCACATCCCCGGGCTGATCGTGGCGATGCCTTCCTCTCCGCAGAGCGGAAAAGGCTTGATGAAGAGTGCCATTCGCAACGACGACCCGGTGGTCTTCATAGGGCACAAGGGGATGCACTTTCAAAAGGGGCCGGTGGACGACGCCGAGATCGGTCAGGGCATTCCGTTCGGAGTGGCGGAAATCAAACGCGCGGGCCGCGATGTGACGATCGTCGCTTTGTCCACAATGGTTCAGAAGGCGCTGCGCGCCGCCGGCCGCCTGAGCGCAGAAGGCATTGAAGCGGAGGTCATCGACCCGCGCACGCTTCTGCCGCTGGACAAGGCGACGATCTTTGCGTCAGTGCGCAAAACCCACCGGCTCGTCGTCGCCCATGAGGCGGTTAGGCACGGGGGCTTTGGCGGGGAGATCGTGGCGTCGGTGGTCGAGAAATGCATGGGCGATCTGAAGGAATCGCCTGTGCGTGTGGCGGCAAAGAATTTGCCGCTGCCCTTTGCGCCGGAAATGGAAAAATTCGTGTTGCCGAGCGAAGACGATATTGCTTGCGCCGTGCGCCTGGTATGCGGCCGCACAGGGGGGTGACGCAACGCCCGGAAACGGAGCCGGAGCTGGCGTTGGCCTGCTGTGTCGCGACTTCTGAGTCCGAGCTGAAATTCTAGGCGCCAGCGCGGGCCGGCCGATTTGACAATAATCAGGGCTGTCCGGAATCAAACAAGCAACTCACACAAACTAGGGAAATCATCCATGAAATTGGTTTTATGGAACTGGGTAGATCGTGCTGCTCGGGGTTCCAGAATAGGCACCTTCTCGAATGGAGTGACGCTTAGGACTTGAACAATTTCATTCAGACTTGGCTCCAAGCAAAGCGTCCTCTTGGGGATCGCTTTCAATGATTTCGGTGATCTGGGGATCAGCGGCATGGACGGGCGGGTGCGAGTGAAATGAATGCTGAAATGGCAGCGATTCCCCATGATGGCTTAATCCTAGCAGGATCCCCCCAATCTAAAGCGGCCACGCAAGGGCAGAACGTCGTCATGCCAGTCATATGGCTGGTCCGCCATTTGCCAGTCCAAGATTTCACCCGTTTTGAATGGAACCGGATTCCTGGGACAATGCCTTGCCGACACCGGCCCACGCTCCATCATGGGGGCGCAAATTCCTCTTAAACCCCGCATCGCCGCATGCAACACCTGGGACTGCTCTTCGCCCTGACCGTCTTGGCGGTCAACATGTGGGGCCTGATGCTGATGGCGGGGCTGTACTGGCGCAACCGGTGGTTTGCGCTCGCTGCGGGGCCGATCCTCGCTGTCACGGCGATTTATGCGGTCGAATGCCAGCACGGCCTCGGGCCCTCGCTGCCCGCCCTTGGACTCATTTCGACCACCCTCTCGGCCGCATTGATTTCCGCCAGCTTCGTCGCCTGGGAGCCGGACTGGCTCGGTGTCCGTGGCACGGCGCTCGTGAGGGAATGGCGGTCCGAGTTCGCCCCGGGAGGGCTCGTCGGCTGCCTCGGCGTCACAGCCGCGATCTTCGTCTACGCCCTGCTCTGGCGGTTCTCCTCCCCGGACATCGACGGCTCCTCGGAGAAGATCGCGGACCTTTCCTACATCTGCAGCTACCTGACGGGCGCGACGATTCCCGTACCCGACGTCTGGCTGTACCCCTACCCCTCGACCCAGTACTACAGCTTCCAGTACTACGGCGCCGCGCTGATGGGCAGGATCCTCCTTCTTTCGCCAGGGACAACCTACAATATCGCCTATTGCCTTCTGGTCTCGCTGAGCGGCGCGGCATTTTCGGGAGTCGTGTTCATGGTGGCAAAGAGAAGGTGGGTCAGGGCGCTCGTGATAGCGGGATTCGTGATTGGGGGGACGGGAATGACCCTCTTTGTCCACCTGACCGACAAGGATGTCCTGCCGTGGACCAGCATGCGCTTCATCGGCAGCGCCCCCATGGACAAGCCGCCCGTCGGCACATGGGTCAGGAAATACCAGGACGACTTCTTCATGCAATCGATGGCGGGACTGAAGAACCCGGACAGGCATCTCGAACTCCCCGGGGAAATCTTCTCGTATGTCGTCTACCTTGGGGACTACCACGCCCCGCTTTCCGCCTACTACCTGATGGGGTTGTGCGCGATGGCGATACTGCTTTGGACCCGCACGCGGGAGAGGCGGTACGCGGTCATAGCCGGGTGCACGCTCACCTGGACGCTGCTCGCAAACACATGGGTGCTCCCCCTCCAGGGGCTGGGGGTCGCCCTGTGGCTTGCGGTCAATTGGAGGGATTGGCGGCGCCTCGTGCCGGCAGTCGTGGCCGGAGCCGCCCTGGTGTGGCTCGCTGCCTGGGTCTACCTTGCGGCATTCACTTCGTCGGCCACCTCCTACGGTGTCTCGCTGCGGATGGTGGGATGGCAGGAGCATTCGCCGCCTCTCCTGTTCGTGGTGTTCTTCCTCCCGACGGTCGCCCTTATCGTTCTCGGGTTCGCCTCGTCAAACGCCCAGGGGCGCCGCTTCGCCCTGCTGTGGCTCGTGTTCCTCGTCTTTTCCGAATACTTCTACGTGAAGGACATCTATTCGGGGATGTACGAGCGGTTCAACACGACGCTCAAATGGTGGCCGTGGGTGATGGCGGGGGCGCTGATGACGCTCGGGCCGCTGGTCCTGGAGCACGCTAGGCGCCGCTGGGTCCGGATCGCCGGGGTGGTATTCTGCCTGTATCCCTGCTTCTTCGTGGTCGACCTGTGGAGGCCGTTCCACGAAATCTGGTCGGGCCCAAGGGATGCGATCGGGCACATGGACGGGACGCACTTCCTGACAAAGGATGAGTTCCCGAGGCTCATGCTCGGCAGGCTCAGGATTGAGAAGCCGGGTGTCGTCATCGAGAGGCCCGACGACCAGGGCGGATTCGTCAATTCCGCGGTGCTGCCCCTCTTTGCGGGACAGCGGATGTGGATCGGGTGGTTCGGGCACGAGCTCCTGTGGCACGGGTATCCCGAGGACATCCGCCGGCGCCATGACAGGCTGATGCTCCTGTACGGCGGGGCCATGCCGGATGCCGGCAAATGGCTCATTGCGCAGGAGATCGACTATGTCCTCTGGTACCGCCCGGACGACACCCCCGCGCTCTGGGAAAAGGTGAACAGGTCCGTGGCGCCTGAATTCATTTGGTGCGACATCCTCACCTATCCGGAGCAGGGCGGCCGCAGGGTGGGCTTCTGGAAGCGGGCGCCCGCGCCCTGATCTTCAAGAGCGCTTGCATTCGGGGCGCCGTCGCCCTTCAGCCGCCCGCGGGCCGGGACAATATCTTGCTGGCCCGCGCCCTCTCCCCATTATCGGGCGCGAACCATCCCTGATCAACGCGTCATCGCATGCAATACCTTGGACTGCTGTTCACTCTCGCGCTGCTGGCGGCAAATCTGTGGGGACTGATGCTCATCGCCGGGATATACTGGCGCAACCGGTGGTTCGCCCTGGCCGCCGGGCCGCTGCTCGCTGTGACGGCCATCTACGCGATCGAGTGCCACCACGGCCTGGGGCGGTCGCTGTCCGGCCTCGGGCTTCTCGGGACGGCGCTCTCCCTGTCGATGATCGCCGTGAGCCTCTCCGAATGGGAGCCGGCCCGGCTGGGAGACCGCTGGCGGGAGCTCCTGCGCCAGTGGCGCGCGGAGTTCGCGCCCCGGAGGCTCGCCGGACCCTTCGGTGTCTGCGCAGCCATCTTCCTGTACGCGATGCTCTGGCGGTTCAACCATCCGGACGTCGACGGGTCGTCGGAGAAGATCGCGGACCTGTCGTTCATATGCAGCTACCTCACGGGTGCGACCATCCCGGTCCCGGACGTGTGGTTTTTCCCCTACCCTTCGACCCAGTACTACAGCTTCCAGCACTACGCCGCGGCATTGATGGGAAGGGTGCTGCTCCTCCCGCCCGGGACCACCTACAACATCGGGTTCTGCCTGCTCATCGCCCTGGCTGGCACCGCGTTTTCCGGGGCCGTCTTCATGGCTGCCAGGAAGACCTGGGTCCGGGCCCTCGTCATCGCCGGCTTCATCATAGGCGGCACGGGGATGACCCTCCTGGTCCACCTCACCGACAAGTACATCCATCCGACGCTCACCATGCGCTTCATCGGCAGCGCCCAGATGGACAAGCCGCCGATTGGCCCGTGGCTCAAGGCCTACAACATGAAGTTCACGGTGCGCGATCCCGAGGGCACGCCGCACATGATGGACATGCCCGGAGAGCCCTTCTCATATTCCATCTACCTCGGCGACTACCACGCGCCGCTCTCGGGATACTATCTGATGGCCCTCTGCGCGATGGCGATGATCCTGTGGGCCCGCTGCCGCCTGATGCGCTACGCGGTCATCGCGGGGTGCACGCTCACCTGGACGCTCCTGGCCAACACCTGGGTGCTCCCGCTCCAGGGGCTCGCGGTGGTCTCGTGGCTCGCGTTCAACTGGCGCGACTGGCGCTGCATCGTGCCCTCCGTCGCGTTCGGGGCGGCGGTCATCTGGCTCTGCGCATGGGTCTATCTGTCGGCCTTCACGGCCTCGGCCGCCGGTTACGAGACGTCGATCCGGCTGGTTGCGTGGAACGAGCACACGCCGCCACTCCTCTTCGTGCTCTTCCTGCTCCCGACGATCGCGCTCGTCGTGCTCGGGCTCGCCTCAGGCAACTCCCAGGGGCGCCGGCTCGGCATGCTCTGGCTCCTCTTCCTCGTCGTCTCCGAGTTCTTCTGCGTCAAGGACGAGTACACAGGCATGTATGCCCGGTTCAACACGACGCTCAAGTGGTGGCCGTGGATCGCGGCCGGCACGCTGATGACGCTCGGGCCGCTGGTCCTTGAGCAGGCCAGGCGCCGCTGGGTCCGTATCGCCGGGGTCCTCTTCTGCTTCTATCCCTGCCTCTATATTGTCGACCTGTGGGGTCCGCTCTGGAACCGGCCCAAGGACACGGTGGGCCGCCTCGACGGGACCTATTTCCTGACGAAGGACGAATTTCCGCGGATGATGCTCGGGCGCCTGCGGCTGGAAAAGCCCGGGGTCGCGATCGAGAGGCCGGACGAGCAGGGCGGTTTCACGAATTCTGCGGTCCTGCCGCTGTTCTCGGGCCAGCGGATGTGGCTCGGCTGGTGGGGCCATGAGCTCCTTTGGCGCGCAAACCGGGAGGACGTGCGCAGGCGCCACGACCTGCTGATGCAGTTCTACGCCGGCGCGATACCGGAGGCCGGAAAGTGGCTGGTCGCGCAGGGCATCGACTATGTCCTCTGGTACCGCGTCGCCGACACGCCGCAGCTCTGGGAGACCATCAACAAGGCGGTCGGGCCCCAATACATATGGTGCGACATCCTAACCTATCAGGATGAGGATGGCCGCCGCGTGGGTTTCTGGAGGCGCGCCCCCGGGTTCGGCCATTGACCCTCGCGGCTGCTTCACCTCACGGGTGCATGGGCGGCCGGATCCAGCCGTAGGCCTCGAGAAACCGCCTCAAGTCCCCGGATTCGGCCGATAGGGGCGGAAGCCAGAGGCCAAGGCGCTCCCTGGTCCACCACGGGCCGCCCGGCTTCACCGGATCCGCGAACGCGTACCGGTACATGACCGCGCGAACGTACCTGGGCGGCTTGTCCGGAAAGGGGTTGGCTGCGAACAGCCCCACGGCCCCCGGATCGTTCCCCAGGAGCTTCCACACGAGATGAAGGGTCCAAGGATACTGTCCGGGCGAGGCCATCGCCGCGAACCACATCTGCCAGTCGAGCCTAAGTTGATAGGGCGCGACCTGCGGCGGCGGCGCGGCGGGGTCCACGGGCAGGCCCCTATACGGGTAGGGCTTCCATACGGCGCTATCGTCGGGCACCTCGGAGTCCGTTCCCTCAAAGACGACATTGCCCCGCTCCCGGCCGATGGTGCCGAAGGCCCCATAGGTGTTCACGAGCTCGAGCGGGTCGAAAGAGGCGTTCATCACCTGGCGGGAGGAAAAGAGGTTGGCGACCGGCCGCACGCTCAGGATCGCAACCGTGGCGGCCAGCGCCCAGGCCGCCACGGCCATCGACTGGCTGGGCCGCGCCGCCGCAGCGGCCCGCTCCCCCGCTCCGGCCAGGCGCCCCGGGAGAATCCAAGCCCAGAGCGAATCGTCGAAACACGCCAGCGTCGGGACAATCGTGAGCCAGTTCAGGAATGACAGGTTGCCGCTCAGGATGAGGACGCCCTGGAAGAGGACGATCACCGCGCCGGCGACATGCCGCGCCTTCCTCGGGCCGAACACAAACCAGGGCGCGACCAGTTCAGCAAGGTGGTTCATCACGACTCCCGCCTCGAGTTCCCACCTCGGCAGAAAATGGAACCACCGGCTCAGCGGATTGGGTATCGGCTGGGTTTCAAAGTAGTAGAAAAGGGCCGAGAGATCGCGCCAGCACGGATCTCCCCTAATCTTGATGAGTCCGGCTCCCAGCATGACCCGGAAAATGAGCCACCGGAAAAGCCAGATCACCGCGACCGGCGGCTCCCTCCCGGGAAAGGGCCTCGGGTCCAGAAGCGGGCAGAGGAAAATGGCGAGGAAGCCCGTCTCGAGGAGCTGAAACTCCCACCCGTATCCGTACCAGTCCTGCCCGACGTGCACGAAGGAGAGGTAGAGCGCCCACAGGACTGCGAGGACCGGCGCATTCGCGAATCCGGCCGCAACCGCGCACGATAGCGCGAATCCCGTCCATGCCGCCGCCAGCAGCGCCCCGTCCGAGTGGCCGAGCCAGAAGACCGAGGGCAGGCGGGCGAAGCCCGCCCCCGTCGAACCGAGCGCGTCACGCACATGCCCCAGGTAGGCGCCGACCGGCAGCAAGCCGTCCGACCCTATCAGCGGGAGGACCTGGTTTGCGGCGACGAGAAACGCGACCGCGTAGACGAGTCCCAGCAGCCGAAGGATCGCGAAGCGGGTGAGCCAGTATGTGGGTGTCGTTGATGCCATCCGTCTGGCCCCGCCGGACGGGTTCATCGGCGCGCTACGGCCATCGAGCCTTGCTGGCACGAAGTGGCGCCGCCCTCAAAGCCAAAAGGCGGCCGCCCGCCGCCAAAGAAATCGCCTTTCCCAACGGCGGCGCCAAGCCTTGGAGCATGACCAAGCTCTGCATCACCGCCGGCGTTTTCGTCGGCGGATATGTCGGCGGGTACGCTTGCTCAAGCCTCGGGATGATGGCCGAGGTCATCGCAAGCGGCATCGGCAGCATGGCCGGGGTGTACCTGGGCTGGAAGCTGGCCCGCTGGATCGAACGCTGAGGCTGGCCGCGGCCCGGTGGGCCGTCAGTTCGGCTCCACATGCACCGTAACGTCGCTCACCCGCAGCCGGGAGGCCAGGAGCCTGTCCTTCACCGCGTGCGCGATGCCGTGGCCCTCGCGCACGCTCAGATTTCCCGCGACGCGTATCTGTATGTCGACAAGGTAGCTCAGTCCGCTCTTCCGGACCCGGCACTTGTCGAGGCTCGCCACCCCTGAGACGCCCGCCGCCAGGGACCGCACGTCGTTCTCCATCTTGGCCGGCACCGCGATGTCCATCACCTCGTTGAGCGCCGGCTGGAAGACCTTGATCCCGTTTAATCCGATCACAACCGACGCGACGAGCGCCGCCCACCCGTCGGCCGCCGCGTACCTCGGCCCTCCCGCGACGGCGATCGAGATGCCCACGAACGCCGCCGCGGAAGAAATCGCGTCGGACAGGTGGTGCCAGGCCTCGGCCCCGAGCGCCGTGCTCTCGGTGTCGCGCCCGACCTGGTTCAGGCGCCTTGAAAAGGCCACCTTGACCGACACGACCCCCGCCAG
>Ga0182030_10028304_pt1 | contig 10023 bp, 7 predicted proteins | sample 812S3MmetaG_FD_121299 | JGI IMG/M metagenome (GOLD analysis project Ga0182030, IMG submission 121299) | Permafrost microbial communities from Stordalen Mire, Sweden - 812S3M metaG (Illumina Assembly) | ecosystem: Environmental > Terrestrial > Soil > Wetlands > Permafrost | place: Sweden... | reverse complement strand
TCCAGGCCGAGCAATTCGACGGCGGAGTCGCGGAGCACATTGAGCTCGGCTTCCAGACCAGCCGCCAGCCGGGCGTCGACCTGGGCCAGTCCTTGCTCGATGGCTTCCTGCCGCTGCTGGCGCCAGGCCTCCGCGGCCGCCTCGGCGAGCGCCGCCAGCTGCGCACGGCCGCGCCGCTCGATCTCAGCCGGCGCCGCCGTCCGCAGGTCGCCGTCCAGCAGCGTGCCGAGCTGCCGGGTGATCTGGTGGCCCAGCCGCGGGGCATCTTCATCAGCAGCATCGTTCAATGCGAACAGCAGCCGTGCCGACTCCCCCTCGGCGACAGCCACGGTGTCGCGGCCGCGCACGGCCACCTCGGAAAGCCGGGCGCTGAATTGCTCGACACGCTGGGCCGCATCGCCGACCCGCATCTCGGCCGCCCGGCGGGTCAGCGCCACCTCATCCAGCAGGGAACTGGCGATCCGGCGAGCCTGCGCGACCGCCGACGCGCGCAGGTCGGCCTTCCTCCGGGCCAGCAGGTACGCCACGAACTCGGCCTCGAAGGCGGCGAAGCCGGCATCGTAGCCGGACAGGGCGGTGCGCGCCGACATCGGGTACACCTTCCCGACGTGGCCGGACTCGCTGAGGACCCCCCGGGTGAACTCCAGTGCCTCCGCCACATCTGGCTCATCTAGGTGATCGACCTTATTCAGCACGGCGAAGGTCGTCACCGATAGCCCCGCCACCCTGGCTAGCAGGTCCCGCTCGCTTGCCGATACCGGCGGGTCGGCCGTCAGCACGAACACCGCCGCATCCATCGACTGCAGTGCTGCGCGGGCCGCCTCGGTGTCCCACTCGAACACGGAGCCCGTCCCCGGCGTGTCGACTAGCTCCACCCCGGCTGCTAGCAGCGGTTCGTCCAGGTAGACCGTTACGTCACCTATTCTGCGCCGATTACGGGAATTCCCCCGCTCTGTAACAAGGTCGGCCAGTGCGGTCAGCGGGTATTTTTCCTGGTGCCCGTCGAGGAAAAGGGCCTCAGCCCGCGGGTCGTTACCGTACCGCACAGTGGTCGCGACCGCGGTCAGCGGCGTAACCCCTGATGGCAGGACGTCGCGGTCCAGCAGCGCGTTGATCAGCGTGCTCTTGCCCCGCTTAGCCTCACCCACCACCAGGACCCGCAGCCGCGCCGCATCCAGCCGGTCCAGCAACGCTGCGAGCTGCTCCCGGTCCCGCGCCGTTCCCAGCGCAGCCAGCTCATTCAAGGCGTCGGCCAGAATATTCTCGCCGTTCGACATCGGCCCCATCCTCCTACCCGCGTCCAGTGATACGCCTGGTAGGGACCGTTGGCGGCGCCGCCGCATTAGCGTCGTCCGCGCATATTGCGGACGTCAGAACGGCGAGCCCCTCCGCCGCACTCACGTCAGGATAGCCCGGCACCGCGACCATGAGAGCAGATCCTGAGGCCCCCAGGTGAACAGCGCAACCATCAGCATCACGGGCATGTCGAGCCCACAGTCACGCACGCTGGCCACGCGATCCGGGTGGCCTGGGGCGGCCTGAGGGGGGCGGAGCCGACGCTGGCCCGCGCGGGTGGTGGTCGGTAACGTAGGCCGGGTGGATGATGTGCTTCCCGGCCGGCCGTCGCCCCTGGGCGCGACGCCGCGCGACGGCGGGACCAACTTCGCGGTGGCATCCAGCGTCGCCGAGGCGGCGCAGGTGTGCCTGTTCGACGACGCCGGGGCCGAGAGCCGGGTCGAGCTACGTGACTATGACGACGGCATCTGGCACGGGTTCATCCCCGGGACCGGCCCGGGGCAGGCCTACGGGTACCGCGTCCACGGCCCCTACAACGCGGCCAAGGGGCTGCGCTGCAACCCGGCGAAGCTCCTGATCGACCCTTACGCGCGGGCGGTCCGCGGCGAGGTCAGGTTCGGGCCCGAGGTGTTCGACTACGAGCCGGGCAACCGGGACGCGCCGAGTTCGCTCGACTCCGCCGGGCACGTGCCGCTCAGCCTGGTCACCGAGCCGGGCTTCGACTGGGGCGACGATGCTCCGCTGCGGCGCGACTACGCCGAGACGATCATTTACGAGGTCCACGTCAAGGGCTTGACCATGCGGCACCCGGACGTGCCCGCTGAACTGCGCGGTACCTACGCCGGGCTCGCGCACGAGGCCGTCATCTCGCACTTGACCAAGCTGGGCGTGACCGCGGTGGAACTGCTGCCCGTGCATCAGTACGTGCCCGACGACTTCCTGCTCAAGCGCGGGCTGACCAACTACTGGGGCTACAACACGATCGGTTACTTCGCGCCGCATCAGGCCTACTCCTCTGCGGTGCGGGCCGGGGACGGTTCGGGCGGCCAGATCGCCCCGGGTGGTCAGGTGACAGAGTTCAAGGCCATGGTCAAGGCGCTGCACGCCGCGGGGCTCGAGGTCATCCTGGACGTGGTTTTCAACCACACCGCCGAGGGCGGCGAGGACGGTCCTTCGCTGTGCTTCCGCGGCCTGGACAACAGGGCGTACTACCGGCTGAATCCGGGCCACCCGGACCAGTACTACGACACGACCGGGACCGGCAACTCGCTGGACGCCGGGAGCCCGGTCGCGTTGCGGCTGATCATGGACTCGCTGCGGTACTGGTTCACCGAGATGCACGTCGACGGGTTCCGGTTCGACCTCGCCGCCACCCTGGCCCGCCAGGACGGCGGCTTCAGCCGCCTGTCCGCGTTCTTCGACCTGGTCGGCCAGGATCCGGTGGTCTCACAGGCGAAGCTCATCGCCGAGCCGTGGGACGTCGGGCAGCTGGACAGCTACGACCTCGGCCGGTTCCCGGCCCTGTGGCGGGAGTGGAACGGCAAGTACCGGGACAGCATGCGCGACTTCTGGCGCAGCCAGCGCAGCGGCGCGCTCGGCGAGTTCGCCACCCGGTTCGCCGGCTCCAGCGACCTGTTCGGCGGCGACGGGCGCGACCGGCGCAGGCCGACCGCCTCGGTGAACCTGATCACCGTGCACGATGGCTTCACGCTGGCGGACCTGGTGTCCTACGACAGCAAGCACAACGAGGCCAACGGCGAGTCGAACCGGGACGGCGCCGACGACAACCGCTCCTGGAACTGCGGCGCCGAGGGCCCGACGGTCGACCCGGAGGTGCTGGCGCTGCGCGCGCGGCAGGCCCGCGCGATGCTCACCACCTTGCTGCTCTCGTTCGGCGTGCCGATGCTGCTCGGCGGCGATGAGCTGGGCCGGACCCAGGCCGGTAACAACAACGCTTACTGCCAGGACAACGAGATCTCCTGGTTCGACTGGTCCGCCGCGGACTCGGATCTGCTTTCGTTCAGCACGAACCTGGTGGCGTTCCGGCGGTCTCATCCGGTCTTCCGCCGTCGCCGGTTCCTCAGCGGGATCGGGGTCGCCGAACTGGGCTGGTTCACGCCCGCGGGGACGCCGATGACCCAAGCCGACTGGTCCGACCGCAACGCGCTGGCCCTCGGCGTCTACCTGGACGGCTCGGACGACCCCGATACGGGGCCGGACGGCCAGCCGATGCTCGACGACAACTTCCTCGTCCTGGTGAACGCGTGGTGGGAGCCTCTTGGCTTCACCGTCCCCGCGGCGCGGGCGGGGCAGACGTGGCACACGGACATCGACAGCTTCGACCCCGCGGGCGCCGACGCGGCGCCGCCGTGCCGGGCTGGCGATCAGGTCACGGTCGGGCCCCGTTCGGTCCTGGTACTGCGCGGACCGCGGGCCTAGGAGGCGCGCCTGGGTGGATGGCGCGGGTATACGCCGTCGCCTGAGTTACGCTCGCCGCCTGGGTTACGGCCGGCGCCGGGGCGCGGGGCGGGCGCGGGTGGGCCGCCGATGGCGGCGCGACCACCATCATCACGACGGCGGCCACGAGGATCAGCAGGCCGGACACTCCGGTGAGCCATGTCGCCCTGGCGCGCCTCCCGCTTACGACGGCCGTCATGTCCGCTACCCCGCTTCCCCGATCGCTGCTCTCCGTGTCTTTAACGCTATGAACTGGCCGGTAAAAGTACGACGGTGCGACCCCCCGGATGTCATCGGGGGTTTTCCCCCGGTCCCGGCGCGGCGGAGCCGTCACCGTGGACCACTGCCTTCTTACCGGAGCGGCAGCGGACCACGATGATTCATCCGGCCCCGGGCCTTTCTTCGGCTAGAGTGATAACACCAACCTGCATCTTTCCTGCAGCGGTTCGCCGCCATCGTCTGGGCGCGGCCGAAGGCCTGGTTCCCTGGATGAGCCCAGGAAACCGGCGACACCGAGGGGAAAGCTGATGACGTCTGCCATTCCTGTGATCGATCTCCGCGCCGCGACCGCCGGGGACACCTCGCAGCTTGGCGCGGTGCGGGCCGCCACCGAGGAGCTGGGCGTCATCCAGGTGATCAACCACGGCGTGCCGCGCGATCTCATCAGCGACCTGAGCGCCCGCACGGCCCGGCTGCTCAGCCTGCCGCGGGCGGAGAAGGCGAAGCTGGCCAGCCCGCACCCCTATCGCGGCTGGCGGCAGTGGCCGGATGACTTCGGGCGACTTGAGCTCGAGCGCTTCAACGTGGCCCAATTCGACGACATCGGGGCCGCGCGCGCGGCAGGCCTTCGCGAGGATTACCTCGGCCTGTACGCCCACGCCAACATGTGGCCGGCCGATGACCCCGGGCTGCGCGAGGTGGCATTCGGCTATATCGAGGCATCCCGGAAGCTGGCGAAGCGGATGCTCTGGCTGTACGCCAGGGCCCAGGGCCTGCGCGAGGACACGTTCGCGCTGGGCCCGCTGCCGCATCTGCGGCTGACCGTGACCGAGTATCCGACCTTTACCGCGGCGACCGCAGATCCTGCCGCGACGGATGAGGACAAGCTGCTGCTACTTGAGCACACGGACGACTCGGTGGTCACGATCTTGTCGCAGGAAGGTGACTACGAGGGGCTGCAGATCCAGGCGCCCGGCGGCCGCTGGATCGCGGTTCCGATCATCCCCGGCGCGCTGGTGGTGTTCTCCGGATCGCTGCTGACCCGGTGGACCGGCGGCCGGATGCGGGCGGGCCGGCACCGGGTGGTGGCGGGCGGCACCGTGTCGCGGCGATCGACCGCGGTCTTCGTCTACCCGGCCCTGGAAACGATGGTCGGATCGCTCAAGCCGTTCGCGCCGTTCGCGGCGGACTGCCACGGCGAGCCGATCCTGGTATGGGACCAAGTCGCCGAGCTGGCCGAGAACTCAGCCGGGCATTAGCCCGCGGCTGCTCGTCAGCGCTTCACGACGGGGCCTCACGACGGGGCCTACAGGCCCAGGTCGCCCAGTTCCTTGTACAGGTCCGCGCGCGGATGGCCCGGGCTGACCGGCACGGCCACGGTGGAGCCCGGCGATCCGCGGCCGGAATCGCCGGGGAGCCCGGTCCGCCCCGGGCCCGGCGCGGCGCGCCTGGTCCGGAAGATCCAGCCGGCGGCCAGGCCGCCGACCAGGCCGCCGAGATGCCCGATCCAGCTCACCCCGTGGGCTCCGGGTATGGCCACGGTCAGGATGTAGGCGTAGGACAGCGCCATCACCACCGCGGCGAGCGCGTCGATGAGGTTCCTGTCGATGACGCCCCGAGCCAGGACGTAGCCGAAGTAGCCGAAGATCAGCCCGCTGGCCCCCACCGTGAGCTCGGTGCTCCCCTGGAACAGCCAGACCGCAAGGCCGCTGGTGACCGCGACTAGCAGGGTCACGCCGAGGAACCTGACCACGCCGCGGTAGGCCGCGAGCAGGCCGAAGACGAACAGCGGCCCGGAATTGCCCTCGATGTGGTCCCAGGAGAAATGCAGGAACGGGGCCACGAAGATGTCGGGCAGACGGGCCACGTCGTGCGGCAGGATCCCGTAGCTGTCGTCGAGGTGGTAGTGATCGGCCCAGTTCACGACCTGCAGCGCCCAGATCAGCGCGATGAACCCGACCATCAGGAAGAAGGCCTTCCTGGCCTCGTCGACGTCGATCTCGGCGGCCCGGCGCCGTGGTTGACTAGCCATGGACCTATCTTCGGCGTATTCGCCGCCCAGGTCCACTTGGCGGGTGAGCCACGCCCGTTCGGCTTATTGCGAGACGGCGGGAAGCCGGTTCGCGGCCGCGCGGCGCAGGACGTGCCGGCGGAACAAGTCGGCGGCGGGGAGCAGGCGGCGTTCGGCCGACCAGATCAGGAAGATCTCCCGGATCGCGCCCGGGTCGACGATCTCGGTGTATATCACGGGTCCGGCCGCCGATTCCGGTGATCCCGCGCGGGGGGCAGGGACGACGGCGACGCCCAGCCCGGCGGCGACGAAACCGCGGACGTTGGACAGGTCGTCGCCTTCGAAGATGACGGTGGGCCGGAATCCGGCCTGTTCGCACAGGTCATCGGTCCGCTGGCGGAGCGCCGAGGCCGGACGCAGGCCGATGAAGGGGTCCGCGGCGACGTCGGCCAGGCGGACGCGCGGCTGGCCGGCCAGGCGGTGCTCCCGCGGCAGGGCCAGGCGCAGCGGCTCGATCGCGACCAGCCGCGTGTGCAGGGCCGCGTCGGGTTCGTTCGGCGGTGTGCTCGAGGGGCGGCGGGTGCCGAGCTCGAGGTCGGCGCGGCCGCCGTCCAGCGGGGCCGAACGCAGTTCGTCACGGACCTGGGTGAGCTGGAACTGGACGTGGGGGCGCGCGGCGCGGAAGCTGCGGGCCAGGTCGGGGACGAGCCAGGTGCCCAGCGACTGCTGGAAGGCCAGCGCCACGGTGCCGGTGTCCGGGTCGACGAGCTGGCTGACCGCGGCGATGCCGTCGTCGAGGTGATGCAGCAGCGCGTCCAGGTGCGGCTTGAACACCGCCCCGGCGTGCGTCATCCGCAGCGTCCGGCCCGAGCGGCGCAGCAGCGGCGTGCCGATCTGCTCCTCCAGCCGGGCCAGCGCCCGCGAGACGCCCGACTGGGTGACCGGTTCCACCTCGCTGACCTCGGTCAGCGTGGTGCCGTCGGCCACCTGCTGGAGCCAGCGCAGCGCGTCGGTATCCATATCCATGACTCTAGATCATGCTTTATGTGAGATCTAGTCATTGGACGCATAGTTCCTGGCGAGCAACACTGAAAGCGTAAGGAAATAACCAACGTTTGAAGGACAAGGACATGCAGACAACGGCTCACCGACTTACGTCACTGTGGACCACGGTCCGCACCCAGGTTCGCGACACCTTCGATGCGCACACCACCCAGACCGCGCTCGAGCGGGAACTCGCCAGCTACACCTCCCCCGCCGACCTGAACGACCTGCACGCGATCCTCGACCGGTACGACGACGCCGAGACCGAGGACATCCGCCGCATCCTGGCCAAGCAGCGGTCCGCCAGCAACTAACCGTTCGGCGGCGAGGTGATCCCGCAGTTCGGCGAGGAACCTCTCTGGCTGGTCCAGATGCGGGCCGTGGCCGGCGTCGTCGATCACTACCTCGCGGAACCGGCCGCCGGCCGCGGCGTAGCCGCGCAGCACCGAGCGGGTCTGCGCCACCATGGGCTGCGGCGGCCAGGTCTGCTCCCCCGGCCAGCCGGGGATCACGCCGAGCGAGCCCAGGTAGGCCAGGTCGTACAGGGACGTGTCGGAGACGATGACGTCGTCGGCGCCGCGGAGCCACAGCACCGGCGGCTTGGGCTCCACCCCGGATAGGCCGTCGATCCGGAACACGGTGGGAGCCATGGTGTTGAGCACGCCGGAGTCGCCGGGCGCGAAGCCGGGCCAGGCGTCGACGGTTCGCGAGGTGCCCGGGTAGTGGTCGTCACCGAGCCTGGTTGACAGCATGGACTCCACGAAGATGTCCAGGTGCTCAGGCACGTGCGGCGGCTTGACGTAGTGGGCCAGCAGCACCTGGCGCGGCGACAGCGGGCTCGCCTCACCGCGGTCCTGGCCGGCTAGCCGCTCGACGAACTCCGGATTGGCGGCGCCGCCGCCGGAACCGGCGCCGCCTGGGTCGCACAGCGTGCCGTCCAGGCCGCGGGTCCCGCCGAAGCCGAACGGCGACACCGGGTCCACCAGCGTCAGCGACGCGACCCGGTGCGTGCCCGGCCGGTCCACCAGGTACTGCAGCACCACCCCGCCGCCCATGCTCCAGCCGGCCAGATGCACCGCCTCCAGGCCGAGCGCGTCCACGGTGGCGGCGAGGTCGTCGGAGTAGTCCCGCACCCCGCGGGTCGCATCCACCGGTTCGGGATCGGTGTCGCCGAACCCGCGCAGGTCGATGGCGAGCGGCCGGTACACCGCGGGCAGGGACAGCATCGTCGGCTGCCAGAACAGCGAGGACGACACGTTGCCGTGCACGAACAGGACCGCGGGGCCGTCGTCGCGGCCAGCCACGGACAGGACGTTGACGGTCAGGCGGCTGGTGTTCACCCGCTGCGCGTCGATGCCGGGCAGCAGCTTGTCCATGGCTCCTCCTCGGGGAGTTCGCGGCCAGGTCAGCGTACTAGGAGCGGAAGTGGGTCAGCGCGACGACCAGGGCCACCAGCGAGACGGTGACGATCGTCGCGGTCACCAGCTTGAGGCGCCCCGGCAGGTGGCGGGGCAGCCGGCCTAGCTGCCAGACGACCGGGACGATGCAGAGGATGACCAGCCCGGGGACGACGTCCTTCTTCAGCACCACGCCGCCGACGGCGGCGAAGGAGAGCGCCGTCCGGGTCCAGGCCAGCGAGGTTCGCTGCCGCGCCAGACCCGGGTCGAGATCCTCGATATCGTCCGGGACATGATCCCCGGCATTGCCGGATCCGGCCGTCACCGGAGCGCCGAGACCAGGACCACGACGGCGGAGATAACCGCCATCGCCGCAACGACGACGGCCAGCAGCAGCGGCATAAGGGAGCCGGTCAGCGGCTGGCCCAGGCGCATGGCGCGCTGGTTCCTGACCCATTCGCGGTACGCGGCCAGGGCCACGATGGCGCCGAACACGATCAGCGGCAGGCCGAGCACGTGGCGGCCCCACGGGACGCCGGGAAACGGCGGCAGCAGCTGGACCACGCCGAGCCCGGCGACCACCAGCGCGAGAGCCGTGCGGCTCCAGGCCAGGAAGGTGCGCTCGTTGGCGAAAGTGAACCTGGGATCGGGTTCGGTGTCATCGCCGCTCGAACGTGGTGGTTGCGCGTCCGCCACCGGCACCTCCGTGGTCGCAGCAGGAATCTTTCCGGAAAACGTTGGTGCCGGCCGGGTATCGCGCTCTTACCCTCGGGGGGCTCAGCGGGCGCCGGGATCCAGTCTTCCAGGACACGACGCGATCCCGGCGCTCCTAGGCTGGACTGGGGAGAGCTTCGGCCGCGGCGGCCCGGACGGCGGAGAACGCCACGGCGATCGCGTCCGGGGTCCCGTGTGCTTTCAGGCCGCTGAATCCCTGGCTGGACCCGCGCCCGACAGGTCGGTTGAGTCATCGTGGACATCTACCTCGTTCTGACCGAGGTAGATGTCCACGATCAGGATTTCGTCTACTCGTCTAGCCACTCTCGCAACTTTCGCAAGTCCTGCGCCAGCAAAGGTACTGATGTATGAGCGTTCAGGCCGCTTGGGTTGGGGAGGACCCACACGCACGGGCCGTCCGGCGGCTGCGGTTGCGGGCCGGTGACCGCGCGCGGGTGGCCGAACGCCGTCCGGTAGGCGGTCACGCCGGCGATGGCCAGGATGCGCGGGCGATGACGGTCGACCAGGGTGGTCAGCCGCTCGGCGCCTGCCTTCAGTTCGGCGTCGGTGAGCTCGGAGGCCTGCGCGGTCGCGCGGGCCACCAGGTTGGTGATGCCCAGGCCGTAGCCGGGCAGCAGGTGCTGCTCGGACGGGGCCAGCCGGCGCGGGGTGAATCCGGATAGGTGCAGGGCAGGCCAGAACCGGTTGCCCGGGCGAGCGAAATGCCAGCCGGTCGCGGCGGAGTACAGGCCGGGGTTGATGCCGCAGAACAGCACCCGCAGGTCCGCACCCAGGACATCCGGGATCGTGCGGTTCCTGGCCGCTTCCAGGTCAGCCGGACTCGGACGGGTGGTCACGTTCTCAGCATGCACCCGCGGACGGGGC
>Ga0182030_10028303_pt1 | contig 10023 bp, 8 predicted proteins | sample 812S3MmetaG_FD_121299 | JGI IMG/M metagenome (GOLD analysis project Ga0182030, IMG submission 121299) | Permafrost microbial communities from Stordalen Mire, Sweden - 812S3M metaG (Illumina Assembly) | ecosystem: Environmental > Terrestrial > Soil > Wetlands > Permafrost | place: Sweden... | reverse complement strand
TCACAATTTGAGAATTATAGTGAAGCCGGAGTGAATGTACCGCGAAGGCCCGGCTCTCAAGTCGACGCGACCGCGAGGATGCGGCGGTCGGGCGCCGGATTCAACAGCGCACACGAGCGCCGGTTTCACTCTGAACGCCCGACGCCCCGGAGCTGCAAGGACACGCCCCGACCCATGTGCGTCCACGGAACACGCAACCCAAGACACTGACACTGCAAATCACGCCGCATCGTCGAGGCTCACTGTGACCTTGCGCCCAAGGGCCGCCGCAGTATTCACCAGAGCATCCAGCGAGAACCGCGCAATCCGTCCGCACTGCTGCTGTTGCATGCGCGGCTGGACCTGCGCGGTAACTTCCTGGATACACGGCTGCCTCCGCAGAGGCGCGCTCGCAGGTCTCATGCACCCTTAAGCGGTTCGCCGCCCCGAAAACAGGTTGAAGAGAAGTACGATGAGCGCGAGTACGAGCAGGAGATGAATCAATCCGCCCGCGATGTGGAAGCTGAAGCCCAGAAGCCACAGCACCAGGATGACTACAAAAACTGTCCAAAGCATGATCTTCTCCTTTGTCTTACAAATTCCGGGCACAACCCGGCCTGATTAGCCGCCTGCCTGTGCGATTGCCCGCGTGATCCAGGCGGTCATCCGATGCTTCACGAACTACACCTTTTTCTGTCTCTGCCGAGCGCCGCGTTTCTTGCGAATGATACCGATGCATGAGGCAAGTCCGACATTATCCGCATGAGCTCCGCCTGTCTGAGCAATCAAGCTCATCGGCCGGCCAGCCGGACGGCAAGAGTGACAGGCCAATTGTCCTGCGCGCTATCCCGCCTCTGTTGGCGGCCCGGAATCTCTTCCAGGAAAGGCGGTTGCGCAGATGAAGAACGCCTTGAAAGAAACAGAGACTCCTGCCACTGCGCAGCCATGCATTGTGAGCAGAATTGGCCGTTTCTTTTTGAGCAAGCAGCGTATGCCGAGCCTAGCCGCTGCGGTGTGACGCCCGTGCTGCATGGGCGCGAGGATCTCCATTCATCTGAGACAGCTTGACGCAACAGAGATAGTGAAGACGATTCCCAGTGGTTTGCGTGCGCATTCGCCTTCCAGGACAAATCGGAAGATCGTGGGCGGTTCGAGAAGACTCGGCATCGCGCCGATACCGGCGAGTCCCTTCGATCCCAGCATTCTCTTGACGAAGCTCTCGGTTGGAAAGTCCCGCCACGAGTACCTGGCTGACGAGACTGTATTTTCGCAAGGTGATTCCGCGAACGCAGTCTTCTACATCGAGAGCGGCAAGGTAAAGCTCACGGTTGTATCGAAGGGCGGCAAGGAGGCAGTGATCGCCCACCTGTCTGAGACAAGCTTTTTTGGAGAAGGCTGCCTCGCCGGTCAGCCACTTCGCATGTCCACCGCAAACATCCTGCTGCAGAGCACCATCGTGCGCATCGAGAAGAAAGCCATGCTCGGTCTCCTTCAGCGCGAGCCCGATTTTGCGGAGCAATTCCTCGTCCACATGCTGTCCCGCAACATCCGCATGGAAGCGGATCTGGTCGATCACCTGTTCAACTCCAGCGAGAAACGCCTCGCACGCTTGCTGCTGCTGATGGCCAACTTCGGCCAGGAGTCGAAGCCCATACCGGTCATCGCCAAGATCAGCCAGGAGGCACTCGCCGAGATGATCGGCACTACACGGTCCCGCGTCAGTTTCTTCCTCAACCGATTTCGCGAGCTCGGCTTCATCGACTACAACGCCGCCGGCATGAACGTGAACAGTTCGCTGGTGAGCGTAGTGCTGCACGACTGAGCGAGCTGACGGGCGTCCCAGAGTTGCGCTGTGGAGACCTGGGAATAAGCGGCCTCGACTCGAATCGCCCTGCCCCTGCCACGCCCCGAAAATCTCCGGAATTCGCAACGAAAACCGGCTACACTTCACTACAAAGCAAGCGTACGTCGAATCCAAAAAGAGGGGGCGTTGCGATGCTAACAACTGGCACTCGATCTCATCGAGCAAAGGAGAACGGCGCGCCTTCCGTGCTCCGGCGCGAACTTCTCTATCGCTTTGGGGCGCTCGCGTTCACATTGCAGATCGGCCGGCCATTGAGGGGGCTGGCATTATCGCAGGCGGACAATCGGAGTTCCGAAACTAAAGAGGCGGCGCCGGCAGTCGAAGTCAGAGTCAAGAAGATCGTTGTTGAGCAGCTCGGAGTGGACCAAAAGGACGTGGTCCCCACGGCAGCGCTGGTAGCCGATCTGGGAGCAGATTCACTGGACATCGTGGAACTTTGTATGGCCTTGGAAGAGGAGTTCGAACTGGAGATCCCCGAGGAGGAGGTCTGCAAATGGAAAACGGTCGGCGACGTGATTCGGCTCATCAAGGCCGATCTTGAAAAGCAGGCCAAACACATCGAGAAATAGGTAGCGATGAGCAGATGGCTGGCGCCCGATGCCTGCCGGTTGTACTCATCGGTGAGGACCAAGTTCAGCGCTAACTTTTCGTGATATTTGCACCGGGAAATGTTCAACCTGAACTGCCTTTTCCGATTTATGCACCAACACTGGTGAAATCCACAAATTAATCGTATTTTTGCACTTGCTTCCACAGATTCAACGGGCCTAAGCTCCTTTTCAGTTGATGACCTGGCAGGGAATTGGAAACACAGTTCAGGCCTGGCAGCACGATGCAGGATGCGGTTGAAGTCGGAGGTACACCGGTCGGCTTGCCGATAGGTGGAAGCCTGAATGAGATTGTGAGAATGCATCCAGAGTCAGACGGGATTGTGAAAGACCCGATTGGAGACGAAGATTCATCCGCGGCTCAGCCGAGGATGCAAAGTTCGAGGAGAACCGGGAAGTCATCATTGACCTAGCCGTAGATGCAGGACTCAGGGAAACCTGGGGACGCAGGGACGGCAAGCCGGAAGGTGCGGGAACCGAGGCAACTTGGGGAACCATCAGCCGGCGCCAAAGGAGCGAGGATTCGGGGAGACCCGGAACCTCAAACCCGAGGCAAAGCCGGAAGGTGCAGAGCGCGGGGAAACCCGTAACCGCACCGGGAGGCGCATCTGGAAGTGCGAGGCCAAGGGGCAACCCGAGGCATCAGCGTCAGAGGCGCCGAAGAACGCGAGATTCGGGGAAACTCGAAGATCCGTCGCCGGCACAGCCGGAAGATGCAGGAACCGGTGCGCACCGGAACCTCATCGGCAGGTGCAACGGGAAGAGCCGAGCTGCGGGGGTAACCCCAGGCTAGAGCACCCCGAAGCGCTGAAGGATGCGAAATTCGAGGCGACTCGAAGATCCATCGCCGGCAAGGCCGGAAGATGCGGAAGCCGGGGCAACCTGGCGGAAGCATCGGGAGGCGCAACCGAACGAGTGAGGAGAGGGGCAACCTGATCTTCACCGCCGGAAGCGCTGATGGACGCGAGGGACGAGGAAACTCGAAACTCGGTCGCCGGCAGAACCCGAAGATGCAGGGTGCGGGGCAACCCGCAGCCACATCGGGAGGGGCGGCTGGATGAGCTTGGGCCGCGAGGCTTGGGTGCCGGTCGTTCCGAAGGATGCGAGGATCGGGGCAACTCGAAACTCCGTCGCGGGCACAGCCTCTGAGATGCAGGATTCGGGGCAACCCGGAGACTTAGCGCAGGGCTGAACGGGTTGATGCATGGTCCGAGTAACCTGTGAGTTCACCCTATTGAGGCGCCAGAGACCGCGGTCTCTGGCGTCTTCGTTTGTGCGCGGCTTTTCCGGGGCATCCAATCTCCGCGGGGTACACTGGACTCGGAGTGTTTCCCATGAGACTTGGATTCTTCCGGGGTGCCGGAACGATGATCGTTTTCGCGGCACTTTTTACAGCGTGTCCTCAGACGCGCGCGCAGTTCTTCGGTGGACCGAGCACGATCGGCGCCGATTCCATTCCCCAATCGGAATTGATACAACCCGAGGAGTTGAACCGCCTGCTGAACACACAGGGCGGCGAGAAGCCGGTGGTGTTGCAGGTCGGCTCATTATTGATGTTCCGGGAAGCTCATATCCCGGGAGCGGAATTCGCAGGGGCCGGGTCGCAGGCCGTGGGGCTGCAGCAATTGCAGAAAAGAGTTGCACCGCTCGCGCACGACACGTTCATCGTGCTCTATTGCGGCTGCTGCCCGTGGGGCCGCTGTCCCAATGTGGGCCCGGCGTTCAAGCTGCTCCACGGTTTCGGATTCACGCATGTGAAGGTCCTCTACCTGGCGAACAACTTTGGAGCGGACTGGGTCGACAAGGGGTTTGCGGTTGAGCGCCACTCCTGACCGCAATGTCCCCGGCAGGTTGACGCGAACGGGGAAATGGCGCTTCGTTCTCTGCGGCCTGCTGGTAGGAATCTGTTTCGCCTCCCGCCTGCCTGAGGCCTTCGCAGGAGACTCGCTCGTCAACAGGAAAGCGCCCGAATTCGTGCGCAAAGACCTGAGCGGCGCCCGGCTCGATCTCAAGAGCCTTCGCGGCAAGATAGTGCTGCTGAACTTCTGGGCAACCTGGTGCGGGCCGTGCCAGTTGGAGATGCCGGTCTTCGCCAAGTGGCAGCAGCAGTACGGACCGCAGGGCCTGCAGGTTGTTGGAATCTCGATGGACGACGCTCCCGCGCCGGTCCGCAGGCTGGTCTCAAAGCTAAAGCCCAATTATCCGGTCGCCATGGGCGACGCAACACTTGGAGAGCGTTACGGCGTACTTGGACTGCCGCTCACTTACCTGATCGACAAAGACGGCGTGGTGCGCGCGGTCTTTCAAGGCGACGTGGAAGTAAACTCGATCGAGAGGGAATTGAAGCGGATGCTGGGACACGGTTGAAAGCCGGGCTGCTTGTGAATCTCTGGAGGCCCAGCTGTCGATTCACAAGCCTCGGTTGGAAGCAACTGGGGGACCGCAAGACGGCCACGAGCTTCATTGAGGAAACGAGCGGTTTATTTCACACCTCCGCAAACGCACAGTCATTTGACTGCGTGCAGGCCGCCTGCCGCGATGAAGATTATTTGGCAGCCGCTCCCGGCTGCGAATTGGACATCTTGCGAATGTAGATAATGAGGTTCCACACCATCGCGTCGTTGGCACGGCCGGCGGCCTCGGGAGGCATCTTGTCCTTGCCATTCCGAATAGCGGCAAACAGAGTTCCATCCGGAGTATCGGCCAGAGCCTTCGGATCGGTGAAATCGGTCATTGTTATGCCCAAGCTCTTGGCCACATCTGTCTGGCCATTTCCGTTGTCGCCATGGCACATGGAACAGTCGATTTGATAAAGGGTCTTGGCCTTCGCCTGGGATTCGGCGGTTGGCTTCACGGGATTTGTAGCGGTGGCGGCGGGTATTTGCGCGGATGTACTAGCGGGCGCGGCCTCCGGGGTGCTGTCTTGCGGCTTGCTTCCCCTGGAAAGCGTCGGAGTAAACGCGAATAGGATCACTGCGGAAAGTAGCAGAAACGACTTCAACATTACTGCCTCCTCAAAATCAGATGCCGAAAACAGGCATCCCTTCGAGTTAATGGATTTCTGGCACGAATTATAGGCTCAATCGGCGGGAAGGGCCAATAGAAAGGGCCGCCGTTACGCGCTCTCGATGCGGTTCTATGCCTCAAGACGCCTGAACGAACTGCCGTTTTACCAATCGGGTACCGGGTTTCGCGGTCCTGGGTTGGAACGGGCGCTCCTCAGTGCATTGCCGACGATCCGGCTCCTGCGCCAGGTTTGTTCTTGCTGAGTAGAAACGCCAGCACCACAAGTCCAATAGACATCCACGACAGCTCCATGTACACGTCCTGGTAGCCCTGCATCTGGGCCTGGCGGTTGAGCTGCGAATAGAGATTGGCGAGCGCCAGACTCATGCCATTGGCCCCGCCAAAGTGGCTGCCGAAAAAGCCGGCGAGAGTGTCCGCATGTTGTTGATAGGCGATGGAGCCTGGTTGCATGGCATTTTGCAGGTGCTGCTGGTGCCAGGTGGCGCGACTGGTCACCTGCGCGTCGGTGAGGGCAATCATGATGCTGCCACCGATATTGCGAGCGAAGTTGATGAGTCCGGCGACCTGGTTGCTCTCCTCCTTGGGCATGCCGACGTAGGCGGCGTTGGTGATGGAGATGAAGCAGAAGGGCAACGGCAGCATTTGAACGACGCGCAGCCATGAGGCCTGCGAAAACGTCATGTCGAGAGTAGTAACCTCGGCCGCGATGCGGAAGGTAATCACGAACATGACGAAGCCTAAAACCGCCAGCCAGCGTGCGGCAACCTTGCCGGTGGCAATACCGGCCAGTGGCATAACGACTACCAGCGCAAAGCCTCCGGCAGTGAGCGCCAATCCCGCAGTGGTGGCGTTGTATCCCAGGAGTTGCTGCATGAACTGCGGCTGCAGCACGGTGTTGGCATTGAGCACGCCGCCCACCAGCGCCATGAGGAAACAGCAGATGGCGAAATTCTTGAATCGAAACAGCTTGAGGTTAATGAGCGGGTTCTTTTGCCGCCACTCCCACACCACCAGACTGAACATGCCGCCCACAAACAGAAACGCGAAGAACTGGATGAAGCCGGAACTGAACCAGTCGTTCTCTTCGCCCTTGTCGAGCATGATTTGGAGTCCACCCATGGCGATAGTGAGGAAAGCCAGGCCCACGTAGTCCATATTGCGCAGTTTGGAGGGATCGGCCTTGATCCACGGTGGATCGTCGACCAGGCGAGTAACCAGGATGAAAGCCAGGATACCGACCGGGATGTTGATGAAAAAAATCCAGCGCCAGGAGAAGTTGTCGGTAATCCAGCCTCCGAGAGTAGGGCCGATCGAGGGCGCGAGCACGGCGACGAGGCCGTAGAGAGCAAAGGCCTGGCCGCGCTTCTGCGGCTCAAACGAGTCGGCCATGATGGCCTGCGCCATTGGCTGCATCCCGCCGCCTCCCGCTCCCTGGATGATCCGAAAGACGAGCAGCATAGGCAGGGTGGGCGCCGCGCCGCAGAGGAAGCTGGCGACCGTAAAGACTACAATGCAGAAAACAAAGAAGTTGCGTCGCCCCATGAGGCTTGAGGCCCAGCCGCCCAGAGGCAGAACAATTGCGTTCGAGACCAGGTAGCTAGTCAGAACCCAGGTTCCCTCATTCGTGCTTGCGCCGAGAGTACCGGCAATGTGGGGCAGGGCGACATTGGCGATCGAGGTATCCAGCACCTCCATGAACGCCGCCAGCGCCACAGTCATGGCGATCAGCCACGGGTTTACCCGAGGTTTCCAGGCGGTGACATCGACCGCATTCGGATTCTCCGCGCGTCTAGCCGGTGATGGCGGGACTGTCTGCAACTCTGGCAACAGTTATCTCCTGTGTCTTCTTCTAGTCAACCGGCTGGCCGGGGAAGTGTAGCCCTTTAGCTCAAGAACATGACATGACAGGGTGGAGTGCTGCCTGGCTCTTGCCTTGCGACCTTTCTAGTAGATTCGTTACCCCGCTTTCGGGGTTCATGGATTCCCGATTCAACGCCTCAACATTCAGCGTCTTATGCGGCCTTTGGGATTCGCCAGCCCACAAGTGCAATCAGAAGCCCGATTGTCTGCATAGCCACAATGAAGCCAACGCAGGCAGGCCAACCGCCAAGCGCCCAGAAGGCTCCAGGGACCACTCCGCCAGCCGCGCCTCCCAGGTAATAAAAGGTGATGTAGATCCCCGCAGCCGTAACCCGCGCCCCGGCAGGCGCCGCCACGCGCAGGTGAGTGCTGGAGGCCGTCTGCGCGATGAAAACGCCGGTGCACAGCAGAGCCAGCCCGGCAATCACCACCGTAAGCGAGGGAGCAAGCGTGAGTAGAACGCCGGCGATGGCACACAAAATCGCACCCGAAATCCCTACGCGGAGCCCCACGCGTGTGATGAGATAGCCGGCGGCCGGAGTGACCGCGAGTCCGATCAGGTAGACGAAAAACAGTGAGCTTAGCGCCGTAGTGGAGAGCAGATAGGGCGCCGCGCTCAAATGAAACGTGATCCAGGTAAAGACTCCCACCAGAGAAAACAAGACATTGAAGCCCACGGCAAACGTGGCCACCAGGCGGCGACTGCGAAAGAGCCCCTGAACCTGGTGAAAGAATCCAAGATCGGCCTCTTTGGGGTACTGAAGCCGTGCGCGATGGCGTCCGTGCGGCAGCCATGCGGCTACGGCCGCGGCCCCGGCCAGAGAGGCTGCGCCCAGCACCAGAAAGCTCACCCGCCAACTGAACCGGTCGGCAAGAATGCCGCTTGAGATCCGGCCCACAAATCCGCCCAGTGCGGTTCCACTCACGTAGAAACTCATGATGAGCGGAACGCGGTCCGGCGGCCACTCCTCGCCGATGTACGTAATGACGACGGCGATGATTCCCGGCACGGTGATTCCCTGCAGGAATCGCCAGAAGATAAGCTGTGCGAGCGAAGTCGAAGTTGCGGCCAGCAGCGTGGGCACGCTCACTCCGAGAAGTGCAATCACGATCACGCGCTTGCGTGGCAGCCGCTCAGCCAGCGCGCCAAACACGGGTGCGGCCAAGGCAACGCCCATCGTCGCCGCCGAAACTGTCAGGCCCACGCCGGTCTTCGAGGCATGGAACAGCCGCGCCAGCAGCGGCAGCAGGGGCTGGGTGCAATACAGCTCCAGAAACGCGCACACGCCGCAAAGAGCCACAGCCGCAGCAGCCAGACGGCTGGGCGCCCGATGCTCTAGTTGGGAGAAGAGTTCCAATCTCTTAGGATAGCCGGACTGCCTTGTGACGGCTTTCGTTTCGGCTCCCGGCAATATAGCCTTAGATGCAGGACATGCAATCCCTTCCCCGAAAGCCGCCTCGGCGCGGCATGGAGGCCTTCGAATCCCGCGACTTCAGGCGGTTCCAGTTGGCGCGCGTTGCGGCCGTGCTGGGATACGCTGCGCAATCGGTGGCCGTGGCCTGGCAGGTGTACTCCATTACACACAGGGCCATCGATCTGGGTTACACCGGGCTGGCGCAGTTTTTGCCAGGGCTTCTGTGCCTGCTGCCTGCCGGCCACATAGCCGACCGCTTCGATCGCCGCCAGATCATTCTGGTCTGCTACGGTCTTCAGGCTTTGTGCACCGCTGCACTTCTGCTGCTGACGCGCGCCGGCTTGCACGGGGTCTTTCCGATTTACGTGGTGCTGTTCTTTATCGGCACAGCTCGCACATTCTCTGGGCCCGCCAACTCGGCGCTGATTCCTCACCTGGTCCCCGAGGCGCATTTTGTCAATGCGGTTACGTGGGGCGCAACCACCTTCCAGTTCGCCACCACTATCGGGCCGGCGCTAGGAGGTGTGCTGTTTACCCTGCCCCTCGCGCACTTGGTCCCCGGCACACTTTTGCAGGGCCCGGGCATTGTGTACGTCTTTACGCTCGCCACCCTGGCCTGGTCGCTGGCGCTGGTGGGCAGCATGCACACGCGCGTCGGCCGCATGGAGCACCGGGCGCTGTCGCTCAAGGTGGTGCTGGCCGGTTTCCAATACATGGGCCGCTCGCCACTGCTGCTGGGCGCCTCTTCGCTCGATCTGTTCGCGGTACTGCTGGGTGGGGCAGTGGCGCTCACCCCTATCTTCGCCAGCGACATTCTGCACACCGGCCCGCAAGGGTTGGGAATGTTGCGCGCGGCTCCCGCGGCCGGCGCCGTCACCATGTCGCTGCTGATGGCCCGCTTTCCCTTCCGCCGCCACGCAGGAGCGCGCCTGTTCGTTTGCGTCGCGATCTTTGGCGCGGCAACGATTGCTTTTGGTTTCTCGCACAGCCTGGCGCTCTCGCTGGCCGCGCTGTTTGTCACTGGAGCGGCAGACTCGATCAGCGTCATCATCCGCGGCTCGCTGCTGCAACTGGCCACCCCGCCGGAGATGCGTGGCCGCGTTAGCGCCGTCAACTCGCTCTTCATTGGCGCGTCGAACGAACTGGGCGAGTTTGAGAGCGGGTTGACGGCGCAGTGGTGGGGCGCGGTGCGGGCTACAGTGTTCGGCGGTATTGGCGCGTTGGCAGTGGCCGGAGTGTGGTCGGCGATCTTTCCCGGCCTGCGTCGCGC
>Ga0182030_10028302_pt1 | contig 10023 bp, 7 predicted proteins | sample 812S3MmetaG_FD_121299 | JGI IMG/M metagenome (GOLD analysis project Ga0182030, IMG submission 121299) | Permafrost microbial communities from Stordalen Mire, Sweden - 812S3M metaG (Illumina Assembly) | ecosystem: Environmental > Terrestrial > Soil > Wetlands > Permafrost | place: Sweden... | reverse complement strand
TTCCAGCCGATTCCCCATTCATCAACCCATTCCTTTTCCTGCATCAGGGCCTCAATGTTGCTAAGGCGGTCGGGATGATCGGGAGCTTGATATCCCAGGGCGAACTCATAAGGCACAACAAAAACCACGTCGTCAGGGAACTGGCAGAGAAGATCAGCCAAAGCATCGCCATGCCGAACGATAACATCCGTCGAGAAGCGATTCATGCGCACGAGACAACGTTCGGCGCCCTCTCTGCGAAGGGCCTTCCTGACCCACTCCTTGTTGGGTGGGCTCGCCTGTTGCGCGGCATCCACTCGTTCCTTGAAGCGCGTCACAATATTTTCCACGGCGCTTAGAAGTATAGCCCGGTAGTCAGCAGTGTCGGAATTCGCCATGGGCACCTCAATCGCCAACTGCCCCGCGAAGCTGGGGGAGTTGGCCCGGATTTCTAGCCCCTCGCCGGGTAGGGCGCGCGTCATGTGCGGGCGCAGCCCGCTTGGGAGTGCGGCAGATTGCTGCCGCTTTCCTCCCCGCGAGCTTGCCCGCGGGGGTGGAATTTCTACATTTGCTCAGCGCGAGCCAACCCAGCGCCCAGCTAGCCCGAACTTCTCACCAGTCCGTGGGCAGCGATGCTGGGAAGCCCCCAAGGGGCGCGATATCATAGCCCAGGCCATCGGCCTGGGCTTCGAGGAGGAAGCTCTACGCTAGCCCTGAAGGGGCGCGCCAACGCCCGTCGAAATTGTTTTGCGCTTACCGATCCGTCCTAAGCAGTTGGTCTGAAGCATAGTTTCGTGGATCGCCCCTTCCGGGCTCGGCCGCGTAACAATCTGGAAACCCAGGCCGTTGGCCTGGGCTAAGTTATCACGCCCCTTTGGGGCTTGAAAGCTCCACCGCGGGTAGCCGTAGGTGAAACCTACGGAAACCGAAGGCCAGAAAGGAATGGGCCCTGAAGGGGCCGACCTTTCCCACGGTCAACCCGCCGGGGTTGAAGGAGCCATGGGGTTCTGCGAGCCGCAGGTTAAAACCTGCAGCTACCCACGGTTGGCGCCTTCGGGGCCGGACCGGAAATTGCTTAGTCTAGCGCCTATGGGCTCACCCCCGGCAGAATTCGCCGCCAGCAAGTGTGGCGACCTGTTTTGTGGGTCCGCGGCTATTCCTTGCGCATAGGGAACGAGCCGCGGACCTGCAAAACAGGTCCGCGCTACGCCGCCTTCGCGATGCGCGTCATTTCTTCCAGCAGGGCTTTAACTTGCTCGCGCGAGGGCGCTTCGGAATAAAGCCGGAGGAGGTTCTCCGTCCCCGAGGCGCGCACCAGCAGCCAGGCGGAATCTCCAAATAGCATCTTGGCCCCATCCAGGTCTTCCACCGCCGTCACTTTCCGTCCGGCGACTTTCTTAAACTTCCCCTGGGCTACCTGCTTCACCAATCGCTGAGCCGCAGCGAGCTCCACTTCCAAATCGACGCGGCCATAGAAATGCGGCCCGAACTCCTGGCTTAAATCTTCCACCAGTTCGCCCAAGGTCTTTTTCTTTAGCGCCATCACTTCCGCCAGCAGGAGCGAGTTCAGGATGCCGTCGCGCTCGGGCAAGTGGCCCTTGATTCCGATGCCGCCGCTTTCCTCGCCGCCAATCAAAACGTCGCGGGTCAGCATCAGCTCGCAGATGTATTTGAAGCCGATGGGAGTGACGTGCAGCGGCAGGTCGTATTTGCGCGCCATCTTGTCAACCATCTGCGTGGTGGAGAACGTCTTAACCACATCCCCCCGCAACCCCAGGTCTTCCACCAGGTGCTTGAGAAGAATGCAGAAGATCTTGTGCGAATCGATGAATTCGCCGGTGCGGTCCATGGCGCCAATGCGGTCGGCATCACCGTCGGTGGCAAAACCCCCGTCGAATTTATCTTCCATCACCGCACGGCGCAGGCCTTCCACGTGCGGCTCGATGGGCTCAGGGTTCAGGCCGGGGAACAGCGGATTGTGCTCCGAGTGAATTTCGCGGAAGGGAATTCTCGCCTCGATGAAGAGGCGTGCAACGCAGCCTCGGCCGGCCCCAAACATCGGATCGATGACGAACCTCTGGCCGGAGGCGCGGATCTGGTCGAGGCTGGCCAGCTTTTTAAGCCGCTCGAGATAAGGAGTGGTCAAGTCAACCACCTCGACGGTGGCGGCCTTGACTTTGCCCGGCCGCGCGCGAGCGCGATCGATGCGGTGCAAATGGGTTTCAATGCGATGGATAATCGCCGGATCCGCCGAGCCACCATACGGCGCTTTGAACTTGACCCCATTCCATCGGGAAGGATTGTGGCTGGCCGTGATCATGACGGCGCCGGCAGCTTTCCGCGCCACCACGGCATAACTAACCGCCGGCGTGGGCGTGCCGGCGTCCGCGAGGCAGACAGGGATTCCAGCGGCAGAAAGCACTTCAGCGGTGGCGCGGGCAAACTCCGCCGAAAGGAATCGCATATCGTAACCAACGACCAGGCCGTGGGACGGTTCGCTCTCTTCGCGGACGTACTGAGCAACAGCCGCCGCCACCCGGCGCACGTTGGTGAAAGTGAAATCGTCGGCGATAACTCCCCGCCACCCGTCGGTACCGAATTTGATTTTATCCATGCCTCAGAGCCGAAACTCGAAAATCGAAACGCGAAGCAAGTGTAGCGCGGACCTGTTTTGCAGGTCCGCGGCTTTCCGCATCAAAGCTCCCAATTCGATGTTGAGGGAACGAGTTTCGAATTTCGAGTTTCGAGTTTCATCCTTTCATGAACGCTTGAAAACTGACACCTGAAACCTATAGCAACTTTCCCAGCCCCGCCTTTTCCAGAGCCTGAACCGCTTTGCCCACCTCTTGCGAGCGGTCGCGCGCGCAGATCAGAAGAGCGTCATCCGTCTCCACAATGACGAGGTCCTGAACACCCACGGTGACCACAAAACTGCGCTTGGCGACAATCATATTGCCCCGCGAATCCAGGCACAGGCTGCGCTCCGGCCGGACGTTGGCCTCGTTATCCTTTGCCGAAAGCGCGTAAACCACCGCCCAACTGCCGACATCGTTCCAATCAATGTCGGCAGCCACGGCATGGATGTTCGTGATTTTTTCCATGATGGCATAGTCAATGGAGACCTTTTCGAATTGGGGGAAGAGGCGGCGAAAGGTTTTGGCTCGCCGCACTCCGCCCGCCTCGGCGATCTGCGCCAATTGGTCTGCCATCTGGGGTTGATACTTGGCGAAATTTTCCAGCAGGGTGGCTGCCCGCCAGATGAACATGCCGCCATTCCACAGATAACGCCCGGACGCGACGTAACGGCGAGCGACGGCGAGCGGCGGCTTTTCCGTGAATTTCTCCACGCGGTAAATCTCCTGTCCGGCAACGCGGGCTTCGCGGGCGCCGATACGTACATACCCAAAACCGGTATCAGGGCGGGTCGGCTTCAGGCCGATCACCACCGACCTTCCTTCTTCTTCCGCGGTTTCACAACCGGCGCGCAGCACGCGAAGGAACTCGGCGGGCTTGGCGATGATATGGTCCGCCGGCAGCACCACCATCAGGCCTTGCGGGTCGCGGCGCAAGATTTCGTGAGCAGCCACTCCCAGCGTGGGCGCGGTGTTGCGCGAGGCGGGCTCCGCCACAATCTGCGCGTGCGGAATCTGCGGCAGGCGGCGGCGAACCTCACGCAATACCAGTTCGTTGGTGTAAATGTAGATGTACTCGGGGGGAATGATGGGCCGGAGCCGCTCGACGGTCTGTTCCAGAAGCGTGCCGCTGCCGAAAAGTTCCAGCAATTGTTTGGGGTGCTTGCGGCGGCTGAGGGGCCAGAAGCGGGTTCCGCTGCCGCCGGCCATCACGACGGCGTAGGCGTGAGCGAAGACCGATTTTCGCGCCATGATATCTCACTCGAATACGATCTGGCGTATCTTTTCCGATGGAACTCCTCGCCGCTTCAACGGTTCGCGGAAATCCCGTTCGGTGTCGGGTACATAGAACTTCAAAAGCCTTGTGTCATCCCTCGGCACGAGGCGGTAGAGGTTCGCGGCGGGCGGAATCAACCAGGTGTCGCCGGGGCGATAGGCCAACCAGCCCGCCTCATCTTCAATGCGCCCCTCGCCCTCCGTAATGGAGAGAACCTCCACTTTCTCCGGCGAGCCGTGGAAAGTGGCCGTGTGGCGAACGCTCAATTCCTCCAGGGCGAAGAACCGGCAGGCGAGAACGAATCGGCGCGTGCCATATTTCTCTTTGAATTCGATCCGGGGTAAATCGCGCAGGGGCGGAAACTCCGGACGAATGACGTCAAGCCCTTTCTCCAGGTGCAGCGGGCGGGGCTTGCCATCCAGGCCGGGCCGTCCAAAATCATCGAGGCGATAGGTGAGATCGGAGTTTTCCTCCACTTCGAACAGCACCAATCCGGGTCCCAGAGCGTGGACAATTCCGGGGGGCAGAAACACCGCTTCCCCCGGCTGCGGCCGGAAGCTTTGCAGGAAATCGCGCGAAGTTCCGTCCTTGAACACGGGAAGTAATTGCTGCTTCGTCACGCCGGCCTTCAGCCCCAGGAGAATCGTGGCGTCGGGATCCGCATTCAGGAAATACCACATCTCGCACTTGCCCACGTTGCCGGGGTCGTGGATGGCAGCGTAAGCGTCGTCGGGATGAACCTGCACGGAAAGCCAGTCACTGGTGAAGATGTACTTGGCGAGAAGGGGAAAACGGCGGCCCGGCCAGGACTTTCCGTGCAACTCAGGGCCGTACTTTTCCGAAGCCTCGGCGAGGGTCATTCCCGCCGCGGGGCCATTGAGGAAACGCGAAACATCGTCGGTGACCCACACCTCGCCCATGCGCTGGTTGGCGAATTGTCCCTCCGCTCCGCTTGAGGATTGCGGCACGGCAAATAGCGGAGCCAAATCACGCCGCCCCCAGATTTTGGGCTTGAAGATATTCGAGAGTTGGACGGGGCTGTTGAAAGTGGGCATAAGCAGAGCAAGGATTACCACCAAGACACAAAGACACCAAGCAAAAACGTGGAGCTAATAGCGCTGGGCCTTTCGGACCTCCATTTTCTTTGTGTCTTCGTGTCTTGGTGGTGCATCTCCAGGTTCGGAATTTCTCTTCGGCTAGAATCGCGCGAAAAACGCCGCCATCCGTCTTAACCCCTCGTCGATCTGGTCCAGGGAAGTCGCATAGGAAAGCCGGACGTGTTGCTGAGTTCCAAAGGCCGGGCCGGGCACGACCGCCACGTGCGCTTCTTCCAGGAGTTTTTCCGCCAGCACGGTGGTGTCAGCCAGGCCATCATGATTCAAGTAAGCTGAAATATTGGGATAGGCATAGAAAGCACCCTGCGGCAACGTGCACTTGACGTTGGGAATGGCGCGCAGACCTTCCACCACGCGGTCGCGGCGGTGGCGGTACTCGGCCAGCATGCCGCGCACGCAATCCTGCGATCCGCGTAAGGCCTCTACGGCGGCTTTCTGCGCGATGGAGGTGGGATTGGAAGTCGAGTGGCTTTGCAGCTTCAGCATATTGGCAAGAAGCTTGTTGGAGCCCAGGGCGAATCCCACGCGCCAACCCGTCATGGCATAAGTCTTGGAAAGCGACCCCACAATCAGAAGGTGCTCGCGATCCTTTGAACTCCCCAGGGAAAAAGGCGCGTCATCGTAGAGAAAATAGCAATAGCACTCGTCCGCCAGCAGGAGAACCTTATGCCGCACCGCCACCTGCAAGATCCTATCCATTTCCTCGCGCGAGACCACCGCTCCGCTGGGATTGTTGGGTGAATTCACCACGATCATTTTGGTCCGCGGCGTGATGAGCTTTTCCACGGCATCGGCGCGCACGGCGAAATTCTCCGCTTCGTCCGTCTCGAGAAACACCGCCTTGGCGCCGGCATAATTAATGATATCGAGGAATGAGACCCAGTAAGGAACGGGCAAAATCACTTCATCACCGTGGTTGAGCGTCGCCACCATGGCTTCGAAAATGGCCTGCTTGCCTCCCACGGTCACCAGGCACTCCTCCACGGAGTAGTGCGATCCGAAATCCTTGGCGTGCCGGCCAATCACTGCTTCTTTCAGTTCCCGCGTGCCTCCGGTGGGAGTGTATTTGGTAAAGTTCTCTTCCAAGGCGCGGACGGCGGCCTGCTTGATGTGATCGGGTGTGGGGAAGTCGGGCTCGCCGGCGCCGAAGTCGACCAGCTTAACGCCGGATGCGCGCAGCTTGTCGGCTTTCTGCACGACCGCGGCCGTCGAGGAAACCGAAATCCGTGAAATTCGCTCGGAAAATTGCATTCTGCACTCTTCGAAACTAAAAGTCCGAAGCTGGATGGTAGAAGCGAGAAGTGAAGAACCGCACCGTTACAATCTGGCGCCTAACTTCCCGCTCCTGGCTTCTCACTTCGCTTCTTAGGTCTTGCCCTGAAAAACTTTCTGATGAAGGCGTTTCTCTACCAGCGCCGGAACCAACCCGCTAACCGCCCCGCCGAGATGAAAGACCTCGCGCACGAGGCGCGAACTGACGTAAGTGTAGGAGAGGGCCGGCATCAAGAACACCGTTTCCAGATCGGGGGCGAGTTTGCGATTCATCAGCGCCATTTGCAGCTCATACTCGTAATCCGTAAAGGCTCGAATTCCCCGCAAGAGCGCTTTGGCCTGCTTCTGCCGCGCGTAATCCACCAGCAACCCGCTGAAAGTATCGACCGAAACATTGGGGATTGACTGGGTCGCTTCCTGGAGCATTTCCACCCGCTCGGGAACGGTAAAGAGCGGGTTCTTGTCAAGATTCGTCAGCACCGCGACAATGAGCCGATTGAAGATCTGACTTCCGCGCTCGATCAAATCGAGGTGGCCGTTCGTAATCGGATCGAAAGATCCGGGATAAATTGCAATAATCTCAGCCATGAATTGAGCGAAAGAGAGTGCCCGACCTATGCACAAGCCTTCAATTCATTCTAGCGTCGGAGCTGGAAAGTTGTAAACGGGATTCTGGAACGTATTTGGAGACCTGCCGGAATAATCAGGAAGGCCTTGTGACGGCCGGTCTGGAGCCCCGCCCTTCCAGACCTCTGGGGAGAAATTCAGGTTAAAATCCGATATGCAGCGCAATGCCAAGCGCCAGCGCACCGGCAAAGCTGGTGCCGGCGAAATTTACGATGCCGTTGTTGACCAGGCCGCGCCGTTCGATCGTGGCGCCCAGCACACTATCGAGCAGGTTCCCGGCCACTGCGGCGGCAAGGGCAATGGCAACGCCGCCTTTCCCGCACAGGCCCAAGCCGAAGGCGAGCGCCACGATCAGCACGGAGGCCAGCGTGCCCGCGATGCTGCCTCCCACGGAGACACCGCCATTTTCGCCGACAGGAACCGGTTTAAACGTTGTAATCAGATAGGCGCGGCCGGCAATCCATTGGCCGATCTCGCTGGAAATGGTGTCGCCCGTGGCTTCCGCAAACGCCGCGATCAACGCCAGCAGAAAAGCGCCTTCGTGGTGCGTGGTGATGACCAGGAGGGAAAAGAACGCACCCGCCAGCGAGTTCGCCACGGCTTCGCGCCAACTCCGGGCGCCCCCGCGTTTTTCTGCAATACCGCGCGCCGCTTTCCGCGCGTAGCCAAGCCGGGTTGCTGCGGATCCGATCAGGAAGAACGTAAACATCAACAGAAAGCTTTTGTAGCCCCAGCCCAGGTAAACAGCTACACCCAGCAGGAACCCGCAAGCCGCGCCCGAGCGGTTAACCATCTTCAAACCGAGGGCCAGCACCGCCAGCGCCAGATTGACGGCCGCGGCCAGCACGATGCGCCGGCCAAGGAAGGGCAGGTTGCTGTCCAGCGCGCTGCGCTCGACGAAGTAGAGGCAAAACATGAAGCCGCCCGCCATCAGCGGAACCGTGGCGTTGTCATCCAGCCGAATCGGGACCGACTCGACGATCGCGCCCAACAGCGCCGTGGCCGCGCAAATCCTCAGGGCAATGTCGGGGGGGACCGCGGGGGCCACCCAGCGCGTCAAAACGTATGCGCCCGCGGTCCCGGCCGCGATAAATCCCAAAAAGCCGGACCAGGTCTTGGCGCGATTCCAGGGGAGCGCCGGGCCGCGCAGCGCGCCGCCGGTAACGCTCGCCGTGCCGTCGCCCAAGGCCATGATGGCCCATGTGGCGCCGACAACGTGCAGGTCGTGGCGGTAAAGAAGGATAAGCGCCAGCACGGAAATGGGGTAGATGACAATGCCGGTCCAGACGCCTGCGCTGGGCGCGCCGGCGGGACTCTTGCCCAGGTCCACCCCCAGGCGGGGCAGAACGACCACGTTGAAAAGCAGCGCCAGCAAAGCGCACCCGGCGGCTTGCTGCCAAGTGAGGTACGGCAGCAGGAACGCGAAGATCAGCATGGACATGTGCACGATCTTGCGCGTGGAGAAAAGCGGCGCGCGCGGCGCAACAACGGAAGTGGCGATTTCCGGCATGGTCATTTAATCGGGTGATCCGGCGATCCGGAGATCGGATGAGCAAAAAGGTCGGGTGACTCGGTGAGCGGGAAACGAAGCCGCCGTGGATGTTCTTTGTTCACCCGATCACCCGATCACCCGATCACCCGACGACCCGATCTCCCGGTCATTCAGGGTTAACCTCAGACCTTCCTCCAAGGTGGCTACCCCGTAGCCAAGGTCGCGCATCGCCTTGGCGCTCGAGTAGACCCAATCGTGTTTGAAGATTTCCACAACGCCGGGAGTAAGCTGGGGAGAGTGGCCGAAGGCGCGGGCGCGCACCAGTTCCATGGCGCCCACAAACTTCCCTACGGCAAAAGGAAGATGGCGAACCGGCCGCCGGACGTACGTGAAATCCGCCAGGATACGGAAAAATTCATTAAGCGAACGATTATCTCCGCCCAGCACATATTCTTCCCCTGGCTTTCCCCTCTCAATGGCGGCCAAATGCGCGTTGACAACGTTGGGCATGAAGGCAAAGCTCCAGCGCTGCTCCCCGGACCCAAGTAATCCCGGGAATTTCCCCGCGAGATACTGGTCGATCATTCCCCCTACCAGGTTGCCCTCGGTCTTGGGCCCGGGGCCGAAGATGACACCGGGAAACATCACGACGACGGGGAAGCGGCGCAGCCCCTCGCCGCGCAGCCACTCGAGGGCGCGCGCCTTGGATTCCTCATAAGCATCGGAGTACGGACCGGCATTGTGCAACTCCTCGCCGGCGTGCACATCCGCGGACGGCCCGAGCGCTATGAATGAGGAAGTGTATACGACCCGCTGCACACCCGCCTGGTCAGCGGCTTGCAGGAAGTTCTGCAAGCCTTCCACATTGACGCGCCAGAAATCGCGCCGGTCGCGCACCCACATCTTGACGAGGGCGGCCGCGTGAATCACCACGTCCACGCCTTGGAGCGCTGAGCGCAACCCTTCGCGGTCACGCAAATCACCGCTGGCTACCTCGCAGTGGCACGCCGCGGGGTCGAATCCCAAGCGCTTGGCGTCCCGCAGCAAAACCCGGAAGGGTTGGTGCCGCGCGATGAGTTCGCGGGCGATTCCAGAACCAAGATAACCGGTAGCGCCAGTCAGAAGAAGCATCGGATAATCGGGTAATCGGGTGATCGGGTGATCGGCTGAACAAAGAACGAAGTCGCACGAGCAGGTTCTTTGCTCACCGGATCAACCGGCTATCTGATCACCCGATTCCATGATTCTACCAAATTCCTAGTCCTTAATTGTGAATCAAGTATGCCCCAGCCAGGCCCAAATGGCCCACCATCATCATCAAGTACATGTGGCGCCAGGAAGGGTGGTTTTCGCCCTCGGTTACCAGCCGGTGCGGATCCTTATTAATCAAATAGGCCACGTATGCGCCCCAGGCCACCATAATGACGGTCAACGCGAGGATGGCCACGGGATTGCCGCTAAGTATGTGAAGCGCCAGGCCGAGCGGCAACATCAGCCACGGGAGGATGAACGACGGGGTGATAGCGCGCGCGCTCCAGGTGGCTCCGTATTTCACCGGCAAGGTGATGCACCCCGCCGCGCGGTCGCCTTCGATATCGGCGAAATCCTTGGTGGTGGTCGCGCCCAGGA
>Ga0182030_10028301_pt1 | contig 10023 bp, 10 predicted proteins | sample 812S3MmetaG_FD_121299 | JGI IMG/M metagenome (GOLD analysis project Ga0182030, IMG submission 121299) | Permafrost microbial communities from Stordalen Mire, Sweden - 812S3M metaG (Illumina Assembly) | ecosystem: Environmental > Terrestrial > Soil > Wetlands > Permafrost | place: Sweden... | reverse complement strand
CTCCCCTCTCCACCCCAACCTAAACAACAAAGACCTCAGCACTCCCGAGAAGCAGCGCACACTTTCCATTCCGAATCCGCATCACCACCTCGAATTTCACCCTCACCCTCATGCTTATCCAGACTCAAAGCGCGAGCGAGCCGCACTTCGAGACCCATCATTTGGCCCTCCCAGCTATCGTTGATGAACGCCGCGGTATGGATCTCTTGCCCTTTGGACGATTCATCGGTTTTTGGTTCGGAAGGGATTGGCATTTTGAAGTGCTCGGTTTTAACCTCTCTTTCGACTTCAACTTCGACTTCGACTTCGACTTCGACTGTGGTTTCGGTTGCAGGTTCCGGTTTCGGTTTAGGCTCAGGCTCAAGGTCAGCATCGTCGTCGTCGCCTAAAGTAATCTCGTCTGGATTCGAATGTAAGACCGCGTCGCGAGAAGATGCGATGCCGATGTTGAGCGTAATGAATGGATCTTCTAATACATGCATTCCTAGGACGAAACCTGTGGTTGATTTCCCGCCGTGGTTGATGGGTGGTGCGGAGTGAGGATGGGGATCAGGATTGGCGTTTGAGGAGATAGGTGAGCTTGAGGATCGGAGCGTGATGTTCGGACTAATTTCATTGTCCTTGACGGCCGTGACAGGTGAAGAAGCAATCACTGTTTCCTCTTGCCTCCCGTCCACATATCCTGCACCAGGCGTAGAAACCGCACCTCCATAAGGCTTGATATTGTGGCCGGTCTTGGAGTATGATACGGAAGTGGAATATCTTTCTGGGCATCCGCCACGCCGCACCGGAGAAGCGGGAATAGATCCATGGATGGTAGATTCAGAACCAGCATTAGAAGCATGGTCGTCCCCGCCATTCTCTGAGGAAGAGGAGGAATCAAGGAGAGAGGCGAGGGAGACGTGGGGTGTTTTGTTACGTTGCGTTGGTAAGATGTAGAGCTCTGTGGCAAGGACGGTTGTTAGTTCGCCTGTGGGTGAGTGGGCTAGTGAAGAGGAGGCGGATGGTGAGGATTGGTTTGAAGTTGGTAGTGAGTGATGACTGATGATCTCAGAAGATGTGCGGATCAGGCCAAGAGGATGCGGAGAGGCTACATCGCTCTGTGCCTCATCCACACCTTCTCCAGCGCTCGCAGTCGACTTCTCGTTTCCATGAGCAGAAGAACCCACAACTCCCTCATCTCCACTTCCCCGCTCATTTCTTCCTCCAGAAGACTTTAAGAGCCCTCTCTCCCGCACGATATGTCGATCAGCAGATTTCCGCCTCGCACCACCAATAGGTCGATCCTCGAACGCCGGTACCAACTTCGCATACTTGCTACCCGCTAACCCAACAGGCGGCTTCCGCAATCCACCCTCCTTCATAACCCGGTTAAAATCCTCGGTGCATATCATCTCCTCAATGCTCTCTTCCTCCGTCCTCACCCCTTTTCCCTTGTCGCCCACACCCTCCCCATTCTCCGCTGCACACGTAGTACCCAAACCCAACCCCTCAATAACCCCACCCACCTCATGCTTCACATCCAACGATTCTTGCTGCGGGGGCGATATAATACCAGTGTTAGGTTCAAGAGGGTGAGAATCTCCTGCCTCTGAAATAACTTCGTCTGCCCAACTGCTAGATTTTATACCCGCGCCGCTGAATGATGGGATTTCAATCTTCTGGTCCGAGAGCGCAGCTAGTCTCTTTCTCTGCCCCTCCTGCACCACTTTCACGACCTCCTCGCCACTCGAAATCTCGCTATCGATCGAATGCTGACGATTCCGTAGCCACATAGGCGGACGCGGTGAGATTAGGAGAGAGAGTTCTTTGAGCCGACCAGCGCAGGGGTCAGGCTCAAAGCAGACTTCGAGACCGCGGTACACGGACCAGTTTGTCAATATCCCGTAAGCGGAACTCGCGGCGTTTATGCTGCTGAATTCAAGATGTAAAGTTCCGCGGCTGGAGATGAAGAGTTCGAGGAGATTGGCTGCGCGGTGGCCGTTGTTGCATGCTAAGTTACGTTCTAATGCTGATAGGGAGAATGTTTGTGGGAAGTCGGGGATGGCGAGACAGCGCGTCTGGTTTTGTTCCTTGATTCGTCGTTGGGTGGGGATGGAGAGGGGGTAAGTGGGTGTTGCGAGGAGGGTGATGGTTGCTTGCTGCTCCTCAAAGAAAATTGGATAAAGTTGCGTCCATTGAACGTAATTCTCTGCAGCTGTTTGATCCATGAATTGCACCAACGCACTATTGCCCCTAGTCATCGCAAGCGTATTTGCTAGGATCGCAGATACGATATCCCCACCTCGAACACGGGCTAAGACATCTCGGAGCTCGATATATCTAGGAAGATTAGAGATGAGTACCGTACGTAAAGAGTTTGAGGAGGTTTCGCTGGGGCAGTAGCAGATTCCATATCTGAAGAAATCAGGGAATGTACGCTCTCGCATTCCCATCTGCTGACGGTGTGTAAGAATAGCACCTTCACGGTCTTCGACTGATGACCAGAGACCTTGGCTGCGATCTTTGGGCATCTCGAAACTGATGTGTGGGCCCACAGGGGGGTGGGGAGTGATGGTATCATCGAGGCGGGGTGAACCATGGGTTGGGGGAAGGCGGTTATACTCCCTCGTAAGATGATGATTTCCTCCAAGCCCCTGATTCCCTCCCTTACTGACATCGTAATCTTTACCGCGGAAACTACCCGTCAACTGAAATCCGGTCTTTAAGACACCTGGGGTAGGATGGGATGAGAACGACATGTCATTAATCTGCATCTCAACTTTATCGATTCCAGGGCCATCTCGATCTAGGAGACGGGAATATTGCGAAGATGAAATAGGAGCAGGGAAATCATCCATAGGACTCGATAAAATATCTTCTAGTGACATAAGTCCCACATCTCCATGCGGATTGAGCTTCGGGGTCTCCAAATGAGCAGTAAGGCGTGGTGAGTTGGGGACTGTGGTCGTTCCTGACTCGAAACTATTTCTTGGGCCAGTAGCGACACTTCCGAGTAAGTCTGATCTTAGGGTGTGAGAAAGCAGCTGTGGGTTTTGCGTTGAGGTGAGGTTCTGGGGAGGGTTAGGGTGAGATGCCGTGGCTTGCGACTTGAGTGTACCAATATCTCGCGCCAAAACCTGTCCAACTACGTCCTTTCCCTTTGAGTCCCCGTTCTTCCCATCCCTAGATGTAGAGGATTCATACCGATGCTGGTACTGATCTTCTGCTCGCTTACGCTGTCGACCTCTGCGCACAATCCCACCCTTCCCACCATCGCCATCACTCCCATCCTCCCTTGCACCAAATTTTTCGATGCGTGCCCAGAGAACCGCATTCTCTCGCTTGAGGTTCTTGATCTCCCTCTCAAGCTCCAGCTTGCTGTCATCATCCCTACCACCAATTTGAGCATTACTCAATGCGCCACCTAGAACTTGGGTTATCGCTACTGAGCTTGCGACCACGTCCTCTTTTCCCTTCCTCTCATATTTCAAATCACTTTCCAGCACTGCAACCTTAATCCTCAGTTCGGTAATTAACTCCTTTTGACTTTCAGCCGTAGCTCTTAGGTCGCGGATTAGGGATGCTTGATTGACGTCTTGGGGTGGGTTTTGGGTGGTGGTGGTGGGTAAGGATATGGCGTTTGCGGTGTTAGCGGAAGGGGGCGTGTGGTAGTGGGCAATACTTGCTTCGTTAGGAGTATTGATGTCGACGGCTGGATGAAGCTGTACCTGAGCTTGAGGACGGAGATAGGATGCGGAGTATGATTGCTCTTGCGTAATACCTATTGTGACATGTGCCTCACTGGAGGGGTGTAATCCATGTTGGGTGGTGTGGCTCGGGCTAGGATCTGGAGGTGGATGGGCCGGCGATGGACACATCGTGGGACGGGGTGGCTGAGTGGGCGTGTAGGCTGTTAGGATGGGTGAAGCAGTATAGGTGTGGGGTTGAGGGGATGATGATGTAGGCTGGGGTTGGGAAGTGATGTAACTTTTTGATGGGATATGAGATGGTCCGATGTTGGCTCGATGTTGATGCCAGAGATTTTGCCGTCGTGAGTTGGAGGAAAGAGTGAGTTTGTTCTCTTTGGAGAATTGAGAAACCGAGCTCTCTTCGAGGCTTGCGAGATAGCTGTGCTGATCCCTGAGAAGGAGAGATACTTCTCGTTCTCCGACAATGAGGAAAGCTGTTCCTTCTTCGAGTTGTTGATAATAAGCAAGTATTATGCTGGCGCAAGGTGATATGTAATAGTGAGACGCTGGAAGTAGAAGAAAAATCTAGTGCAAAGAGGTATGAACGCTTCGCGTTAGCCAGATGTGTGTCATGAAAATATTCGAGAGTCGAGAAAGACCCTTGGTGATATTTGCTCAAAGGTCAAATACCTAGGAAGATATTCGTGACTTCCTTTTGTTTTGACGTCGAATAATGGTGAATCTCGTGTCGTCGTCTAGATGTGCTGTATTAGTGAATTCCTTTGTGCTGTTTCCGATATTGCTTGGCCTTAATATCAAGGTTTAGACTATTTAAACACCTTGCAGTAAGCAATTCTGCTCCCTAAATCCAGTCCCGGTCGCGACTCCGTCCTCGAATCTCTGTGACGAGGAAAACGTCCAGGTACTTGTAAGTACTTCCCAGGTAGATTGCCGCGAAACAGGAGAGATAGAAGAATTTGAGGTAAAGGCAGAACCAGAAGACAGAGGAAAATGCAATGAGGTGAGTAAGGAGAAGACTGATGCTGATCAGGAAGAGTGCAACAAGTAGTATACGTTGCTGATTGGTGAAGGTTGGTTTGTTCATTTTGGTTTGGCACGGTGGTTGGAATTGTCGTTGAGAGGGAGGGAGGGTAGTATTTGTAGGTGAGGAAAGAGAGGAAGGAGGAGTATGAGCTGAGGGATGACAATTCACCTCGAGCTCTTCACTTGGAGATCAATACTCGAGGAGAAAGAAATGTCAATTTCCCTGGAGCTGTGTTCCATCCTCCTTTCAACTCTCTCTATATCATCCGCCTTGAGACCGTGGTCCGAGAGGACATATCCACATTATGATGTCCGCCATAATCTCGTAATAATCCCACAATCCCATCGTTATACACATTATTACCGGCTCAGCGAGACATGCTGTGATCATCCAACATGCTGCCTTACCCTCGACCTATGAACGCCTTTTACACAACACCTCTTGCCCAGATCAACTCTCATCACGTCCTCTCCTTGCTCAACCAACCCTTCTTCACCTTCGCCCCCGTCCTATCAGCAGGTGTAGCCTGTGCAGCCAGCATCTTCGCCTCCTTAGCTCTCCCCGCATCCACCACCCCATCTCCATAATTATATCCACCTGTCGAAGCTTGCATCTGATGTGGACCCCAAGCAACCGGTGGTCGCATCTCAATCTCTCTTTCCTTCTTCCGTATATATCTTCGTCTAAGACACGCTGCAATGACCCATCCACCGACAATCGCAATAAGGAGGACGATTAACATCACGACCCATTTCCAATGTGATTGGAACCTACTTTATTAGCTTGACTCCGCAAACAATTCGACTAGCTTACCAAGTCTGATTAACCGCCGCCTTTGGACTCGACGACCCTGTAGACCCACTACTCCCCGTCCCCGTCGCACCCGCACTCCCACTCGTTGTTGTAGGATTCGAATTCTTCAGATTGCAATATGTCTCATACCAGCTCTGAATCTTCTGCAAGCTCGCCGTATCTTGACAACTCGCCGCACCACACACCTGTGATACCCCAGACGTGCCTGAATTGAGGAAAGGTTGTAATCGTGGGTCGCCGCAGAAACATGACTCCGAGACGGCGGATAGTTTGGGCGGTGCACAGGCGCCTTGGACGTCGAAGAGTGGACCACATAGGGATGCGCAGGCAGGGAGGACCGAGGTGAAGGGGACGATTGCGCCGTCGGGTTGTTGTTGGGCGGAGGTGAGGTGGATGAGGGGAACGAGGAGGAGTATTGAGGGGTGCATGTTTGTTGTTTGTGTGTTTCGATTTGTGCTGATGATGTCGCGTCGAAGCGTGGGTCGTGATACCCTTATTCTTTTACTGAAGCTTATCGTGATCTGATCACGACTGGACTTTGTTCGAACAAGAAGACACAAATGAATTCCACCTATTCACTGTCGTCGCCTCGGTCTCGCGTCTTGTTTCGCGATTCCAATGTGCTTTTGATGTTTGCTGCTGGATGTAAGATCTCCTTAATACCCAGGGATGATCGTGTTCCGGGGTCTCTCCTCTTTCGGTTGTATGGATATCTTCGAGGAATTCGTTTCTCTCCTCCTCAAGTCGTGATATCTCCAGCTTCGAATTAATGGTAAAGAGCGACTATCAAAACGAACGTGATGTCGACTTCTTGTCGTTAGAGAATGGCGTGTTGAAGTTGAGAAGGTGGTGGTGTCGAGAGAGGGTTTTCTCTCAATCAGCCAACCTTTTGCGATCCCCTTGTTTTCTCGTAAAGATCCCTGTAAAATGTGCATTCCCTTCCGCACCGAGTCTTAGAATTAATCACCTGATGTGGCACAGAATTGAGTTAATTATAAATCTATATATAGAAGATTAATGTCAATTCGAATTTATGTTCATGCTATACATTTGTGCGTTTTCTTCCCTTTTGCGAATTTGGGCACGGTGAGAGGAAATCCCGTCATCTGTCATCTGTCATCTGTCATCTACCATTTATACCATTTAACCCCGCAAATCGAAATCAGGGACCCGATCCATGCTGGTTAAGGGTCACGCTACCGAGGTTAGGTTTGGTATATCGGTGTTTCATTTCAATGCGATATATATATTGCATTTCGTGGACGAACAATTATATCAATGCTATATATGCTTACAATATCTTCCGTAGTTTCAAGAATTTGCTGCAATGCTTGATCATAAGGCGAAAGGCTCGAGGAGAGATCACAAGTCAAGAAGTACCGTAGGTACTGTCACGATTAAGCTCAGCGATCTTAGCGCGACATGAATCCCGAAGGTCACGTGATATAAGAACCTCTTCCTAGCCCTCTAGACCTGTAGCTTAGTATTCTAGTTAATAAAAGCCCTATTTGATCTGCTCTAGGTGCTCGTGACAGGTATCCAGAAAACCAACCGAAGTCAGTGCACGATTGGACACTTTGACCTTCACGGACCTCCAATTCTGGACCTCCAAGCCGGTGAAGGGGAAGTAAAATGGAGAGTAAGTAGGGGGACGGGACGAGATTAAAGGAAAAGAGAGAGGTCAGATAAGTGAAAATTGATGCAGTGGGGTAGAATCATCCGCCTCTGAAGACGGGAGCTTCCATCCTAACACGTGATCAGGTAAGAGATGCCCCATAATGTGGTTGAGATTTGCTATTGGGGCATGGTATGGACGATATTCAAATGCAGATATCTTCAGAGAGGGCAGAATATATGGGAAGGTCTGAAGGAGTACTGATCCACCACTGGGATGGATCTCGGAGAACCCACACGTGACTTCTTAAGCTCGCTCACCAAATCAGAGAAAAATAATTTGGTGGGAAGTGTGATATGCAACAAAAGATTGAAAGGCAAGGCCTATTCACTTCAATCTCAGACTTCACTCGAGGTCATTGAGCAGTGTGGAGGTAGAAGCGAGAAACCGAATCTCCAAGATGGGACGAGAAATATTGCTTGAGACCTCGCTTCCCCTTTTCCATTTCCTTCCACCGTTCGAAGTTAATTTACTGTCAAATTTCTTTTAAATTCAGAACAGCTTTTTCTTCTTGCGTGTTTGCATTTCATCTTTAACGCCTCGGTCATTAACGTTCATACCCTTACAAGGAGCCACTAAATAGCGCAGCGAGCTCCCTCTCGCACAGCCACAAATGTAAACCCAACCGGCGACTGACTTACCTAACAAAGACTCTCTCTCCACATTCTTCCCCTCACAAACCATACCAAATCAGATCAGACTATCAATCAGAAGTCACCACAAAACACAATTCCAACCAATGGCATCACGCACACCCCAACGCAACGGCACCAGCCGCATCCATCAACCCCAAAAACAACCGCGTCCCCATCCTACTAAGAGCCCCCAAAGACAGCCAGGCGAATCCCGCTACCTCCCCAACCCCAGCTGGTCCTAGCACGCATGGAACCACCGACGCGCGCTCAAAATCCAATCCGGTGATCCAAGAAACGGAGTTTCGGACGGGATCTCGTCGACGCGTTTGAAGGGATGACGGTGAATATGTATCGGGCTTATAGACGGGATTTTGAGGAGAAGCCGGGGTGTATGAGGTGGGGTACGGGACTGGTGACGGTGATGGGGGATTTGCTGTGGGAGGTGATGCGGATGAAAGTTTTGGAACTATTACGCCGAGGGGGAAGTAATAAGTGTAGATGCGGCACGAAGAAAACAGTGGACACCCCCTTCTGAGCTGCCCAGAACTCAATGGTCCCTGAAAGATTATAAAGGATGTACTTATCCTGGAGATTAATTTCCTGTTGCGAACAAACTGTTTCTATAGGCTCTTTTAGCCGAATACGCTTTTGTCAGGGTAGCACGTGCCCTCTTAGGTAGAATTCTGACGTGTAGTACAGTCAGCTTTATCTCGCTAAGGCCATAGATGATTTCTCATACCATGTCACTTCCTAGTCTTTTAGTCCTAAGAATCTTACTTCATTTTGGTGAAATTTAAAACTCTCAGGAAAGGGGTAAATTACACAAGCACGAGGAATAAAGGTGTGAAAATTTATATAAGGAGTATTTCTGCTGTTCTTTCTCATAAAAAGTCAAGATTTGGGACTCTTTCAAAGCCTAACCATTTATTCAAACTTGAATACTCTTTAAACTATGTATTTCAATCCTATTTTGATAGCCCTCATCCTTGCCGCAACGCCACTTGCCGTTGCAGATGGAGGCTATATTGATAGCTGCGAGGCGGGTACAGTTACGCTTGCTGGTACTATATTATCAGCAAATTGCAGAACGCAGGCAGGAGGTTTAGAGCGTAGTAGTGTCGATCTGGGTCCATGTGTAGGTGATGTTAATGGTTACTTACAAGTAAGTGAAACTAATTTTTGCTATTGAAAATAAATGTCTCTAATATACTTATAGTGCGCAGAGTAAGTATCAAAGAATTTAGGACATTAATTTACTTGTTAAGATTGAGTTTTTAGGGGTGGTTATCAGGAAACTTTTCAAACTTGCCAATTATACGAGTCCCAATCGCTAGAGTGTCTGATTCCAGGTGGTGGCGGTGCTTGGACCGTTCTATTCGATCTTAGTAAGTGGCTATTTGGTTATCTCACACATTATATTAATTTTGTTTTGCTAGATACTTGTGTTGGGAACCAGGATGGGCAGCTTCATTGTTGAGTTGCTAATAGTCACTATCTATCGAGCTGTAATATGGGTCTATTCTCGGCGGTATGGGTTTGATAGGATAATTCGCATATTCTTAGGCATACACATTAATCTTATTTTCCCTCTGCTTAGTATCGTTATAACATAAGGTCCTTCTACTCTACCTCTTAAGCATTTAATTGTGCTCTCGTGACAAACATGGGGTTCTATCACGTGCTACTTAGCTAAGTCTTAACATTTTCCTCACCATTTACCTCTTCTGGCGTGCTCACCGCCTTACAGCCCCCTGTTACGCGTTTTCTGCTTGGTTTTAAATTAACCACCTTAGAAAAACGCGTAGTTACGTCTGAGCAATGTCTTTGTTACATAGTTACGGGATATCATATAATGTACAGCTATCTTACTATACATTGACTACTAGCCTCTGTCTTTCTTAGCTATATCTAGTCTTCTATATTATAGTTTTTCAATATTATTTCTTATATTACATTCATAGTATATTATTATATAATAATTAATAATAATACTATATAATCTAATCTCTATCCCTTCCAATACATATGAGTTAGTAGATCCAAAATAAGGTTTAGTATTCACTAACTTCTATAGCTAGTACTGAAGACTTGCTTATAATACATAATATATTATATAATATATATTTAAAATTTATATTTATATATATATATATTTATAATAAGTTTATTAAAAGTATTAGATTT
>Ga0182030_10028300_pt1 | contig 10023 bp, 12 predicted proteins | sample 812S3MmetaG_FD_121299 | JGI IMG/M metagenome (GOLD analysis project Ga0182030, IMG submission 121299) | Permafrost microbial communities from Stordalen Mire, Sweden - 812S3M metaG (Illumina Assembly) | ecosystem: Environmental > Terrestrial > Soil > Wetlands > Permafrost | place: Sweden... | reverse complement strand
GCCCGCCAGTCCCGCGCCGAAATCGATTTTTTCTTCCGCCGCGTGGGCATGAGAATGGTCGTGATCATGCGCGTGGTCATGATCAGGGCCGTGGTGGTGGTCGTGATCGTGGTGATGATGGTGGTCGTGGTGGTGGTCATGGTCATGATCGTGATCGCCATGAGCGTGGCTATGGCTGTCCGCCTTGGCTTCCTTCGGCGCCTCGCCTGGCTTCTGGTCGCCCTCTTGGGTGGCCGTCCCGCATCCGCAAACCGTGCACATTACTCGACCTCCAGTTCCCTGACGCGCATTTCATCGCCGCCGGTCATTTGCACATGACTGCGGCCACATTCCGGACAGGCGCCGAAACGCTCCTCCAGCGGCACGGTCTTTTCGCAATCGAGGCACCAGCCCTGCCCCAGCGTGCAAATGATTTCCAGCCGCGCGCCTTCCGCCAATGTCCCGCGCGTCGCCGCGTCGAAACAGAATTCCATCGCCGAGGGATCGACGGCGCTCAGCGCCCCAATCTCCAACCATACTGTTTTTACCCGCGAAAAACCCTGCTTGCGGGCTTCTTCGCGGAATATTTCCACCACGCCTTCGGTCAGCGACATTTCATGCATGCACTTCGTCCAAGATTTCGGCGCTGACGCCGATACAGGGATCGAAGACGAAAGCCAACCGCTCGACCCGCCGCGCCGCCGCAGTCCCTGCGCCGATCCTTGCGCCGATCAGGCGCCGCACGAAAGGGCCGTCGGGATGAAAATTCCATTCGGTCGGCGCGACGATCGCATAATCCACGATCCTGCCGCCGCCGTCGAGTTTGACCCGATGATAGAGGCGTCCTCGCGCCGAGTCGACCGCCGCAAATCCTTCGCCGGGCCTGGTGTTGCGGGCCGCCACGATGCCAGAGGGCGCGGCGCCCCCGGCCAGCAGGACGCGGATCGCATCGAGCGCCGCCGCCATGTCCTGGAACCGCGCCGCCAACCGCCCCGACATCGAATGGGCAAAGCCGGCCGCCGCCTGCCGCGCAGCGGCGCCGGTCTCGACGCATCGCCCCGGCAAGACCGGGGCGCGGGCAAAGTTCCGGTCCGTCATCGCCTGCGCCACCGCATCGTCATCCGCCTCGCTCAAAAAATCGGGTTTGGTCTCGCCCAAATCCCAGTTAGCCTCATCGGCGCGGACCTCCGCCCATTGCCGGGCGAACAGCGTGTCGCCCTGCCGAAAATCGCGCAGCCCCATGTTTCGGGCCGCTTGTTCCACCGAAGCCAGCGAGAGTCCGGTCTCGTCGCGGTCGGGCATCGCCCGCAAAACATCGAGGGTCACGCGCAGGGCGTCCACATCCTCGCGCGCCGGCGGCGCGTCGCCCGGCCAGTCCAGCACGCTGGCGCGCAGCATTTCACCCAATCTTTCGCACAACACGCGCAAGGCGCGGGCGTGACTGCGGTCCGGGTGCGGCGTGTGGTTCAGCGCCGCCTCGCCTGCCACCTCGACAGCCAGCGATTGCGCGGCCGGGCAGAGTGAAAACAGCAGAGCCGCCGTCGCCGCCGCCTCCGCGGGGGTTTTGCCACGAAAAATCCGCGCGACATCGCCGCGTGGCGACTCGATCCGCACCGCGTGAACAACACGATCTCGCGCGGCGACTTTAACGCACAGCAGGCCGGAACTCATGGCGCAGGCGCTTTCCCACCTTCCGCACGGCCGCGCAGCAGAAAGGCGCGGCGGTCCAGTTGCAGCTTTTCTTTTGGCGCTGCTTGCGCGGCCTCGGCCAGCCGAAATTTTTCCGCCCTTTCGGCCGGCGTCTCGCGGCGCGAGTCCGGGGCGGCGGGATAGGCTTCCGGCGCCGGCGCGCCATCGAGCAAACCCGGATTGCAAAGCGCATCGAGCGACGCCCGCGCCGTGGCGATGGCAGACTCCTGATCGCAGAAATCGTCCATCGGCGAGAAAAGCGAGCACATCGCCATTGGCCCGAAATCCGGCAACTCGCTCAGGCGAAACTCGATCACGCCGCAGGGGAAAGCCACGCCTTGCGTTCCCGTGAAAGAGACCGGCGCGAGAATGAGATTCATGAACCACGGCGTAACGAGCACGCCCAAATTCTGGTCCCCCCAGGCGGATAAACCGACACAGGCGACGTCGAGCGCTGGGTTGCAGATTGGAGCGTCCGCCATGACGCGGCGGTATATGTCGCGGAAATGCGCCTCCAGCCGCGCGGAAAATCTTTCGATCTCCTCCGGCCGCGGCGTTTCATCCATCGCCGAGCCTCATATATTTCAAAGACGCGCCGTCGCAATGCGGACAGCGCCAATCCTCAGGCAAGGCCGAAAACGGCGTTCCCGCCGGAATTTGCCCAAAAAAATCGCCTTCCGCCGGATCGTAGACATGCCAGCATACGCCGCATTCCATCTTCGCAGCGTCGTCGAGATTTGGCGCTTGCCCGTCGTTTTCGAAGCTCATTGGAAATAGGCCTCGTCGATTTCGCGCATCCTCTGCGCGCTGTCGCGAAAATCCACTTCCGCCGCGCAAGCGGCGACCGGAGGATCGCCGATTTCGAGCGTATCAAGAATGATCTCGTCCATCGAGTTGAAAAATTGCACCGACCAAACATGCCGGGTCGCGGTGGACAGCACCCTGCACGAGCCATAACCCTTGGAAATCAGACGCACCGCGCCCGCCCCGAGGCTGGCCTGCAGGAAGGACATGTCGTCGGCGCTCATGGGCAGCAGCGTGAAGGTGATGGTGTGAGAAGGCTGGCCCGCCCGATGGGCCTCGGCCCGCGTCTCGATTTCCTTGAGCAGCGGCATGACGTTCATCGCGCCGGGCGGAGGCGCGCCATAGACCAGCGGCTGGCAATTGACCAGCGCGGCGCGGCGGGCGATTTCCGGCAGGCTCGAGACTTCGAGATAATCGGCGAAAAGCTTGCCGTCGCCATTGGTGAAGCGCACCCGCCACAGTCCGGCCATGGTCGATTCGTGGATTTGCGCCACGACGCCGTCGGGCAACGCAACAACGCCCGACACTTCGCCTTTGCCCAGCGCGTGACCGATCAGTTCATTCTCGTCGGCGGAGAATTCGGTCAGGTCGAACAGCCTTCCCGCCGCGCCTTCCTTTTGCGCGTCGAGCGCCGCCGCGAGTTCGGGCAGCATTTTGGCGACGCGCGGGCAGGCCCGGATCAGATCCTCGGCCTTGCCGGTGGCAAGCATCGAAATCCCGCCCGAACCCGGCCGCCCGATCTCCTCGGCCAGCGGGTCATAGCCGATCGGCATGATGGTCGTGGCTTGCTCGGCGCCCTCGGGCGCGACCCAAAATCCGGCTTTCATGCGTCAAGCTCCGTGCGAATGGGTGAACATGACCTTTGGCCCCTGCCCGCCGGTCAGGGCGGGCGTGGCGGGATCGAGCAAGGCTTCGATCTTTTGGCAATAATCCGACCAGTCGAGAATTTTTGGCAGGACGCCAACCGTCTCGGCGCCGCGCGAAAAGGCCAGCGACGGAAAGACGAAAACGTGGAAGCGGGTTTTGAGCTTGGCTTCCGCTTCCGGCGCGACCACCGCGCCGCGCAGGCACCCCGCAAAAACGCGCAGAATTTCGGGAAAAATCACCGCCACATCGGCGGTTTCGCTGCGGCCGACGCCGCCGAAAAACAGCGCCGCATGAAGGCTTTCGCCCTCTGCCTGTGCGAGGAAGGCGTCGATAGTGGCCTCGTCGACCAAGGGCAAGCCGTGCCGCTCGGTGAGCGCCCGGACCAGAGCTGTCGTCATGTTTTTTCCTCAAAAAATCAGCGCAAATGCTCGGGCAGTTGCGGTTCGCGGTCGATCAGGTCGGCGAAGAGGGAGTCGAAATTCTCTCCGCGCATGGCGGCTTCGAGCCCTTTCAGCGCGTCCTCGATCAACCGGGCTTCCTCGGCGTCAAGAAGGCGGATCGCGGTGTCGATGTGGACCAGCACGTTCGAGCCCGGCGACTGCGCGCCGATCAGCAGCATGGACACACGCCGCTGCTCATCGCCACGGGCGCAAAGCGCGGAAATCTCGTCGCCTTCGAGGATACGCATCGGGACGCCGAGACACATTGCAGATTCCCCTTTCCGTCGCCCTCAGGCGTTGCCCAGCATCCACGCGCCACCGAGCGCAACGGCGGCGCCGACGATGCGCGACAGGCGCTTGCCCGGACGGAGGCTGGCGAGGCCGAAGCCCACGGCTTGCAGGATCAGGCTCGCCGCCACAAAACCACCGAAGAACAGAGCCTGGCTGGCGGCGGCGGGCGCCTCGGCGCCATGGGCGAAGCCGTGGCAGAGCGCAAACAAACCGACCAGTGCGGCTGCGGGCGCGACCGGCATTTTGACGTCAAAGGCAACCAGCAGGCCGAGAACGGCGACCGAAGCTGCAATCCCATATTCAATGACTCCGGGCGCCTGGGCATGGAAGCCGAGTGCTGCGCCGACAACCATCAAAGCGGCGAACACCGCCGGAATCACCAAGCGCGCGCGGCCGGCGAATTGCGCCGCCCAATAGCCCGTGGCGATCATCGCGAGCAAGTGATCCGCGCCGGTAAAGGGATGGATGAAGCCGTCCGCGAAGCCTGCGGCGTGCAGGCCGGGATGGGCCGAGGCGGCGACGGGAAGCGCCGCGAGGACGGCGGCGGCCGTGGTGATCTTAAGAGTTTTGTTCATGTCATTCTCCCGCACGAAAGTTGGCGTCACGCGCCTCGTAGCTCATCATGTCGATATCGTTGCCGAGCAGCGGCTCGACGGCCTCGTCTTCCGCGCGGCGCTGGCAGGGCGCGCCCCAATCTTCCAGAATCGCCGCCGCGATTTCGACCGCCATATTCAGCTGCGCGCGCACCGGCGCGGTCAGCGGGCCGCCCCAGTCTTCGAGGTCGAGCGGCTGGCACCCGACCAGAGCCAGCTTTTCAGGATAGGCGCCCAGCAGATCGGCGGCGCTCAAGACTTCCTGAAAGCCGGTCTGATGCAGGCTCATCTTTTTGGCGCCGGTGAATTTGGGCACTTCATCATTCTCGACGATCTTGAGCGTTCCCGGCGTCAATCCGTAATCTATGGCGTCGAACACCAGCAGATAATCGGCCTCTTCGACGAAATGCACAAGATAAAGTCCCTGCGTGCCGCCGTCGAGCAGGCTGACGTTTTCCGGCAGACGATAACGGGCGTGGAAGTGCTCCACCGCCCTCACGCCGAAACCTTCGTCGGCCCAGAGGATATTGCCGATACCGAGGACGAGGATTTTGGGAGGCATGGTCATTCCTTGTCGTCGCGGAACTGGCGCTCGCCGGAAATCATCGAGGAAATCATGCTCTGGCGCGACATGATGTCTTCGCGCAACGCTGCGTAGATATGGACGAAGGTGAAGATGATCAGGGCCCACATGCCGAGATGATGGAAGGTGTGCACGTCCTGGCTGTTGGGAAATACAGAAAAAACCCAGCCGAACAGCTTGTATTGCCAGCTCCCCGTGCCCGCGCCTTCTGAGTAGAGCGCGAAGCCGGTGCAAATCATGAACAGGGTCACCAGGGTGAAAACACCGAACATCACCGTGTGGGCCAGCGGATTATGACCGACATATTGCCTGGGATATTTTTCCAGAAACAGATACCAGCGAATTTCCAGCCACCAGCCCTGCCAGAAGGTCTTGCTCCAGAAAGGCACGTAGAAAAGCTGCTTGGCATGGGCGTTGCCCACAAAGGCCCAGTAGATCCGGCCCACAAAGGCCGCCGCCATGACCTGTCCGGCGGCGAAATGGGCGAAGCGGATATAGCCCATCTGGAAATGGGCGCTGGCTTCGCCCGACAGGCTGGCCGGCGGCGAGGCGATCAAATAGCCGGTAACGAAAAGCACGGTCATCGCCGCCGCGTTGAGCCAATGCCACAAGCGCACCGGCGCCTGGTAGACATAGACCGTGCGGCGCGCCACGGCCTTCTCGCCCCGCGAGTCCAGAATATCGGTGGTCTGATAGGCGATGGCCTGCTGGTCAAACCTTTTCACATTATCGCCGGTCAATTCGGTCATGACGGCCTCCCAGAATGTTTTTTGGTTTTCCCTTCTCCCCTTGCGGGAGAAGGTGGTCCGAAGGACCGGATGAGGGGAACGCGCCGCAGCCCCCTCATCCGGCGCTGACGCGCCACCTTCTCCCGCAAGGGGAGAAGGGAAGCGCCGTCCTACCTCACCGTCACCTTGGCCATTTCCTGACCGTCCGGGCTCATCACATGAGTCGAGCAGGCAAGGCAGGGATCGAAAGAATGCAGAGTGCGCAGGATTTCCAGCGGCTGGGTCGGGTCGGCCATGGGCGTGTCCATGAGCGCGGCCTCGAAGGCGCCAATATTGCCGTTGGGATCGCGCGGGCTGCCATTCCATGTGGTCGGCACCACCGCCTGGTAATTGTCGATCTTGCCGTCCTTGATCTTGACCCAATGCGCCAGCGCGCCACGCGGCGCCTCGGTGAAGCCGACGCCCTTGACCTCGGCGGGCCAGGTCTTGGGGTCCCATTTCTCGACATTGGCGGTCGAGCTGTCGCCGGCCTTGATATTGGCGATGAGCTTGTCCTGAAAATGCTTCATCTTGTAGGCGGCCCATTGGCATTCGAGCCCGCGCGCCGCCGTGCGGCCCAGCGTCGAGAACAGGCCCGGGACCGGCAGATCGAGGTCTTTCAATACCTTGGCGACCGGTTCCTTGAACTCCGGCTTGTTTTGGGCATAGCCGATGATCCAGCGGGCGAGCGGCCCGACCTCCATCGCATGGCCCTTCCAGCGCGGCGCCTTGATCCAGGAATATTTGCCGCCCTCGTCGAGGTTCTCGATATTGGTCTTGGTTCCCTTGGCGTTGGGTCCAAGTTCGTAATGCGGATCGGTCACGCCGTCCCAAGGGTGCAGGCCCTTGGTTTCGTCGGGATATTTATACCAGCTATGGGTCACGAACTCCTGGATCTCCGCCGGATCACGGAGGTTGATCGGGAAAACTTCCGCCAGATTGCCGTTGATGATCGCGCCTTGTGGCAACAGCAGGTTGGAGGCGCTGTAATCATTGGCGTGTTCGGGAATGTCGCCATAGCTCATGACCGACTTGCTCGACAACCCGCCGCCGTAGAGCCAGTCCTTGTAGAAGGAGCCAATCGCCATCAGGTCGGGGATATAGACCTGATCGGTGAATTCGATCGAGCGGTCGATGATCTCGGTGACGTAGTTGAGGCGCTCCATGTTGAGCGCGCCGACACCGCCGATACCATCGACATTGATCGGACAGGGCACGCCGCCGACCAGCCAGTTCGGATGAGGGTTCTTGCCGCCGAAGATGGTGTGGATCTTGACGATTTCCTTCTGGAAATCGAGCGCTTCGAGATAATGCGCCACCGCCATCAGATTGGCTTCGGGCGGCAGGCGATAGGCCTTGCTGCCCCAATAGCCGTTCCTGAACGGGCCAAGCTGGCCGGACTCGACAAAGCGCTTGAGGCGGCCTTGCAAATCCTTGAAATAGCCCGGCGAGGACAGCGGCCAGGGCGAGATCGACTGCGCCAGCGCCGAGGTGGCCTTGGGATCGGCGGACAGCGCCGACACCACGTCCACCCAATCGAGCGCATGCAGATGATAGAAATGCACGATGTGGTCGTGCACCTGCAGCGCCAGTTGCATGATGTTGCGGATGGAATTGGCGTTTTCCGGAATTTTGATCGCCAACGCGTCCTCCACCGAGCGCACCGAGGTCAGCGCGTGGGTGCCAGTGCAGACGCCGCAGATCCGCTCGGTAAAGGCCCAGGCGTCGCGCGGATCGCGCCCGCGTAAAATGACCTCGATGCCGCGCCACATCGTGCCGGTCGAGACGGCGTTGCGGATGACATTATTTTCATCGACATTCACCTCGACGCGCAGATGACCTTCGATCCGGGTGACGGGATCGACGACGATGCGCTTGCCGGAATTGTCGAGATTGAAACCGTTCGGTGTCTGGACCGTCATGGTTGCGTTTCCTCAATTTTTTGAATTTTTGGCGGCGTGGAATGCGGCGCTCAGCCTTTCGGCGGCGGCGTCTTGTCGTCGTGCTTGACCGCGACGCGGCTGATCGCGGTGACGGCCGCATGCGCGACGACGCCCGCGCCCACGACGGCGGCTGCGGTCATGCCGATCTTGTCGGCATTGGCCTCCACGCCAAACTGTTTGATGTTGGTGAGGCGCTCGTAGAACGGCCCCTTGTCCCAAAAACCGTCTTCAGAACAGCCGATACAGCCATGCCCCGACTGGATCGGGAAGGACACGCCATTGTTCCAGCGCACGGTGGAGCAAGCGTTATAAGTGGTCGGCCCTTTGCAGCCCATCTTGTAGAGACAGTGACCCTTGCGCGCGCCCTCGTCGTCCCATTCCTCGACGAATTGGCCGGCGTCGAAATGGGGGCGGCGATAGCATTTGTCGTGGATGCGCTGGGAATAGAACATCTGCGGCCGACCCTGCCGGTCGAGTTCAGGCAGGCGACCGAAGGTGGTGATGAAGGTCACGACGCCGGTCATGACTTCGGCGATGGGCGGGCAGCCCGGCACTTTGATGATGGGCTTGTCGGTGATGACCTTGTCAATCGGCGTCGCGGCGGTCGGATTGGGCTTGGCCGCCTGCACGCAGCCCCAGGAGGCGCAGGCGCCCCAGGCAATGATGGCGGCGGCGTCCTGCGCCATGTATTTGAGCTTTTCGACGAAGGGCTTTCCGCCGTCGATGCAGAACATGCCGCCTTCATTGAGCGGCGGATTGCCTTCGACCGCCAGAATATACTGGCCTTTGTATTTTTCCCTGATCTCTTCGAGGATGGCCTCGGCCTGATGGCCGGCGGCGGCCATCAGCGTGTCGTCGTAATCGAGCGAGATCATCGACAGGACCACATCCTTGACCAGCGGATGCGCCGAGCGAATAAAGCTTTCCGAACAGCAGGTGCATTCCAGCCCGTGCATCCAGATCACCGGGACGCGCGGCTTGGTCTCCAGCGCCTGGGCGACTGTGGCGGCGCCGGTTGCGCCGAGGCCCATGCTGGCGGCGGTGAGGCTGCAGAATTTGGTGAAGCTGCGGCGGGTCACCCCCTGCCGGCGGATCACGTCATAAAATGTCTCGGTCGCAGACATGCGGCCCCTCCCCTATCCCGGATCGTTTCCACCATTATGCTGGCGGTTAGGGGGGCTTCCGCAAAAGGGGCGCCACTTGCGGCGATTTGTCGCATTTTCCTTTTTTAGTTTTTTTTCAATATGTTATAACAGACGCGCCCTATCAGCGCGCTCGCGCGGGCGGCCCAAGGTGGAAAGTTTGCTGGCGCCTGTCAAGACTTCGCTTTCCAGTTTCAGCTTTTTTAAGCGCGGGGCCGTCATTGCGAGCGAAGCGAAGCAATCCACTACGCGGCTAGCAGTGGATTGCTTCGCTTCGCTCGCAATGACGCTGACTCATTCAATCGGCGCGGATTGGTGGCGGCGGGATCGGCGTCGGTGAGGGATCGATCACCGGGCCCGGATCGGGAATTTCCGCCGGAGGCCCCACCGGAGGCGCCGGAGTCGGGGGGATCGGCTCAGGCATGGGCGGTTGGGGTGTGGGCGGACCGGACGGAAATGGCGGCCTTCCGGGGACTTCATCGGGAGGAGCGCCGGGGGGCAGGTTGACCGCCCAAAAGGACGTTTTTTCGCGCGCGCTCAAGCCACTACAATTGATCATCGCAATCTCGCTTTTCCAACTTCAAAAAAGACGGCGCCCGGTTTCGGCGGGCGCCGCCCAAAATCACGCCGCGGCGCGCTGGTTGACGCCGCCTTCGGCGAGTTGATTGAGCGCCTGATCCGCAGCACGTTCCTCATCCAGATTCTGCTGGAGAAGTTCGGCGCAGTCGTTGCGCCCGAGCAGCTTCGCCCAGGCGATCAAACTGCCGTAACGGGTGATTTCGTAATGCTCCACCGCCTGGGCCGAAAAAATCAGCGCGGCGTCGAGGATGCGCGGATTTTCGACTTCGGCGGCGGTCTCATCGGCTTCCTTGAGGATACCGTCGATCGCGGGGCAATCGACGCCCTGAATTTCCGCGCCGTGCAG
>Ga0182030_10028299_pt1 | contig 10024 bp, 10 predicted proteins | sample 812S3MmetaG_FD_121299 | JGI IMG/M metagenome (GOLD analysis project Ga0182030, IMG submission 121299) | Permafrost microbial communities from Stordalen Mire, Sweden - 812S3M metaG (Illumina Assembly) | ecosystem: Environmental > Terrestrial > Soil > Wetlands > Permafrost | place: Sweden... | reverse complement strand
CGCAGCTGGTCGTACTCGTTGTACTTGCCGACGCCGCCGAAGGCGATGCGGTCGTAGATCTCGCTGATCTTGTGCAAGGAGCGGGACGGGTTCTCGGCCACGATCACAATGCCGGCGTCGTAGGTGGTGGCCACCAAGGAGCGACCCCGAGCGATGCCCTTTTGGGCGTATTCGGCCCGGTCTTTCATCACCTGTTCGGGTGCCACGTAATACGGCATGCTCATGGCGCGCCCTCCTCCCGCTTGCGGGCAATGAGGGCACCAAAACGATCGGCCACTTCGGGTTCGGGCACCAAGCGATAGCCCTGGGCGTCTACCACGGCAATGAGGGGGTAGATCCCCCGCACCAGATCAGGGCCGCCGGTGGCCGAGTCTTCGTCGGCTGCTTCGTAGAGCGACTGGATGGCCAGCTCAACGGCTTCGTCCTGGGTGAGCCCTTCACGCCAGCCGAGCTTCACGGTGGAGCGAGCATCACGCCCCCCCGACCCTGTGGCTTGGAAGTCCGTGTCCTCGTAGTGGCCGCCGGTGGCGTCGTAGCTGAAGATGCGTCCGACGCCCCGAGCCGTGTCGTAGCCGGCGAAGAGCGGGACGACCACGAAGCCTTGCATGGCCATCGGGAGATGCTGGCGGACCATCTGGGCCAGCTGATTGGCCTTGCCTTCGAGCGAGAGCGTGGATCCTTCGACCTTTTCATAGTGCTCAAGTTGCACCTGGAACAGGCGGACCATCTCTACGGCCATGCCGGCCGAACCGGCGATAGCCACAGCCGAATAGCGGTCGGCCGCAAAAACCTTTTCCATGGACCGATGAGCAATGATGTTGCCTGCGGTGGCCCGTCGGTCGCCAGCCATGATCACTCCGTCGGCATACCGTAGGGCTACAACAGTGGTGGCGTGGGGCGACTGGACCGAGCCGCCAGCAGCGCCAGTGCCGCCGCCGACCGAGTCACCAGCGCGACCGCGAGATTCAAATCCGTCCATGGCCCCGGTCAGGCGTTGCAGTCCGACAAAGTCTGGGCCCGGATCACGTTCCGGGGGAAAAAGTGGAAGGGACACTGGTGACTACTGTCCGCCCTTTTGGACATAGTTCCGCACGAACTCCTCGGCGTTGTCCTCGAGTACTTCGTCGATCTCGTCGAGCAAGTCGTCCAACTCTGCCTTGATCTTGTCGCCGCGCTCGGTACTGGCCGGCGTCGCTTCCACCGGCTCGGTTTCGACCTCGGTGTTGGTGCGCTCCGTCGTGCTTGGACTCTTACGCTTCTGTTCTTGTTCAGCCATTGTTCGCTTCTATCCCGTCTTATGCGTTGAGCCGGTCCAGCAGGTCCGCTGGGTCGGTGCTCTGGGCCAAAAGTGCGCCCGTGTGTTCCGCAGTTCCCTTCAATGGATCCATCATAGGGACGCGTCGCAGGGGGTCGGTGCCGATGTCAAAGACCAGGGAATCCCAGTTGGCGGTGACCACCGCTTCGGGCCACCGGGCCAGGCACTTACCGCGAAACCAGGCTCGGGTTCCTCGAGGGGGCTCGGTAATGGCTTCGCTGCTCTGGGCCACCGTCACCAGGCGACGCAGGCCCAGGCGCTGATAGATCGATCGGTCAGGCCGGAGGTCGTGGTACTGCAACGCCAGTGCAGCGATACGGGGATCGTCCCAACCGCAATCGTGGCGCTCCTGGTAGGCCAACAGCAACTTCTGCTTAGCCACCCAGTCCAAGGTGTCGGCCAGGCTGGTTGGGTCGGATTCGAGTCCTTCGAGGACCGCTTCCCAATGGCCCATGACCAAGGCGCCCACCTCACCGTCATCGCCCAGCGCGGCCAGGCCGTGCTCCTCGGCGTACTTGCGAGCCGCTCCGAAGAGTTCCCACTGCATTTCCAGCGCCGTAGCCGTGCTGCCGTCGGCCAGCGCCAGCGGCTTGGCCAACGAGAGGTCGGCTGACACTTGATGCAAGGCGCGCACCGGATCGGTGAGCGACAGGTCGCGGGCTGGACCAGCGTCGTCTTCAATCATGGCCAAGACGATGGCCGTGGTGCCGACCTTCAACAGGGTGGCAATTTCGGAGAGGTTGGCGTCACCGACAATGACGTGCAAGCGCCGGAAGCGTTTCGGGTCGGCGTGCGGTTCATCGCGGGTGTTCACGATGGGTCGCTTGAGGGTCGTCTCCAGCCCGACGACCTCCTCGAAGAATTCGGCTCGTTGCGATATTTGGAAGTGCACGCTCTCGGCGCTCAGCGCGCTGGTCTCGACACCGACCTTGCCCGAGCCGGTGAAGATGGTGCGCGAGACAAAGTGCGGCACCACGCCGTCGATCACCCGGGCGAAAGGGACGTCGCGATCCATCATGTAATTCTCGTGGCAGCCGTAGGAGTTGCCCTTGCCATCAGAGTTGTTCTTGTACACCACCGGAGCGGGAATTTCGGGGAGGCGGGCGGCGGCGGCGATCATGGACCGCCGCATGACCTCTTCACCGGCCAGGTCGTACACGAGGCATTCGAGCGGAGTGAGGCATTCGGGGGTGGAGTACTCAGGGTGGGCGTGGTCGACGTAGAAACGAGCCCCGTTGGTGAGGACCGTGTTGGCCAAATGGGTCTCGACCATCGGCGCCAGTGAGCCCTCGCGGGCGAAACCTCGGGCATCGTTGCCCGGCGTCTCGTCTTCGAAGTCCCAGCCGATCTTTTGCTCAATGTCGGCGGCATAGGCATTGACCAACACCGAAGAGGCCGAAATGGGGTTCTGTTCGGACCCGGGCGAGTGGATGCCGTATTCGGTCTCGATCCCGCAGACCTTTATTGTCGCCACTCGCCGACCCTATCCGTACCTAGAGGTACTGGCCGGTGCCTACGCGCTCGATGGACCGTCCACCGGTGACCTCTCTGTCCTCGGAGAGCAGGGTGCGGACGTAGACGATCCGTTCCCCCTTCTTGCCCGAAATACGGGCCCAGTCGTCTGGGTTGGTCGTGTTGGGTAGGTCTTCGTTTTCCTTGTACTCCTGGCGGATCGATTCCAGCAGGTCGCTGGTCCGAATCCCTCCGGAGTCGCCGGCGATGACGCGCTTGATGGCCAGCTTCTTGGCCCGGCGCACGATGTTTTCGATCATGGCGCCCGAGGCGAAGTCCCGGTAGTAAAGAATCTCTTTGTCACCATTTTGGTAGGTGACCTCGAGGAAACGATTCTCATCGTCCTCTCGGTACATCTCGGCCACCGTCTGTTCAATAATGGCCAGGACCGCCTTGTGGAGGTCACCCCCGCCGAGGCGGCCAACCTCATCGGCATCGAGTGGGAGATCGGGAGTGAGGTACCGGCTGAAGATCTGCGCCGCCGCCTCTTCGTTGGGCCGTTCGATCTTGATCTTCACGTCGAGGCGTCCGGGACGAAGGATGGCCGGGTCGATCAGATCCTCCCGGTTGGAGGCGCCGATGACGATGACGTCACGCAACGACTCGACGCCGTCGATCTCGGCCAGCAGTTGCGGCACAATCGTCGACTCCATGTCGGAACTGATGCCGGTGCCGCGAGTACGGAACAGCGACTCCATCTCGTCGAAGAACACGATGACCGGCATGCCCTCGTCGGCCTTCTCGCGGGCCCGCTGGAAGACCTGGCGGATCTGGCGCTCGGTCTCCCCCACGTACTTGTTGAGGAGCTCGGGTCCCTTGATGTTCAGAAAGTAACTCCGCACATTGTTGTTCCCCGTGGTCTCGGCCACCTTCTTGGCCAGCGAGTTGGCCACCGCCTTGGCAATCAGCGTCTTGCCACATCCAGGCGGGCCGTAGAGGAGAATTCCCTTGGGAGCGGGGAGCGAGTACTGCGCGAAGAGGTCGCGATGAAGGTAGGGCAACTCGACGGCGTCGGTGATGGCTTCAATCTGCGTGTCGAGCCCACCGACGTCGGCATAGGTGATGTCGGGCACCTCTTCGAGAACGAGAGATTCGCTTTCGAGTTTGGGGAGCTTCTCAATGAGCAACTGGTTGCGAATGTCGAGCAGCAGTGAATCGCCGGAGCGAAGCTTGACCCCGAGCATCTCCTCGGACAGCTCAACAACCTTTTCTTCGTCTGCTCGGGCGAACACCACACACCGGCGCCCGTCTTCGAGTTGCTCTTTGAGGGTGACGACCTCGCCGCTCAGCTCCCCGTCCCGGACGAGGACTACGTTCAGCGACTCATTGAGCACCACTTCATTGCCCTTGCGAATGATGCCGGGATCGATGTCGGGGTGAAGGCTGACCCGCATTTTGCGGCCGCTGGAAAACACGTCGACCGTGCCGTCTTCATTGACCCCCAAGAAGGTGCCGTAGGCCGCCGGTGGCTGCGTCAGCTTTTCGACTTCTTCTCGCAGTGCGGCCAGTTGTTCCTTGGCCTGCTGCAGCGTGAAGGTCAGCTTCTCATTTTGCGAAACGGCGTGGGCCAGTTGGCCTTTGGAGTCGAGCAGCCGCTCTTCGAGCGCTTGGACCCGTCCCGGACTTTCTTGGAGGCGGCGTCGCAGCGCGTGGATTTCGTCCTCGGCGTCGGCTAACTCGGCCCGCAGCGCATCAGCTTGGGCCGCCACATCATCGGAGTCCCCTGTCGTGCTCACAGGTTCACCATAACGCCGTGGGCGGCAAGATTGGACCCATCAAGTCGAGTGTCGTCGTACGTGCCTGAGGAGGTGCCCGCGATCAGGTCCAAGCGCTGGCGAATGACGAGCTGAGGACGGCGTGGAGGTTGGGCCGATAGGACGCTGGTGCAATGCCGGGTGTCGGGACCGTCGTGGTCGACGAGGGAGCGCACGCCACCGGGGTGAAAGGTGGCAGCACTGGAAGCTTGGGCACTTTGGTTGCTGGCTTGGAGAATTGCAGCACCGTCGCTAAGTTTCCCGGGTCAGCCGGGTCGTCGGACGCATCGCGTTGGCTCATCGGCGTCAGGCCCCAGCGCCACTCAATCAGTTTGAGTACCGAGGTGTGGTCGTAGAAGTTGTGGTTGACCGCGACGCCACCTCGAGAACCCCCGATCTGTGTGAAGGGCGACACCACAATGCACGGCACCCGGAAACCGCTGAGTACCTTGCCCTGCGCGTTGAGGTCAGTGTCGACGCCGGAACTTGGCTGGGCACCAGCCGGGATTCCCGGAGTCACACGCCGGGGCGGCACGTGGTCGAAGAACCCGCCCCACTCGTCGTAATTGATGACGAGCACGGTCTTGTCCCAACCCGGTCCAGCCGCCACGGCATGGAAGACCGATGACAAGAAGGCATCGCCGGCGCGGATGTCGGCCAGCGGGTGGTCGTCATTGGAAGTGCCGTCACCTTCGCCAAGCAAGTTCGGATCGAGGAAGGAGACGTTGGGGAGTTGTCCCGATTTGGTGTCGGCGAGGAACTGGGCAAACGGGTGGGAGATGGGGAGGTATCGGCCGCCGAAGAGCGCGATGAACGGCCCACCGTCGTAGTAATACTTCCCGGTCGGCCCACCGCTGTGGTTGAGCTGGTCCCAAATGGTCGGCAGGTTGCAGATGGTGGCACCGTCATCGAGCCGGTCCGTCTGGGCCGCGTGTTGGAAAAAGCGGTTCGGGAAGGTCGGGGCCAATATGGCGCAGTGATAGCTGTCACAGGTGGTGAAGGCCTGAGCCAGCTTGCTCATGAAAGGCCGGTCCTTGGCCGTGTAGTAGCTGATGGCGAAGGAGTCGTTGGCGGTATCGCTAAAGAACCCGTCCATCTTCCCGGCGTTGTATTGCAGGCGACCGCCGCCATAGGAGTGGTCGGGGTCGGTGAAGTCGCAGCCATTGAACTGGGTCTGGTGATAGGTCTTGGTCGGCGTCCCTTGCGGGCTGGGGTAGGTCAGCCCGGCTTGCTTCCCATTGGCGTGCGGGAGCCATCCGAGCAGGTGGTCGAAGCTGCGGTTCTCCATCATCACGACGATGACGTGTTCGATCCCCGACTCTTTGGGTTTGGGTAGTGCGAGTTCGGCGGCCCAGACGGCGTTGAGGCGTCGCACGTCCCGGGCGGCTCCGGCTTCGGAGCTGGCCAGTCCTCCCAGGAGTACCGCCCCCGATGCACCCAAGGCACTCTTGACGAACGTGCGTCGATCCACCGTCATGGCGCGCTCCCCCTCGATTGCCGCTGGACCCCATTGGACACCAATTCAGTGGCCTGTGCAGGCATCGACCGGCCAGCTGGCAGGGGCCAGGCACCAGGCAGGGCCGAAATCCCGTCCTATGACGGGGATGACCTGGGTTGACCGCTAACATGAATGGGTCCGCCGCGTCATGTTGACGAAGCTGCGGCCGCCTCGGTACGGTCCCTGCGGCCACGGGGGCGGTCACGACAGAGGAGAGAAACGACGACATGAAGGTCTGGATCGACCAGGATCTCTGCACCGGCGATGGCTTGTGCGAGGAGATCGCACCGGCCGTCTTTACCCTTCTTGACGACGGCTTGGCCTACGTGAAGCAAGAGGACTCGGTCAAGAACGACCCGGGAGGCTCCGCCGGCATGGCCGCCGTCCCGTCTGACCTCGAAGAAGCTGTGGTCGAAGCCTCCGAAGAATGCCCCGGAGAGTGCATCTTCATCGAGAAGGACTAGCTCCCGGGTTCAGACGCTCAGCCGGCGAGCAGTGGTGAGGAACCCCGTGTGGCCCACCATTCGATGATCTGGTCGTACTGAACGGGCTTCCACGTGCCAGGTTCGGCGCATGATCTCCTGGGTCTCTGACATCCCGAAGGGCACCTCGTCAGCATCGAGGGCTGCCCGGAGCAGCGCGGTCTGATTGATGGTGGGGAGATAGGCGAGCAAAATCCCACCCGGTCGCAACGCCGTGGCGGCGGCTTCTATGACCTTGTGGGGCTCGGGCATATCGAGCAGGATCCGGTCCAAGTCCTTCTCATCAATCCCTTCGGTGACATCCCTGATCTCCACTCGATACTTCGCGTCCGCCCCCAACGTCGCCGCCACGTTGGCTTGGGCTCGCTCCGCAAAGTCCTCGCGCAACTCATAGCCAATGATCTCGGCCCCGGCCCGCAACACCGTCATGGAGAGGGCGCCCGATCCGACTCCCGCTTCAAGGACTCGTTGACCGGGCCCGATGTCTGCCGCCATCAAAATGGCACCGAGGTCCTTCGGGTAGATCACCTGTGCTCCCCGAGGCATCTTCACCACAATGTCGCTCAGCGTCGGGCGCAGCACGAGAAACTGTCGACCGGTGGATCCCGTAATGGTGCGACCTTCGTCACCGCCGATGATGTCATCGTGCGCCACCACACCGGCGTGGGTGTGAAACGTCGCGTCCGCCACCAGAGTCAGGAGATAGCGGCGTTCTTTGGGGTCAATGAGGAGGACCCGCTCCCCCGCTTCGAGGAGTTGTGGCATGCGAGTCAGTCTTCGGAGTTGGCGGCAACGGGTGCCGGGTCAGGTGCACCGATCGACGTCGATCGATCATGCACCGAAATCAACACCTGCTCTCCGGGGGAAATTTTCAGCGACGACACAATGCCGCCCTTATGGCGCAGTGATCGGCGCAACACCACGGCGCAGCCGGCAATGACGAACCAAGCCCAGTTCTGATCGGCCATGCCCCGCCGCAGGGCAGCACGGAGGAGTCGCCGGAGGAGTGCGTCCACCGCCCGACCTACAGGCGCCGGATCTCGACCACAGCCGAACGGCCACGGCCTCGGCGGCGCCCGGCCAAAAAGGCCAGGGTGATCAACGTCAGCCCCACTGCGCCAGCTACGGCCAGCGCTCTGGGCGCGGCAGCTCGCGCGGTCGCTTCACCATCCCCCATCACCTGGGAGTAGACGGCTTTGAGGTCATCCCGGGTGATGAGTCGTCCGTCGTTCCCTTGACTTGCCATCAGTTGGTTCCTTCCTCGGTTGCTGCGACTGCGCTTGGGGCGGGAGTCGGCGTAGGTGCCGCTGTACTGGCTCCCGGTTGGCTCGCCGCTTCAGGGGTAGCCGTGGGTGCCAGGTCCTTCGGGGCTTTCGGGAGTTTCGGCTGGGCTGGTCCAGCGGTAATTCGCCAGGTGGCGATACCCACGACGCCCAGGCCCAACACCGAAACTACAAAATAGGGAACCCAGGACCAGTCACCAGTCAGGCTGGTGCCGGTTTCATCTTGGAGGACTCGCAACACCCCGATGAGGAGGAGGAGCAGGCCGAGGGCCATGGCGAAAGATCCGGCTACCCCCCAAGCCAAGAAACGCCCTAAACCTTTGAGCGGCCCCAGCGTCTCTTGCTTGACATAATCGATGGTGAGCGCAATGGCGTCTTCGCCGGACTCGCGCACGCCTTGTGGGCCGCTTTCTGATTTGGTCCGCCGTCGTGCCATGTGGCCTGTCATCCTGGCCTCTCAACTGCGGCGATGCAAGCACAGGACGTGTCGTTGGTTCCTGTTTTTGGCTTGGGGAGCCGATTCGGGAGGCCTCCTCCGAAGCCTGATGGGTGGTCGAGGAGGCGTTGCATCATGCTCAGGTGGACCTTGCACGGGGTGGGCCTAACCGTCTGACCCTCGGTCGCGGTAGATGTACGTAGAGGTAGCCCGAGCCACCAGGCGGTCAGTGCTTTCGCCCCCCTGCACCGCTACCACGCTGGCTTCCACGAAAGCTACCCGGGAACCTCCCGAGACCACTTCGGCCGTACAGAGCAAGGTCGCTCCTGGGGGGACGGGGGCGAGGAAGCTGATTTTCATCTCGGCGTTGGCCACGAACACCTTGCGCGTGCCGGCGTTGGTGACGGCAGCCGCACCCATGGCTGAATCGGCAAAGGCGCCGAGGAATCCGCCTTGCATGATCCCGGCCGGGTTGGCAAAACGCTCGTCAGCCGCCATGCGCCACACGCAGCGTCCGGGGGTGCTCTTGTCCACGCACACCATTCCCAGTGTGAGGTCGCTATTAGGGGGTACTTGCATACGGTGACGAGGAGGTGTCATCGGACGTGAGCGTAGGCCGGGAATGGGTAGGGTTGGCTATGACCTCCGCACCAACCGATTCTGATGGCGCACGCCCTGTGGTGGTGCAAGATCCAGCGCTGGTCGAGCTGGGGATCAATGTGGTGCGGGGCCTCGCCATGGATGCGCCTGAGGCGGCCAACTCGGGTCACTCCGGGACGGCTATGGCTCTGGCGCCGCTGGCCCACGTGCTCTGGACCCGCATTATGCGGCACGACCCTCACGATCCATCGTGGCCGGATCGTGATCGATTCGTACTCTCCAATGGGCACGCGTCGATCTTGCTCTATTCCTTCTTGCATCTGACCGGCTACGACCTCACGCTCGAAGACATCCGACAGTTCCGCCAGTGGGACAGTCGGACGCCGGGACACCCCGAACACCGACACACCGCCGGCGTGGAAGTCACGACTGGTCCCCTGGGCCAAGGGGTGGCCAATGCGGTTGGTCTGGCCATAGCCGAACGATTCCTGCGGGCTCGTTTCGGTTCGGATATCTGCGATCACCGGACCTTCGTCATCGCCGGTGATGGCTGCTTCATGGAGGGCATCTCGCACGAGGCAGCGTCGTTGGCCGGGCACTTGCGCCTGGGCAAGCTCATGGCCTTCTACGACGACAACCACATCACGATTGATGGACCAACCGAGTTGGCTTACAACGACAACGTTCCCGAGCGCTTCGAGGCCTACGGCTGGAACGTCGTCAATCTCGGTGAGATGGCGAACGACGTCGACGGACTTGAGGCGGCCATTCGATCGGCCATGGAAGAGCCGACCGATGGTGACAACGCTCGGCCCACCTTGCTGGTGTTGCGCAGTCACATCGGATGGCCATCGCCCAAGTTGGTCGATACGGCAGCCGCCCACGGCAATCCGTTCGGGGCGGACGAGATCAAAGTGACCAAGGGAATTTTGGGACTGCCAGTCGATGAGTCCTTCTGGGTACCTGACGCCGTGCGCGACTTCTACGGAGCCGAGGTAGTTCGAGGGGCGGCGAACCACGCGCAATGGCAGGCCCGCTTCGATGCGTGGAGCGGCGATCGCGCCGCCTGGGACGCCGCCCAGGCGGGTCACGGGTTGCCGGGTTGGGCCGACACGCTGCCTACCTTCGAGGCCGGCACCAAGTT
>Ga0182030_10028296_pt1 | contig 10024 bp, 8 predicted proteins | sample 812S3MmetaG_FD_121299 | JGI IMG/M metagenome (GOLD analysis project Ga0182030, IMG submission 121299) | Permafrost microbial communities from Stordalen Mire, Sweden - 812S3M metaG (Illumina Assembly) | ecosystem: Environmental > Terrestrial > Soil > Wetlands > Permafrost | place: Sweden... | reverse complement strand
CACTTCGATCATGCGATGCTCGGCAGCATGTGCGGATGCCAGGCGATTTGCCAGGCGGGTGCGAACCTCGGCGATTCCGGTGGGCCGGTTGGTAGCCAGCTGCTCGCGCAGTGCCAAGTGCAGCCCCATATGCAGGAACGGGTTCCCGCTGGCGGTCTCGGCGCGGTCGTCCTGCGCCAGGCCGGGGTCGTCCTGCAGCAGCGCATGGTATTCGGGATGCTCGGCGATTACGTCGGCGATCTGGTGCTCGAGCGGTTGCATCGGCACCCGCTCGCACCACTTGCGCCAGACTTGGCGCCAGGTGGCGCGCAACGCCTCGCGGCTCTGACCGGCAAACATACTCACGGCGGCGTCTTGTCCTCGAATTCGCACCAGCGCGCGATCGGGCAGTGCGGGCAGTCTGGCACGCGGGCCTTGCAGATGTAACGGCCGTGCAGAATCAGCCAATGGTGCGCATTCTTCAGGAATTCCGCGGGAATGACGCGCAGCAGCCCATCCTCGACTTCGCGTGCGCTGCTGCCGCGTGCCAGGCCGGTTCGATTCGCGACCCGGTACACGTGCGTGTCGACCGCCAGTGTCGGCTCGCCAAAAGCAACGTTGAGTACGACATTCGCGGTCTTACGCCCAACGCCCGGCAATGCCTCGAGCGCTTCGCGCTCGCGCGGTAGCTCACCGCCGTAGCGTTGCACCAGGATCTTGCAGCTGGCGAGGATATTGCGTGCCTTGGCATTGTACAGGCCGATGGTGCGGACATAGCGCTTCAGGCTCGCCAATCCCAGTTTCAGCATGGCCTGCGGCGTGCGCGCCTTGCGGAACAGCGCCCTGGTCGCAAGGTTGACGCCCTTGTCAGTCGCCTGGGCCGACAGGATCACCGCGACCAGCAGTTCGAACGGCGAGTCGTACAGCAGTTCGGATCGGGGAGCGGGGTTCGCGGCGCGCAGGGTCTCGAAGATGCTGCGGACTTTCGCGGGACTCATCGGGCGCGCGGCACACCGGGGGCAGCCGCGGCGCGCTTGCGGGCACTCAGCAGCGCCGAGCGCTCCAGAGCGCTGCGCTGCGCGCGCGCCTGGTGGCGCTCGAAGTGGTCGCGATTTTCGGCCGCCGCCGGTGCCGGCTCTGCGGCAGTGCGTGGCCGCATCGAGATGCAATCCACCGGGCAGCTGGCGATGCAAAGCTCGCAGCCGTTGCAGGCGCGCTCCAGCACGGTATGCAGGAAGCGCTGGGCGCCGATGATCGCATCCACCGGGCACGCCGGCAGGCAGCGGGCGCAGCCAATGCAGGCGTCGGCATCGATCCAGGCAACACCCGGATCGGCCTCGCTGCCGCAGGCCGGATCGAGCGCCAGCGGCGCGCGTCCGAGCAGTGCCGCCAGTGCCTCGATGCCCGCCGTGCCGCCGGGCGGGCACCGATTGATGGCGCTCTGCCCGTCGGCCAGCGCCTGCGCATACGGTCGGCAGCCCTCATAGCCGCAGCGCGTGCACTGGGTCTGCGGCAGCAGCGCATCGATTCGATCTACCAGGCTCACTTGTGAGGTGCGTTCAGGATGCCCTGTTTGGCCAGCGTCGGCACCAGCACGCGGCTGATTTCATCGGTCGTGCGCTGGGTCGAACTCAGGTCGACACTGCGGGTGATGCCGGTCCAGATCAGTTTGCCGCCTGCCGCGTCAACGGTAAAGACGTCGGTCTGGTAGTCGGCGCGGTATTCGGTCTCCACGTAGCCGGGTCCGTACACTGTGTCCCAATAGCCAAAATAGCGCCAACGCCAGCCGAAGCCAACGCCCGCATAGCCCGGCATCCAGTAGTTTCGCTGGCTGGCACTGACAAAGTGCGTCGCGATGACTCCGTCGAAGCCGTCATGGCTGGCGGTCGCGGACAACTGGTCGGCGGTGGGCGCCTTGTCGGGGAATACCTGGTATGAGGGGCTCGCCTGCACGCCCTCGTGAGTCAGAGCGGCCACCATGCCGTCCTCCCAGACGCGCCGGCGTCCCTGGTCCTTCTGCACTCCAACCACCAGCACCTTGTGCAGCGGCGGCCCGTTGAATGCCGGATCCTTCCAGCGATCAATCAGTGATGTGCTCACGCATGCGCCCAGCCCGGCGAGCAGTACGGTGGTAACCAGGGCGCGACCGAGTGTAGAAGTCCGCATGGCAAGTCCCTCCTGATGGCAAAATGCCGCTGCAGCACTGATTTTGACTGCGCAGCGAGCCTGAATGTTCCGCAATCTCACGCCCGTCGTGCGGGCGCTACTGATCACCAATTTCATCGTCTATGGCCTGCAATGGTTGACAGACGGTCGGCTGGAGGACGCATTTGCGCTCTGGCCGCTGGGCCCGGTGGGCTGCCTGGAGTGCCACCCTTTCGAACCCTGGCAGCTGGTGAGCTACGCGTTTCTGCACTCCCAGGTCAGCATCATGCACCTGGCCGGCAACATGTTCGCGCTGTTCATCTTCGGCCCCGAGGTCGAGCGCGTACTCGGTGCCGGGCGCTTCACCCTCTATTATTTTGCCTGTGTGATCGGTGCGGGGTTGACGCAGTTGTGGGTGGCGCACTCGATCTATCCCGAGCCCTACGCGACCCTGGGCGCCTCCGGCGGAATTTTCGGCCTGCTGCTGTTCTACGGCATGACCTTCCCGCACCGCAAGGTGCTGCTGATATTTCCGCCGATCCCGATGCCCGCGTGGCTGTTCGTGACGCTGTACGGCATCCTGGAGCTGTCGCTGGGGGTGTTCGGCACGGCCCAGGGGGTGGCGCATTTCGCCCACCTGGGCGGCATGGCGACCGGCTATGTGCTGATCCTGTACTGGCGACGGCTGGGCCGCCGACGCTGAGCCTGCGCACCGCGCCGGCCTGATATGCATGTCGGGCTCAGGTCACTTTCATGCCCGGCTGCGCCCCGGAGTCCGCTGCCAGCAGGTACACCGCGCTGGCATCCTGCTCGCTGCCTGCGCACAGCACCATGCCCTGCGAGACGCCGAAGCGCATCTTGCGCGGCGCCAGGTTCGCGATCACCACCACCAGCCGATCGGTAAGCTGCTCGGGACTGTAGGCGGCGCGGATGCCGGAGAATACCGTGCGCCGCTCAGTTCCCAGGTCCAGCGTCAGCCGCAGCAGCTTGTCGGAGCCTGGCACCAGCTCCGCGCGGACCACGCGCGCCACGCGCAGGTCCAGCCGCGCGAAGTCATCAATGCTGATGGTTGCGGGAGGCGCCGCCGGCGCGCCGGCCACTGCAGGCACGGCGGGGGCTCCTGCGGCTGCGCCGCCTGCCGCGCCGGCCACCGGCGTCGGGCCGATCAGCGAGGCCACCGCCTCCGGATCCAGGCGCGTCGCCAACGGCTGATAGCGGGCGATTGGCTGATCGAGCAGCGGCAACGCGACTGCACCCCATTGCTCGAGGCTGCTGCCGAGAAACGCTGTCGCCGCCTGCGCCATGTGCGGCAGCACCGGCGCCAGGTAGCACATCAGCACCCGGAACAGATTCAGCCCCTGGGTGGCAATCGCGCGCACCTCGGTGGCGCGCGCCGGATCCCGGGCGAGCGTCCAGGGTTTGTGCTGGTCGACGTAGCGGTTGGCGCGATCGGCCAGGTCCATGATCTCGCGCATGGCGCTGGCATATTCGCGCGCCTCGTACAGTGCCGCGATGCGCTCGCCGGCGGATGCGAACTCCTGGTATAGGGCCGGATCGGGCAGCGCGGTCGCGAGCTGGCCGCCACCGCGTTCGATGAAGCCCGCACAGCGGCTGGCGATATTCACCAGCTTGCCGACCAGGTCCGAATTGGAGCGTGCGACGAAGTCATCGAGGCTGAAATCGATGTCCTCGATACCGCTCGCCAGCTTGGCCGCAAAATAGTAGCGCAGCGGTTCAGGCGGCAGGCGCTCGAGGTAGTGCCGCGCAGTCACGAAAGTGCCGCGCGATTTCGACATCTTCTGGCCGTTGATGGTCAGGAATCCATGCGCAAATACCCCGGTGGGCCGGCGCAGGCCGGCGCCATACAGTACCGCGGGAAAGAACAGCGTGTGGAAATAGCTGATGTCCTTGCCGATGAAGTGGTACAGCTCACTGGCGCTTTCCGATTTCCAGTATTCGTCGAACGAGGCCGCGTGCGCAGCGCGCCAGGCCTCGAAGCTGGCGATATAGCCGATCGGTGCATCGAACCAGACGTAGAAAAATTTTCCCGGCGCATCCGGTATCTCGATGCCGAAATACGGCGTGTCGCGCGAGATGTCCCAATCCTGCAGGCCGGCCTCGAACCATTCCGCCAGTTTCGCGCGCACCGCCGGCTGCAGGCTGCCGCCGGCGACGTACTCGCGCAGCATGGTCTCGAATGCGCCAAGCTTGAAGAACAGATGTTCGGATTCGCGCCATACCGGTTTGGTGGCGCTGATGGTGGAGATCGGGTCGATCAGATCGGCAGGCGTATAGGTTGAACCGCAAACCTCGCAGCTATCGCCGTACTGGTCGGGCGACTTGCAACGTGGACAGGTACCGCGCACGTAGCGGTCGGGCAGGAACATGCCAGCCTGCTGGTCGTAGGCCTGGCGCACCGCGCGCCGCGCGATATGGCCGCGCTCGTGCAGCGTGCCGTAGATCTGGCGTGTGAAGCGCACATTTTCCGGCGAATGAGTAGTGTGGAAATGGTCGAAGCCGATCAGGAAGCCGGCGTAGTCGCGCCGATGCTCGGCCGCGGTGCGCGCGATCAGCGTCTCGGGCGTGATGCCTTCCTGTTGCGCACGGATCATGATCGGGGTGCCATGCGCATCCTCGGCACTGCAGTAGATGCAGTCATTGCCGCGCATCTTCTGAAAGCGCACCCAGATGTCGGTCTGCACCGCCTCCATGATGTGACCCAGATGCAACGAGGCGTTGGCGTAGGGCAGGGCGCCGGTGACGAGGATTTTTCGTGCCATATTCGAGCGTGCAGCTATCGCAAAGGAAACATTATCGCACGCGCTGTCAACCGCGTGGCCGCCGGACACTGAGCAGGCGTGAACGGGGCGGCTGGGCTGCGAGCCGGGGGCGATACCTAGGCGATAAGTCGGGCGCGGCTGCGCCGTCAGTTCTGGTCCTTGAACGGCTCGAATTTGGCCTTGTTGATGGCCTTCCTGTAGGCCTCGGCGCCGCTGACGGCGCCGGCGTCGAGCAGCGCCTGGATCGCGCTGTCCATGGTGCGCATGCCGATCGCGCCTCCGGTCTGCATGGCATTTTCCAGCTGGTCGAGTTTTCCCTGGCGGATCAGGTTCGCCGTTGCCGGGGTATTGATCAGGATCTCCATCGCGGCGACGCGACCGCTGCCGTCGGCCTTTCGGAGCAGCTGCTGCGACATCACGCCGCGCAGCGAGGTCGACAGCATGGTGCGCACATGCGACTGCTTGTCGGCGGGAAAGGCGTTGACCAGCCGGTCGACGGTGGGCCCGGCGCCGTTGGTGTGCAGCGTTCCCATCACCAGAATGCCCATCTCGGCGGCCGTGACCGCCATGCTCATCGTCTCCAGGTCGCGCAGCTCGCCGACCAGGATGACATCCGGATCCTCGCGCAGGGCCGAGTGCAGGGCCGCCGCAAAACTCGGGGCGTGCACGCCGATCTCGCGCTGGCTGATCAGGCAATTGCGGCGTGCATGCACGAACTCGATTGGGTCCTCGACCGTGAGAATGTGGCCCTTAATGCGCTTGTTGATGTCGTCGATCATCGCCGCCAGTGAGGTGGACTTGCCAGAGCCGGTCTTGCCGGTCACCAGGATCAGTCCGCTGACGGCGTGGCACAACTGCCGGACTGCCATCGGCATGTCGAGTTGATCGAGCGTCAGCGCCTGCGAAGGGATGGCGCGGAACACCGCCCCCATGCCGTTGAGCTGGCGCATGATGTTGACGCGAAAGCGGCCCTTGCCCTGGAGTGTGTAGGCGAAGTCGGCGCCATCCTTGGCGTCAAAGCGCTCGATCGCCTTGCGCGGCATGATCTCGTACAGGGTTTCCTTGGCAAATTCCGCCGTCAGCACCTCGCCGCGCAGCGGCGAGAGCTCGCCGTTCATGCGGATGCGCGGCGGATCGGCGGCAATGAAATGCAGGTCCGAGCCGCGCCGCTTGAGCACCTCTTCCAGGAATTGATCTATCTGGGCCATGCTGCAAGCGTCCGTGCTTTGATCGTCAGCCGCCGCTCTGCTGCGTCGTCAGCGTACTGTCCATGCGCGGCAGGATGCTGGTATCGGTCACGAACTTCTGGAACAGGCGCTTATCCGACGCGTAGACATAGGCGTCATCGGGGTCGATCTCGCGCGCGTTCAGCGCCTGCAGCAATGCCTGGTCGAACATCTGCATGCCGAATTCACGCCCCATCTGCAGCTGGCTCGGGATCTGGTGCGTCTGGTCGCTGGTGATCAACTTGGCGATGGCCTTGGTCATGATCATGATCTCTACTATCGCCTTGCGGCCGCGGCCCTCGTTGGTCTTGACCAGGATCTGGGTCACGACGGCCAGCAGGCTCTGCGACAGGAAACTCTTGGTCTGCTCACGCTCTTCGGCCGGCAGCGCATCGATCAGCCGGTCGATGGTCTTGACCGCGCTGGTGGTGTGCAGCGTGCCGAGCACCAGGTGACCGGTCTCGGCGGCGGTCATCGCCATGCGAATGGTCTCGGCATCGCGCAGCTCGCCGACCAGGATCACGTCCGGGTCCTCGCGCATCGCGGCGCGCACGCCTTCGGCAAAACTTGGAATATGAGTACCAAGCTCGCGCTGGATGATCTGGCTGGATTTGCTGCGGTGTACGAACTCGATCGGATCCTCAAGGCTGATGATGTTTAGCCGCCGGGTGGAATTCAGCAGATCGATCATCGCTGCCAGCGTGGTTGACTTGCCGGTGCCGGTCGAGCCGGTCACCAGAATCATGCCCTGATGGTAGTCGCACAACTTGGTGACCACGGGCGGCAGACCGAGCTTGACCAGGCTTGGAATGTCGGACGGTATCGAGCGGAAGGTGGCGCCGATGCCGGTGTCCTTGCGGAACACGTTGACCCGGAAGCGGCCGCCTTCGGATGCCACGTATGAGAAGTCCAAGTCATTGCCGCGCGCGAAGTAATCCTGCTGGTTCGGCGTCAGTACCTCCGTGATGTAGCTTTCCAGCTCGGTATCGCGCAGGTCGCGGAACTTGATCGGCACCAGGTCGCCGTTCATGCGCAGCATTGGCGGCACGCCCACGGCCAGATGGATGTCCGAACAGCCCTGCTGAGTGCCGAGTTTCAGGAACGCATCAATGCGCGCCACGTTGCTGTTTCCTCATAGTTTTCAGCCGGCCCCGCCATTCATTAAAGGACAGAGCTATACGCCGTAAGCGTTGCTGTATCAACGGCGTGCGGCTTGAACCTTGATCCAGCGCACGAACCTGGCCGGATATGGGGCAGCGGGGCCGATCGGAGGGTCAAAATGACCCGCCGCCGCGCAGGCAAGTCTACAGGAACCGCTCCAGTGCGCTTCGGTATTCCTCCATGGTCTGGAAGCGTTTGGCCTTGTCGACTGCCATGGCTTTGACCACGACCTCGGCCAGGTTGGCCGACAGCGTCGGATTGATCTCCTGCGGTGCGCGCGCCTTGCCCTGGACGTGCTGGTACATCACTGCCATGTGATCGCCGCGCGAGTAGGGCGGGATACCGGTCAACATCTCGTACATCATGACGCCCAATGCGTAAACATCGGCGCGCTCATCGACCTTGCGGCCGAGGATCTGCTCCGGCGCCATGTACTTCGGCGAGCCAATCACATAGCCGGTCTTGGTGAGTTGGGTGTCGCCTTCGCGCTGCGCGGCCGCCACACCAAAGTCGACGATCTTCAGCAGCGCCTCGTCGTTGATCAGCACGTTCGCGGGCTTCAGATCCCGGTGCACGATGCCGACCTGATGCGCGACCGTCATGCCGGTGGCGATGTCGATGCCGAACTGCAGCGCGCGTTTGAGCTCGATCGGCTTCTCGTTGACGATCTCGGCGCCCAGGGTGTGCGACGGGAAGAACTCCATCGAGATTGCGTACAACCCCTGGATGTAGAGGAAATCGTAGATGCGGATGACATTGCGGTGAGTGATCTTGCGTGAGTAGCGCAGCTCGTGCACGAAGCGCTTCATAATCTCCTCGTCCTGCGCCACATTCGGGTTCAGGAACTTGAGAATCAGGCGCTCATCGACCACGGTGTCTTCCATCAGCAGCACGGTGCCGAAGGCGCCGCGCCCGATACGCTCGATGTACTTGTAGCGGCCCTCGATGATGTCACCGGGGCTGAGGGTGTTGATGTCGAGCTTGGGTGCGCTCGAGTTGGCCACCTGCGCGACTACCTTGGCGACGTCACGCTCGGGAATCAGCAACGTGCGCGCCGGTTCCACCGGCCGTGCCGGCCGGCCCGGATGGGTGCTGGCCGCGGGCGATACGGAAGTGGCCATGGTGACGCCGGAGGAGAAGCGCACCTCGAGTTCGGTCATCGCGCGTACCGCGGCACGCGCCACGGTGGCGTCGGGATTCTGGCTCTGGGCCTGAAGTTGCGCCCGGATCTGCTCGGCGCGCGGCTCGTCGGCCAGCTTTGCCAGCGCCTGTATGGTCTCGATCCGGATTTCCTTCTCAGTGCGGGCCAGCATCTGCGCCAGCAGGTCGAGCGCCTTTTCGTCGCCCAGTTTGCCGATCGCTCGCACCACCACTGGCAGTGCGCGTGCGTTGGCAGTCTGCAACATCTCGTACAGCCGCGGCACCGCCAGCTTGCTGCCGATCTCGGCCAGCGCATCAACCGCGCGCTCACTGACCCACCAGTCCGCGTCCTTGGTCGCATCGATCAGGTGATTGATTGCGCGCTCGTCCTTGGTCTGGTTCAGGATCTCGATCGCAGCGCGCCGCAGATCCTCATCCTTGTCACGCACCAGCTCGAGCACGGCATCAATGACCTTCGGGCCGCCTATCTTGCCGAGTGCATCGCCGGCGCGGCTGCGCACCCACCAGTCGTCGTCCTTGATTGCCTCCAGCAGGTATTTGACCGAGCGCGCATCGCCGACCTCGTTCAGTACCTCGACCGCCGCGCGCCGCGCCTGCTCGTTCTCGTCTTTCAGGATAGGCACCAGGTGGCGTATGGTCTCCGGATCGCGCGCCCGCTGCAGCACCTCGACCGCACGGTTCTGCACTTCCATCTCCGGATCACGCAGCAGCGCGGTCACCTTGGCGACCTCGATCGGGCCATCCATTTTCGCCAGCGCCCCCAGTGCCGCCGAGCGGATCATCTTGTTGTTGTCGGACAGCTGCCCCTGCAGTGCACGCTGCACTTCGGGCTTATTGAAGCGCGCCAGCACGCTGATGATATGTAGCCGCGCGATCGGATCCTTGCCCTGCAACCGGCTGATCAGCTCCGGCAGTGCCGCTTCATCGGCCGCCTCGGCAACGATGCGAAACAGCGCTGCTTTCTCGTTCGGCTCCTGGGCGTAAGCCGCGGTGAGCAGCTCGCGGATCGAGAAGCGCGCGCGCTGGCCATTGATGACATCCAGAAGCGCGGACTTGGCGATGCCTGGAGTGGCCAGGGCATCGAGCAGCAGGTTGGGCGGATAGCCGCGGCTGCTGGTCAGTGCCCAGGCCACGCCCGCGATCGAGCGCGGGCTGCCCTGGACCAGGGCCTGGACATACTTCGGGAAACTCTTTGCGGTCGCTAGTGTCGCCAGCACATCGACGAATGCCACGGTCGCGTGCTTGTCGGCTTCCGGCAGCGCGGCGATGACGGCGTCGATCGCGCCCGGCCCGGCATCCTTGAGCTTGGCGATGGCCTTCTGCGTTTCAGGCCCCATCAGATTGGTCGACGACTTGATCTGCTCGATCAGCCGGTCAGCCCGCAGGTTAGTGAAAAAACTCATTCCGCCGTGTTAATGTTGTAGATAGGGGCTGCTGCTACCGCAGTCCCTTGCCCGCACTTTCCATTGGCCGAGTGGTTCCAAGCAAGCTGGGATTATGCCATGTTTGCCCGGCGCGACGGCCGTTCTTGCCTGGTCCACGGTGACTGTAATCATGGCGATTTCCGAGGCT
>Ga0182030_10028295_pt1 | contig 10024 bp, 9 predicted proteins | sample 812S3MmetaG_FD_121299 | JGI IMG/M metagenome (GOLD analysis project Ga0182030, IMG submission 121299) | Permafrost microbial communities from Stordalen Mire, Sweden - 812S3M metaG (Illumina Assembly) | ecosystem: Environmental > Terrestrial > Soil > Wetlands > Permafrost | place: Sweden... | reverse complement strand
GCCTTCGGCACCATGGCGACTGTCGCCGGGTGGAGCGCAGTCATCGCCTTCATCGGCGCCGCACTGCTGCTGATCCTGTCGATTCTCGGCTTCTTGCACGGCGCGGGTAAGTTGCGCGTCGGTGAGTCCAACGGACAGACGACCGCCTAAGCTGACAGGGGCTGGCGACTCGCAAGAGTCGCCAGCCCCTTGCTCAGGAGGCGGGGTCGATGCGACCGACGCACGACGTGTGACGGGTTCGGGCGTCGGTCGCCGACCTCGACTCGTAGAGGCCCAACGGGCTTGGCTCTGCTGGTGATCCTACCGGCCGGGTCATTCCGCGTTGTGGCGCGTCGCGTTCACCGACATCAGATTCGCGGACCCCAGCGACTCGCCGCGATACATAGAGGAGCCGCTTGTCGGTGCGCCGCGCGCGCGCGCGCGTGGTCCTATCTCCGGCACCGATTCTCGCCGCCGCCTGGTGCCGACTGCCTTTGTCGTCGCCGCAGGCTGCGCGGGGGGTGCATCACCGATGCCCGCGCCGCATCACACCCCAGACGGCCTCCGCGCCCGAGGAGGTGTCGTACCGGGTGGATTTCCCCACATGCCCCTACTCTCGAGGCCCCGGAGACGAGAAGGTCCCGCCGGTGGCGGGGCCTTCGGTAATGGCGAGACCCAGACGCGAACTGGGGACACCACGATTTTCAGTCATCTATGCAGCGCTGCGACATGTGGCGTGTCCGTCGGGGTGTTCGGCGGAATGTCGGTGGCCGCACTCTTAACCGCATCGTTGTCCACATGGTCGAGGTCCGCCCCGGCCCCGCAAGGGCCGCCGGGGCGGACGCCGTGGTCATCTCAGACGCCCTCTGTCGTGCCGTGCCTCGGCCCTGCAGGCGGCCCACCCACACGCGACCATCGCTTCGCCAGGTCCCGTGCCATCCGAGCGGCATGGGCCGTTTCGTCTGCCTCGATGAGGCCGTGGCTCGTCCCCGGCTTCTCGCACGGGGTCGTATGGCGGTACCTACGTACCCATGCACCCCCCCATGTCACGTGACGCACCCCCCGGGGGGGAAGCTCAACGAGACCTGGCCAGCGTCGGCCCCTCCGGTCCGTCCCCTGGCTGTTAGGGTGGTTCCCGGAGCCCTTCATTCGCTCCCGAGCGGGACAGGACCATGGAAGACTATGACCAATGAGCACCCAATTTCTTCCGGGTCCCCTCAACCTCCAGTTGCCCGCCCGGGGTCGCAAACGCGTATGGGTCTTGCGCGACCCGGTCCAGTGGTGGTGGGGAGGCGGGCCGAGGATGCACCCCCCGGTCCTCGACGTGGGTACCCAGCGCCTCGCCGTAGAAGAGCCTGAGCTGCTCCTCGCGACCCGACGGCTCGTCGGCGGGGAGGGCTGGGTGGGCGCTCCGCACCGACGATCATCCGCTCGCCATGTCTGTGCGGAGCCCCCATTACGATGAGCGGTGAGCTTGCCCATTGCGTCGCGGTGGATCGCGGGCGCGGCAACGGACAACAAGAGATGCCCCCCCGCCCGGGGATCCGTCGACCGGTGATCATCCAAGGTGGGATGGGCGTGGGCGTGTCGGGGTGGCGCCTCGCTCGGGCGGTGGGGCTCGCCGGGCAGCTCGGCGTGGTGTCCGGGTTGGGGCTGGACATTCTGCTGGCTCGGCGGCTGCAGCTCGGCGATCCGGAAGGCCACCTTCGCCGTGCGCTCACCAGGTTCCCCTTCCCTGCCGTGGCCGAGCAGATCCTGGATCGTTACTTCGTCGACGGGGGCATCGACCGCGAGGCCCCGTTTTGTGCGATGCCGCGTCTCAGGCTGCGCCCGAGTCGACACAGCAGCGAACTCGCCGTCGCCGCAAACTTCGTCGAGATCTTCCTTGCCAAGGAGGGGCACGACGGGCTAGTCGGCATCAACTACCTCGAGAAGACCCAAATGGCCACCCCGGCGGCGGTCTACGGCGCGATGCTCGCGGGTGTCGACTACGTCCTGATGGGCGCCGGCGTCCCGGCCGAGATCCCGGAACTCCTTGACGCGTTCGCGGCAGGCCAGCCCGGCGGGGTGACGGTCACGATGCATGGCGCCGGGGCGGCGGCGGCCACCAGCAGGGTGTCGCTGGCCCCGAAGGCAATCTTCGGCGTTCACGCGGAGCTTTCTCGGCCACAGTTCCTGGCCATCGTCGGCTCGAACATGCTGGCGACCTATCTTGCTCGCGAGACCCGCACACGACCGGAGGGGTTCGTGGTCGAGGGGCTCGCGGCAGGGGGCCACAGTGCGCGGCCCCGTGGGCCCCTCATTTTGGACCCGCAGGGGCAGCCGACCTACGGGCCCCGTGATGTGGTCGACCTGGAAAAGCTGCGTACGCTGGGCCTCCCTTACTGGCTCGCTGGTGGCTACGCGAGCCCTCAGCGGCTGCGCGAGGCGCAGCAGGAGGGGGCGGCGGGCGTCCAGGTCGGCTCCGCGTTCGCCCTGTGTGACGAGTCGGGCCTCCGGCCATCCATCAAGCGGGCCCTGCGCGAGTGCGCCATCACCGGCACGCTTCGTGTGCGAGCTGACCCGCTCGCATCGCCCACCGGTTTTCCCTTCAAAGTCGCCCACATGCCGGGCACCTTGGCGGACGAGCGAGTGTACGCCGAGCGCCAACGGGTCTGCGACCTCGGGTACCTGCGGGTCCCCTACCGTACGGTGAGCGGCGACGTCGGGTACCGCTGCTCTGCCGAGCCAGTTCGTGCCCATGTGCGCAAGGGTGGCCAACCGGAGGAGACGACCGGTCGCCGCTGTCTGTGCAACGGATTGGCAGCAGCAATCGGTCTCGGGCAACGGTGCCCCACCGGGACGGTGGAGCCCGCGATCGTGACCATAGGCCAGGAGCTCTCGTTCCTGCCTGCGCTCACGGGCCCCGGGAGAGATGGCTACTCAGCACGTGAGGTCGTTGACTACCTCGTCGCGGGCTCTGAGGCAATGGTCACGCAGACCTGAGGCCGCGGACCGTCTGCGCCGGGCAGACCGGGCGGCGCGGCTGGTGTTCGCATCCCCCCGGTCGATCGTCCACGTCGCCGGTAACCTGCGGGATGCACCCCGAGACGCTGCGCTACGCCGTCCGTCAGGCAGAGGCCAATGCCGACACGGGACATGACCGCCTGAGGAGCCCGGAGCGCGAACGAGTCACAGCGCGCGAGCATGAGAACCGCGAGCTCCGGCAGCGGCAGTCGGTCGGAGCGATGGCCTCGTCTGCCCCCACCCGTGCCCGATGGCGAACTCCTCGCTGGATAGGACGATGGTCGAGCAGGAGGGCGAAGACCAGGCAACCGGCGCGACCTTTGCGACGTCCTGAGCGTCTCGCGCATCGAGCCGGGCTACCCGACCGACGAATCGGCCAGTCGACCTCATCGGGGAACTGGTGTGTGATTCCGTCTGCGGTTCGGGCAACGTCGCCGCGCCGTCGGACGCACTTGGTCGGCGAATATGCCTGTCGGGCGCCGACGCCTCGATTGCGGTGGTCAGATTACGTCTCGCTCTCGTGGCCTTGGACGGGACGGCAGCGAGACGAAAAGGCACGACGCAGGCCAGCGGTTTCGTCACGCCAAGGGGACTTCCGAGAGTGCGGCAGGGTGACGAAACCCAGAGACTCTGCAGAGGCCCCTGCTGGCCCTCTGCACTTCGTGGAGTTCGCCGCGCGTCAAGCGGGGTCTCGAGTGTCAGGGCATCTCGCCGTGGTCGATGTGCTCGGCGACCGCGGCGATGACGCGCTCGGCGAGCCCAAGCGCCCAGGCCGACTCCTGCTCGGAGCTAAAGACGTCGCCATACTCGCTGGAATGGCGCTTGCGACGCAGATTGTCGAGGCTATCGATCATCTGGGCATGATCGGCCCCGAGCGCCTCGCGGGCGTACTTGATCGCGATCACATGTGCACCTCGTTCGCGTGATCGGTAGCCCTGGGCGCGCATGAGTCCCGTAATGGCCTGCCGGGCGGCGTCGTAGGCGAGGGTAAGGGCAGCATCGGGGGCGGCGTTCGCAACGATCTGCGCGGCCGAGAGGTTGCTGTGTGCTTTCTCGAGTAGCCGCAGTGCTGCGGAAGGGTTAGGAGTGATCGGCTGTAATTCCTGCGTGGCAAGCAGATCCGCGATCGTCATCGGGAACGCGCGACGGGCGGTTGGGACTCTTCGAGGCGGACTTCGACCATCGGTCGCACGCGCACGTCACACAGGAACGATGAAGCCGTGTCCGAGGGACGCTCGGGATCCGCGGCGATCCATTCGGCTGGGCTGACGATGGTTGGCTGGACGTCGATGCCGAGCGTCGTCGAGGCCTCTCGGGCTGCTGCGTAGACCCGATCGACATCGGGTGTGCCGATCACGATCACGTCAATATCGCCGGGCGATCCCGCGTTTGCGGCGTCCGACGGCGACGGATCGTGCGCTGCGACCCTGACAGCGGCGGTGCCCGCATGTGCGGTAACAGCACGTGGCACCACCGTGCCAGTGGAACGTGCGGTGAAGGTAAGGCTCGCATCGCCGGTCGCGATGGCAGCCCATGAGCCAAAGACCCAGGCCTCGTCGACACGCGGGATATCCGAGAGAAGCCCTGCGAGCACTTCTGTCGGCCCAAACGCCTTGACCAGAAGCGTGCGCAGCTCGGGGAAAAACCGCGATGATCGATCGGGGCGCACCCGGCGCGTGTTGCCGACACGCTCCTGTTCGATGAGCCCTGCACTCTGCAGGCGCCCGATCTCGCGATGCACGCCCGAGACCCCGAGATCCGACTCTCGGGCAAGTTCGGAGAGTGAGCGCCAACGCTCAGGGGTGAGGTACAGGCGCGTCAGCAATCGTGCCTGCGCGGCGGATCGAAAGATCGGGAGGAATGGGGGAGGGCTTTCCACATCCAGAATGATAGTTTCTTAGATGCGGAAAGGCGAGGCGCTCTCAAGACGGTGCCTCACGCATCCGTTGGTGTCGGCGCCCGGGTTCGACGTACGCGATGCGAACACCGGGCCGCAGTCTTCGGTCCCGTTCTCGTTGCAAGGGCTCTCGGGCCGTCGAGCGCTGGCTCCGAGAACCCGTGATGTCGAGCTAATGTCGGTGGCATGGGGGATCTCGCGATATGCCGCCCGGTGCTGTGCCGGCCGATCTGCACCCCCAGAGCGCCCAATCTGCGCCCCCCGCGGGCCCATCTGCGCCCTCATTGTCAGGTGGACGATGTGAACGCTCACCGAAATCAACGGCATGTGATCATCGAAAACGACGGCACGTTGTTGAGTAGGCAGTTGCGCCACGTATTCATCTGATCGCTTACCGTGGGTCCGGACTACCTCACAGGCGTTCGAAATGTGCGTGGGCGAGTCGACTAGGCGCTGGAGTGCGGCGCGGAATATCGCCGGGTGACGTTTACTGACGGCGGGCTCTCCCTAGTGGCAATCACGCGCCCTCCGCGGACCCGCCGCCGCCGATTAGGTCTCTCTCGTTCGCGGTCTCGCTGGACCGGTTGTGGCACGCACCATCAGTTGCGTCGGCAGGAGATGCGCGGGAGGTACTGCCGCGCCATCGAGGATCGACCACAGCAGGTTGCCGGCTTGTTCGCCCATCGGCCGGTAGGGCACAAACACACTCGTGAGCCGCAACGCAGCCGAGCCCGGGAGATCGTCGACGCCGACGACCGACAGATCTTCCGGGACACGCAGACCCGTGTGGGTCGCGGCGTCGAGAACCTCGAGCGCGAGCGGATCGCTGAGGGCGAGGATCGCGGTGGGCGCGGGGCTCAACGCCAACACGGCACGCCCGCTCGGCTCACCGTCGATGCGGTTCGGCCCCGGCGCCATGATGACCTCGATCGGCCTCCGAGCGCCCCAGCCGATCCGGGCCCCATCGAGGCGCTCGCCGCACCCCGACCAGGCGATCACGGCGAGCCGCGTGTGCCCCAGATTGGCGAGGTGCCGGGCTGCTGCCGCGACGCCATCGGCAAGGTCGGCTCGTACGACCGCGTCGTCGGTTGGCGCGGGCGGGTCGATGAGCACCGCGGGTTCCGACCGTGCGGGGGGGGCGGCGCGGAAGCACACCGACGGCCCGCCGCCATGGCCGCCCAACACCAGACTGGCCCCGACGCGGTCGCACGCGCGGGCGAGTCCGCGGGCGACCTCGATCGCCGCATAGTCGCTGAGCAAGTCGACGGCACGATCCGAGCCGAGCAGGGTAATCGTATTGGGGCGACCGAGCCGGAGCGCTCGAGCGGTGGCGTCGGGTCCGGCATAGCCGAGCGCGGCAGCGGTCTGCAGGACGCGCTCACGGGTTGGCACCGCCACGCGATCAGGGCGGCTGAATGCATAGCTCGCGACCGCAATCGACACGCCCGCGGCGTCTGCGACATCGCGGAGTGTCGGCCCCCTGCGGGCGGGGATGGGGTCCGAGGCAACATCCTTGTCGGTGCGCTGTGAAACGATTAACCTCCGTCAGTCGTTAATCGTTTCACATTCTGCTTGATATCGGAGGCTGTACATGTCCAAGCTCGTTGCTCCGCAGCTCGTGATCAATACACGGATGCTGTATCTCACCTGGGTGCCAGCCGATTCCGACGCGGTCAGCAGGCTGGTTGACCCCCGCCTGAATCGGATCGCCAACGGTCAATGCTTTATCAATCAATACGTCGTCGACGACGCCGAGCAGACCTCGGGCTTTGGAGCGTACTCGCTGACCTACGCGGGTGCCGACCTCGATCGCTTTGCGCCTGACGGCCAGATTCCGAGCCGCTGGTGGACGCACTACCTGAATTCGAGTGCGGACATGAGCGAGTACGCCAGTGAACGTGGCGTACCGGCGACCTCGGGGGAGACGATCCTGGAGATCAGCGGCGACACCTTGGTTGCGACGACACGGCAGGAGGGCGTCGATTTGATCCGGACGACCGTCCGCGTGGGTGCGCCGGGCGGCGTGGTGGCTAGCGGCCAGCTGAGCTACCTCACGGACATCGAGGGGCAGTTGGTGGACGGCCTCTACCCGTTTATCGCGCCGCTGGTGGATCCGTGGGAAGTGCTCGAATTCGAGTTCCTGGCGCCCGATCACTCGATCTACGCGCTGCGTCCCGCCTCGCCCCTGCAGGTGACCTGGGGGTTCTACTCGCCGACAGCGTCCTTTTGCTACCCCGGCGGAGAGACGGCAATCGGGTAGTGGCGGGATCGCGATCCGCAGGGGGGCCGGCCACGACCGTGCCCCCTGCGGCTGAGGTGGTAAAGGAGGCGCTGCGTGTGTGCTGCACCCCGGCTCACCCGTCCCGACCCATCCGGGACCTGGGGCACCTGCAGCGAGGCCTCGCGGACGTGCGGCATAAGTCACGAGCACCATTTGGCCGGCGGGTCTGCAAATCGTCCGAGGTTGGGACCTCGATGAGATCTGCGCAACGCGCACGCCACCGAGACGCGCTGGGCCGGCGAGCAGATCAGGTGCGCTTCCCAAGCCCTCCCGGAATGCTGCGTGCGCCTCGTCTGCAAACGCCCGTCCGGCTGGTCGCGTGCGACAAGGTGCGCTACGCAAAGACCGCCTCGCAGGAGGTTCTTGTCTGTCTCGACGCAGTGGGCGGGCGGCGCGTGAGCTCGGTCGTCAGGCGCTCTTGTGCGACCTTGATGCGATGGCCGCGGTGCGGCGGCTGCGTGTAGGGATCGTGATCGATCGGACGTGGCGCCGTGGTCCGCGGGCGTAGGAAGCGCGTCAAGCGAAAGGGTAGCGACAGAGGGCCAGACAGCCCCTCAGTGTGGGCAGCGTCCATCAGTGCCCAAGTTGGGGCGTAGCCAGGGCTCGCGTGGGCTGCTTGTCCGCCCGGACGTGCCGGCCCCCGAGGCGCGGCGAGCGGCGAGACCGTATCTTGACGGGGCGATCAATGTGCGGTGGGCCGAGGTCAACGTCGATGCAGCTCCTGAGTGCAAAGCCCTGGTTTCGTCGGCGCCGCGCGGGCCTGGGATGGCGGCCGGTCACCTGGCAAGGGTGGCTTGTGACCGCCGTTGCCGGCGGACTCGTGGTTGCCGTCCTAGCCGTGATGCGAGCGTCCTCGGCACGGATTCCGATCGCCGTCCTGATCCTGGCCCTGTACGCGATTGTGGCGCTTCTGACGGGAGGAGCCCGTGGTCAGGATCATGTGCAGCCGGTCGCAGACAGGTCCGGATCCGCGGCGGTGGCGCCTTCTGTATCGGGCGGAAGCCGTGCTCCGGCGTCACCAGCGCCGCGGCCACCGAGCGCCCCAAGCACGTCTGCTGCGCCGGTGCTGGTGGTCGAACACTTGACCAAGGCGTTTGACGAGCGAATCGCGGTGGATGACGTCTCGTTCAGCGTCGCCCCGGGCGAGGTGTTTGGGTTTCTCGGGCCCAACGGAGCCGGCAAGACGACGACCGTCCGTGTGTTGGCGACGTTGATCGCCCCGACGTCCGGGTCTGCGCTGGTTGCGGGCATCCCGCTCGATCCCGCCAACGGAGTGGCGATCCGGCAGCGCATCGCCGTCATGCCAGAGAACCCGGGTCTTTATAACCGCCTGAGCGTGGCTGAGAACCTCGAGTTCTTCGCGGGCCTGTACGGCCTTCGTCATCCCGAGGCAAGGATCTCCCGCGTGCTTGAGGCGGTCAACCTCGTCGCGCGCGCAAACGACCCGTGCGGGAGCCTGTCCAAAGGGCTGCGCCAGCGGGTCGGGCTGGCGCGCGCCCTGCTCAATGACCCGGCGATTGTCTTTCTCGATGAGCCGACGTCCGGCCTGGACCCGGTCGCTACGCGTGAGGTACACGGTCTGATCGACGGGCTTCGCGGTCACGGCGTGACGGTCTTTCTCACCACGCACCGTCTCGAGGAGGCGGAGCAGTTGTGCGACCGCGTGGCGATCTTGAGCACGAGCCTGCGCACGATCGGCCGTCCGGATGAGTTGCGCGATCGGCTTTTCACCAAGATGTTGCTGGTGCGCACTGTCGCGCCGCTGCGCGCCCCCGAGCGGGTCTTCGCCGGCCTCCCTGGCGTCGAGCGCTGGCGCACCGACGAGTCGGCCGGGTACGAGTTGACCGTGTCCGACCCACGGGTTGCTGCCCCGGCGGTGACGCGTGCACTCGTCGCTGAAGGAGCCGACGTCCTGACACTCACCGAAGCCCGGCATTCACTCGAGGACGTCTACCTCGAGCTCATGAGCGACGACGTGGAGACGCGCAGATGACGCTCTTTCGCATCTGGGCGGTGGTGCGCAAGGAGCTGCGCGACTACCGGCGAAACCGCTTTACCATCACGACCACCGCGGTGATGCCCATCGTGTTCCTCGTAGCCCCGCTGGTCACGCTTCTGCGCATCCCCGCCTCCTTATCGAGCACGGCGGTCCAGAAGGAGGTCGGGGCGACGTCGCTGCTGTTGCTCGTGGTGCCAGCGGTGATCCCGCCGATCATCGCGGCGTACTCGGTGATCGGCGAGCGCGACCAGGGGACGCTCGAACCGCTGCTGACCACGCCGGTGCGCCGCGAGGAGCTCCTGCTCGGAAAGGCCGCCGCGGCGTTCGCGCCCGCGGTCACGGTTGCCTACGCGATCTACTTCGTCTTTCTGGTCGTCATCCATTTCGGTGCCACAGCCGCCGTCCGTTCCGCTGTCTTTCAGGGCCCGCAATTGACCGCGCAGGTCCTGTTTACGCCCCTGATCGCGCTGTGGGCGATTTGGGTCGGCATCGCAATGTCGGTCCGTGCGCGCGACGTCCGCGTCGCACAGCAGCTGGCGACGCTCGGGAGCCTCCCGGCGGTCGGCTTCATCGCCTTGATCTCGTTTCAGGTCATCACGCCGACCGTGGCACTGGCAGTGGGGCTCGCGCTCGCCCTGCTTGTTGTCGATATCGCCGCGTGGCGCGTCGTCTCGCAGATGTTCGATCGCGAGCGCCTCATCACCGGGTCCCGCGCGCGTCATCCTGATCGTGCTCCGCACTAGGCGTCGAGAGGGAACCGTCAAAGGAACCGGCGCGACCTTGGCGATGTGCTGAGCTTTCCTCGGGCTGATGCGTGACGCTAATTTGGCGCGGTGAGAATCACATCGCCAAGCTGCAACAT